>OLHR01000045.1_pt1 | contig 46182 bp, 38 predicted proteins | sample 1609291 | NCBI WGS metagenome assembly OLHR01 (sample SAMN05416707, study PRJEB24817) | seawater metagenome | isolation source: Sea water | place: Canada:Atlantic | collected 2013-07 | reverse complement strand
TTTTTTCAAGCAGAAGACGGCATACGAGATCATGCCTAGTCTCGTGGGCTCGGAAATGTGTATAAGAGACAGACGTACCTCTTGCAAGAAAAGCTCAGGTTGTTCCAGTGCTGCGAAATGCCCGCCGCGTTCCAGTTCATTCCAGTGAATGAGGTTCGAAAAGCGCTTCTGTGCCCAGCGGCGGCTGCTGCGAAAAATCTCCTTGGGGAAGATAGAGCACCCGACAGGGATGTTAATCGGGTCCATATTAGCGTTTTCGAAACTCTCCCAGTACAGACGTCCGGAACTGGCAGCGCTATTGTTTAGCCAATACATCATGACATTGTCCAGCAATTCATCTTTTGTCAGGACATTTTCTGGATGTTTGGTGCCATCCTTTTCGCAGTCGGTCCACATGTAGAATTTCTCGACCACCCAGGCCATCTGCCCGACGGGAGAGTCAGCGAGACCATAACCCAGCGTCTGGGGGCGGGTTGATTGTTGCTTGGAATAGCCAGAGCCTTGTTCCATATAGGCGCCCATGTCGACCAGTGCGGACTGCTCCTGTGCGGTGAGGTTGTCCATCGTGTCCGGGTCTGGTGCGACGATCGGCATATTGATGTGAATGGCAGCACAGTGCTCAGTCTCGGTCATGCCCATGCTTTGGGTGACCATGCTGCCCCAGTCACCACCTTGTGCCACATAACGAGTGTAACCCAGTCGGCCCATCAGTTGGCCCCACATCTGGCCAATTTTTTCTACAGAGGTGCCTGTGCTGGTGGGTTTGCCGGAAAATCCGTAGCCGGGTAAACACGGAGCTACCACATGGAAAGCGTCTTCTGCTTTTCCGCCATGTTCCGTTGGGTTCGCCAGTGCGTCGATGATTTTGTGAAACTCTACAATTGAACCGGGCCATCCATGGGTGATAATAAGGGGAAGGGCATTTTCATGCGGGCTTCTCTGGTGAATAAAGTGAATGTCGATGCCCTCGATACTGGTCATAAACTGTGGCCAGCTATTAAGCTTTTTTTCAAAGCGTCGCCAGTCATAATCTGTCGACCAGTACTGTGCCAGCTCTTGGGTATACTGCAGCGGAATACCCTGACTCCAGTCTTCGCAGGTCTCTTTCTCGGGCCAGCGCACATGTTCAAGGCGTTGTTTAAGTTCCTCTAGTGCCGAGGAGGGGATAGCTACTGTGAACGGAGTGATATCGATAGTCACGTGTCGGTTCCTTTTCGTTTGGCCTGATAAAATAGCTACTGGATTGCGTCGATGCAAGCATTTCGGACAGATCGGGGAGTTTTCTCAGCGAAAAGCGCTGCGATAGTGGCGTTGTGGAGGGAAGACTTCGATGACGTTGCTGAGTCCGAGAAAATTTATTCTTCTTGCCAGATACGGCGGAGAGGTTCGCCGAAATCGTCGTAGATTATTTTGCGTTGCCGGGATGGCGTGCGACTTTTGAATCGCGGTTTGTGGCGTATTTTTTGAATACGACGTGCTTCAATAGCCGCGACGACTTCTGGCACAGGGGTGCGGGGGCTTTTGGGCTCAGCGAAGAGCGTGCGATTAAGGAATACCGCTGGATCTCCCGGGTTCTTGCCCGAAATGCCCTGAGCGATTTCATTAACAGCGCCGCCGGCTTTGAGGAAGCGTTGGGTCTCCTCGAACAGTTCGTCCCTGATGTCTGCTTTTGTTGTTAGTTTTTTCAATGATCCTGTTGCCAGCACGGCGCGGTTTTGCTCGCCCACTAGTATAGCGGTGTCGTTAGAGAATAACAGGTTCTTTGGTAGAACGATCTGCAGGCGGCCTAGAGCATTCAATGTGGTGAAGTGTCGCGTAGCGTTGCCGAAAAAATGGACTAGGCTTATGTTCGATCGGTGGTGTCAAAGCCGGCCAGAGCAGCCATTTGACTCATTAACTCAAGCATATTGGTCTTCGCCTGGTCTCCTGAAAATTCTCGGTACAGACTGTCCACATTGACCGCGATTCGTTCCGGGTCAGACCAGGCGGAGTATTCCGTCAACTCAATATCCTTGGCGGCCTCGAATGCACTCATGCCAGCGTCATACCGAATGCGTGCCTGATCATGCACATATTGCAGGTAGCGCCGGACCTTGGCTACACCGTGTTTGTCAGTGATGGGGCCGTGCCCCGGTACAATGAAGTCTACGTCCATCTCTTCGATGAGTAGGCAGGCCTTAATCCAGTTTGCGGCCGGCCCCTCCCACATGAGCGGTGTGCTATCAATAAATAGAATATCTCCGGTAAACACCACTCGGTCGGATGGAGAATGCACCAGCACGTCTCCTCGGGTGTGGGCCGGGCCAACTTCTAACAGATGTACCTGCTTGTCGCCTATCTTAAGGTCTAATTCACCGTTAAAGGTGTGCGTTGGTGGCGTAAAGCGGATCCCATCAAAGCGAAACTGACCAAAGCAGTGCTGAAAATACTCGCTTAATGGGCCAGGCTCCCGTGTGCTCTCCATGATGGCCGCCATCGCTTCAGGCGTTAACTCGCCCATTTCCAGGGCCGAGGCCGCTGATGCGATAATATTGGCACCCGTGACCAGTTCGTTGCCGTGACAGTGATCGCCATTAGCGTGAGTATTGACGAGCGTGCCAATCGAATGTGTCGCCGGTTCAGCGGCGCGCATCTTACGCAGCATTTCCCCCGTCAGTTTGAGGTCGTACAGCGTATCGACCAGCAATGACTCCTCTTCATCGACGATCAGCCCCGCATTACTCCAGCCCCAGCCTCCGCTTGGCGCTAACCAGGCATACGCTCCTTTCGCCAATGGGTGCAGGCCGGGGTGTTGCTTAGTAGGCATAGAGATTGATTCCAATACGATCTAAAACGCAATATTAACGCTATTACAGGGAAAAAGGGCATGTCGGGTTTTCGTCGGGGGCAACAATCTGTTTTAATGCACTTCCGTTAAATTGTGGTTCCCTGACAATGAATGCCATTCGATCGGTACTTGTCTTTACTTGGATTGTCATCACTGTTATCCCAGTCGGGCTTACGCTGGTCTTTTGCTCGCTCTTTCTCAGTGATATTAGGCTGTGGTGGTGGTTCGCAGCGCCCTGGCTGCGCGGCGTTATCGGCGCGGCGCGCATTGTTGGCCGGGTTAACTACCGCGTGCATGGCGAGTCCAATCTGCCCGCAGCTGACGATATGCGTCGCGTTATTCTCTGCCCTAAGCACCAGTCGACTTGGGAAACCTTTTTTTTCGCAAGTTTTACCTCGCACCCGTTAGCCTATGTGTTTAAAAAAGAACTGTTACGCGTCCCCATTTTTGGCTGGGTGATGGGCCGACTGGGTATGATTCATATCGACCGAAAGCAACGCATTGATGCGTGGGCTAAAGTAAGGGCGCAGGGAGAAGTGCTGATGGATCGCGGTAAGTGGATCATTATGTTCCCAGAGGGGACTCGCGGTGAGCGGGGCAAAAAAGGTAACTACAAAGCGGGTGCGACACGGTTGGCAGTGGCCACCGGAGCGTATATCGTACCGATTGCGGTTACGTCAGCGCGCTGCTGGCCGCGGCGCTCTTTTTCACTCATACCAGGGACCATCGATGTGTCGATTGGCCCACCTGTGTGTGCTGAGGGGAGAGAGCCTGGAGAATTGATGGACGAAGTAGAGCGATGGATTGAATCGGAGATGCACCGTCTCGATCCGCAAGCGTATAAAAACCAACTAAGAGGATAAAGAGATGTCTGTAGGAAAAATAGTAATGGTAGTGCTGTATGCGGTTTTAGCAGGGCTGGCGATAACGCAGGGTGATACTTCTGCGGGTATTTGGGCCGTTCGAGTACTTGGGATACTTGCCGTGGTGCATATTATTGAGACAGTGGTTTTTTTCAATCTTTGCAAAGCGGCAGGAGGCTCTCTCGGCGTGAATCTGCTGAGTGTATTCTTGTTCGGCGTGCTCCATGTGAAAGAGCTTAAGGCGGCACAGGGCGAAAGTTGATGGTCATGCACTGATGCAGCAATTCTGCGGGTCAGTTTACGTTACGCTAAATATAATGGAGTGTGAAAGGTGACAGACGCCTATATCGTAGGAGCGGTACGCAGCGCAGGTGGTAAGAAAAACGGGCGGTTGTCTAAGATCCACCCGATAGACCTCGCAGCGGAGGTGGTAGATGCGCTCGTGGCGAAAACCGGCGTTGCTGTATCTGAAATAGATGACCTGATCTTTGGGTGTGTTTCTCAGGTGGGTGCCCAATCCAGCAATATTGCACGCAATATTTGCCTGTCATCCGTGTTAGGCGAAGTAGTGCCGGGAACGACGGTAGATCGACAGTGTGGATCGGGGCAGCAGGCGATGCATTTCGCTGCACAGGGCGTGCTGTCAGGCACCCAGGATCTGGTTATTGCCGGCGGTGTAGAGAGCATGAGCCAGGTGCCCATCGGCGCCAATATTATCGATGGCTACAAGGCCGAACACGGGCTTCCCTACGGTAAAAAAATGTCGGAGCGGTATCCGGGTGTGCAGTTCAATCAATTTGCTGGCGCAGAAATGCTGGCACACAAATATGAACTGACACAAAATGAACTGAACGCGTTCGCATTTGACAGTCATGTAAAGGCAAAGCGTGCAGTATTAGAAGGGCGATTCAAGGACGAAATAGTCGCAATTCAGATTGAATTGGAAGACGGCACCACTGAGTCGCATGAGCAGGACGAGGGTATTCGCATGGATGCCACTCTTGGCGCGATTGCGGGCCTCCAGCCTCTGCAGGAAAATGGGCTGCTAAGTGCCGCGAATGCTTCGCAGATTTGTGACGGTGCAGCGGCTGTCATGATCGCTAACGGAGCTACCTGCAAGCGACTGGGCCTCAAGCCGCTTGCGCGAATTATCGCCATGAGTGTTATTGGTTCGGACCCGGTTATCATGTTGGAAGGCCCTATTCCAGCGACCAAAAAGGTGCTCGAGAAGGCCAATCTAAGTGTGGATGATATTGACCTGTTTGAAGTGAATGAGGCTTTTGGTTCCGTGCCGTTAGCGTGGGTTAAGGCGTTGGGTGCAGATATCAGTAAGCTCAATGTTAACGGTGGCGCTCAGGCTTTGGGCCATCCTCTTGGGGGTACCGGCGCAAAACTCATGACGACACTTGTGCATGAATTACATCGCACGGGTAAGCGCTACGGATTACTTGCGATCTGTGAGGGAGGCGGGACCGCCAACGCCACGATTGTTGAGCGTGTGGAAGAGGTTTCCTGATCAGAATAAGCGACAGTGATTTTTAAACCTTAGGGTTGCGCATGCGATGCTCAGCACTCGGCTAGTTGGTGATTGATGTGCAGTGATATGATCACGTCCGGCCTGAGTGTAACTGGATGCGGTTAAAAAATAGTGGAAGTATGTTGTATTGAGTGGCGATTTTTCCTGATATTTTTGTCTACCGCTCACAGTGCAATCAATCCTCGTCTCAGCCGGAGAATTTACAATGGGATTTTACGACAGGCACGTAATGCCACGGTTTATCAACTGCGCTTGCGCAACCAAACCGATCATGAAGCAGCGCGAAAAAGTGGTACCGCGTGCGTCTGGCACCGTGCTAGAAATTGGCATTGGAACAGGGCTCAATCTGCCGTATTACGATGCCAGTAAAGTGAAGCGAGTCATCGGCCTAGACCCTTCGAAAAAATCTTGGGACTTGGCAGGCGAGCGCGCTGCACAGCTTGCGTTTCCCGTTGAGTTTATTGGATTGCCTTCAGAGACTATCCCACTCGAAGACGACTCTGTAGACACGGTAGTCGTCACCTTTTCCCTGTGTACGATTCCTGACCCTGTCACTGCTTTGCGGGGTATGGCGAGGGTTTTGCGACCGGGGGGGAGTCTTATCTTTTGCGAGCACGGCAGGGCGCCTGATGAGAGTGTTTATCGATGGCAAAATCGACTCAATCCGTTCTGGAAAAGGTTTGCCGGTGGCTGCCATTTAAATCGTGATATTCCGCAGTTGCTCATTGCAGGCGGCTTTGCGGTGTCTGACATGCAGGCGGACTACCTTCCTAGTACGCCCAGAATTGCGGGTTACAACTTTTGGGGTAGCGCTAGGCCGATAAATTCTGCATCCTAGATCGATATTATTTTATGAGGTGTCCAGCGCTTGGATGTGGCCTATTCATTCTCTTGCTCATGTCTTCCGCGGCGGGCGCAGCCACAACATTGAAATTTTCAGTTGTGGGCATTGAGGGCGAGCAGAAGAAAAATGTACTGGCATATTTAGGCGCTGCACCTGAGTCAGATGAGAATCGGCGGAATTTTGTAGTCTCTGCCAGAGACAAAGTGGAGAGCGCTCTGCAGGCCTTGGGCTATTACCAGCCAGAAATAGAGATTGATCTGCAGCGTACAGAGCCAAAGTGGCGACTAAGCATAGTGGTTAATGCTGGCGAGCCCGTGCGTGTTCGCGATATCAACATTCAAATACTGGGGGCCGCCGCCAACGACGATTATTTTACGCGTCTCACTTCCGATACCGGTTTTTCCTCAGGTGATGTGCTTCATCATGGGCGGTTCGAAAGTTTTAGGGAAAACGTGCTATCACTGGGGCAGCGGCGTGGCTATCTGCGCGGCGAAATTGCAGCGAGTAGGATAGAAGTCCAGGTTGAAGCCGGCACCGCAGATGTCATGCTGTGGTATGAGAGTGGCCCCCGCCTTCGATTTGGTGAAATCATTGTCGACAATACTCTCATTGACAGTGACCTGTTCGATTCAATGTTAACGTTTCAGCCGGGCGACTATTTCGATCAGGTTAGGCTGCAAGAGCTTCAGTCACTGCTACAGAGAACCAATTATTTTTCCAGCGTCATTGTCCTGCCGCAGCGTAAACGTTCTCTCGGCGACCGGGTCCCAATTATGGTTAACTTACAGCGCGCGAAACGGCATAGTTTCGACGTTGGAGTGGGTTACAGCACCGACACAGAGGAGCGTATGTCGCTAACGTGGCGGACGCCGAGAATCAATCGCCACGGTCACAGTCAACAGACACGACTGGAATATTCGCCGATCAACCCGAGTGGCCGTTTTACTTACTCCATACCTATTTCGGATCCGCTGACCGATGTTGTTCAGCTATGGGCGAGAGTTGAAGAGAACGAATTTGGCGATATTGATAGTCGGCAAAATGAGCTGGGTATAAAGCGAGAAACGAAAGATCGCAATTGGATATATGGATACTCACTACGCGAGCTCAATGAGTCTTGGGATATTGCGGGTTATAGCGCCTCAAACGATTATCTGTTGTTTGGGGGTTCTGTTTCCCGCAGGACCCATCGGGGATCCATCGTGGACCCTGAATGGGGCTTTAGCCAGCTGTATACGGTGGAGGCGGCGGCTGATCAAGTGGGCTCTGATTTAGATCTACTGCGTTTCACCGCAGCACTGCGATATGTGATGACTCCTGTGCCGCGCAACCGCTTGGTCACACGGCTTGACCTAGGGCGAGTCAAAATAGCGAATGGTGATAGGCGGGATCTTGCACCGTCGCTCGCTTTTTTCGCAGGTGGCAGCCAGAGCATACGCGGTTATGCCTATCAATCGCTGGGTGATGAACTGACGGTAGTAGAGCCAAACGGTGAAACAAAGACGCTTGTCGTCGGTGGAGATCGATTAGTCATAGGGAGTCTCGAGTACCAGTATTATTTTACAGCCACCTGGCGTGGCGCACTTTTTGTTGATGCAGGCGATGCCTTTGATAGAGGAGAGTTTGATGCCAAGGTTGGCGCTGGTTTCGGCGTTCACTACGTGACTCCGGTTGGGGCTGTTCGAGTTGAGTTGGCCAACAGTGTGAGTGAAGATGATCCTAGTTGGCGGCTGGTGTTTGCCATAGGGGCTGAATTTTGAAAGCTGTGGTGCGATCCCTGCTGTTGTTTTTGCTGCTCGCGGCAGCACTGTTGTTTGCTGTTTCTACGGAGCTGGGTAGCCAAAGGTTGCTCCAGGTCCTAGAACAGGTTTTGCCGATAGAGATCAATTACGGTAGCGGCAGTTTAAGCGACCGATTATACCTTGAGCGATTACGTCTTGAGACAGACGGCATTCAAATTGAGCTGACAGGACTAGTGACGCAGGTCGACCCCATCTGTCTGTTGCGGGGCACCATCTGTCTTAGCGAGTTTCAGGCCAGCAAGCTGGATATTGCACTTTTGGAAAGTTCAGAGCCTGCAGTGGAAACGAAGCCTGACCTACATGACCAAAATGTCGCTGAGTTGATCGCGTTCCCTGTAGCATTAGAGATAGAAAGTCTTGATGCTGATGCCGTTCTCGTCCATTGGTCCGCAGGTGAGTGGAGACAGAGATCAACACGGGGTCGGGTGCATATCAGTGGTTCCGTCATTAAGGTGTTCAGCGGCATGATAATAGAGCCACAGTTGGTTCTACAAAAAATGACGGACGAAAACATTGCTGACATCGATCCCACAGTGCTGCCGAGTGTTGATCTCCCGTTTGAGCTGTTAGTTGATGAATTGACGTTGATCGAACCCTCGTGGGATTTCTATGGCGCCCAATACCGACAGGACAGCATCATACTGGCGGGACGCTGGCTTAATCGTGTTTTAAAGATGACTCGACTGGATGTCAGTAGTCGGGATCTTGGTGAGCTCGCGCTGCAGGGCGAACTGGCGTTTGAAGATGATTGGCCTGTGCAGGCCGATGTAAAAATCGATCTTGCACAGCCATCTATTCTCCCGGATTTGTTCGGTCAAAGACTCACAATAGACGTTCAGGGAAGTCTGGCATCACTGGCAATGCAGCTCACCTCTGCAGGCGATATTAAGACCGTAGTCGATGCAGAGGTCAATGTGCTAGGCGCCGAGCTGCCTTTTAGCGCAACGCTCACAGCGACATCAAATGTCGCTGTGAGGCTTGCTGACTTAGACGTCGTGCCGGATTTTTTTCCTGATGTTGAATTAGAGTTTCCTGTTGTGGCATCCGTCAGTGGCACTGCGTCCAGCCAGAAGTTTGCAATGCAGGCCGTCGCCGCCGGAAAGGATTATGACGCTTTGGCGTTGTCGTTAGAGGGCGAGCATGAGGCGGGGAAGGTTCTTATTCGCCAGCTGTCGATACTGGATGGCACCGCAGAGAATGCACTGTATGCCAGCGGTGAAGTGGTGGTGGCGGATGCCGTTACGTGGTCAATACAATTGCAGTCCGACGGTGTCGATTTGCCGAATGTGATCGACGCTGTGGAGGGTCGCATGGCCGGTATTCTGCAGCTCTCGGGTGAAATGCGTGCCGCACACTGGGCGGTTAGTATTCGGGACGTGCAGTTAGACGGTGCGATCAATGGCTTGCCCGCTCACATTAGCGGCTTCGCGGGTATCAATAGTGAAATACGGTTACTCCGTAGTGAACTCGACGCCGAATTAAACGGCGCTAAGGTGTCGCTGCGGTCGGGAGGCGCAGTAGACGATGTGGGTCGTGTCAAACTGTCCATCGATGACATCGGCCGGTGGCAGGCCGGTGACCAGGGACAGGTGCAGTTGGAGGCGTTGATTTTATCCAAGGTGAAGCAGTTTCAGTTGTCCGCAGAGGTCCAAAATATTGTCTGGCGTGGTCTAACGCTGCACACGGGAGCGGTGGCTGGAGAGTACCGGTTGGATGTGAATCAGCCGTTCAGTCTCGACGTTGCTCTGGCTGATGTGGTGTTCGGTGATGTCGAGCTGACTTCAGTATCGTTGTCGGCGCAAGGAGATGCTACGCAACAGTCAGTGTCCGTTCTCAGCGCGGGCGACTTTGTGGGAGCGTGGGTGTTGACGGGAACCCGAAAGGGACCACTGTGGGAAGGCATCCTGAAGCCCACGCAACTGCAAACGGCCCTTGGGCTGTGGCAGCTGTCAGACCCTGTGCAATTAGTGTGGTCGGACGCTACGGAGCAACTGGCGTTAGACGCGCACTGCTGGCGGAATCAGTACGCAAATCTCTGTTCTGACCAATGGTTACTGGGGGCACGCGGCCGGGGCAGTGCGGACATGTCAGGTGATATGAAGCTGTTTGCGGATCTGCTGTCTTCAGACTTGGATATGCAAGGCGCGATGGAATTTGAGATTGAGGCCAGTTGGGATCAGAGCGGTGAGATTGTCGCCACGGGCAAAGCACAGGCGCGGGATGTTACCGTCACTCGGGAAATTCCCGAAGAGCAAAACGCTATCGTTGGCTGGGAGGCGGGTGATGCGAGTTTTACCTACGATAGCGATGGCCTCCAGCTGGACTTGGGACTACAGCACGAAGGACGCGAGATTGCCGACGTGAAACTGCAATTGCCTGCTGACAGAAATACTGCGCTTGCAGGTTCAGTGCGTTTTGATCGTCTTCAATTAACGACCTTTACCCGGTTCATTCCTGCAGTGTCTACCCTGTTGGGTGAGGTGACGGGTAAGCTTTCGTTATCAGGAACGATAGACCAACCCATGGGCTATGGCAGCCTATCGCTGTCAAACGGCGGTTTGCTTTTAGCGGACAACCCTACCGAACTGGATCGTTTGGATCTGACTTTTGATGTGCGCGGTGATAGCGCAAAGATACAAGGATCTGGGTTGCTCGGCGGTGGCGAACTTGCGCTTTCCGGTGAGCTCAAAACACGCCCCCGTCTGAGTATGGCTTTGTCGGTGGACGGGCATAAAAATACTATTTTGTATCCACCGTCTGCACAGTTACAGGTGTCGGAGAGTCTTCAGTTGCGCTTAGGACAGGATCTTCTTGCTATCAGAGGTGACGTCATCGTGCATAAAGGTTCAGTCCAACTTGAGGAGCTACCGCAGGACAGTGTTTCCATATCAGCGTCAGCGGTAGAGGTTGATTATGCCGGGAATGTACTGCAGGAAAAGTTGCCTTTCAAAACCAGAATGAATTTGAAGATCGCGATAAAGGACAAACTCAAAGTTGCCAGCAGTGTATTTCAGACCACTTTGGGTGGAGACCTCAATGCGCAACAACGTCCCGGACATCCATTGGAGCTGTTCGGGAATTTACGCACTATTGGGGGCGAGGTTTATGCGTATCAGAGTCATCTACTAATCAAGCGCGGCACACTGAGCTTTTCTGGGCCTCCTGGCAATCCCACACTTGATTTACGTGCTGAGCGCGATATCACTGCAGGCAATATTACGGTAGGCGTGCAGGTGCAGGGGCCGTTAGGGGAAGACCTTGAGTTAGATATTTATTCTGATCCGGTGATGTCCCAGGCCAATGCCATGTCGTATTTACTCAGGGGCAGGGGGATGGACGTCGGTGCTGGCAGTGATGGTGCTGCCCTGGCCTTATCTTTGGCTAGTGGCGTGGTGAACCGCTCTTCACTGGTCTCAGAGCTCAACAGTATTCCAGGCGTCAACAACATTGCGTTTGGAGCACAAGGTACAGAAAATGATACTGCAGCAACGCTCAGTGGTTATATTGGTGAGAGAATATACCTCTCCTATGGAATCGGTTTTTACGAGCCTATTAATGTCCTCACCGCGCGATTTTATTTTCGCTCCCGGATCTGGTTGGAAATAGTCAGTAGCCTCGAAAATTCAATAGACCTTTATTATTCTTTCGATATCGAGTAGCGAGAGTGCGGAAGGTAGTAGTTAGCGACACACTAAGGTACATTAAAATCATCCTCGTTGAACGTCAGAGAGCTTGCTTGCATGCGTAGAAAAATTGGTATTGGCAGCGTCATTAATACCCAAGGGCCGCCTCCGTCAAAGCTGCGCTATCGTCTGATTGACAGTCGAAAATTAGTCCACCAATTAATTCCTATCACTAGAGGTTCCAATCACCCTACGAGTGTGAATACGCCGATTCGAGTGATCTGATGGACCCTTTAACCCAGGGAGTTTTAGGCGCAACGTTACCGCAGGCAAGCGTCTCTGGTCGTTATGCCGCTAGTGCTGGATTACTCGGATTTCTTTCTGGATTGGCGGCAGATCTTGATGTGCTGATTCGGTCCTCAACAGACCCTTTATTGTTTCTCGAGTATCATCGACAGTTCACCCACTCGCTGATGTTTGTGCCTTTCGGTGGACTGATTTGCGCTGCGGTGTTGCACTTTGTTATTGGGCGTCGGCGTGGCTTGTCATTTCGTCAGACTTGGCTGTTTTGTACCCTGGGCTACGCGACCCACGCCTTGCTGGATGCCTGCACCACTTACGGCACCATGCTGTTCTGGCCTTTTAGCGACGCGCGGATTGCCTGGAATACGATTTCTATTATTGATCCACTGTTCACCATTCCAATACTGATTGGAGTGCTGCTGTCGGCGAGACGACTCACACCGCTTTTCGCGCGCCTCGCCCTAGTGTGGGCTCTCGGCTACATGGCTCTGGGGTTATGGCAGCGCAACGAGGCGATCAGTATGGGCTATATCTTAGCATCCCAGCGGGGACATACACCGACGCGACTTGAAGCCAAACCCAGTTTCGGCAATATTCTGGTATGGAAGACAGTCTATGAAACCGATGACCGCTTTTATGTGGATGCCGTTCGAGCCAGCTTAGCGCCGCGGGTGTTCTACGGCACATCGGTGCAGAAGCTAGATATACAGCGGGATATCCCTTGGCTGCGTCAAGATTCGCAACAAGCGCGAGATATCGAGCGCTTTCGTTGGTTTAGCAATGACTACCTTGCACGTTCCCCCGAATTCGGCAATCGCATTATTGATATTCGCTACTCCATGCTTCCCAATGAAGTGGCCCCGCTATGGAGTATTCAATTGGACCCGCACGCCAAAGACAACGAGCACGTCATTTATCAAGTGCACCGAGATACAAGCACGGAAAAAACAGCGCAGCTATGGAAGATGCTAAGCGCGCCATAATGTCCCGTCACTTTATGCGCCGTCAAACACCAAGCGGGCTGCCTGAAGTGCTTCTCCGGTAATGATGGGGGCCTGCTGGCGCTGCAGAATGGTTTCCATTGCGCTGAGGCAAAACACCACATTGCGTTCATTGCTGGCAAAACCCATGAGTCCAATACGCCACGTTTTTCCGGCTAGGCCGCCCAGTCCTGCGCCAATTTCTAGATCAAACTCGTTCAGCAGGGCAGCGCGCAGAGCCGCATCATCCACGCCTTCAGGAATGATCACTGAATTGAGCTGAGGCAGGCGATAATTGGGCGCAACAGCCATAGACAGCCCCATAGCCTCCAAACCCGCTACAAGCGCGCGATGGTTGAGCCAGTGACGAGCCTGCGTCGCCGCGAGTCCTTCTTCCTGCAGCATGAGTAATGATTCATGCAGTGCATAGAGATTATTGACGGGCGCAGTATGATGATAGGCGCGTTTGTTTTCGCCACCCCAATAGCCCATAACCAGCTGCATATCGAGAAACCAGCTTTGTACTTTGTGTTGCCGATTTTTAATCCGCTGCGCGGCCTTGTCGCTAAAGGTGACAGGGGACAGCCCCGGCACACATGAAAGACATTTTTGTGTGCCGGAATACATCGCGTCGACGCCCCACTGGTCGACTAATACTTCAATGCCGCCGAGTGAGGTCACCGCATCAACAATCGACAGCGCATCGTGGCGCGTGGCCAGGGCGCAGAGCGATGCGGCATTACTGGCGACGCCGGTCGATGTTTCTGCGTGGACAAAAGCCAGGATGGCAGCATCGGGATGGTTATCGAAAGCGGCTTCCACCTTGGTCAGGCTGACGGGGTCGCCCCACTTGTCCTCTACCATGATGGCGGTACCCCCGCAGCGCTCGACGTTTTCTTTCATGCGCCCGCCGAATACGCCGTTCTGGCAAACAATCACTTTGTCTCCCGGCGACACTAGATTGACAAAGCACGCTTCCATGCCCGCTGAACCCGGTGCGGATATAGGCAGCGTAAGCGCGTTATTGGTCTGAAAAGCGAACTGCAGCAGGCTCTTTATTTCGTCCATTAATTGCACGAACAGTGGGTCAAGATGCCCAATCGTAGGGCGAGCTAATGCTCCAAGTACGCGAGAAGAGACATCTGAAGGGCCCGGGCCCATTAGCGTGCGCTGTGGCGGAAAGAAACTGCTGGTCATTGACAATATGCTCCATGAGGAAAAACAGGCCTAAACGGTAGCAGGTTTTACGGCCAAGCTTAAGTTGGCTGGAGAAATTGTGCGTATTTACCCGTGTGATACCTGTGGTAAATACGCCAATAAGCCGGCTAGCGTTCCTTAATGACCCCGCACGGGTTGCAGACCTGCATTGCTATGGAGGTTGCGTAAAGGGTATTTCCCTGAACAGAACGAAGCGGTTCTTTAGCGCTTTGCTAGCAGTTCGCAGAGACCGTCGATCTCACAAAGATCGGCCGTGGCCGGCACCATGAAAAGCTCTTCGCAACCGGCGGCTTCGGCATTATCAAGCGCGGCTAGTATGCTGTCAGCTGAGCTGCGGTGCACCGATTCAGCCATCATGGTGGCAATCTCTGGCCCGGAGATTGACAAGTACTCATAGACATAGTCATAGAGCTTTTGTTGGCCATTTTCAGCCAGCGTGTACCAAAAGCCGCCCATTCGATAGGGTATTTGTTCGCGACCTGCTCGCTCCCATGCAGCATCGGCCATGGCAAAGGTGCGGCTTAATTCTACTTCCTCGCCGTTGCCAGACCAAGCATAGAGGCCGTCAGCCCACTGTGCGCAGCGTTCAATGCTCTTAGGTCCCATCGCGCCGGCTAACATTCGAGGTGCTTGGGCCCATGTTGGGGTAGGGCCTATCATGCCGCCGCCGTCAACAATTTCATCGCCACGCCATACGGCACGCATTTCTTCTACCTGACGATCCATTCTGCCATAGCGCCCGTGGAATTTAGCGCCCACGGCTTCGTAGTCTTTTGTTCGTCCGCCATAGCCGACAGAGATATTCCTTACCCTGCCGCCTGATAATATGTCCAGTGTAGCCAGTTCTTTGGCAACCCGAGTGGCGTTGTGCATGGGTAAGACATAGAGTGTTGGCGTTATCTCGACCCGGGTCGTAGCCATCGCTGCACATGCCAACAACACGCGCATATCAAAGGTTGGCCCATGAACCCGCTCGCCGCAGGAGACTGCGTGAAATGGGCCATCGTCGATTGCCTTGAACCAGGCCAGATAGTCTTCGCGGTTCAGGCCGGCTTTCATATAGGGTAAACAGATGCCGATTTTCATGGTCGATGGCATTAACGTGTTGCCTCTTTAACAGTGGACTGCGTATATAGACTTCCAGTTTATCCCACTTCTTAGCTCAGCCTGTTCAGTATGCTGAACCGCTGCTATATTGTGAGGCTCTATTGCAGGCGGCATTTGGTCAAGCAGTATGATTAGTGTAACTTTGCCGCGCTTGTAATACATAAATATGATTCTTTCAGGTGAACTCAGCATGAAAATTGATGGTCCGTTCTACGCACAACTCGGCGACGCTGCAAACGAGGCTCGACGCCTGTCAGAGATTGGTTACGATGGTGTTTATACATTGGAAGGCAGTTCGGATCCGTTTTACCCGTTGGTGCTGGCGGCGGAACATGCGCCGGAACTTGAGATTGCCACCGGTATCGCCGTTGCTTTCCCCCGAAATCCGATGCACCTCGCTTATCAAGCCTGGGATTTGCAAAAATTTAGTAACGGGAAATTTTTATTGGGCATTGGCTCACAAATAAAACCGCATATCGAAAAGCGATTTGGTGTGGATTTTAGTCCCCCCGCCGCGCGTATGCGAGAATATATTCAAGCGCTGAAAGCCATTTTTGATTGCTGGCAGAACGGCAGCAAGCTTGACTTCCACGGCAAATATTTTCGTCACACCTTAATGACACCGATGTTTAATCCTGGGCCTCTTGAATGTGGCGTTCCACCCGTATTGCTGGGAGCACTGGGCCCCATGATGACGGAAGTAGCCGGTGAAGTGGCCGATGGGTTGATTGTTCATCCGTTCAACAGTATGCCTTTTCTCACCGATCACGCGCTGCCGGCAGTGCATAAAGGGCTAGCAAAATCCGGTCGTGAGCGCAGCGATTTTATTCTGCAGATTAACGCCATTGTGATTACAGGAGAGACCGAAGAAGCGCGTGCTGTTGCCACGGAAAGTGTCAAAGGCTTACTCGGGTTTTACGCATCCACACCTGCCTACAGGCCACCTATGGAGGCGGTTGGGTATGGTGATTTGCAGCCGGAATTAAACCGTTTGTCGAAGGAAGGCCGCTGGGACGAACTGGGTTCTTATATTGATCAGACGTTTCTAGAGGCTTTCGCCACCATTGGCAAGCCTGAAGAAATTGCCGGCAAGTTACGCCAGAAGTATGGCAAGGAGGCTGACCGACTAGCCATCTATGCACCCTATGGAGCGCCGGACGCCATGTGGGCGTCTATTATCGCCGAGCTCAAAGCAGGCTGATTAGTATGGTGTGCGGCCGCTACCCTCCTTTATAGCGGGGTTGGGCCGCGCGTCAATTTTTTGGGGCATTATTCTCCGGGCACTCGCTCACATGGAATGCCTTGGGGTACACTCCACGCCCATATGAATAGATCTCTTACAGCATTGTCTACTGCGGTCACATTTTTTGTGGTGTGTGCACTGCTGGCCGGCTGCGCCAGCGCTCCAGTAGAGAAGCCTCGATTGCAGCGCGAAAATTTGCAAGCAGTAGATTTTAGCGGGTCTTGGGAAATGGATTACAGCCTCAGTGATAGCACTCAGGACAAACTGGATGTAATGGCGCGCGACTTGAACCGACAGGCACAGCGACGCGCCCAGAGCGAGGGTCGTCGACGACCTGCAGGCGCAGAGATGATGGTCAGAAACAGCGCAGGGCCCAACAGCGGTTCCTCCGTCCTTGGACTGGCACGAATGGCGGATCTCATTACTCAGTCGCCCCTGTTGGAGATTGATCAGGACACGCACAAAATCAGCGTGAAACGCGAGGAAGACTTTTCTCTGATCTGTGAATTCTATCCGGGTGAAATGCATAAGGTAGAAACCCCTTTTGGCACCGAAATTTGCGGCTGGAATGGACATCAACTGGTGTTCGAGTTGCGACTGCCCGAGGGGCTGAGTATCCAGCATATAATAACAATGGGCGCTGCGGGGCAAAAACTGCTTATTGCGACCACTGTGGTGTCTAGCCAGGTGTCCTTTCCGTTTTCACTTAACCGGGTCTATAACCGATTCGAACCTGGCGAGAGTGGTTTTCAATGTCAAGAAACGTTGACCAGAGGCAGGGTATGTACGACCGAATCGCGTTAATGCTATCTCAGGCGCGGCGGATGGTGAACGTCGGTGAGATGGTGTTGTGCGCTGCCTTATTAATGGTGGCCGGGACTGTTAGCGCCGCATCAACACAGCAAGGTGGGCTTGTTGATGTCGGTCTAGTGGTGTTTGATCCGGGTATTCCGGCGGATCAATCGACCCACAGTCAACGGGGTATTTTTCCGGAAATTCGTAAGGCTGAGGCTAAATATATGCCAGTCGTATTGCGGCAGGTGCTGATTGAGTCAGGCGATTGGGGCGTTGTACGGGTGCTGCCGGAGGTGCTCGATTCGTCAGAGCTGTTGGTCACTGGCACCATATTGCAGTCTGATGGACTACGTCTCCAGCTGCGCATCAATGCCCGCGATGCAAGCGGTGTGGAATGGCTGAACCGGATTTATTCTGGCTCGACAAGGTCCACAGATTATCCCGTAAGCGTGCCAGGAGACCCCTATCTGGGTCTCTATCAGCAAATCGCCGATGACCTTGTCGCGGTCCGCCGACAAAAAAACGCAAAGCAGTTGACGACGATACAAGACATTGCGCTCATGCGGTATGCCATTCAATTGGCGCCTACGGTTTTCGGATCGTATTTGACGCAAACGCCGGAAGGACGGTATGTGTTAGTGCGTTTTCCGGCAGAGGGTGATCCCATGTTGGCTCGCGTTATCAGAATTAGAAACCAGGAATATCTGTTTATTGACACGGTCGATGAACAATATGAGCATCTCAGTGAGGAGATGGCCCCCACCTACAATTTGTGGCGTCAGTACGGCGCCGAGCAAGCGATCTATCAGGGTGAATACAAGGAACGCGTGGCTAGCAGAGGTGCTCAGGGTCGCCGAGGATCTTTTACTGCGCTTGAGCAAAGCTATAACACGTACAAGTGGTCGAAGATTCACGAGCAGGATCTCGATGAATTGGCTCTGGGCTTTAACAATGAGGTTGCGTCTACGGTAATGGATGTCAGTGGTGCCGTCGTTGAACTCAGCGGCACATTGGACTCCCAGTACTCTGAGTGGCGCGATATCTTGCAACGTATCTTTGCGCTGGAGACGGGCTTGCCCCCAGCGTCCTGACTTCTGCTATGCTGCGCCTCTGGCGGGTAGAGACGCACGCGGGACCACAGCGGTGTCCACCGCCATTGAAAAAAAATAGTTAGCCTCCGTTTGATAACACATTGATTGGGTACTCGTGAGTAACGCTGATAGTCATTCCTGGTTCGCCACATGCCCCAAAGGTTTGGAGTCACTCCTAGCGGTTGAATTGGGCTCTCTCGGTGCCGACAGTACGCGAGAGACTGTGGCGGGCGTTTATTTTACTGGTCCGAGCGCGCTGGCCTATCGAGCCTGTCTCTGGTCGCGGCTCGCTAACCGTATTCTTTGGCCGCTCGCGCAATTGGACGCCACTGACGGGGATATCTTTTATCAGGGTATGAAGGACATCAAGTGGGGCGGTGTGTTTGATTCAAACAAAACCATCGCGATTGATTTCTCTGGAGAAAACCGCAACATTCGCAATACGCAGTTTGGCGCCCAGCGCAGCAAGGATGCCATTGTTGACTGGTTTGTGGCCACGGGCGCGCCACGGCCGTCAGTGGATCGAGTAAACCCTGATGTGCGGCTGAATGTACGTTTGGTGCGCGATCGTGCCCACCTGTCGATTGACCTCTCTGGCGGCAGCCTGCATCAACGCGGTTATCGCTTACAATCGGGTGTTGCGCCTCTGAAGGAGAATCTGGCTGCGGCAGTCTTATTGCGCGCTGACTGGCCGGGTATTGCCGCGCGTGGTGGTGCGCTCATCGATCCTATGTGCGGTTCGGCAACTTTATTGCTCGAGGGCGCCATGATGTCTGCTGATATCGCCCCGGGCCTAGGACGCAAAGGCTTCGGCTTTGAACATCTGCTGATGCATGATGCCCCGCAGTGGGGGGCTATTTTTAGCGATGCAAAAAGCCGGGCGGAGCGGGGCAGGGCCGCACAGTTACCAGAAATTCGCGGCTACGACTGGGATCCTGCGGTGATTCGTCGTGCGCAGGAAAACATTGCGCGAGTAGGGCTTGAGAATGTGGTTCGAGTGAGTTGCAAACCTGTCTCCGAATTGACAAAACCCACTCACCGGCCATTACCGATTGGCTTGCTGGTGTGCAATCCACCTTACGGTGAACGCATTGGCGATAAGGAACAACTCGCGGGGCTTTACAGGCAATTGGGTGAGGCCATGTTAACCGAGTTTCCGGGTTGGCAGGCCGCCGTGTTGACCTCGGACCTCGATCTGGGCAAAGCAACGGGCCTGCGCAGTTACAAACGCTATGCACTCTATAACGGCGCCATCGCTGCCAGTCTTCTGCTGTTTGATCTGTGTGTTAATGAACTGCGCGAGATGGGAAGAAGTCAGGTGGATGTTGAAACGCCGCCGCCCCTCACTGAGGGTGCGACGATGTTTGCCAATCGTGTCGTTAAAAATCGCAAACGACTTTCTTCCTGGGTGAAGCGTGAGAAAATTGAATGCTATCGTGTCTACGATGCAGATATGCCAGAGTATTCTGTGGCAGTTGATATTTATGGTGAGCATGTTCACGTCGCTGAATATCAGGCACCCAAAAACGTATCGGTGGAAGCCGCTGAGCGTCGTTTAGATGAGATTCGCTCTGCGCTGCCTGCAGCGCTGGGCGTTGCTGCTGAAAAGATTATCTACAAGCAGCGTAGTCGTCAGCGCGGAGCAGAACAGTACACCAAGCGGAATAGCCAAGGTGAGTTGCTGACGGTCACAGAGGGCCAGGCGAAACTGCTGGTGAACCTCAGCGATTACCTCGATACCGGTTTGTTCCTCGATCACCGTCCGTTACGATTACGCATTGGCCAGGAAGCCGCGGGTAAGGATTTCCTCAATCTGTTTTGTTATACCGGCAGTGTAACGGTGCATGCCGCTCTTGGCGGAGCGCAGTCCACGACGAGCATCGACCTGTCGAAAACGTATCTCACTTGGTTGGGTAAAAATCTGGCCGTGAACCAACTTGATGAGCGCCGCAACACTGTGATTCGTGAAGATTGTCAATCTTGGCTGACGCGGGCGCGTGGTCGTTACGATTTAATTCTGCTCGACCCTCCGTCGTTTTCTAATTCAAAGGCGATGACAGAGAGCTTTGATGTGCAGCGCGATCACCCGCAACTCGTGCGCATGAGCATGGGCGTATTACGCGATGACGGAAAGCTGTATTTCTCCAATAATCGACGCGGTTTTATTTTGGATGCGTCTTTGCAGGAGGAGTTTCTCTGTGAAGATATCACCGAAAAAACGCTACCACCCGACTACCAACGTAAGCGCAAAATGCATTGCTGCTGGTTAATCAGTCATAAATAAAGGCGTTTGATGCTTGTAGTGGCCAAGTTTTTCTGCTTAACGATATCCACAAAATGGATTCAATTCTTCTGAATCTTTTTCTTGTCCTCGTGCGGAGCTACAAAAAAATCATAAGTTATTGATTTAAAATAAAAAATAGTATTTTTCATTTCGTCTGCGCTGCTGTTTCAGAGGCCATAAACGACGCGTACATGGGGGATAGAATGGCCTCTGTCCCCAATGTTATCCACAGAATATGTTGTGGATAACTTCTTTTGGCACACCGTATTGCCACGCTTTTCCTAGGGGATGGAGCCGTCGCGATGCCTGTTTTCTAGACTGCCTTTAAGCACCGACACATGACACAGGGTTAGGGCTGTGTTCAAATCGCGCTGTCGATTCCGCATAGTGCCCTATTATGAAATCTCTGTTGATTGTCTATCACAGCCAGAGTGGCACCAGTGCGCAACTGGCGAACGCAGCCTGGCGAGGCGCACAGCGTGAAGCGGATATTGAGGTTGCCGTGATGCGCGCCTGGGATGCAGGGACGGTGGATCTAGACCGAGCGAGTGGTGTGTTGCTGGTGATGGCCGAAAACTCCGGAGCACTGTGCGGCACCATGAAAGATTTTCTGGACCGCACGTTTTATCCTGCGATAGCTCGGGGGTTGGTATTGCCCTACGCTCTGCTTATCAGTGCCGGCAACGATGGACGCGGCGCGCAGCAACAGGCCGAGCGAATTCTATCGGGCTATCCATTTCCTGCGGCAGCAACGCCGATTATATTGCGCGGGAAATTCTGTCCGGCACATGAGCGTGCAAGCTGCGAGTTGGGTCAGGCATTTGCGGCAGGGTTGTCGATGGGCATATTTTAGAAGAGGGTTTTGGGTGACAGAGAAAATGATAGAGACAGCGCCGCCAGGCTTTGAGCTTTTACCGCAAGGGTTGGGGTACACCGATACTCTGCAGCCGGTCTATCGCAAAGTTGAAGGTGATAGTGCGATTTTTGGCCTTGTGGTGGGCACACAACACAGTAATACCATGGGTATTTGTCATGGTGGAGTACTGATGACGTTGGCGGATATAACGGCAACCACCGGTGCCAATCTGGCACACGGCGTTGCGGCTGGGAGCCCTACGGTTCATCTCAGCATTGATTTTATTGCTTCTGCACGTCAGGGAGAATGGTTGCAGGCGGAGGCGGAACACGTGAGCGTCAAACGGCGCTTCGGATTTTCTAGTGGCGGAATTTATAATAGCGCAGGTGCCGTGGCCCGCTTTAGTGCGACCGTCTATTTTCCAGATCACCAAGGTATGTGGAAGGACGGGCGCCGTGGTGATGGCTTGCTTAAGCGGCAGGAGGAGGGCTAGTCCTTTACGCTACCTTCGAATGATTCTAGCGCCTCTATAAAAGCTTGTGCTGCCCTAGATAGGCTGCGTCCTTCGTGGTGGATGGCTCCGAGTGTTCTCTCGATACGGGCGTCCCGAATGGGCAGTGTCGCTAGAGAGGGGTCGCGCATACTACGCGGTAATACGGTCCAGCCAAGTCCTACTGATGCCATCATCCTGATGGTCTCCAGGTAGTTAGTGGTGATCGCAATCTGGATTGGCAGGCTGCGCTGCTCGAACAGGCTTTTCACAATTTGCCCGGTATAGGTGTTGAGTCCGGGCAGGATCGCTGGATGTTGGCTTAGCTCCTTTAGGCCGAGAGCTTTCTTTCGGGTCAGTTGTGTGCCCTCCTGAACCATAAAATCTAGGGGGTCCAGCCAAATTGGCCGCGTAACAATGTTGACGATAGATGAAGGGGCCAGCGTCACCACGGCCAGTTCCACCTCTCCCTGTAGAGTGAGTTCATAGGCCTTTTCGGAATCCATAAAATCGATGTCCAATTGCACCGCCGGAAAGGCCTTGCTGAAAAAACTCAGCAGCGGTGGCAGTCGATGTAAGCCGATGTGATGACTGGTAGCAAGGCGCAGTCGGCCTCGCACTTCGCCGGCCAGATCGCGCACTGACTGCTGTGCTGCCTGCATCTCAAGATGCACTGCGCGCGCGTGTGGAAGCAGTGCCTCGCCCGCTTCGGTGGTACTGATCCTTCTCCCAATGCGGTCGAATAGACTGACGTTCAATTGCGCTTCCAGCTGCGCTATCCGCTTACTGACAGCAGGTTGTGTCAGGTGTAATCTCTTTGCCGCTTTGGAGAACGATCCACTTTCAGCGACCAGCAGAAACGCTCTCAGGTTTTGGGTGTCCACGACAGATATTCCTATTTGGAATCAATATTATAAAAATAATAAATTTGAGTTATCTAAAAATCAAGTACATAATCCCGATATTGCACATCCAGCTTTGCTAACCGGTGTATGGAGGTTCCCTATGAGTGGACAAACGCTTTACGATAAATTATGGCATAGCCATCTGGTGGAGGAGCGCGATAACGATTGCGGTCTGATTTATATCGATCGACAGCTAATCCACGAGGTGACTTCGCCGCAGGCGTTCGAAGGCCTGCGTATTGCGGGCCGTCAGCCTTGGCGTGTTGATGCGAACTTCGCTGTTCCCGACCATAACGTACCCACGGAGCTGCATGAACGCAGCGGTGGTGTTGCCGGGATTATAGACCCCATTTCCAGGCTGCAGGTTCAAACACTGGACGATAACTGTCGCGATTTTGACATTCTTGAATTCCAAGTTAACGATGTGCGCCAGGGTATCGTGCACGTGGTAGGGCCGGAGCAGGGCGTAACGCTGCCAGGAATGACCATTGTCTGTGGGGATTCTCATACATCCACTCATGGTGCGTTGGGTGCTCTCGCGCAAGGGATTGGTACGTCTGAGGTGGAGCACGTAATGGCCACCCAGTGTCTGCTGCAGCAAAGAATGAAAAATATGCTGGTGCGTGTGGATGGGACGTTACAGGCCGGGGTCACCGCGAAAGATGTTGTACTGGCGATCATCGGTGAAATCGGTACGGCCGGCGGAACCCATCACGCTATCGAATTTGGTGGTGAAGTGGTGCGAGCGCTCAGTATGGAAGGGCGAATGACCATTTGTAATATGGCCATCGAAGCGGGTGCCCGGGTCGGATTAATCGGAGTAGACGACATAACGATCGAATATGTGAAGGGGAGGCCCTATGCGCCAACCGGTGAGCAGTGGGACCGAGCGGTTGATGCGTGGCGTGAGCTGCACAGTGACGATGACGCCCATTTTGATCGTGTGGTGGAATTGCGCGGCGAAGATATTATGCCGCAGGTCACTTGGGGAACGTCTCCGGAGATGGTGTTACCGGTGAGCGGGATTATTCCGGATCCGGCAACGATGGACCATGCCGGTGAGCGTGAAGCAACTGAGCGTGCCCTCCAATACATGGGTCTCACGCCGGGCATGGCGATTACCGACATTCAACTCGATACGGTTTTTATCGGTTCTTGTACTAACTCACGGATAGAGGATCTGCGTGCCGCTGCGACGGTGATTCAGGGTAAGCACGTCGCTCCCACTGTCAAGCGGGCGTTGGTCGTGCCGGGTTCAGGCCAGATCAAGCAGCAAGCAGAGGAGGAGGGACTGGACAAGATTTTTATCGCGGCGGGAATGGAGTGGCGTGAGCCTGGATGTTCGATGTGCCTTGCAATGAACTCGGATAAGCTTGGCGTGGGAGAGCACTGTGCTTCCACGTCCAATCGAAACTTTGAGGGCCGCCAGGGTTTCGGCGGCCGCACCCATCTGGTGAGCCCCGCAATGGCGGCCGCTGCTGCGGTGGCCGGACACTTTGTCGATGTTCGCAATTGGTAGGAGTTTAGCATTATGAAAAGTTTTACTGTTTTGCAGGGCATAGTCGCCCCTATGGATCGCGCTAACGTGGATACGGATTTGATCATTCCGAAGCAGTTCCTTAAGTCCATCAAGCGCAGTGGTTTTGGGCCTTATCTGTTTGACGAGGTGCGTTATCTGGACCAAGGTGAACCCGGTCAGGACTGCACGAATCGCCCAATTAACGTCGATTTTGCTTTGAACCAGACGCGTTACAAGGATGCGGCGGTGTTGCTCGCCAGAGAAAATTTTGGCTGCGGTTCAAGTAGGGAACACGCTCCCTGGGCCCTTGAGGACTTTGGGTTTCATTGCATCATTGCGCCTAGCTTTGCCGATATTTTTTTCAACAACTGCTTTAAGAATGGGATATTGCCCATTGAGCTCGATGCTAATGTGGTCGACGGGTTGTTTACAGAGGTGTATGCGAACGAAGGCTATTCAATGACAGTAGATCTGGCGACTCAGACGATAAAAACCTCTCTTGGGGAGACAGTCAATTTTCAAGTGGATGAGTTTCGCAAGCATTGTCTTTTTAACGGTCTAGATGATATCGCGCTGACCCTGAACAGTGCCGATGCTATTCGATCTTATGAACAGGGCTGGCGTGAAAAATCGCCTTGGCTGTTCGACGTTATTAAATAACGGGCTGTAATGAAAAGCTCGAAAAGTATCTCTGAGGAAACTGACAATGAATCGTGAGTATGATGTTGCCGTTGTTGGGGCTACCGGTGCTGTCGGCGAGGCCATGATTAGCATCCTGGAAGAGCGGAATTTTCCGGTGCGGAAGCTCTATCTTCTTGCCAGTGCGCGGTCTGCAGGAAAAAGTATTATGTTTCACGGTAAGTCGGTCAGGGTGACTGACTTGGCGGAGTTCGATTTTAGCCAAGTGCAGATTGGATTGTTTTCTGCTGGCGCCAGTATCTCCGAAAAATTTGCTCCGATCGCTGCTGCAGCGGGCTGTGTGGTGATCGATAATACCTCGCAGTTTCGCCGCGACGAAGACGTGCCTCTGATTGTCCCTGAGGTCAATATTGAAGCGCTGGCCGGTTATAGCGCTCGCAATATTATCGCCAACCCCAATTGCTCGACCATACAGATGTTGGTGGCCCTAAAGCCGATATACGATGCGGTCGGAATTGAACGCATCAATGTAGCGACCTATCAGGCTGTTTCCGGTACTGGCAAGGAAGCGATTGAAGAGTTGGCGGGTCAGACGGCCAGTCTCCTCAATGGGCAGGAGGTTGTGCGTGAGGTCTATCCCAAACAGATAGCGTTCAATGTGCTGCCACAGATCGATACGTTCCAGGAGAATGGCTATACCCGTGAGGAAATGAAGATGGTGTGGGAGACCCGCAGAATATTTGATGATTCCGCGATACAGGTCAATCCTACCTGTGTCAGGGTGCCGGTGTTTTTTGGTCACTCTGAAGCGGTGCATATTGAGACTGTGGACAAGATCACTGCGCAGCAGGCCAGATTGCTACTCGAAAAGGCGCCCGGGATTATCGTGATGGATGATCGAGTCGACGGCAGCTATCCAACAGCGGTGACAGAGTCCGCAGGGACGGACGGTGTATTCGTGAGCAGGATTCGAGAGGATATCTCTCATCCAAAGGGGTTGGACATGTGGATAGTGGCGGACAATGTTCGAAAGGGCGCAGCCCTAAATAGTGTACAAATTGCCGAGAGCTTGATATCAATCTACCTTGATTAATGCCGATAATTCACTGATACTTTAGGTGTAATTTCAGTTCCTGTTAGCATTTGTGGGCGTTCCAAATGTGATTGCCAGCAGGTGCAGAGGCCGAATGTTTCTGGCGTGGCGGCACAGGCACTTCAGAACTCGTGGTCGGCGACAGACAATTCGGCTTTAAATTCGCGAGATAATCATAAGGCGCTGGTATGGCTCGTAAGTTAGCTGCTGTGATGTTCTTGCTGGGAGGTCTCCAAGCGACCTCTGCGCTGTCACTTGGCCTTGGGGCGCTGCAACTTCAGTCTTTTCTCAATGAACCTTTGAATGCCTCTGTCGACTTGCTCGATATGGGTGGATTGCACGCAGACGAGATCATCATTCGACTGGCCAGCCGTGATGATTTTGATAAATTCGGGTTGGACCGGCCCTACTTTCTGAGCAGTATCAAATTTGAAGTATCCGCCCAAGAGAATGGTGCCGCCAGCATCATTCTGTCCTCAGACGAGCCTGTTCTTGAGCCTTATCTGGAGTTTATCTTAGAGGCGCGCTGGCCTTCAGGGCGCCTGCTTCGAGAATACACTGTACTGATAGACCCGCCGCTTTTTTCTGAGGTCGAAACCGTGGCCGTTTCTGCTGGCCAGCGCGTGGATGAGATAGAAGCCATTCCAGCACCGACAAAAAAAAACGATGAGGTCATCTCCAGCGGGACCTCGGTAGAGATTCGCAGTACCGATCTTGCTCCAGACGCTATGCCTCAGCGTGACTACACCTCGACAACTGTTTTATCGCCAGTGTCGGGTAGTCGCTACATGATTGGTCGAGAGGATACGCTCTGGCGCATCGCCAGTCTGGCAAGACCGCAAGGGGCCTCGGTACAGCAGACGATGCTGGATATCCAGCGTCTAAATCCTGATGCCTTTGTGAACGGCAACATCAATACGGTTAAAGCGGGATACATCGTCTACCTCCCCAGCGCGTCCGACATTAGCTCGGCAGATGCGAGCTCGGCATTGGCTGAAGTGCGGGAGCAGAACACTGCTTGGCGTGAGGGAAGAGATGCAACGCTAACGTCAGCCAGCGGGCCTTCATTAACGATTTCGACGGAGACTAAAGATGACGTGACGGCTGAAACTGTCGACATCAGCGATACGGCTACCGGATCTGTCGGGGCTAAGGCCGCTCCGGAGTCATTACCTGTGGTCAAAGCGAACCCGAACGACGCAGCAGCGCCGCTCTCACTGGCCGACGAGATGCAAGAGCGTCTTTTGGTCGCTGAGCAACAATTGGAGACGCTGCAGCGTATCATCAGTCTTAAGGATGACCAGATAGCGGCGCTTCAAAGTGCTCTTGTAGCAGCTGGCGTTGTCGCTGCTGTAGATGCAGACGCAGAGCCTTTGGGTGAAGATGCTTCAAGTGAAATATTACTCGATGGCGAAGAGCCACTGAAGGCCACGATTACGACGGATGTTGATGTTCCGCGTGACTCGTCTAAAGGAAGTGTCGAGGGGGTTCAGCCCGATGCAGAGTCGTCGCAGGACAAAGTGCCTGTTAACGTTCCCAAAGCGGTTCCTGTTATCGCCCCAGAAACCGCAGCGAGTGGCGGCTGGCTGAAAGAGCTCTTGTACTTACTGGGTGTTATTGCTCTGGCAGTGGTGGCATTTGTTTTTGTACGTCGACGTAAGGTAGATGATGAGGCAATCTCGCGCGCACCGGGTTTAAGGGCCGGTGAAGATGTGTTTTCACAGGTGCTGTTAGAAGAGCAGGGTCTTAATATTGAGGAGTCGGAAGACGAAGAAGCTGTTAGGCCAGTCGCTGTTTCAGTCGACGACCTTGGTACTAGCGAGCGTCATGATGATGAGCCTGCTTCTCACACAGAGGCAGCCAATGTGCTGGCGGACGTCGACATTTATGTCGTATACGGACGTCACTCTCAAGCAATTGATCTGCTTAATAACGCCATTGCCAGTGAACCTGACAACCCGTTATATAGGCGGAAGCTGTCGGAGATTGAGGGGCAACAAGGTGCGACGAGCTCTGAGCTGCAGATAGAAGAGCATGACCTGCTCCGTGACGGGGAGGCTGATGTCGATTTTTCTATTGATTTTTCCAGTCCAAATGCTACAGGCTTGGACAGTGAAGAGTTAGTCATTGCGGCCGATGGCTACGGACTGTCGGCTAAACTCGACCTCGCCCGCGCGTACATAGATATGGGTGATGACGAGGCTGCGCGTCAGATTTTAAAAGAGGTCGTCGCTGAAGGCACTGACGATCTCAAAGCTGAGGCTAGCGCTTTACTAGACCGCATTGGCGGATAGTCTGTTTTCTACTGACCTCATTGCCGCCGACACTCGAATGGCTTGTCGTATCGAATACGATGGTAGTGGCTACAATGGTTGGCAGTTGCAGCCTCATGAAGGCGTAGTCACGGTGCAGGAAAAACTCGAGCTCGCACTGTCAAAAATTGCAGCAGAGCCGGTGCGGGTTCATTGTGCCGGACGCACGGATACGGGTGTTCATGCATTTTCTCAGGTCATTCATTTTGATGCTCCTGTGCCGCGCAGTTGCAAGGCTTGGGTGGTCGGCGGCAATGCAAACTTGCCGCGTGACATTCGTATCCACTGGGCTGTTCCGGTCACAGAGGACTTCCATGCACGGTTTTCCGCAGAATCCCGCTGTTATCGCTATGTGATTGCCAATACGGCGATCCGCTCAGCCCTGTCACTGAAACAGGTCACCTGGCACCGTCGTGAACTTGACCAACTGGCGATGCATACGGCCGCGCAGACGCTGTTGGGTGAGCGTGATTTCAGTGCCTTTCGGGCCGCCTCCTGTCAGTCTACGAGCCCGATGCGCAATGTGCAGTTTATCGAGGTCCAAAGGCGTGGTGATCTGCTGATCATTGAAATAGTGGCCAATGCGTTTTTGCACCATATGGTAAGAAATATAGCGGGCGCATTACTGGCTGTGGGTGATGGTCGTAAATCTTTAGAGTGGATCGTTCAGCTTATGGCAGGGCGAGATCGCAGTCTTGGAGTGGAGACTGCTTCGGCGAGTGGACTGTATCTGGCGGATGTTCAATACCCTTGTCATTACGCCTTGCCGCAAACACCTTATGGACCCCTGTTAATTGGGACAAAACTGTAAACTTAGCCTGTCCTGTAAAGACACCAATGGGCGTAATCTGCTATTATGCGCGTCTCGTTTCAGTAGGTTCTTAGGCGACATGTCCGCTACTCGTATCAAAATTTGTGGTGTTACCCGAGCGCAGGATGCCCAAGCTTGTGCAGCGAGTGGTGCTGATGCGATTGGGCTGGTTTTTTACCCTCGCAGCTCTCGAGCCGTCACCGTACATCAGGCTGCCGATATTGTGGCTGCCGTGCCCCCTTTTGTGAGTGTGGTCGCTTTATTTGTCGATGAACCAATCGGCAGTATTGAGCGTATCATTAGCACTTTACCCATTGATGTCATTCAGTTTCACGGCGATGAGTCGCCAGAATTTTGTCATCAGTTTGGTAGACCCTGGATCAAAGCATTGCGGGTGAAGCCCGGTCTCGATGTCGTGGAGGAGTGCCAACGGTTCAGTAAAGCACGCGGAGTGCTGCTGGATAGCTGGCAAGCTGATGTGCCTGGAGGTACGGGCAAGACGTTCGACTGGCGTCTCGCCACACAGGCTCTTTGTGTGCCTGTAGTGTTGGCGGGAGGGCTGACCCATGACAATGTGGGTGAGGGTATGAGGGCGCTTCATCCTGCGGCAGTGGACGTCAGTGGGGGCGTAGAAGTTTCTCCGGGTCTAAAAGATGCGAAGAAGATACGGCAATTTATCGCGGCTGTTCGTGCCGCGGATCAACAGATGGAAGCGATACCCAATGACGATTAATGCGAGTGAGGAGCTCTACGTTGCAGTCCCGGATGAACAAGGGCGTTTTGGACCCTACGGTGGCAAATTTGTTTCTGAAACCTTGATGGCGGCTCTGGCCGAGTTGGAGGTTGTATACCGTAACATGTCCACCGATAAACAGTTCCAGCAGGAATTAGACCACGATCTGCAACACTATGTGGGGCGGCCTTCACCATTGTATGAGGCTAGGCGTTGGTCCGACAGTATTGGCGGAGCACGCATCTATCTTAAGCGCGAGGACCTTAATCACACCGGAGCCCACAAGGTCAATAACACCGTTGGGCAGGCCTTGTTGGCTAAGCATATGGGCAAAAAGCGTGTGATTGCTGAGACCGGCGCTGGCCAGCATGGAGTTGCAACAGCGACTATTGCGGCGCGCTTGGGTTTGGATTGCGTGGTGTTTATGGGGGAGACCGACATTCAGCGTCAGGCGCTAAATGTCTATCGTATGAAGCTGCTGGGTGCTGAGGTCGTTTCAGTGACGTCGGGCTCTCGAACGTTGAAGGATGCCATGAACGAGGCCATGCGTGATTGGGTCACCAATGTCGATAACACCTTCTATATTATTGGCACGGTTGCCGGCCCCCACCCTTATCCAATGCTGGTGAGAGATTTTCAGTGTGTCATTGGGCGCGAAGCGCGCGCTCAATCCCTGGCGCAAACCGGACGTTTGCCGGATGCGCTGGTGGCCTGCGTCGGGGGAGGCTCTAATGCGATTGGGCTGTTCCACCCGTTCTTGCAAGATGAGACGGTGGCTATGTATGGCGTGGAAGCGGGCGGGCACGGTATTTCCACAAATCAGCATGCCGCGCCTCTTACTGCGGGCACTCCAGGAGTGCTGCACGGTAATCGGACCTATTTAATGCAAGACAGTGACGGTCAGATTATGGACACACATTCAATATCGGCTGGACTCGACTATCCCGGTGTAGGTCCGGAACACTCTTGGTTAAAAGATATAGGCAGGGTGAACTATGTGGTAGCGAATGATGATGAAGCCCTGCGCGCATTCCACAAGCTGACCAAGATAGAGGGCATTATGCCCGCTCTTGAAACGAGTCATGCACTCGCTTATGCAGAGACATTGGCCGCCAGTATGACGCCGGAGCAGACCATTATTGTCAATCTGTCGGGACGTGGCGACAAGGATATCCTTACGGTAGCTGAAATTGATGGCATCGTTGTCTAGCCGACCCTTAGTGGAGTAAAAGTAGTGAGTCGTATCGCGGGACGTTTTCAGCAGTTGGCAGCGCAGGGTCGAACCGCCCTTATTCCCTATATTGTCGCTGGTGACCCCAGTCAAGATATTACCGTGCCGCTCATGCATCGGATGGTGGAAAGTGGCGCGGATATTATTGAAATTGGGGTGCCTTTTTCTGATCCTATGTCCGAAGGGCCGGTGATTCAGCAGGGGCACGAGCGCGCCCTCGCAAATGGCATGTGTCTAAGCCGTGTGCTGGAGCTGGTGCAGGAGTTTCGCAAGTCTGATGACACTACGCCGCTGCTGCTGATGGGCTATGCCAACCCGGTCATGCATATGGGCTATGCGGCGTTCGCCGATGCCGCGTCAGCGGCGGGACTCGATGCATTACTGACAGTGGATATTCCGCCCGAGGAGGTTGACGACATTAACGCCCAGCTTCAGCGTGTGGGCATAGACAATATATTCCTGGTTGCACCCACGACGCCTGAAGAGCGGATCACACGCATTGCAGCAGGAGCGAGTGGTTTTATCTATTATGTCTCGTTAAAAGGAGTCACAGGCGCGGGTCATCTGGACTCGGATGAAGTCGCGCAGAGACTTGCAGCAATTCGAAGACACAGTACATTGCCTCTAGCGGTGGGTTTTGGTATCAAGGACGCTGATTCTGCCAGGACGGTAGCGGCGGTAGCGGACGGCGTTGTTGTCGGTAGTGCGCTCGTCAACGCCATGGCTCAGACGCTCGCTGATGGCGGTAATTCTGGGCAGGCCATAGAAGCTGTTGCTGCGCTGTTGGGCGAAATACGCAAAGGGATTGACAACGCGGCTTCCTAGTTGAGCCGCTCCGCGCTTATAATAGCCCTTTCTATACAATGGCGGGGAACACGATGAGCTGGATAGATAAAATTCTACCTTCTGGTGTGCGCAGTTCTGTTGGCGATAAGACATCTAGTAGCGTGCCTGAGGGCCTCTGGAAAAAATGTGTCAAATGTGAGGCAGTGCTATATCTGCCCGACGTAGAGCGCAACGAGGACGTTTGCCCCAAGTGCGATCATCACATGCGCATCGGCGCTCGCTGGCGTTTGAGTCGCTTTTTTGATGCCGGTACGAGTGAGGAAATCCTGTCTGAAATTGTGTCTGAAGATCGGCTGAAATTCAAAGACAAGAAACGCTATAAGGATCGATTGATATCAGCGCAAAAAGCGACGGGCGAGAAGGACGCGCTGGTCGCGATGCGCGGTACGCTGCAGGGTTTACCTGTGATCGCCGTCGCTTTTGAATTCGAGTTTCACGGCGGATCCATGGGGTATGCAGTAGGTGAGAAGTTTACCCGCGCCGCTCATATGTCGTTGGAAGATAAGATTCCTCTTGTCTGTTTTTCGGCTTCCGGCGGTGCGCGCATGCAGGAAGCTTTGATTTCCCTGATGCAGATGGCCAAGACTAGTGCTGTTATCGAGAGAATGAAGCTGGCTGGTGTGCCTTATGTCTCTGTGATGACAGACCCAATCTATGGTGGGGTTTCTGCATCATTGGCCTTGTTGGGTGATATCAATATTGCCGAGCCAGATGCCCGCGCAGGGTTTGCAGGCCCCAATATTATCGAACAAACCATTCGACAAAAACTTCCTAAGGGGTTCCAGCGCAGTGAGTTCCTGCTCGAGCATGGTGCGATCGATATGATTGTGCATCGCACTGATATGCGCGATACCATTGCGAGATTATTATCCAAGTTGACTGGGCGTCCGCTGACCATCGTAGTAGAAGAAGAATTGGATGAGCCTCAGGATAGCGAAGAAGCGCCTGCGGCTATCCCGGCGGAGGAGGATGAATAAAGCGTCTCTGACACAGTGGCTTCAGCGTCTGGAGACAGTTCATCCCAAGGAAGTAGATCTTGGTCTGGAGCGGGTTTCGACCGTAGCTTATGCATTGCAGTTATTACCACTAAAATACCCTGTCGTTACGGTTGCCGGAACGAATGGAAAGGGGTCCACCATAGCGGTATTGGAGGCACTGATAAGTGAGGCCGGATATCGCGTCGGTATTTTTACGTCGCCCCACTTGCTGCGCTTTAATGAGAGGATTCGAGTTGCCGGTGTCGATGCCTCGGATGCGGAAATCGTTCATGCTTTTTGGCTCATCGATCAAGCTCGAGGGTCAGTGTCTCTTACCTACTTTGAGTTTGCCGCATTGGCTGCACTGCTTATTTTTGAGGCCAGCGAGCCGGATTTTGTTATTCTGGAAGTCGGTTTGGGTGGGCGGCTGGATGCGGTGAATATAGTCGATGCGTCAGTGGCGGTTATCACCAGTATCGATCTCGATCATCAGGGGTGGTTAGGAGAGTCCCGAGGCGAAATTTCACGCGAGAAGGCTGGTATACTGCGCAGAGGTCGCCCCGCCGTTATTGCGGATTCTAATCCTCCTCCTGAATTGTTAGATTGTGTTGAGAGTGTTGCCGCCAGCCCGGCTCTGTATCTGGGGCGAGAGTTTTCGGTAGCCGCGGTGGACGGACAGTGGCAAGCTCAGCTACAGATGCCAGACGGTCGTTCAAGGACGTTGTCGGCGCTTACAAATGGAGCCTTGTTACCCGAGAATATTGGGGCAGCAGTGCAGGCTGCGTTGTTGCTGGGCATTGAGTTCAGTGATGGTTGTTTAGCCGCTGCGCTGGCTAAGGTGAGTGCGGTGGGGCGTCGCGAGGTGCGGCGTGTGGCCGGACGAGACTACGTACTGGACGTGGCTCACAATCCGGCTTCAGTGTCTAAGTTGCTTGAGTTTTTGAATGCAAGACCTTGTAATGGAAAGAGAATATGTATTTTTTCTGTTATGGCGGATAAAGATATATCAAGTATTATAGAGGCGACAGCTGGGCACTTTGATGCCTGGTTTCTGGGTGACCAGCCGGGTAATACACGGGCTGCTGGCGCAACGGAGATTGCCGCATTGCTCGATGACAGAGGGCAGACCATGGTCAGTATCAGCAAGAATTTGCGGCAGGCTTTCCGGCGTGCACAAAGTGTCGCAGGAGAAGGCGACAGGCTAGTAGTGTTTGGTTCGTTTTACACACTGGCCGCAATCCTGCCGTTGTTAGACAAGGATCACAGTAAGTATGAGGCGCTGTAAGTGAACGATATCCTCAAGCAACGCTTGGTTGGTGCACTTATTTTGGTGGCACTGGGTGTTGTTTTTTGGCCCATCATTTTTTTGCAGCCTGACGATAAAACAGCGTCACACTCACAGTCTATTGCGCCGCCGCCCGACTCGTCCATCGGAGTTGTGAGCCAAGGGGACTCGAGAACGTTGCCGGACCTCGCAATGCTTGGCGATAATCCTGATGGGGGTGAACGTGCTGAAACTGTCCCTCTTGCAGTGGCAACACCCTCAACGATATCGTCCGAGGCTGTACCGCAGTCCAGCGACTCTAATAACATTGGAGCCCGCGCCAACGCGCCTGAGCAACTGGTCATGGACAGCGACGGCATACCCGTGGCCTGGACCCTTCAGGTAGTCACTGTAAGTAGTGCCGATAAGGCGGAGGCATTACGCAAACAATTGCTGGATATGAGCCAGAAGGCTTACATCGTCATGGTGCGCTCTAACGGCAAGAAACTGTATCGGGTGTGTATCGGTCCGAAGTTTGAGAGAGTTGAATTGGAAACGCTTCAGGCGAGTATTAATGCTCAGTTCAAAGTGAATTCGATCGTCGCGCGGTATATTCCGTGACACATTGGACGGCGGGGTAATCCACCATGGTGGATTGGGTTAATTTTACTGCGGTAGACTGGGCAATTATCGTTGTGCTGGGTCTTTCCATTCTGTTGAGTTTGTGGCGCGGCTTTGTCCGTGAAGCAGTGTCATTGGCAGGTTGGATTGCGGCATTTGTGATTGCCAATATGTTTGTTGGGGAAATGGCGGCGTTTCTGCAGCAATGGATTGCCAATGTTACGGGGCGCTATGTTGCTGCTTACGCACTGTTGTTTGCGGGCATGCTAATGGTAGCAGGGATAGCGGGTAAGTTGAGCGCCCAGGTTGTAAAAGTAACAGGACTGACACTGCTGGATCGCTTGCTGGGTACCGTCTTTGGCTTCGTCCGCGGTATTATTATTGTGCTTGTAGTGGTTTATGTTCTCAGGCAGTTAGCACCACCGCAGAATTTGCTGTGGTTAGATGAGTCCCAGTTAATGCCGCACGTCGATATGCTGGGGCAATGGGTACAAGCTTTGTTTTCCAGGTAGAGCAACAGATAAGTCCTGGAGCGTTTGAGCTAAATTTTTTCCAAGTGAGGTAGATACTGAATGTGTGGCCTGGTGGGTTTAGTTGCGAAGTCGGATGTCGCCCCGGAGATCTACGATGCCTTGACGGTTCTACAGCACCGTGGGCAGGACGCTGCGGGTATTGTGACCTGTGTTGGCGGCAAGTTTAGTCAGCGTAAGGGCGAGGGGCTAGTGCGGGACGTTTTTCGGCAGCAGCATATGCAGCGACTGGGAGGCCCCATGGGTATTGGCCATGTGCGCTATCCCACTGCGGGTAGTTCGGGTACTGCGCTTGCACAGCCATTTTATGTCAACTCGCCGTATGGCATTGCCCTTGCTCACAATGGGAACCTAACCAACTCGGAGCAACTCGCCCAAGAGCTATTTCAGGATGACCTGCGGCACCTCAATACTGATTCTGATTCAGAAGTATTACTGAATATTTTTGCGCATGAACTACAGACCCTAGGTAAGCTCAGCCCTAGTGCAGATGATATTTTTACCGCTGTGGCATCGGTGCATAGGCGCTGTCGTGGCGGTTACGCTGCAGTAGGGTTATTAGTCAATTATGGGGTATTTGGTTTTCGCGACCCCTTTGGCATTCGACCGTTAGTGATCGGTGCTCGTAAGACGCATGCGGGTGAAGAATACATGATAGCCTCCGAGAGCGTCGCCCTTGATGTGGTTGGCTTTACCTTTTTAGATGATGTCGGCCCCGGTGAGGCGGTATTTATAGATCAGGAAGGTAAGCTGCACCGACGTCAATGTGCACCTAATGCCACTTTGCGCCCCTGCATTTTTGAGCATGTTTACTTCGCACGTCCCGACTCACTGATGGATGGCATCTCGGTCTATAAGACGCGTATGCGCCAGGGTGAAGCGCTCGCTAAAAAAGTAAGACGATTGCGCCCGGACCTCCATATCGACGTCATTATCCCAATTCCTGACACCAGCCGTATTGCCGCACAATCCATGGCCTATGAATTGAATATAAAGTTTCGCGAAGGACTAATGAAAAACCGCTATATTGGCCGTACTTTTATTATGCCGGGTCAGAGTGAGCGCAAAAAATCGGTACGGCAAAAGCTCAACCCAGTGCCGCTGGAGTTTTCAGGCAAGAATGTCATGCTGGTGGATGACTCAATTGTGCGTGGCACTACCTGTCGCCAGATTATAGAGATGGCCAGAGATGCGGGTGCCGAGAATGTCTACTTTGCGTCGGCTGCGCCACCGGTGCGCTATCCCAATGTGTATGGTATCGATATGCCTTCGGCATCAGAGTTGATAGCGCATAACCGCAGTGTAGAAGAAGTTTGTGAGTTAATCGGCGCAGACTGGCTGGTGTATCAGGATCTCGACGATCTCATTCGCTGTTCCCATGATGGCAATCCTCACGTGGACGGATTCGACTGTTCGGTGTTTAATGGCGAATATATTACAGGGGATATCGATCAAAGTTACCTCGATCGACAAGAGTTTCTGCGTAGCGATGATGCACAGAGTGAAAGGCGGGTGGAATTACAGGCAGAAGGCGGTATGGTCGGTCTGCATAACGATGTGTAGGGTGTAGTGATGAGTGATCACGAAGATTTCGATCCGCTTGCCGACGCGCATCATGATACGCGGGCTATCCGCAGTGGTATTAGCCGCACGCATGAAGGGGAGCATTCAGAGCCCATATTTGCGACGTCGAGTTACGTCTTTTCTAGTGCAGCGGAAGCTGCAGAGCGTTTTTCCGGTGAGTCTCCGGGCAATGTTTATTCTCGATATACCAACCCTACGGTGCGAGCATTTGAGCAAAGGCTTGCCGCACTGGAAGGCGCCGAAGCGGCCGTAGCGACGGCGTCAGGCATGGCTGCAATACTAAGCATTTGCATGGCTCTACTCAAGTCGGGAGACCACGTGGTGTGTTCCCGTGATGTCTTTGGTACGACGATTAGTCTGTTTAGCAGGTACCTTGCCAAATTTGGCATAGAGGTCACTTTTGTGCCGCTGCTCAATATTGACGGCTGGCGCAGTGCTTTGAGGCCTAATACGGTGATGTTTTTTTTGGAGACACCGTCAAACCCACTGTGTGAAGTCGCTGATTTAGCCGGTCTGTCCAAACTTGCGCACGTAAACGACTGTCTTCTAGTGGTAGATAACTGTTTCTGTACCCCCGCGCTGCAGCTGCCCCTGACCTTGGGAGCCGATATCGTTATGCACTCGGCAACAAAATATCTGGATGGTCAAGGGCGCTGTGTGGGTGGGGCCGTAGTTGGCCGCAAGCAGCATATGGATGAGGTGGTGACGTTTTTGCGCACTGCAGGCCCCACCATGAGTCCGTTTAACGCCTGGGTTTTTCTTAAGGGTTTGGAAACACTGCGCTTGCGTATGGAGGCCCATAGTCGGTCGGCGTTGGAGATCGCCGAATGGCTGCAACAGCAGCCGGCGGTGGAAAGGGTTTACTACGCCGGACTTAAGGATCACCCAGGGCATGCGTTGGCAGCCAAGCAGCAGTCGGCATACGGGGGGGTATTATCATTCCTTGTCAAAGGTGGGCGTGAACAGGCCTGGCAGTTTATTGACGCCACCCGTCTAATGTCGCTCACGGCTAACCTGGGTGACGCCAAGACCACGATTGTTCACCCGGCGACGACGACCCACGCGCGGCTCAGTGCAGAACAGAGAGAAGATGCGGGTATTCGCGACGGACTCATCCGCATCGCTGTAGGCCTGGAAAACGTGGAAGATCTAAGAGCAGACTTGCAGCGGGGTTTTGCCGGAATTCGCTAAAAAGTGCGGCTTTTCGGGGCTTTATAATGCATATACAGGGCATCATCGATTCCGCAGTAGAAGAAATAGGACGAACCCTATTGGGCAAAGAGCCTCAAATCAGGCTGGCTTTGTGTTGCCTGTTTGCCCGAGGACACTTGCTGATTGAAGACTTACCGGGGATGGGTAAAACAACGCTGTCTCATGCGTTGGCTGCTGTACTGGGACTATCTTGGAAGCGGGTGCAGTTTACCAGTGATCTGCTGCCAGCAGATATTCTGGGTGTCTCGGTCTTTGACGCTAACAATGGTAGCTTCAACTTTCACCCGGGGCCTATCTTTACGCAGTTGTTGCTGGCAGATGAGATTAACAGAACTACCCCGCGTACCCAGAGCGCCTTGCTCGAGGCGATGGCGGAAGGGCAGGTCACTGTTGAGGGCGAGACACGCCCTTTGCCACAACCCTTTTTTGTCATTGCCACGCAAAATCCAATTCATCAGTCTGGAACATATCCTCTTCCTGAATCTCAGTTAGATCGTTTCTTGATGCGACTGGAGCTGGGCTATCCACCGCCGCGCGCAGAACGTGAAATGCTTGAGCGTCGTCATAGTGCGGCTTTAGAAATTAAGCATCCGCGCCAGTGTATAGACTTGGATCAATTGGAAATGATTCGGGTTGCAGTGAGTCAGGTACACGCCTCCGACAATTTGTTGGATTACCTGCAGCGGCTGGTCGCTTATACCCGCCAGTCAGCGGAGTTTGAGGTCGGTTTGTCGCCGCGTGGCGCGCTAGCGTTACTGGACTGCGCCAAGACGTGGGCAGCGATGCACAATCGTGGACACGTGGTGCCAGAAGATGTGCAACTGGTTTTGCCCGCCGTGGCGGGACATCGCCTGATACCCAGTGGTGATTATGCTGGCGACGGTCACGCGCTCGTAGATCTATTGCAGCGCAATGTGGATGTTGTTGGGCCCTGAGCACGACTCAGTGAAGAACGACGCCTTAGGCACGGAACGGCACAGCAAGGGTATCCGTGCGCAGATTAAAGCTCGGTTCCGCGGATGGATTAATCAACGTATTCCGCCTGCGCGCGAAGTCACCTTGGACCAGCGTCGCATTTTTATATTCCCCAGCCGGGTCGGTTTCTTCTTTGGCGGTTGTCTGTTGGTCATGCTGCTCGCTGCCATCAATTTCGAAAACAATTTGAGTTACGCACTGACGTTTTGGCTTGCTACGCTATTTATTGTTGCGATTCTGCATACCTATGCCAACCTATCTGGACTGACAATCCGTGCGGTGCGCGCGGAGCCTGCTTTTCCCGGGCAACAGGCTGAATTTCATTTGATGATAAAACGGAGTAAGCGCCGCGATCACTTTGCGCTCCATCTGAAATGGCCAAATAGTAGTGAGACTCTGGTAAATCTTGTCGATGAAGACAGCGTTATTGTGCAGCTGCATATGGCCGTGGGCTCGCGTGGCTGGTTCAGTCCTGGGCGCTTGTTACTGGAGTCGACTTATCCGCTGGGCTTATTGCGTTGCTGGACCTTGATTGATCTGGAGTTATACGCTCTGGTCTATCCCCGCCCCCTGGCATCGACAGACCTGCATGGACTGGCGACGAATACGCCTGACGGTGCTGCAGTGTTTGTCGACGGTAGCGATGATTTCTACGGTTTCAGGGGCTACCGTAAGGGCGACTCACCGCGTCAGGTGTACTGGAAGGGACTCGCGAAGCAACAGGGCTTACTGACAAAGCAGTACACCGCTTACGCAGATCGCAGCGTCTGGTTGGACTGGGACATGTTTGCTGGACTGGGCACGGAGCAGCGCTTATCTCATCTCTGTTATTGGCTGCTGGAGTTTGACCGTCGCGGACAGGAGTGCGGATTGCGATTGCCAACCGGAGTGATTGAACCTGCTCTGGGTGAGAAACACCGTGATCGCGTCCTCAAGGAACTTGCACTTTACGGCAAGGAGCGACGAAGCCGGTGAGTATTTTACAGCAGGTGCCACGCAATGCCCTGGTATGGATTATCATCTGTTTGTTCGCGTTGCTGGCACCACACGCGGGTCGCCTCCCGATATGGATTCTTGCCCTCTATGTGGTCGCTGTTATCTGGAGGCTGCAGGTCCACCGGGGGCGCTGGTCATTTCCCAGTCGGTCGGTGAAAGTGGCGATGATCCTCAGCGGCTTTGTTGGAATCTATGCCAGCTATGGTTCGTTTATCGGTCTAGAGCCTACGGTCGCTCTATTGCTGATCGCGTTTGCGCTTAAATTAGTGGAACTGTCACATCGAAAAGACGCCTATGTTCTGCTGTTTTTAGGATATTTTATTTGTATCACCGAGTTTCTATTTAGTCAGGATTTGTCGGTCACATTGTATGCGCTTGTCTCGGTAACGCTGGTGACTACTGCGCTGGTTGCGATTCATCGACCTGGGGAGCAGGAGTTCAGGCTCGGCACAATTCGCGTTGCCAGCGGTATGTTATTACAGGCGATGCCGCTGATGATTATATTATTCTTTCTGTTTCCTCGTTTCGGTCCACTGTGGACGGTGCCAATAAAAAGTCATACCGCAAAGACTGGCATGAGTGATTTCATGAAGCCTGGCGATGTGGCAAGTCTCAGTCAGTCAGCCGATGTGGCCTTTCGGGTAAAGTTTGATGGTGACATTCCAGCTAAATCAGCACTCTATTGGCGAGGGCTAGTGTTCAGTCGAATTGAGCAGGGGGTGTGGTCAGCCCTTGAATTTTATGACATCCCCGCGAATCAACGTCGACCTCAAGAAGTCATTGGTGACGGCGAGCCTATACGCTATAGCATCATCATGGAGCCCACTCAGCAGAACTGGCTATACGGACTGAAATACGCTCGCTCCGATACACGAGGGGTTATGCAGACATCCGACTTCCGTTTGTTTTCGCCCGTCCCGGTAGAAACAGAATATATGTACACGGTTAACTCATGGGCGAATGTCGCGGTGGACGAAGTGCTGTCCGATTGGCGACGCAAGACAGAAACGCAATTGCCTCCAACAGGAAATGCTAAAACGCGAAAACTGTCATTGGATCTCAAGGCAAAGGCGAGCAGCGATGAGGCTTTTGTGGGTCTGGTGCTCGACACGTTCAGACGCGAACCCTATGTCTACACCTTGCGCCCCGGGTTACTGCCTGAGCAAGACTCAATCGATGCGTTCCTGTTTCAATCGATGCGCGGATTTTGTGAGCATTACGCCTCGGCTTTTGTCTTCATGATGCGTGCCGCGGGCGTACCGGCTCGGGTGGTGGCCGGATATCAGGGCGGCGAGATTAATCCCATTAACAAAACGGTGATTGTGCATCAGTTTGATGCTCACGCCTGGGCTGAAGTGTGGCTTGCGTCTCGCGGCTGGGTGCGGGTAGATCCTACCGCCGCGGTATCTCCGCAGCGAATCGAATTTGGACTAGAGGAGGCAATGGCGTCCGAGGGAAGCTTTTTATCCACAGTGCTTCTGTCTCCCGTGCGCTACCGCAGTGTACCCCTGCTAAATCTGCTGCGTTTACGCTATGACGCTCTGACATATCAGTGGCAGACTTGGGTGGTGGGTTTCGACAATGAGCGACAGTTTGATCTGCTGCGCAGTTTTTTGGGCGAAACCACGGCAAAAGTGTTTGCTGTCGTATTACTCGGCAGCTGGGCTCTGGTGTTGTTGCCTGTGGCTATTTCGTTGCTTTTTAAGCGCGATATAGTTCCAGTGAGCCCGCTGGGAAAGCACTACCGTATTTTTTGCAAGCGCCTGGCCAGACTCGACCTTATACGTGGGCCAGGAGAAGCACCTAGCCAGTTTGCGCAGCGTGCTGTAAAGGATTTGCCAGATTACGCCGACCCGCTTTGGCAGATTACGGACCTTTACAATCAGCTGGCTTATGCTGACGCTAAATTATCTGCAGCCAATGCTGCAAAAGATTTACAACACTTTGCCCGTGTGGTTAGCCGGTTCAGGCCAAAAAGACACAGTGCAGCGTTAAGCAAAGAGACAGAGTTGTAATTCAACGAAATCCCCGCGTTTGCGGGGCTATTTGTTATTCACAGGTAGAAGGAATCAGGCGCGCAACTCCTGAATTTCGACTGCAGCAATTCGCGCTCCATCCTCGGCACTCTTCTGAAACTTTGCGATCTGATCAAAGCTGAGGTAGCGATAGATATCATCGGCCATGGAGTCGAGATTTTTTGCATACTCCATGTATTCCGCAGGGGTTGGCAGTTTGCCTAGGATTGCCCCGACCGATGCCAGTTCTGCTGAGGTAAGGTAGACATTGGCACCGTCGCCCAAGCGGTTAGGAAAGTTGCGTGTGGAGGTCGAGAGCACCGTAGAATTTGCTGCTACCCTAGCTTGATTGCCCATGCACAACGAGCAGCCCGGCATCTCTGTGCGTGCGCCAGCTGCACCGAAGATATTGTAGTAGCCTTCTTCCATTAGCTGGTGCTCATCCATGCGAGTGGGAGGCACGATCCACATGCGGGTTGATATCGATCCCTTATGTTGCTGCAGCAGTTTTCCAGCAGCCCGAAAATGGCCGATGTTAGTCATGCAGCTACCGATGAATACTTCGTCTACTGTGTCGCCTGAAACCTCAGACAGCAAGCGCGCATCGTCGGGATCGTTAGGGGCGCAGACGATAGGCTCGGTAACCTCTGCCAGATCGATCTCGATAACAGCGGTGTACTCGGCATCGGCATCGGCTTTCATTAGACTCGGATCTGCCAGCCACTCTTCCATTTTGCACGCCCTGCGTTGCAGCGTCCTGCTGTCGCCATAACCTTCAAAGATCATGGTGCGCAGCAGTGCGATATTGGAGCGCAAATATTGGGCTACAGTGTCTTCATCTAGCGCGATAGTACAGCCGGCGGCAGAGCGCTCCGCTGAAGCATCCGATAGTTCAAAAGCCTGCTCCACGGTAAGGTCGCTAAGCCCTTCAATTTCCAGAATGCGGCCGGAGAATATGTTTTTCTTGCCTTTCTTTTCAACCGTCAGTAAACCTTGCTGAATAGCGTAATAGGGGATGGCGTGTACGAGGTCGCGCAGGGTAATACCAGGCTGCATTGTACCTTTGAATCGGACCAGTACCGACTCGGGCATATCCAGCGGCATCACGCCGGTGGCCGCGGCGAATGCGACTAGCCCAGATCCTGCGGGGAATGATATGCCCATCGGGAAACGTGTGTGCGAGTCACCTCCAGTGCCAACAGTATCGGGGAGTAGCATCCTGTTGAGCCACGAGTGAATAATGCCATCACCCGGGCGCAAGGAGACGCCACCCCTCGTCATGATGAAGTCCGGTAGGGAATGTTGCGTTTCAATATCGACCGGTTTGGGGTAGGCGGCAGTGTGACAGAAAGACTGCATGGTTAGGTCAGCGGAGAAACCAAGACATGCCAGATCTTTCAATTCATCGCGCGTCATTGGTCCGGTGGTGTCTTGCGAGCCAACAGTCGTCATGCGCGGTTCACAATAGGTGCCCGGACGTATACCCTCAGTGCCGCAGGCTTTGCCGACCATTTTCTGGGCAAGCGTGAAGCCCTTACCTGTATCTCCAGGCTGCTTTGGCTTACGAAACTGCTCTGACTCGGACAGGTTCAATGCTTCGCGCGCACGGGCCGTAAGACCACGCCCAATAATGAGATTGATGCGGCCACCGGCGCGTACTTCGTCGAGTAATACATCCGATTTCAGCTCGAATTCACTGAGTACTTCGCCGGACTCGCTGAGTATTTTTCCATCGTAGGGGCGAATTTCGATCACATCTCCTATGCCTAGTTTTTCAACGGGCGCCTCAAATACTAGGGCTCCGGCATCTTCCATGGTGTTGTAAAAAATGGGCGCTACATTGCTGCCAATACAAATACCGCCACCTTTCTTGTTGGGTACACCCTTGATGTCGTCGCCGAAGTACCACAACACGGAATTGGTCGCTGATTTGCGAGAGGAACCTGTGCCGACAACGTCACCGACAAAGGCCACCGGCAGATCGTTAGATTTGAGATCCTGAATCTGTTGCATTGGCCCTGTGACCCCGTGTTCCTGTGGGGAAAGCCCGTCCCGGGTCATCTTGTACATGGCGAGTGCGTGCAGGGGAATGTCAGGGCGCGACCAGGCATCCGGAGCTGGGGAAAGATCATCGGTATTGGTTTCGCCGGTGACTTTGAACACAGACACTTTAATGGAGGCTGGAACTTCTGCTCGGTTGGTGAACCATTCAGCATTCGCCCATGACTGCATAACAGCCTGAGCATTGACGTTACCTGACGTGGCTAATTCGGCGATGTCGTGGAACGCTTCAAATGCCAATAAAGTGTGTTTGAGCTCAGTGGCAGCTGCTACGCCAAAGTCTGTGTCAGTCAGCAGACCCACCAGCGTTTCAATGTTGTAACCGCCATGCATGTTGCCCAGCAGTGCGATAGCCGTCTTTTTATCGATCACCGGGCTGCTAGTCTTGTCACCTATGAGGGCCGATAAAAAACCTGCCTTGACGTAGGCGGCTTCGTCTACACCGGGAGGTACGCGGTTGCTGATTAGCTCTAAGAGATAGTCTTCTTCTCCGGCGGGCGGGTTTTTCAGTAGCTCAACTAACTCAGCGACCTGCTCGGCATTCAACGGTTTGGGTGGGATATTCAAGGCGGCACGTTCGGCCACATGGTTGCGATAGGCTTCTAGCATGGTGGAACTCCTTTGCATAGTCTGGGTCACCCAGAGTACGAACTGAGTACTTGCGAGGGCAGAATAAATCAGACGAGAATTATAGCGTAAGGCGTAAATAAGATAAATGAATCAAGCGGTTATATCGTGCATTCACAGGGGTGATATCTTAGAATTAGAAGCTAACCATGATTGGAATGTGCTCTCGGCAATGCTGCATCCCCCTGTAAAAACCCCCTGTATCGGCGTCTGTTCCACGGGTATCGGTGACACCGTGTGTCGGGGATGCAAGCGTTTTAGTCACGAGGTGATCGACTGGAATAGCTATTCGCCAGCACAGAAAAAAGCGGTGGATGGCCGGTTGTCTGACTTTCTGTCCCAGTGCGTCAGTAATAAGCTAAGGGTGACTGATAAAGCGTTGCTTGAGTGGCAAATGGAGGTTCAGCAGATACGTTATGTGGAGCATCATGATGAGTACTGTTGGGTATTCAGTTTGCTGAAGGCAGGGGCCGGTCAGATAAAGGACCCGCACGATTACGGTTTTGAAGTGGCGCTGTGCTATCGCGAGATGACACTGAGCGTCTTGCGCGAGACGATCGATTATGAATTTTACATTCTCTCAGAGGCACACTATGAGCGGTATATGCTCAGTCCTGATTTATTCCGCTAGTGAGGTGAATGCGGGGCGCGGGTGAGCTTCATGGTGAGATTACGCTACGCTTTCTTGCGCCTAGCTACCCCAAATAATCCGAGCAGCGCTGAACCGAATAGCCAGGCTGCAGCGGTAAGCGGCTCAACTTGCCTATCTGTCGCAATATTTTCTACCCCCCAATCGTCTTGCGCCGCCTGAAGGCCGGAATGGTATTCAGTAACGGCATTCGACTCGAACGTGCCGCCCGACACATTAACGATGTCAGGGTAATCTTTGGCGAGGGAATGGGGCATCGGATTCTTGGAGCCGTATTGCATGGTCGGCATGCTGAGTATTTCGTTTGTTACATTGATGGACCCTACAGGTGCCGAGCTGCCATTAAGTGCCGGGCCGACATCATAGATAAGATCAGTCTGATAATCAGCAAGGGCTGCGGCGGTACTGTCTATATCCATGTGATCGTTGAAATCCCATAAGATGTCTTTACTCGAACGCTGTCCCGCGTCACCGAGATCGCGGCCAGCCTGTGGGAAGTAGACGCTGGCCCCCGCGTTTGTTAACGCCGGGGTCGAATGCTGCTGAGCAGTACCCAGGGCAGCCATTGCCAGCGGCGAGCCGTTAGAGAGCTGCGAGGAAATGGCCGCTTTGCCATTCGGAATACCGTTACGGCCAAAAGTATCTGGGTCCAGTGGCCCAAAGGTATCGTCCAGGGGCGCGGCTGCAACACCTGTCTCTTATACACATCTCCGAGCCCA
>OLHR01000041.1_pt1 | contig 48788 bp, 49 predicted proteins | sample 1609291 | NCBI WGS metagenome assembly OLHR01 (sample SAMN05416707, study PRJEB24817) | seawater metagenome | isolation source: Sea water | place: Canada:Atlantic | collected 2013-07 | reverse complement strand
AGATCATGCCTAGTCTCGTGGGCTCGGAGATGTGTATAAGAGACAGGAATCAGATGGTAGCTTTCTTCAGCGAGTTTCTCGGTGCGCTTGAGGAGCAATTGTCGAAGGAAGGGCAACCCATCGTATTGCCTAGGCCGGAGGCGGGGCAGATTGCGGGTATGCTCGGTGCGGTAACGGCAACGATGTCGGTACTGTGCTTGTTGTTGGCGCGATATTGGCAGGCAGCACTGTATAACCCGAGTGGTTTTGGTGCAGAGTTCAAAGCGTTACACTACTCGACGGCGGTCAGTTCGACGCTGGCTGTGGCGGCCATCGCCCTTTGGGGCCTTGGCGAGCAGTACCGATCATGGGCGATGATTTGCCTTCTCCCGCTGACATTCGCGGGCCTGGCGTTAATCCACGCTCGTGTAGAGGCACTCGGACAGAGTAAGGGATGGTTAACGTGGTTTTACATCATCTGGTTGCTGTTTGACCCGGTGAAATTTGTGCTGGTGTTGTTCGTTATCGCTGACAGCTGGATTAACTTTCGCCAGCGCTGGCTTAAAACGCCGGGAAAAGAGCTAGATAAGCACGACGAGCACGACTAAAAAGACGATCGAGACATTTGAAGTGGTGGGAGAATACTCCCCGAAGAGAGGAACGTAAGATGGAAATCATTTTGCTGGAAAACATTGCCAAGCTAGGTCGGCTCGGCGATAAAGTGGATGTGAAGGCTGGTTTTGGCCGTAACTTTCTTATTCCACAGGGTAAAGCGGTGCGCGCCACACAGAGCAATACTGAAGAGTTTGAAGCTCGCCGCGCAGAACTAGAGGCTGCTGCTGCCGCGCTAGTGAGCACAGCGCAATTGCGGGCTGATGCAATCAATGCGCTGGGATTGATCACGATCGCTGCCAATGCCGGTGAAGAAGGCAAGCTGTTTGGTTCAGTCGGCACGCGGGATATCTCGGACGCCATTGTGGCGCTCGGTTGTGAGGTGGACAAGTCTGAAGTTCGTCTTCCAACGGGCGCACTGCGGGAACTGGGTGAGTATGAAGTGGCTATTCAGGTCCACGGTGACGTCACTGCAATGGTTGCTGTTGAGGTCGTTCCAGAGTAAGTGATTGCGTGTGTTTCCTGCGGGGAGCGTCCAATCTCAGATAATGCGCCGACTGGCTTAGTCGGTGCAGTTTTCGCTGAATGGCGGTTGCTATGCAATTGTGGCGTGCGAGCAGGGTGTTTTCACTTCTTCTGATCGCCTATTTCCTATAGGCTGTATACCCGTAAAAAATAATATCTGTTATGGCCGACCCAGAGTTTCCCAGCAATGTTTCTGAAATCCGCTACCCCGGAACGGGTGAGATTGCGCGGATTAAGATGCAGCCGCATTCTGCTGAGGCAGAACAATCGGTGCTGGGTGGCCTGTTGCTCTCGGCCGACGGTTGGGATGCGGTTGCTGAATTGGTTTCAGACGGTGATTTCTATCGTTTAGGCCATCGCTTGATCTTTCGTCAGATAGCACAACTGGCTGAAGCGGCGGAACCGGTCGATGTCATCACCGTAGCCGATAAGCTTCAGGCAAGAGATGAACTGGACGCGGCGGGTGGACTTACCTATCTGGCAGAACTGGCCCAGAACACGCCGAGCGCCTCTAATATCCGGGCCTATGCTAAGGTGGTGCGCGAGCGAGCCTGCCTGCGCAAGCTGATCGAGGCGGCGCAGGAAATAGCCGAGAGTGGTTTCAACCCCGACGGACGCAAGTCAGATGAGCTGATTGATGAGGCGGAGCGCCGGATCATGCAGATCGGAGAGGACGGCCCCAAGGACGGTGCTCCCAAAGATATTAACCCTTTATTGCAGGCTGCTCTGGGTCGGATAGAGGAGCTGTTCCAATCCGGTGGCGCTATCACCGGCATCAGTACCGGCTTTATTGAACTGGACAACATGACATCGGGTTTACAGGATTCCGATCTTGTGATTGTGGCCGGCCGGCCCTCAATGGGTAAAACCGCTTTTGCCATGAACCTGGTTGAACATGCAGTATTAAATCAGAAGAAGCCCATTCTGGTGTTCAGTATGGAGATGCCGGCCGACTCCCTGATCATTCGTATGCTGTCCTCCATTGGCCGTATTGATCAGACGCGTCTTCGCAATGGTAAGCTCGAACAAGAGGACTGGCCCAAGTTGAGTGCCGCGGTGACCAAACTTAAGGATGTGCCATTGTACATTGACGATACCCCCGCACTCACGCCCACGGAGATACGCAGCCGTGCTCGGCGGGTAGCGCGTGAGCACGGCGGTTTGGGTATGATCATGGTGGATTACTTGCAGCTCATGCAGGTAGCGGGCTCATCCGATGGCCGTACGGCAGAAATTTCCGAGATATCGCGTAGCCTCAAGGCTATCGCCAAAGAGTTCAAGGTGCCAATGGTAGCGCTGTCTCAGCTAAACCGCTCACTCGAACAACGCCCTAATAAACGGCCGGTGAATTCAGATCTAAGAGAGTCTGGTGCCATTGAGCAGGATGCGGACGTCATTATGTTTATCTACCGCGATGAGGTCTATCACGAGGAGTCGGAAGAGAAGGGCATCGCCGAAATCATTATTGGTAAGCAGCGAAATGGTCCCATCGGGATTTGTCGTTTGGCCTTCATAGGCCAATATACACGCTTTGAGAACCTTGCTCGTGGCTCCTCAGACGAGCGTTAGAGCCAGAACGTTTTGGCAGCGGATGATGTCTCTGCGATCTAAACGTTAGAGACCGGTTTGTTCGCGCAGCTCGCGCAACCTAGCAAGCTGCTCTTGAGACGCAATCGGTTCAGAGGGCTTCTGTTCTATCGCTTCAGGTTCTGGCACTGTCAGTGATTCACCGCGCAGCACTCGCGCACAATACTTCTCATAGTGGCCCTTGAACACGGGCCAACTGGTGCGTTCGGTGTTGTTGGCCAGAAAGAACCAGTCGCTATCGCGGCCAGCCAGATAAACAGCAGCATGGCTCCAAGCTTGGGCAGATTTAGGGGAAGGTGCACTGCAAGCTTCTACATAGGCGTTGTGCGCGGGCGGAAGACCCAGATCGGCTAGCCCTTGCTGGCAGCATTCAAGCATTCGGTTCAGTGTGGGCAAATATTCGCTGTGCTCTATGGCGTGCTTGGCGCCCTTCAGGATGTGTTCCACCGGATAGTCCGACAGTGACTCCAGCCACAGTTTTTTAATTTGATTGAGCTGCTGTGCGTCTGGGAAGGCCGCATAGTACTGGTTGTGATAGTTCAGCCGGAACAAAGCGAAGACCTGATTGAGTGCATCGACATGCGCCTCAATGGCTAGTTTGCGACTGGCCTCACTCTGCCCAGGATGTGTCGGTGAGGTCTTGCTGGAGGCTTCGATCTCTCGTGCGACCCGTTGTACCCGTTTCTTTATGTCCGCCATTACTGTGTCCCGCTTGTTCAATCTGGTGACGTTTTGCCCAGTGGTGTTTTACATGTTGGATAAATTTGCTGTTCCAGGAGGTCTGCGCCTGGTTACTGTCGCGCCAGTATACGATGAACTCGGGCACGAGTGATTGGGCAAATTGGGTATCGATATGGGACAGGCGCAAAATATCATAGACGTCACCGGAAGGCTGCCAGTGGTCAGCGATACGTTTGGGCTCTGTGCTGTGTTCTAGGCTGGAGGTGTATTTGGCCCACTGTATGCGGATGTGCTGGATAAACTTTGAGTTGAGTTCCTTGGGATTGGCACCGCGCTCCCGCCAATACAGGATAAACTCGGGAACGGACTGTTCAATAAATTCGCGCTCAATCTCTCCCCGTTCCATGATCTCCATAGCGTCCGCGCTGGGGCGCCAGTTATTGTCCAGTGTTGTGGTCGGTGGGACCCGGAACGACTCTGCCTGATTTTGCTGATGGCGCCGCCAGGCCGAAATAATGTGCTGGCGGAACCTGTTCTCCCAGGCATGGCTAGCCTCTGCGCGCTCACGCCAGTAAAAGATGAAATCTTCCAGTTGGTCAAGGGCGAATTGGCGCGGTATGTTATGGTTTAGGCTTAACAACTGCAGCAAGTCTTCGCTGGGCGACCAGTGCAGCGGCAGTAGTCCCGCACTGCGCTTGGTCGGCGCCAGTGTGACAGGCTCTAATGTGGAAGGCTTATCGGTCGGCTTAGCCGGTTCGTTCAGGGCAAACACCAGTTGCGTGGCGGTATGCAATGGCGCGGAGTCAATCAACAGCACGCCCTTATCTGCCAGGCTGCGGCTGATGCGATGTAAATCTTCTGCGCTCCAGAAGGGTAGGGTACGCAGCAGAAAGGTTCTATCCACACTGAGCCACGCATAGCCGTTTCGGGTCTGCGGGCTGTGGTGTTCGAACAATGGCTGTAAATGCTGCAACAAAATGGCCTCCTCAAGGCCAATGGTTGCCGCCAGAAGCGGGGAAAACAGCAGCTGTCGTTCGGGAATCAGGGAAAAATCTGACATCGTGGTACCGGAATCTTGTCGCAAGTGGGTTAGGATACCGCATTCGTGGAATCGGTGCGCGGTGCGCCTCGCTATCCAGTTTAAAAACTGAGTCCTTCTGGAAGAAAAATGGCAAAACAAAAGACTGCCTTTGTGTGCACCGATTGCGGCTCCGATTATGTGAAGTGGCAGGGTCAATGCGGCGACTGCGGGGCCTGGAATACGCTGACTGAAATCAAGCTCGGTCCAGAAAAAGGATCGGGTCGTGCCGGCGCACAGGTGCGAGGCAAGCTCGCCGGGTTCACCGGTACTCTGGACAGCGCTAGAGTCCTTAAGGATATCAATTTGGAGGATCTGCCCCGATTCTCCTCCGGTGCAGAAGAGTTTGACCGAGTTTTGGGGGGTGGATTAGTGCCAGGTTCGGCCATCCTGATAGGCGGCAATCCGGGCGCTGGTAAGAGTACTCTGCTGCTGCAAACCATGTGCCACCTCGCTTGTACCATGGAGGCCTTGTATATCACCGGGGAGGAATCCCTGCAGCAGATCGCCATGCGTGCGCAGCGCCTGCAATTGCCGACAGACAAACTGCGACTCATGTCCGAGACCAACGTGGAAGCCATTGTCGGGGCAGCGCAGGAGCTCAAGCCTAAGGTGCTGGTGGTAGACTCTATTCAGGTGGTGCATACCGATGAGATCACCTCTGCCCCGGGTAGCGTGTCGCAGGTGCGCGAATGTGCCGCTTACTTGATCCGCTATGCGAAGCAGACCGGAATGGTGTTGTTGTTAGTGGGCCATGTCACTAAGGACGGCTCCCTTGCAGGCCCTAAGGTGCTGGAGCACATGATCGACTGTTCTATTCTTTTGGACGGCAGTGATGATGCCCGTTTTCGCACGCTGCGCGGACAGAAAAATCGCTTCGGTGCAGTGAACGAATTGGGTATTTTTGCGATGACAGAGCAGGGTATGCGTGAGGTCAAAAATCCTTCTGCTATTTTTCTCGACCGTGGCAGTGAGCCCGCCTCAGGCAGCGCCGTGATGGTCGTATGGGAGGGCACGCGCCCACTGTTGGTGGAAATTCAGGCGCTGGTGGACGACAGCCAGCTGGGCAACCCACGCCGTGTGGCCGTCGGGCTGGAACAAAACCGATTAGCCATGCTGCTGGCAGTGCTGCACCGTCATGGTGGTCTCCAAGTCGGTGACCAGGACGTATTTGCGAATGTAGTGGGCGGCGTCAAAGTATTGGAGACGAGTGCAGACCTTGCCCTGTTGCTGGCTATTGTGTCGAGTTATCGCGACAGAATCATACCTAGCGACATGATTATTTTCGGTGAGGTGGGTTTGTCGGGTGAAATTCGGCCCGTCCCTAATGGCCAGGAGCGTCTGGCCGAGGCCGCCAAGCATGGCTTCAAACGGGCCATTGTGCCAAAGGGCAATGCGCCCAAGCGCCCGATTGTTGGGATGGAGATAACGGCAGTATCCAAACTCGCCGATGCGCTGGCAGCGATGGATTAACTCTCCAACCGGCCTGTTTTTCCTTCCAGTTTAAGGGTACCCACAAGCAAAGACTCCGAGTTACTTGAGCTTGCGGTACTTCAACCGCTGTGGCTGATCTGCTGCAGAACCGAGGCGTGTCTTGCGATCCTCTTCGTAATCGGTGAAATTGCCTTCGTGAAAGACCACGCCGCCATCATCTTCATAGGCTAGGATATGTGTGGCGATACGGTCTAGGAACCAGCGATCGTGTGAAATCACCATGGCCGCTCCCGGGAAGACAAGCAGCGCATCCTCCAGCGCGCGCAACGTCTCTACATCAAGATCGTTGGTCGGTTCGTCGAGCAGCAGTACATTGGCGCCCTGCCGCAATAGTTTCGCCAGGTGCAGGCGGTTGCGCTCGCCGCCGGAGAGATCCTTGACGAATTTTTGCTGGTCCGAGCCCTTGAAATTGAAGCGCCCCACGTAGGACCGAGAGGGCACTTCATAGTTGCCGATACGGATGATATCCAGGCCGTCGGACAGTTCTTCCCAGACTGTTTTACTGCCGTCTAGGTCATCGCGTGACTGGTCCACATAACCTAGCTCAACCGTCTCGCCCACATTGACTTCTCCACTGTCGGGCTGTTCCGCACCCATCAAAATTTTGAACAGTGTGGATTTACCCATGCCGTTGGCGCCAATGATGCCTACTATGCTGCCTTTGGGTACCGTGAAGCTGACATTGTCGAAAAGGAGGCGTTCGCCGAAACTTTTGCGGAGGTTTTTAACGTCGATGACGCTGTCACCCAAGCGCGGTCCCGGGGGTATGTAGATTTCGTTGGTCTCGTTTCGAGTCTGATAATCCTGCGACTGCAATTCCTCAAAACGTTGCAGGCGTGCTTTGCTTTTGGCCTGGCGGCCCTTGGGATTACTGCGCACCCACTCCAGTTCCGACCGGATGGCTTTTTGATGAGAGGCCTCTGTGCGTTTTTCCAGTTCCAAACGTTGTTCTTTGGCATCCAGCCAGTCCGAGTAATTGCCCTCGTGCGGAATGCCGCGACCACGGTCCAGTTCTAAGATCCAGCCTGCGGCATTATCGAGGAAATAGCGGTCGTGAGTTATGGCCACCACAGTGCCAGAAAAATCGTGTAAAAAACGCTCGAGCCAGGCCACGCTCTCGGCGTCCAAGTGGTTGGTTGGCTCGTCGAGCAGTATCATGTCAGGGTTGGAGAGGAGCAAGCGGCATAATGCTACCCGGCGCCGTTCACCTCCCGAGAGTGTCTCCACATTGGCATCCCACGGCGGCAGACGCAGCGCATCAGCGGCCACTTCCAGTGTATGGTCGAGGTTGTGAGCGTCTGTGGCCTGAATAATGTCTTCGAGTCGGCCTTGCTCTTTGGCGAGGGCATCAAAGTCTGCATCGGGTTCGGCGTAGTCGGCGTAGACTTTCTCCAGCCCGCCGAGTGCATCGATGGCCTCCTGAACCCCTTCTTCGACATTACCACGCACATCCTTGTCTGTATTGAGCTGAGGTTCCTGGGGAAGATAGCCTATCTTGATGCCGGGCTGGGGCCGCGCTTCGCCAAGGATATCGTTATCCAGCCCCGCCATGATGCGCAACAGGGTCGACTTGCCCGATCCGTTGAGGCCCAGTACGCCGATCTTGGCTCCGGGAAAAAAGGAGAGAGAAATATCCTGCAGGATCGTTTTTTTGGGCGGCACGATTTTGCCGACCCGGTTCATAGTGAAGACGTATTGAGCCATTGAGGTGTGTCCGCTGTCTTGATGGTAGAAAGAAAATTTTAGCAGAAAAGAAGCGTTAATAGTTCGGCCTGCATCGCAGACTACTCTTATATCGCGCTCGCGTTTCGGGTAAAATACGCGGCTGCCATCTGGGGTAGATTACATCTGCCCTGTCACCAATGAGAGGGATAAGCATGTTTGATAACAACATGACTATTGAAGGATTCGACGATGAGATCTTTAGCGCTATCGCAGAAGAAGAACGTCGCCAGGAAGACCATATCGAGCTTATAGCGTCTGAGAACTACGCCAGTCCTCGCGTGATGCAAGCCCAAGGCTCTGCTCTGACTAATAAATACGCTGAAGGTTACCCCGGTAAGCGTTACTACGGTGGTTGTGAGTATGTCGATAAAGCCGAGGTGCTGGCCATTGAGCGCGTCAAGGCACTGTACGGCGCAGATTATGCGAATGTTCAGCCCCACTCTGGCTCCCAGGCCAACGCTGCCGTCTATCTGGCGCTGTGTAACGCGGGCGACACCATACTAGGCATGAGCCTGGCGGACGGTGGTCACCTGACTCACGGTGCTAAGCCTAACTTTTCCGGCAAGACATACAACGCCATCCAATATGGACTGAACGCCGAGACGGGTGAGATAGACTACGATCAGGTAGAGGCGCTGGCGCTGGAGCACAAGCCAAAAATGATCGTGGCTGGCTTTTCCGCTTACTCCCAGATTGTAGACTGGGCACGTTTTCGAGAGATCGCCGACAAAGTCAGTGCGTACCTCTTGGTCGATATGGCCCACGTGTCGGGCCTTATTGCCGCCGGCATCTACCCCAATCCGGTGCCCTTCGCCGATGTCGTGACGTCCACCACTCACAAAACGCTGCGCGGCCCGCGCGGTGGCATTATTTTAGCTAAGGCAAATGCGGCGCTGGAGAAGAAATTTAACTCTGCGATATTCCCCGGAATTCAGGGAGGGCCGCTGATGCATGTGATCGCAGCCAAAGCTGTGAGTTTCAAGGAAGCTCAGAGCCCTGAGTTTGTAGAGTACCAAAAGCAGGTCGTCAAGAATGCCAAGGCGATGGCGGCCACCTTTATCAAACGGGGTATCAAGATTGTCTCGGGTGGCACCGAGAATCACCTGATGCTGGTCGACCTGATTGGCAAGCCCTATACCGGTACAGATGCCGATGCGGCTCTGGGCGACGCTAACATCACCGTCAATAAAAATGCGGTGCCCAACGACCCGCGTTCTCCGTTCGTGACGTCAGGTCTGCGCGTCGGCACACCTGCCATTACGACCCGTGGATTTGGTGAAGCAGAGTCTATCGAACTCACCGGCTGGATGTGTGATGTGTTGGAGTCGCTTGAGAATGGTACGTCCGAGGCGGTGATTGTTGCAGTAAAGGCTAAAGTGCTGGAAATTTGTCAGCGCTTTCCGGTTTACGGCTAACGCTCTTAGTTCGCCGGCAACTGACAGCGGCCTCATGCTCTCTTTTGTATGCTATGGATGCTCGATGGGGTGTGCGCTCACTCATCAACCCTCGGGCTTCGAGTGGCGAGCCCGCAGGGGCTCGTCGTTGCCTGATGCGTACCTTAAATGAGTCAAGTCGGGAACACTAAAAATGTGTTACTGTTCAGCGACTTAGATTAACGAGACTCGCAGATGCACTGTCCGTTTTGCGCCGCACAAGATACTAAGGTCATCGACTCACGGCTGGTTGCCGAGGGCAATCAGGTGCGCCGCCGCAGGGAATGTCTAAGCTGTGCGGAGCGTTATACCACCTACGAGACGGCAGAGCTGGTGATGCCTCGGGTAATAAAGCAAAACGGTAACCGTGAGCCTTTCGATGAGACGAAACTGCGTGCGGGTTTGCTGCGCGCCCTAGAGAAGCGTCCGGTCTCTGTTGAGGATATCGAGGCGAAAATCAATAGCATTAAACAGGTCCTGCGAGCGACCGGCGAGCGCGAGGTGGAGTCACTGGTGTTGGGTGAGTTGGTGATGGAAACCTTGAAAACACTGGATCAGGTTGCCTATGTGCGATTTGCTTCTGTTTATCGAAGTTTTCAGGATATCGCCGAATTTCGCAGCGAAATAGAGCGGTTAGAAGCAGAACCGACAACAAACTGACCGGTTTTTTAACGCCCGCCTATGGATACTTCTTTTGATATACAGATGATGGCTCGCGCATTGCAGTTAGCGCGGCGCGGGCAATATTCGGCCACGCCTAACCCCTCTGTGGGTTGTGTACTGGTGCGCGAAGGGCGCGTGATAGGAGAGGGGTTTACCTGTCCGGCGGGCGGCAACCATGCAGAAATTGAGGCCCTTTGCGATGCTGGTGACGCGGTCGGCTCCACGGCCTATGTGACACTGGAGCCGTGCAGTCATCAGGGCAAAACGGGCCCCTGTTCTGCCGCACTGATTCAGGCCGGGGTCACGCGGGTTGTCGTCGCGCTGGCCGACCCCAATCCATTGGTATTAGGCGCTGGCCTGGAACAATTGCGTGCGGCGGGTATCGCTGTGGAGTGTGGTTTGCTGGAAAGCGAAGCTCGCAGGGTAATTCCTGGTTTTATTGCACGTATGAGCCGAGGACGAGGGCGGGTGAGGGCTAAATTGGCGATGTCTCTGGATGGACGTACGGCCATGGCCTCGGGTGAAAGTCAGTGGATTACAGGTTCTGCCGCAAGACGGGACGTGCAGCGTTTGCGCGCGATGAGTTGTGCCATTGTCACTGGCGTGGGTACGGTACTGGCTGACGATTGTGCTCTGACTGTTAGACCGCAAGAGTTGGGCCTCTCACGTGAAGCGACCCGACTCGCCAGTGGCCGTCAGCCAATGCGCGTGGTGCTCGACTCACGTCTACAAACGCCGGCTGATGCCAAGGTGCTCGATGGGGCGGCGCCAACGCTGCTATGTCACGATGAGACGGTTGCGGTGCCCGCGGTTATCGCTGCCAGCGCCGTTGGGCGCCTGGCATTGCCACGCGGTGATAGTGGCTTGGATCTGCAGGGTTTAATGAAGTACCTTGCGGCGCAGCAATATAATGAAATTCTGGTAGAATCTGGTCCGCGTTTAGCGGGGGCCCTATTGCAGGCGGGGTTGTTGGACGAGTTGATTGTTTATATGGCTCCCGCCCTACTGGGCGACAGGGCGCGTCCGTTGCTGGAGTTGCCGCTCGACAAGATGGCGGACAAAGTGCAGTTGCAGTGGGAAGACGTTCGCAAAGTCGGAACAGACTGGTGTTTTACGGCTATTCCCGTTCGAAGTAGTTAGTTCGTTACACACTGGCGTTAGTGAGAGCACACTTATTATGTTTACAGGAATTATCCAAGCCGTCGGCACCGTGGCCGACATGCAGCCTCGCGGCGGTGATATGCGTTTGCGTATCGACACCGGCAAGTTGTCTTTAGATGATGTGGCTCTTGGCGACAGTATCTGTACCAATGGTGTGTGCCTGACGGTCATTGAACTGTCTGGCGATGGGTATTGGGCAGATGTTTCCGTCGAAACGTTAAACTTTACGACATTGGGCGATCTAAAGATGGGTTCTGTGGTGAATCTAGAAAAAGCGCTGACGCCGCAGAGTAGACTGGGTGGGCATATTGTCAGTGGCCATGTCGATGGTGTCGGCCAAATTGTGAGTCTCAGTGAAGATGCTCGCTCTATCCGCGTAGTGCTGCGCGCGCCGGATCAACTGGCCAGATATATCGCCCACAAGGGCAGCATCTGTATCGATGGCACCAGCCTGACCGTCAATGCAGTAAAGGGTGCAGAGTTCGATCTGAATATTATTCCTCAAACTATGGCAGAAACCGTGTTCGGCTACTACCGAGTCGGTAGCAGCGTCAATCTTGAGGTCGATGTGATCGCCCGTTATCTAGAGCGGCTTATACAAGGAGATGCTGCCGCAAATGTTTCTGGGGAGGGCTTGTCTATGGAAACGCTTGCCGAGAATGGTTTTCTGGGCAGTTTGAATACGAGCATGTGGAAACAATAGGAATGGAACTCAATAGTGTAGACGAACTGATCAGCGACATTCGCCAGGGGCGCATGGTAGTGCTGCTCGATGACGATGCTGACAGTCATAACGAAGGCGTAGTGATGGTGGCGGGCGAGCACTGTGAGGCCAAGCATGTCACCTTTATGGCGCGTCAGGCGCGTGGGCTGATCTGCCTGACTCTGACCAAAGAGCGCTGCCAGCAGTTGGACTTGCCCCCTATGGTCGATGGCGCGCAGGGAGAAAAATCTAATTTTACGCTCTCAATAGAAGGCGCTGTAGGTATCGATACCGGTATTTCTGCCGTCGATCGCGCGGCTACGGTGCAGGCTGCGGTGGCACCTCGTGCTCAACCGGCCGACATAGTGCAGCCAGGGCATATCTTTCCGCTCACAGCGATGCCCGGTGGTGTGCTGACGCGGGCTGGTCACACCGAGGCAGGCTGCGATTACGCGCGACTGGCCGGCTTGCTTCCCGCCGCCGTTATCGCGGATATATTAAAGCCCGACGGTTCGGTGGCTGATGGCCAGGCACTGCGTGAATTTGCGGCCCAACATGCCTTAAAAATTGGTTCTATTGCTAATCTGATTCATTTTCGCATGGCCAACGAACGCACGGTTCGCCGCATACGTGAGGGCATGATTGAAACTGATCACGGCCCGTTTCGTCTGACGGCCTATCGAGACCAGACCGCCGGGAAAGTACACGTCGCTCTGTCTCGAGGTGAAATTCAGTCGCATGAACCGACGCTGGTGCGAGTGCATGTGCAATCTGTTATGCGTGATCTTGTGACCAGCAATATGGCCGGCCACCCCACCTGGAGCTTGGGAAAATGCCTGCAGGCGGTGGCGAAAAATGGTTGCGGCGTGATTGTGCTGTTGGCGCACACTGAGCGCCCGGAGCAACTGTTAGCCAGTATTGATATGGCGCTGGGAGAGCACCCTAGCCCAGTGACCGGTGTGGCACCGGACGCCTACAACGAGGTGGGTCTAGGATCACAGATTCTCAAGGATTTGGGCGTGGGAAAAATTCACCTGATGGGTGCACCCATAAAGTACAATGCCATTTCGGGTTTTGATCTGGAAGTGCTAGATTTTGTGGATCCCGGACAATAGAAGGACATGATTATGACTGATATCAAGACAATCGAAGGTACATTCACCAGCGGCAAGGGCAATTATTCTATTGTCGTGGGGCGCTGGAACAGTTTCGTTGTGGAGCCTTTGTTAAAAGGTGCCCTCGACACGTTGCGACGCCATGGTGTTAGCGATAAGCAGATCACCATCGTGCGCGCTCCCGGCGCTTTTGAAATACCTCTGGTGTGCAAAAAAGTTGCCGCCAAGGGTAATGTCGATGCCATTATTGCTCTCGGCGCGGTGATTCGTGGTGGCACCCCACACTTTGAATATGTCGCAGGCGAGTGCACCAAAGGCATTGCGATGGTGAGTATGGAATACGACATCCCTGTGTCCTTTGGCGTACTGACAGTGGATACCATTGAGCAGGCTATTGAGCGATCCGGGAGCAAGGCGGGCAACAAGGGTGAAGAGGCCGCTATGTCCGCACTGGAGATGGTTAGCCTTATGAGTGCGCTCATCTAAATGGAAAAGCCGGCGCACAATACGCTCGCCGCAGAGCGACGCAAGGCCCGGCATTACGGCATGCAGGCACTGTATCAATGGCATATGGCCGGTGCCGCGGTCAGTGATATTGAGGCAGAGTTCCGCACGGATTACGACTTTAGTCATGTCGACTTAGAGTATTTCCAGTCTCTTTTGCACAAAATTCCAGCCTGTCTGGATGAGTTGGACGAGGCCCTGGAACCGCTGCTGGACCGCAAGTTGAAAGACTTGGATCCCATCGAGCTGACGCTATTACGCATGGGGATGTACGAGCTTATTTGGCGCATCGATGTGCCCTATAAGGTCGTTATCAATGAAGAAGTAGCATTAGCGAAGAAATTTGGTGCCACAGACAGCCATAAGTACGTTAACGGTGTGTTGGATAAAGCCGCCAGACAATTGCGCAAGGTTGAAGTCGACGCGGCATTCTGATGCCAGGCGCGGAGTTTTCACTGATTTATCGCTATTTTTCCGATCTGGGTCGCGGCGATGCTGTAGACCTGTCGGTCGGTGATGACTGCGCCATCCTGCGTCTGGGCGAGGGTGAGAGATTAGCCACTTCCGTTGATACGATGGTCCCCGGAGTTCATTTTCCCTGCGATAGTTTTCCCGAGGATATTGCGTTTCGTGCAGTGTCTGTCGCCGTGAGTGATCTTGCTGCTATGGGTGCCAGGCCGCTGGGAATGACGGTGGCGTTGACGCTGCCGGAGGTGGACGAGTTGTGGCTTAACGCGTTTAGTCAGGGCCTGGCTGCGGCGGTTAGTGAGTATCAATTGCCGTTAGTTGGCGGTGATACCACGCGTGGCCCACTGTCGATCTCGGTACAGGTGATGGGTGCGCTGCCCATGACCCTGGCTCTGCTGCGCAGCGGTGCACGGGTAGGGGATCAGGTTTATGTGTCCGGCACCCTGGGCGATGCGGCTGGCGCCCTTGCTTTTTTACAGGGACAGTGGCAGCCGACGCCCGACTATGCTGAGTATCTGCTGGATCGCTTTCATCGCCCTCGGGCACGGCTTGAGCTTGGCTGGGCATTATTGGGTCTGGCCACCGCGGCCATCGATGTGTCCGATGGCTTGCTGGCGGATGCGGGGCACATTGCCGCTGCCAGCGGCGTAAAGATTTGTATTGAGACCGAGTTGTTGCCGCTGTCAGCTGCACTGTGTTCCCATGATTGCCCGCAGACGATTTTGCAATGGGCGCTGGGCGGCGGTGATGATTATGAGTTGTGTTTCTGTCTGCCGGCTGATGAGTCGCCTCCCGCCGGTAGTACGCGAATAGGGCAGGTGGAGGCGGGAGCCGGGGTGGACTTTGGATTGGATATTGACATACCGCACGGATACCAGCATTTTGATGACTAGAAATCTCGGCCTGACAACGGCAGTGTCCTCGGCACATGAACACGGTAATGACGATGTCTTCATCGCCTGATAGCCACTTGAAGCGACATCTTGCGCCCGATTTTCGGCGCCATCCCGTACAATTTCTGGCTTTCGGTTTTGGCAGTGGACTGTCTCCCAAGGCTCCCGGCACAGCGGGTACATTAGTGGCCGTGCCGATCTATCTGCTCATTGCCGACTGGAGTCTTCTCCAATATTCTTTTTTTATTATCATTTGCGCACTGTTGGGTGTCTGGATTTGTGGCGCCGCCAGTCGGCAACTGGAGGTTCATGATCACCCCGGTATTGTGTGGGATGAATTCGTCGGGTATTGGATTACCCTTTGGGCAGTGCCGTTTGACTGGGTATGGATTATTGCAGGCTTTGTGGTGTTTCGCGTCTTCGATATTATCAAGCCCTGGCCAGTGAGTGTGCTGGACAGGAAAGTGGGTGGTGGGTTTGGTATTATGATTGATGACGTGCTGGCCGGAGTGATGGCCTGCGTGACATTACACATTGCGTTGTATTTTACCTAGCACCGCGCCGGAGGTATCTGCATGCCTACAAAGAAAGCGGTAACCCTGACGCTCAGTCTGTTAATGGTGGCTGCGCAGGCTTGTGGGGAGCCGGCCGCTGTTGTGGTTGAGGCACTCATGGGCAAGGCCGCTGTATTGATGATTGATGGCCAGCGCAAAATGCTGGCAGTGGGAGAATCTTTCGCCGGTGTGACATTGGTCGCGACTGAAGCCACGACTGCCACGCTGGAAGTCGATGGACGAACGGAAACAGTCGGACTGTCTCGGCATGTTGCCACCACTTATCAGACACTCGAAGAGCGCGTTGTCACGATTGCACGTGATTCAAAGCTGCAGTATCAGACTAACGCGGTCATCAATGGTCGCAGCGTACTGGTACTGGTTGACACTGGAGCCAACGTCGTCGCTATCAGCTCATTTCAAGCTAAGGCGATGGGTGTCAATTACCTCGAGGATGGGACGCCATCTCAGGTGGAAACTGCCAGTGGTGTGATTGATGCCCACTCAGTGACCCTGCAGTCTGTGAACGTTGGAGGGCTGCAGGTCGATAATGTCCCAGCGACAGTCGTAGAAGGCACCTATCCTGCCACTATTTTATTGGGTATGAGCTATCTGCGGCACGTCAAAATACAGGAACATGACGGAATGCTATCTCTGTCGAAATCCCAATAGGCATTGCTCGCGCCCGATCACACAAAGCTGCTAGACTGTGCGACCTTTTCTTATGGATGTTCCGCGTGGCAGTGCGCTTCATAGAGTCCGCCCTCCTACCCACGGTTTGGGGTAAGTTCGATCTCCACGGCTTCGAGGATGAAGAGTCCAATAAGGAGCACGTGGTCCTTACCATGGGCGATGTGTCCAATGGGGAGCCCGTATTGACCCGTGTGCATTCCGAGTGTCTCACTGGGGATGCTTTGTTCAGCATGCGTTGTGATTGCGGCAGCCAACTGCAGGCCGCTATGGAGGCCATTGCACGCGAAGGCAGGGGCGCGCTGTTCTATCTGCGTCAGGAAGGACGTGGTATTGGTCTGCTCAATAAGATCAAGGCCTACAAGCTACAGGACGCTGGCGCAGATACGGTGGAGGCTAATGAGCGACTGGGCTTTGGCGCGGATATCCGCGACTACAGCATGTTGCAGTCCATGATCGAACACCTTGGCATCAACGCTGTACGATTAATGACTAACAATCCGCGCAAAGTGGCCGCGATGGAAAAGCAGGGCGTTGAAGTTGTTGCACGGATTGCCCTGCACACCACCAGTAACCCGCACAATGAAAAGTACCTGCGCACTAAGGTAGGAAAGCTCGGGCACATGATTGAAGGTAGCGAGTAGTCTGTAAAGTGGGCGGTTCGCGAGTCCTTCCCCGACGTGATCAGCGGTCGCGTGCGATGATGTAGTGGGCCAGTCCCCGCAAAGAGTCAGCTGACACTCCGAATTTCCCCAGTGCCTCCAGTGCTGCCTGCAATAATCGCTGTGATTCCTTTTTAGCGCCGTCCAAACCCATCAGGCTGACGTAGGTCGGTTTATTGGCCTTACTGTCCTTGCCTTGCGTTTTCCCCAGCGTTTCTGCATTCCCTTCGACATCGAGAATATCATCAACCACCTGGAAGGCTAGGCCGATGTGGGTGCCATAGGTGTCCAGGGCGGATAGTTGCTCGGCGCTGGCATTGGCAGCGATCCCGCCCATAGTCAAGGCAGCGCGGATGATGGCGCCCGTTTTAAAGGCGTGCATGGACTGGAGCTGTTGCAGGTTTACGTTACTGTTAGTGGCCGCAATATCCATGGCTTGACCCCCCACCATGCCTTGCAGTCCGGCAGCTTTGGCTAGCGATTTGATCAAGGCCACGCGCTGTGCAGCATTGAAACCCGGAGCGTCCGCCAACAACTCAAAGGCCCACGCTTGCAGCGCATCGCCTGCCAGTATGGCCGTCGCCTCATTAAAGGCTTTGTGACAACTTGGGCGGCCTCGGCGTAGGTCGTCATCATCCATTGCGGGTAAGTCGTCATGTACCAGGGAATAGGTGTGAATCATTTCCAATGCACAGGCGACGTGATCCAGATCTGTGCCGTGACCTTTATGGCCCAAAGCCTGGGCAGCCGCGTAAACCAGGGTTGGGCGAATGCGTTTGCCGCCATTGGTCAGCACATAACTACAGGCTTGGGAAATCGTGTCCAGAGCCTCTCCCGTGCCTGCAGCCGTTGTGGCTTGGTCTGTAGCGAAGTTAGCCAACTGGCGATCTACCTGGTCTTTGCTGGCCAGAAGAAAGTTGGCAAAACGTTTGCTCATTCGATGTTTCCGTCAGTAAACGGCTCTACTTTGGGCTCTCCATTGTCTTCCAACAGCAATTTCACCTTTTGTTCGGCTTCAATTAAGGTCTGCTGCGCTTGGCGAATAAGTTTGATACCCAGCTCGAACGCATTGAATGAATCCTCAAGGGATGACTGTTCGTCCTCCAATGTGCGGATTGTGGCTTCTAGCTGGGCAACCGTTGCTTCTATATCAAGTTTTTTGGTTTTGGCCATAACATCATTACCTGTGTGGAAGGTACGCCCGAAGCGTCAGTATGAAATTGAAATTATATAAGGTTTATGCATCGGGGAGCTTTCCCGCAGCGCTAGGGTTTAACGACTGAGATGCTCTTTAGTTGGTGCGTATGCAGAGGCACTATTCAATTTAGCTTTTATGGCGCGTTCTATGCCGGGTCCATCGAGTCCAATCCATGCATGTTGCTCCTCGGACGTTCCGTGTTCGATAAATGCATCGGGAATACCCAAATTGAGTACGCCCACCAATAGATGCTGTTCGACTAGACATTGGTTGACGCCGGAACCGGCTCCTCCGCTAATGGCGTTGTCTTCCAGCGTCACTAGCAAGTCGTATTCGCCAGCGAGCGTTTCGATGATTTTGGTATCCATGGGTTTCACCCACCGCATATCCACAACTGTGGCATTCAACTGGTTGGCGGCCAGCAGGGCGTATGGCAGTAAGGCTCCAAAGTTGAGAATGGCGACCTGTTTCCCACTCCGCACTTCCCGCGCTTTACCAATCGGCATTTGTACTAATTCATCAGCAATCAAGGCGCGAGGCCCTGTGCCTCGTGGGTAGCGAATGGCTGCGGGGCCCGGATACTGATACGCGGTGTAGAGCATTTGTCGACATTCATTTTCGTCAGAGGGCGCACCAATCACCATGTTAGGAATACAGCGCAGGTAACTCAAGTCAAAGGCCCCATGATGCGTTGGGCCATCCTCTCCCACCAGCCCCGCCCTATCGATGCCGAAGGTGACATCAAGATTCTGTAGGGAAATATCGTGAATTAACTGGTCATAGCCGCGCTGCAGGAAGGTGGAGTAGATGGCGACCACGGGTTTGAGTCCGTCACAGGACATGCCAGCGGCCATTGTCAGCGCATGCTGCTCGGCGATGGCGACATCGTAGTAGCGATCGGGGAAGCGCTTGGAAAATTCCACCATGCCCGAGCCTTCGCACATAGCGGGAGTGATGCCCACCAGGCGATTGTCGCGCTCCGCCATATCGCACAACCAGCGTCCAAACACCGCTTGATATTTAGGTCCACTGGGCTTGGCCTCTGCAACAGCTGCCAGCGGTCCCTTTGGCTTGGCCTCGATCTTGTTGACGGCGTGGTAGCCAACAGGGTCCTGTTCGGCGGGTTGGAATCCCTTACCTTTCATCGTGCGGATGTGCAGGAATTGCGGCCCGTCCAGGTCTTTTATGTTCTCCAGGGTTTGGAGTAATCCCGGCAGGTCGTGACCATCCAGTGGCCCAATATAGTGAAAGCCCAACTCTTCGAACAGCGTTCCCGGGGCGACCATACCCTTGAGATGCTCCTCTGTGCGCTTGGCTAACTCCCAGGCAGGTTGAATTTTCTGCAAAACTTTTTTTGAGCCCTTGCGCATGGCGATATAAAATTTGCTGGCCCATATTTTCGCAAAGTAAGTTGCGAGCCCACCTTTGTTGTGTCCGATGGACATCTGGTTGTCGTTCAGAATGACCAGCATATTGGGACGCTCATGGCCGGCGTGGGCGAGTGCCTCAATGGCCATGCCGCCAGTGATGGCGCCATCGCCAATAACGGCGATCACCTTGCGATTAATACCCTGCTGTCTGGCCGCCAGTGCCATGCCCATGGCAGCGGAAATGCTGGTTGAGGAGTGTCCCACGCCGAAGGTGTCGTACTCACTTTCCGTACGCTTAGGAAAACCTGCCAGCCCGTCGGCCTGTCGCATGCTGTGCATCTGTCCCCGGCGGCCAGTGAGGATTTTATGGGGATAGGTCTGATGACCTACATCCCAGACAATGCGATCGTGCGGTGTGTTGTAGATATGGTGCAGAGCGACAGTGAGCTCGATCACGCCCAAGCCTGCTCCAAAATGCCCGCCCGTCTGACCCACGGTGTATAGCAGATAAGCCCTGAGTTCTTCCGAAATTTGCAGCAGTTGCTGTGTGTTTAGCGCATGCAGGGAATCCCCCTGCTCAATTCTGTCCAGCAGTGGGGTGTCAGGTGGAATGATGGGGAGATCTGAAAGCATGGTGTGATTCTAGCGCATCCTAGCGCAAAAGTGGGAGTCCCTTAGGTTGAACAGTTCCCAAACTTCCGACATCAGCCTTTGCCGGTGTGGAAGCAAGCGGACAAGCCGTTTGCAATGTCCATAGAGATCGACCGTAGTGTTGTCGCGGTACAGTAAGGCAGGCGCTTTGTTGCGCTACCCGGAATAGTCTTTGAAGTTGTGAATTTGACGACGCTGTTTCTTGGTGGGTCTGTGGGCCGGCCGGTCTATCATGCCTCCGGCGGACTTGCGAGCCAGCGCCTCTTTTTCGCGCTTGGCAAGGCTTTCGGTTGTTTCTTCGTAGAGCAACTGCGCCTCGGGTGCACCGCGGCGCTGATCACTGAGCTGTTTTATTCGCACCACCTTTTCATCCACGCCCTGACGTATTTGCAGAATATCACCCGCAGAGATTTCCTTGGACACCTTTACGCGCTGGCCATTCAGGTGCACTTTACCACCATCAATAGCGGCCTTGGCGAGGCTGCGTGTCTTAAAAAAGCGTGCCGCCCACAGCCATTTATCCAGACGTACTTTTGGGGTTTGGTCATTGGGGGGCTTCACGGTTGAGGCCCTTCCGGCATGATTTCATCAAAATGGTGAATCCCTCGAAAGCGCGTATCGATGCGCTTCTGACGTTGGCTGTCCGGCTGCAACAAGGTAAGCAAATGGGCGATGCCATATTGTTGTGCGCTGGCTAGAACCTGCTCGGTATCATCGATCAGCAGGGTGCGGGAGGGATCGAAGGGGTGCAGCTGTTGCAGCCTGTGCCAGAAATCTTGCTCTTCTTTTGGCGCGAGTAAATCGTGTGAGACCACCACGCGATCGAACCAGTGAATGATGTTAATGTTATCCATCTTGATCTCCAGTGTCTTGCGATGCGCATTAGTGACCATCACCACGTCCCGATGACTGTGATGTAGCTGGGTGAGGAACTCGATGGCAAAGGGTCTGGCACTGATCATGTGTTGTAGTTCCCGCTTCAGGGCGGCAATATCCATATCCAGCCGTTGTGACCAGTGATCAAGGCTGTACCATTGCAAAGTGCCCTGTTCGGCACCGCATTCACCGTACAAATAGGCGCTGGATTCTTCTTTAGATATTTGATGTCGTAAGGCGTAGGTGCGTGGCAGGTGTTCGCTCCAAAAAAAGTTGTCGAAGTGCAGGTCCAGCAGGGTGCCGTCCATGTCCAGTAATACGGTGTCGATACAGCTCCAGTCAATCATGCGTTGTTCTCGGGCCCCAGCCGTGGTCTTTTATTGGTCATTGAGTGTGATTATGCCTTTTTTTGCTTCTGATAGCAGAGTCTAAGCGGTCAGGGCCCCGGGCAGTGGTATATTGATGTCTATGGTACAAACGATAAAACAGCAAGACTTGCCGCAATGGGTGGCGCCATTACTCGATTTATGCCGCGAGGCGGGTGAGGCTATTTGTGAGCACTACCATGCCCCTGCAGCGGCTGATTACGAGTCCAAACAGGATGATTCACCGCTAACGCTTGCTGATCTTGCCTCTCACGCAATACTGCAGGCGGGGTTGATCTCGCTGGATGCGACTGTTCCTGTACTGTCGGAGGAGTCTGTCCCCGCTGACATTACCCATCGTCGTCAGTGGCGTCGCTATTGGCTGATTGATCCGCTGGATGGCACCAAAGAATTTTTGGAAAGGACGGGCGAGTTCACTATCAACGTCGCCCTTATCGATGACCACCGTCCCATCATGGGTCTGCTGTATCTGCCCTTGGAGCGGGTCGCCTACGTTGGTATTCCCGGTCAACTGGCGCAACGTTACAGCGACACCGGAGATGGCGCCTGGTCGGTTTGTGAACTGGTACCACCCCTGCTGCAGCCAGATCAGCCCCTAGTGGTCCTGGCGAGTCGGCGCCATCATGGCGATCGTCTGCAAACGTGCCTTGAGTGGTTGGAAAAGAATTGGCCCTGCGTGTCTAGAAGCAACATGGGTAGCGCACTGAAATTCTGCTATATGGCACGCGGGCAAGGGGATTTCTATCCGCGTTTCGCGCCGTGCTGTGAGTGGGATCTGGCAGCAGGCCAAGCGCTATTGGAAGCCACTGGGGGGTGCCTGGTAGGGTTAAATGGAGAACCGCTGCGCTACAATTGCAGCGATTCACTCTACAGCCCGCCTTTCTATGCCATGTCTGATGGGGTCCATCCACTGTGGGAACGGTTGCTCCAGGCAGGTTTAGATTAGTGTGTTTGTGAACATTAGTAGACTTGTGTCAGCATTCCCTCACAGTATAGAGTTACACTCCTTCTTGAGAACCTTACTGGCAGTATAAAATACTTGATGAATGAGCCACCTGAAAACGGCGTTGCTGACGACACTGAAGCTGCTAACGAATTAGTGACGCCCGGTATGCGTTTGCTGAACTTGCAAACCAAACATCGGGCGCTGGATGTTCAGATAGAAGAGCTGCAAGGCTTTCCTTATCAGAACCAGATATTGCTACAGCGCTTGAAAAAAGAAAAGCTACGCCTTAAGGACGCCATCACGCGGCTTAAAGACGATATGATCCCTGATCTCAACGCTTGATGTTTTTATCAGGCGCTTTCAATAGACTTTTTCGTGGCAGCGTCATGCGTTAAGCGTGCTTCGAGTTGCAATAGAACCCTTTTAGCCTCAAGCCCGCCAGCAAATCCGGTCAGACTTCCATTACTGCCAATGACCCGATGACAGGGCACCACAATGGGGAGGGGGTTACGACCGCTGGCGGCTCCGACCGCTCGCACTGCAGCCGGATTATTAATGCTGTGGGCGATATCTTTGTAGCTGCGCAATTCACCGTATGGAATATCAGCGAGGGCGTCCCAGACAGCCTGTTGAAAGGGAGTCCCTTTCGTCCACAACGCTAGTTCAAAGCGCTGTCGCTTTCCGGCAAAGTAGTCGGTCAGTTGATGCGCACAATTGACCAATACGGCATCAGAGGTTTCAACAACATCGTTGTTGTACTGCCCTTCGAATTCAATCTTAAGTAGCTGTATGCCGTTCGAGGCCAGTCGCAAAGTACCGATCGGTGTGTCCAGGTGTTGATAATTCATAGACTTAAGCGTCTCGGGCATCAAGCGACAGGCTGGGGTTACGGAACCTTGACGGGTCAACCGAGGTCTTGATGAGCTGGGTCTCGAGAGAGGTGTCGATCGTTATCGTGTTGGAGGCATTGTCCATGACAGCAATCATAGGCGCAAGGCGCTAGATGCACTAGCCACAATCGGTCCGATATAACCGCGCTTGGAGGGCTGCGTTATTCTCCCCAGCCTATTATAATGAAAGGCTTTAAATAATGCGCTGAGTGCGGCGTGTGATGGGAGAGGCTGATGCTTAGATTATTATTGCCGGCGTTATCGTTGCTTATGGTGCTATGCCAGTCTTCCACCTATGCCTCGTCTCAACAGGCAAAAAATGTCAGATTGGATCCACTGCTGGAGCGGGTGGGGGTGTCGCTCCAAGCTCATCTGGCGTTGGTTGAGCAGTTGCACTTGGACCAAGACACTCTGTTAGCGTTGGGCAGCGCTGCCGGCGACGACCTGCAGCCAATCTTTGTTGCTACATCCAATAATTATCGCCACTCGGTTGAAGCCGCTGTGTCCGTGACTAGTGCTATTGCTGGAGTGAATCAGACTGCCATCACACTATTCGAGGGTTGGCGGGACGAAATTGGCTACCTCACAGATGCTCGCCTGAAGGCCGACAATGAGGCCCAATTCGCAGCAAGTTGGCAGCGCTACGAGGAGTTGATTCAGCCTCTGAAACAGTCTGAAGCCATGATCGACCCGGTGTTGACTGAGCTCAGAAAATTTTCAATCCATTTCAAATACGCGTTAGATGAACCTTCGGTAGCGTCACGAAAGACTGAGTTAAGCGATACGGATAATAATATAGAAGCATTGATCAATGCGTTGACCGCTTCCGCCGTCAAGTCTAAAGCCTTTCTGGAATCGACGCAGTGATTATAGGCCCCGTTTTATGAATCTTGTTATTTACGCAATCCCGTTTTTTATGCTCGCCAGCGGGTCTGAACGTGTTGTTCCTGGTGTTTTTGTTGCGTCCGCAGCCAGTGCCTAATTCGGAGGCTGTCTCTTAAGGCCGTCAATCGGTTTGGCATAGCAATATAGGTTCTACGCTGGTGGAATTACTGCCATTGTCGAGGTACAAGATTCCACCCACGATACTGACATTCAGTTGCACTGTGCGATTGAGAAGATCGGCTGCCGACTGAATCTCGGTCCAGTCAAGTAGCCATACGTGTAAATGCGGTAGTGCACTGATGGCCTCATTGTTCAATTTCCACCAGGTCGGTGTGCTTTTGGCAAACGCGTAAACGCTCACCTGACGAGCTCGGCCGCAAGCTTTGCGTAGGCGAGCTTCCTCCGGATGCCCAACCTCTATCCAGTGTTCAATTTCCCCGCTGTCGCTGTGTACCCATAAGTCTGGTTCATCAGCGGTGGAGATGCCTTTGGTGAACTCCAATCCGCGTGCACAGTTCAGGCAGTAAGCCAGTAGCCTCACCATCATTCGCTCCAGTGTTTCTGACGGATGTTTGGCCAAGGTCAGGGAGAGTGATTCATAGCAATTGCGATCGCTGTCAGCGAGTTCGATCTGGGCTTTATAGATGGTCGGTTTGAGCGCCATGTTTAGGGTGTGTCCTTAGAGGGGGAGTGGAGGATACGCCATTGTGACTGATTTCCAATAGGCGTATCAGGGCGGCGGATGATCTGCGCAGAAATGCACTGCGATGGTGGGTCATACGGCACTGCGTTTATGGCTTTGCGAGGCGCGCCCGCGCTACGGCGGATGCGTTCGTCCGGCCAAGAGTCGCCGAAATTCGGCTCCCTGCTGCAACCAATAGCTCCAGATCAATACCGGTTGCGATACCCATGCCGTGGAGCATGTAGATCACATCCTCGGTGGCGACATTGCCCGAGGCGCCAGGTGCGTACGGACAGCCACCCAGTCCGGCGACGGAGGCGTCAATGGTGTGAATGCCATGCTGGAGTGCGATCAGGATATTGCTCAGCGCCTGGCCGTATGTGTCGTGGCAGTGCACGGCCAGTTGATCGGGGTTAAAGCGTGCGAGCAAGACACGCAGAAGACGTTCCATGCTCCCTGCGTTGCCGACGCCAATGGTGTCGCCTAATGAGACCTCATAACACCCCATATCAAACAATTTGGCAGTAACCTCCGCCACGTTTTGCGAGGACACCTCCCCCTCGTAGGGGCAGCCGAGCACACAGGACACGTAACCGCGCACCGGTATATTGTGCTGTTGTGCGGCTTCCATCACCTCGCGAAAACGTACTAGGCTCTCTTCGATGCTGCAGTTGATATTTTTATGGGAGAAGGTCTCTGAGGCGACGGCAAAAATGGCGACTTCGTCAGCGCCAACGGCCAAAGCGCGCTCAAACCCCTGAAGGTTGGGTGTGAGGGCGCAGTAGCGAACGCCGGGGCGGCGTTCAATGCGGCTAAAGACCTGTTCACTATCAGCCATTTGCGGCACCCACTTCGGGTTCACAAAACTGCCAGCCTCAATATAGGAGTGACCGGCACGAGTCAGGTCGTCTATTAGTTGTAGCTTGGCGGCAAGGGGGATGGTTTGGGATTCACTCTGTAGGCCATCTCGGGGGCCGACCTCTACCAGCCGAACGGTTTTAGGAAGGCTCATGGGTGATTACTCCTCACTGACGACAAAGTCGACCAGCGCTGCACCGCCATCGACTAAATCGCCGCTCTCATAATAGAAGGCTTGCACTATGCCAGGACAGGGTGCCCGAATAGTGTGTTCCATTTTCATCGCTTCCATGACCAACAGCGGCGCGCCGGTTTCTATCTGATCGCCCACTCGCGCCAGCAGCGTGACGATCGTGCCGTTCATTGGCGCTCGCAGTCCGCCATCACCGCCGGTATCCTCTGCTTCACCTGTGTCAGCAAAGACTTCGTGAAAATGGCAGGCGCCCTCTGGCAAATAAAGGGTAAAACTGTCGTGCGTGTGTGCCAGGGTAGCGCGGCGTCGGTGCCCGTCGATTTCAAGATGCAGTGTATTGTCCTCCAGTGTGCCCGCCAACAGCGTTTCATGACCTGCTGCGCGCACCCGATACTGTGTCCCCCGCTGCTCTAACTCGACCGCGTAATCCTGTTGCTGGCAGTGCAGCGTGATATGGTGACTGTGCAGTCCGTTCAGGCGCCATGCGTTGGTGTCTTGCCACGGAGAGTAAGGGTCAATGCAAGAGGCGGTCAATTTGGCTCGTCGCTGTTTATGCAGTAGCAATGCTAATGCGGCTAGCGGCAATTCGCGCTCGAGGTTCCCGCGGTGTGTATGGAAAAGTAACTGCGCATGCTCATCGATAAAGCCTGTATCCAACTGTGCCTCCTCAAAGGGACGGCAGGTCGCCAGATTGTAAAGGAAGTCGAGATTGGTGACGGTGCCGCTGATACGGTATTGCGAGAGCGCCGTGCTGAGTCTCTGCAGCGCGCGATCACGGGATTCGTCCCAAACAATTAATTTAGCGATCATCGGGTCGTAGTACACGCTGATGTGATCACCTTGGCATACTCCGGTGTCTACCCGCACATACCGGGATTGATCGGGTGGGCGTAAAAAATCCAATGTGCCGGTAACCGGCAAGAAGTCGTTATCCGGGTCTTCCGCATAGACTCTCGCCTCAAACGCATGTCCGCGAATCTGTACTGCCTCTTGTGTCAGTGGCAGGGGTTCGCCACATGCGACCCGCAACTGCCACTCCACTAAGTCCAGCCCCGTAATCATCTCCGTGATCGGATGCTCAACCTGTAGGCGGGTGTTCATCTCCATAAAATAAAAGCTGTCGTCCTGTTGTAGCAAAAATTCTACGGTACCCGCTCCACGGTAGTCGATGGCGCGCGCCGCCGTGATGGCGGTTTCACCCATCGCCCGTCGCAGTGTGTCAGTCATACCCGGAGCGGGGGCTTCTTCAATAATTTTTTGGTGACGTCGCTGCACCGAACAATCACGTTCCGCCAGGTAAATACCGTGTCCCAGATGATCGAAAAATATTTGGAATTCCACGTGCCGTGGTTTGATGAGGTATTTTTCCACTAGCATTGTGTCATCACTAAAACTGGCTAGGGACTCTCGTTTGGCAGCGGCCAGCGCCTCGTCGAATTCGTCTGCCGACGACACTTGGCGCATTCCTTTGCCGCCGCCGCCAGCGGTTGCTTTGAGCAGCACTGGGTATCCCATTGATTGAGCCGCAGACTTTAGCCGCGCTGGGTCCTGATCATTCCCATGATAGCCGGGCACCAGTGGCACACCCGCCTGCTCCATAATACGTTTGGCCGCAGATTTGCTGCCCATGGATGCAATCGCCGCAACACCGGGACCAATAAATACCACACCCTGATCCGCACAGGCCGCTGCAAAATCAGCATTTTCTGACAGAAAACCATAGCCTGGATGTATGGCTTGCGCGTGCGTAATTTGCGCGGCCGCCAGTATCTTCTCTCCCAACAGGTAGGACTCCCGCGCAGGAGCTGCGCCAATATGGATCGCCTCGTCCGCCAGTTTTACATGCAGCGCATCACGATCTGCATCTGAATACACCGCTACGGTTGCCACGCCCATACGCCGTGCCGTCTTGATAATGCGGCAGGCAATTTCACCGCGGTTGGCAATGAGAATTTTTTTAAACATGATGTTCTAACCTCGCACCTTATTAGGTAGAGAGCGGAGAAATGAGAAACAACGAACGATCAAGCGCATCACATCCTGAATACGCCGAAAGACGTCTCCTCAATTGGCGCATTCAATGATGCTGAAATACAGAGACCCAGAACCTTGCGGGTATCTGCCGGATCTATCACCCCGTCATCCCATAATCGCGCTGACGCGTAGTAGGGGTGCCCCTGTTCTTCATACAAATCGATAATAGGCTGCTTGAAGGCAGCCTCCTCTTCGGGGCTCATGAGCTTGTCATCGCGCGCCATCTGGTCCTGTTTTATCGTAGCGAGTACCCCCGCTGCCTGCTCGCCACCCATGACTGAGATACGAGCGTTAGGCCACATGAAAAGAAAGCGCGGCTCATAGGCACGTCCACACATGGCGTAGTTACCCGCGCCGAATGATCCCCCTATCATCACCGTGAATTTGGGCACTCTGGCACAGGCTACGGCGTGCACCATTTTTGCACCGTGACGAGCGATACCCCCTGCCTCATATTGCTTGCCCACCATGAAGCCCGTGATGTTCTGCAGGAATACCAATGGTATTTTACGCTGCGCGCACAACGTGACGAAGTGAGCCCCCTTGACCGCTGACTCACTGAACAGTATGCCGTTGTTCGCGACGATGCCCACCGGGTAACCGTGAATACGCGCGAAACCACAGACTAGCGTCTCACCGAACAGCGCTTTAAATTCGTCAAAATCTGAGCCATCGACGATGCGGGCAATCACCTCGCGTACATCGTAAGGCTGTTTGGTGTCAGCAGGAATCACGCCATAAATGTCTTTCACGCGATAGAGCGGCTCGACGCTAGGTTGCACGTCTATGGTAACGGGCTTGACTCGATTCAGGCGACTCACTGAGCGACGTAACAGTTCCAGAGCGTGATGATCATTGTTGGCATAATGGTCGGTGACGCCGGAGGTACGGCAGTGCACATCAGCTCCGCCAAGTTCTTCCGCCGAAACGATTTCACCGGTAGCGGCTTTTACTAACGGGGGTCCACCCAAGAAAATGGTCCCCTGATTTTTGACGATAATGGATTCATCCGCCATGGCGGGCAAATAAGCCCCCCCGGCGGTGCAGGAACCCAGCACCGCGGCTATCTGTGGGATTCCCTTCGATGACATACGTGCCTGATTGTAGAACGCGTGCCCGAAGTGCTCGCGATCCGGAAATACCTCGTCCTGTAATGGCAAAAAGGCACCACCAGAATCCACGAGGTAGAGGCAGGGCAAGTGATTCTCTTCGGCAATGGTTTGCGCTCGACCCTGTTTTTTTACTGTGAGCGGATAGTAGGCGCCGCCCTTAACCGTGGCGTCGTTTATAAAGATCATGCATTCCAGACCGCAGACGCGGCCAATACCGGTAATGATTCCGGCGCCCGGCACATCGTCTGTATAGACGTTGTAGGCGGCGAGCTGGGACAGCTCCAAAAATGGAGAGCCCGGATCCAGTAAGGCATTGAGTCGCTCCCGCGGGAGTAGCTTGCCGCGGGAGGTGTGACGCTCCTGAGCCTTTTCGCCACCTCCTTGGTGAATAACATCGACTCGCTGTCGCAGGTCATCAACCTGCGCTTCCATGTGTTCCCGATTTTTGTCGAAAATGTCGCCCCGAGTATTGATGCGTGAATCCAGCAGTGCCATGTGTGTGCTCCTAAGCAGTTGCGTTAAACAGTTCGCGGCCGATGAGCATGCGCCGTATTTCGGAGGTGCCTGCGCCGATTTCGTAAAGTTTGGCATCACGCAGCAGGCGTCCAGCGTTGGCATCATTGGTATAACCGAAACCCCCTAGCGCCTGTATTGCCTGCAGTGCCATCTGGGTCGCTTTCTCTGCGGTATAAAGAATCACTGCAGCGCAGTCCTGACGTGTTCCCTCACCTCTGTCACAGGCACTCGCGACGGCATATAAATAGGCACGACAGGCATTGAGGTCAGCGTACATGTCTGCTAGCTTGCCCTGCATCAGTTGAAACTCTCCTATGCTCTGTCCGAATTGTTTGCGGTCGTGCAGGTAGGGCAGAACCTCGTCCAGGCAGGCTTGCATGATGCCCACCGGTCCTCCGGACAATACAGTGCGTTCATAGTCTAAACCTGACATGAGTATTCTCACGCCGTCGCCTTCATTGTGCAGTCTATTTTCAGCTGGCACCTCACAATTTTGGAAGACCAGCTCACAGGTGTTGGAGCCGCGCATACCGAGTTTGTCGAGTTTAGGCGAGCGGGAGAATCCTGGGGCATCGCGCTCAACGATGAACGCAGTAATGCCTTTGGATCCTGCCTCAGGATCGGTTTTGGCATAGATTATGTAGACATGGGCATCGGGGCCGTTGGTGATCCACATTTTAGTCCCGTTGAGTATGTAGCTGTCGCCCTGTTTGCGAGCATTTAATTTCATGCTCACCACGTCGGAGCCGGCGTTGGCTTCTGACATGGCCAGTGCGCCTATGTGTTGACCCGAACACAGCTTTGGAAGGTATTTCTGTTTTTGTTCCTCATTGCCGTTCTTGGCTAACTGGTTAAGGCACAGATTGGACATGGCGCCATAGGACAGTCCGACAGAGGCAGAGGCGCGGCTAATTTCCTCCATGACCACCGAGTGGGCGAGGTATCCCATATTGCTGCCGCCATAGCTATCTTCTACGGTAATTCCCAACAGGCCCATGTCTCCTAACGTTCGCCATAGATCCATGGGGAACTCATTACTGCGGTCTATGTCTGCCGCGCGCGGGACAATTTCTTTTTGGCACATTTGGTAGACCGCATCGCGCAGCATGTCGATGTCTTCCCCAAGGCCAAAGTTGAGGGTAGGGTAGCGGGAGCTCATAATGGATGTCCTATCATTTCTTTGGGATTGCTGAAATTTTTTTCTGGCGTTTTCCCAGCGCCTTCTCGCAAAGCCCCAGTACCTCGCTGAGTCCTGTCAGCATGTCATCGATATCGTCTTTTTGCTGCAGAAGTCTAGCTTGGCGCCCTGAGATCGTATTGATCAGTGAGAGAAGTTGTTCTGTGTTATTGCGCAGTGGGTCGTACAAATCAATCACTTCGACGCTTTCCTGCAGCGTCATGCCAATACGCTTTCCACGCAGGATCAGCTTTATGCGAACCCGGTCAGCAGTGGTATAGACTCGCCTCTGCCCCTCACGTAGGGGCTGGACGAGGCCTTTTTCCTCGTAAAAACGGATGGCGCGGGTGGTGACCCCGAACTCGCTAGCCAGCTCTGAGATTGTGTAGGTTTGGTTTGGCATGTGCTGTTCCTCCTGCACAACGAGTGGCAAACGGCACTGTATCAAACAATTACGTTAACGTAAACGGAAGGTTAATTGAGGTTAGTACGATGAGATGACTCAGGTCCGCTCCTGTAGCCGCTAGGCGGGATAATCCGGGCGCTGGAAGAGTTATGCCACTCGATATATCGAGATTATTTGCTATCATCCCTCATCCAGTGACCGAAGAGTACCGTCATTCATGTCAAGATCATTATTGCCGCTGCTTGCCGATGGCGAGTTTCACTCGGGCCAGGATCTTGCAGAGGCTATGGGTGTGAGTCGCACTGCTGTGTGGAAACAGGTCAATCGCCTAGTGAACGACTCGGTGCTCGCCATTGAGTCAGTGAAGGGTAAAGGCTATCGCATTCCTGGCGGTATTGACCTGCTCGATGCCGCTCAGGTGAAAGCTGGACTTGATCCGCGTGCCGCTGCACTGATGGGCCGTCTGGAGATTCTCGACACGGTCGACTCGACCAACGCCCATGTGATGCGTTTGGCCGAGCAGGACGGCTTGACCGGCTTGGTGTGCTCTGCGGAGCAACAGTCCGCGGGTCGTGGCCGCCGTGGTCGGCAGTGGGTCAGCCCCTATGCGAGTAATCTCTATTTGTCTCTGCTGTGGGAGTTTACTCAAGGGGCGGCGGCTTTAGAGGGGCTGAGCTTGGCCGTAGGGGTCGCCGTTGCGCGCGCACTGCGAGCCTGTGATGTGCCTGCTGTGCAGCTCAAATGGCCTAACGATGTGTTATACGATGGTGCCAAACTCGGGGGTATATTGTTGGAGATGAGCGGTGACGCGGCCGGAAGCTGTCGGGTCGTCATCGGTGTGGGTCTTAATGTGGCCATGCCTGACGCGGCGGCGGGTGCTATTGACCAAGCTTGGACAGATATCAACACAATGACCTCAAGTCAGACTCCCGGCCGCAGCAGGATATTGGCAGCGCTGTTAAATGAGTTGTTGCCGCTGGTGGCTGATTTCGAGCAGCGCGGATTTGCCCATTGGCGTGAGGAATGGCAGTCTCTGGATGCGTTAGCCGATGCTGCTGTGGTGCTACATGCTGGCGAAGTGCCTCTTGCTGGCATCGCGCGTGGAGTGGATGCGCGCGGTGCGCTGCAGTTGGAGACCGCGACTGGCTTGCAGTCGGTGTACGGTGGTGAAGTGTCTTTGAGGGCAGCCTCATGAACAGTCCTGGCGTCTGTCTGCAGCTTGATATCGGCAACACCCGTGCGAAATGGCGCTTGGTCAACGGCAATAGAGTCATAAGCCGTGGAGATTATCGGGCTAATGATGAAAGCTCGCAGCAACGATTACTGAATTGCTGTGAATCGCTGGATCATATCTGGGTTTCGAGTGTGACCACTGCGGCGTCAGAATTACTGTTGTCACGCCTGCTGGAAAACCAATGGGGTATCGCGCCGTGGTTTGCACGTTCTGAATCGCGCACGGGGAGCCTGATGAACAGTTACGAAGAACCGGGACGCATGGGGGTTGATCGCTGGTTGGCAATGCTCGGTGGTCGGGAGCGCAAGAAGAGCAGGCTGTGCGTTATCGACAGTGGCTCTGCCCTTACCATCGATATTGTGAGCGCTGATGGTCGTCATGAGGGTGGTTATATTATCCCCGGAGCGGCTTTGATGGAGCGCGCCCTGTTGCTCGATACTGATCGCGTCCGGTTTGATGAAGAAGTCGGCTATGGACTGTCTCCGGGCACCTCAACAGCGCACGCAGTGCGCCATGGCATTGCGCTGGCCCAAGCGGGCGCGATTACGCTGGCGTTGGAACAGGCAGCCAGCGAGCCTATGGCGATACTGTTTTGCGGAGGTGCGGGCCAGTCGCTTATGGAGTTAGTCGATCGCGGCGGAGAAGTCGTACCGGATCTAGTGTTTGAGGGCCTGGAGATAATGGCCTCATTACGATGATGTGGCGTTGGCACGGTGGTACCTTCGAAAGCTTAGTTGATCATGCAGTGCGGGCGAGGGTACAAGATAGCCGAAATCCCGTTAGCATCGACAGAGATTATTGATTATTGATCTATGAAGCACTGAGAAAAATACCACCAGTGTGTAATTCTGATGTCTGTCTATACCTTAAGTTAGATTTTTTATTATGACTCATCTTCTTCTTCCTGTTCACCAAGAACAATGTCGTCGCGCTCAATTTGCTCCGCCTCTTCGTCGTCGAGTGAGCAGCTAAGCTCATCGCCAACCTGATCGTCAGTATCGATACACTCAAAAATTTGTGCCTCGACAGCTGCGCTATCTCTGTCGGCGGCGATGCCAATATTAAAAGCGGCGTATCCTGGCAACATAAACTGGTTGAGTGCCATGCCCAGAACCCGACCTGAGTAGGGGGAAAGGATTTCAAAGGTCTCATCGGTTATTGGATTGACGATCGATCCCAAAACGGTGCCTTCCCAAATGCGCTCGCCAATGTCAACATTGGAAATCAGCAGCCCTCCGTAATTAACTCTCACCCAGCGTGAGCTATAAAATACGGCTTGCGACCCGCTGGTCGCCCAGAAGGGGCGCGTCATATTCACTCCACGCAGTACGGCCTGTATAATTTTGACTCCTTCTTTGATGTGCTTTTCTTGCAGGCTTCCGGGTTCACCCAGCTCCAGAGCGACGGCAGGTATACCATAGTTGACCGCGGCACTGCGTAAGTTGCCACGAAGTTTTCTGCTGTGTAATACCGCCGTTGAGCCAAACTTAGTGGTGAATTCCAGTACCTCAGGAACCTGCAGGTTTGCTCTGACTTGCGCAATGTTAGTTCGAGCCAATGAGCCGGTATGCAGATCTATTAATAAATCGCAATGACGTACGATATCCTGAAAAAAAGAATATGCGATGCGTGATGCAGAGCTACCCTTAGGGTTACCTGGAAAGTGTCGATTAAGGTCGCGTCGGTCTGGTAGATACCGTGTGCCATTGGTGAAGCCCAGTAAATTGACAATGGGAACACCAATGACCGTCCCGTGTAACTTCTTTGCAGAAAGCTTACTGATCAATCGCCTCACAATTTCAACGCCGTTCAATTCGTCACCATGAATAGCCGCTGTGAGGCACAAGTTTGGGCCGGGATATTTTCCACGTATGATGTTAACCGGCGCTTCTAATTTGCTGCCGTAAGAGGTTTCTCCTGCGACCCAGAGCAGTCGTCGTGTCTCCCCTAGAGATATTGTGGCACCTAGAATATTGAGTATATCATTTGGCGGCTCTGGGATTGACTCGACCCGCTCCTCATCAGTAGCATCCGGTTCTTTGTTGGCGATAGTGGTTTCAGTTGCAATCCCCTCGACCGTTGTAAGCGCTGTCTGAGCTTCAAGTGTTGGCGCAGGAAGAGCCTGCTCAACGATGACTTCTCCGGCAGGAGTCTGCATCTTATCAATTTGTATCTCGTCAACCTGAACTTCGCCCACCTGCGCCTCATCAACCTGCGCTAGCGTCGATGTCATGAAGAAGCATACGCATACGCAGATCAGCGGGCGCAGGGTAAAAATCCGGTTGTCTGAAAAAAGATATCGATACATCGAAGAGCCTTTGGAGTCTGTGGCAAACGCCACTGTCGAGGGAAGGTTGACTACGCTGACGCAGCTTGGCTGGGTCAACCGGGCGCGTGACGCTGAATTATCTGCCCTTAAATACCGGCGATCTTCGTTCAATACGCGCCATCATTCCCTCGGCAAAATCTTCAGTATGCATGAGCTTTGCCAGCGCGTTGTTCTCCATATCAAGGGCCTTTTCAAGTGAATCGATATGGGGCTGGTGCATGCATCGCTTCATCTCGCGAATGGACATCGCAGGACCTAAAGGGGGTATAAGTTGCAGCGTTTGCTCCTTGGCGTAGTTTAGAAGCTCGTCATGGGGTAAGACCTTGTTGGCAAGTCCGAGCTCTACAGCTTGCTCTGCACTAATACGTTCTGGAAAAAAAAGCATTTCCTTGGCCTTTTGGAATCCAAGCAAACGTGGCAACAGAAAAGTGGAAGCTAGTTCGGCAGCAATGCCAAGTTTCGCGAAAGGAAGTTGTATCCATGCATGCTCCGACAGGTAAATTTGGTCCGCGGCTGCTAGGCAAAGCGTAAACGCGCCACCGATTGCGAGCCCATTGATGGCAGCAATGACGGGTTTGTCACACTCATAGAATTTCATAGTCGTACGTTTTTGGGCAACATCTGACATATCAATATCTGCTAATACCTCGGGCGCCAAACCTTCAAAGGCATCAGGGTTGAAGTATCCGCCGCTGCTAAAGGCTTCTTTTTTTGGATCGTTGGCATTTTGACCCTTCGCGCCCGTCAATATCATCGCGTGCGCTGACTCATCGGACTGAAAGTGATCCACAGCGTAAAAAAGCTCCAGAAAAGTGACGGCGCTGAGAGCATTTTTGCGCCCCGGCGTATTTAATGTCAGCGTAACAATGCCAGCATCATCTTTGACATAGGTTATGTCTCGAAAATCTTGCGGTTTCATGGCGGCTTTTCCTCTTTAGGACAGCTGCATTCGCTTAACGCAAATGCTGGATTTACTATTTTGGAGTCGCTCGCAGCGAATGGCAACCATTGGGTCAGAAAAAGCTGTAAGTTGCGGTGCCGAACGGCTTGTTTAGCTGGCGTCCGCAGTCTCTTTTTCGAATTCTGCAATAGCCTGTTCGACCGGTCCCAGCATTGAGGCTGCTCGTGGATATCCAGCGTACTGTGCGATGAAAAGAAGAAACTCTCGTGCTTCGGCTGGGTTGATTTCGCCTCTCTTGAGAGAGGCTTTGATCTGTATTTTGAATGTCGTGGGCTCGCCCTTCTCTGCGATAATACCCAGCAGCAGAATGCGCTTGTCGCGCATAGAAAGTGTTTCTCGTGTCCACAGTTCGGCGAACAATTGTTTGAGCATAATGTCGGTAAAAGCATAGCCCTCTGGAGGAACTACAACATCTCCGGCGTAAACATCCTTTATTTTTTCTTCGCCCAGGGCGCGGCGTTCTTCGTCATTCATAATGTCTCTCCGATGAGTTCAGTCTACTCTAGTCTAGTGTGCCAAAAATTTTATCGTAAAGAGGTGTAATCGTTGAATAGTTGCCTTTGTGCATATTCTCATGGTGCACGTGATGCTTGGCCACAACCCAGTTCATGGTTTTGAAGGGGAAGTGCGGCAGATTCAGATAGACATGATTAATCTGGTTAAGCTGGGTGAATATCAGATACGTTAGGATTATGGTGGTGATCTGAAAAGGCCCCATAAGTGCCGCCAATATTACTGTTGATCCCATGTAGAGCGATAGCCCGATGAAAGTCTCAAAAGGGTGCACATAGTGTGCATCCAGGTAAGTGGGATTGCGGGCCTGATGGTGCACAGCGTGTATCTTACGCATGGCACCTTGCCCATGAAACCAGAATCGATGCGACAGATAGTAAAAGAAGTCATAAAACAGCAGAATGACGGCAGTGTCCAATAACACTTTCCATACCGCTTGATTTTCAAATGTGATGCAAAATGGCAGCAGTACGAGGAAAAAAACGATGTTGCAATACAGGCCGACTTTCTGAGTACTACGGACTACCGGCGGATATTTTTCCAGCTTCCATTTGGGCTTATCCTTTTCCCTATTGCGCTGTCGCATTTCGCCCACTGCTGGCACACGGAACAGAATCTTCTTGCCAACAATGGTTATGGCTACAATGCCCGCCAGTGCTACCAGGGAACCTAGGATGTGGTAGTGCTGCCATACGTAAGCCAGCCACTCGTTGTTGATTATCATTGTCATTTACCTCGCGTATTCAGTAGGACAGAGCAATAGGGTGGCGAGTGCCTTGCTGCCTTGCTCGCCTAGTCGTTGTTGAAGTTGATGCGCCAGCAGAATAATCTCGGCTTCGCTACCGGTGTCAAAAATGCCTTGTTCCAGTTCGAGCCCGAAGTACAGATCTTGTAGCGTCGCGTCCAGCCGCTTAAGCGCTGCCTGGCCAATGATCTCGGCAAACTCCGCTTCCAACTCATTGCCACTTATTATTGAGTCAGTAATCAGCTTCTCTCCGTGATCGGTGAAGATAAGCACCACTTGGCGAGCATCTGAGGGGTCGGTTTTGCGCTGCAGATACCCGAGGTTTTCCAGCTCTGTGCCGATGGCGCTGATAGCTTGCTTGCTCACGTCCTGAATGGCTGCAATTTTCTGTATTCGTCCTCCAGAAGGACCAATCAGTCCCAGTACCTGACCGAAGCGTAGCTTTAGTCCAGGATGACCTTTCTCACGCGTCAATTCCATAAGGCGTTTCAGCGTATAGTCTGAGAGTCTAGGTAGTAACCCAGCCATCGATGTGTCCGCGTTCGCGTCATTGCGCTGTGACGCGAGGCTGAGAGAGTGCCGATGAGAGATTCTTCGTAGAGACTTACTTGCATCAAGAATGCGCGAGCCGTCAATGATTTTTGCTAGCTGCTGATCCAGTTCAGCGACAATATGAAGGCCATCGCGACGCAGCTTGATGCCATGAGACGACAGAGTCAGTTGTTTGGCGCGGCCGTCTTCAGGGTCAGCGATTCGGTCAATATAGCCCGCTGCGACGACTTGTTTGGCGGCTTGATTGCAGGCCTGCCGAGAAATACCTAAAATTTCTGCTAGATCCGTTAGCCGCTTGTCGCCTTCTCCGAGCAGAATGATATAGGGGCTAAAACTCAATCGTAGATGCTCATGCCCGTACTGTTGGTGCAGCGCGGTCATCATTGTGTTTTGGAGGTATCGTGCTACACCGAGCAGGTGTCGGGAAAAGTGATGTCGATATCGATTCCTGCCCATACGGGGCTCGATGTTTTCTAGGCTGAGAGCGTTCATGCCGAAATAGTAAACGCAACTTGACTACTAGTCAATTTATATTGACAGACTCTGTTTTTGATGGATACACTGGCCGCCAATAAGAATGCGCCGCTAGAAAGAAAAAGCGTTAATAAGAGGAGTGAATTAAGGTGAAAATCAATGTCGGCTATATAGGGTTGGGTAATATCGGCAAGCCCTGTGCACAGCGGCTCATCTGCGATGCATTCAGTGCACATGTCTACGATGTGTATGCGCCTGCCGTTGAAGAATTGGTGGCAGAAGGTGCGATAGGCTGTGCGTCGGCCGCTGCTCTTGCGAAGATCTGTGTGCACATAGGTATTTGTGTGCGCGACGACGCTCAGGTGGAGAATCTTTTGCATGGCGATGACGGTATTTTTGCTCACGCGTCGCCTGGCACGTTGATAGCGATTCACAGCACGGTTACACAGGCTAATTTGCTGTTATGGGCTGAAGAGGCATCTAATTTAGGCCTCCACCTGATTGACGCTCCTATTACAGGCGGAGCGCACAGGGCACTCGACGGTACGTTGTGTTATATGGTGGGCGGTAGTGTGGAGCAATTAGCGCAGGGTTCTCCTGTGTTCCAAACTTCTGCGGAAAAAATTGTACATGCTGGACCTGTCGGCTGTGGTATAGCGCTGAAACTATGCAATAACTTTATCCAGTACACCGAGTTTGTCGCCATGGTGGAGGCGACACGGTTAGCTGAAGCCTGCGGCCTTTCGGTGGAAGTGTTGCGCGATGTAGGGTTATCCAACGGCGTTGTTAATCAGCAAATGTTTATGTTCGCCAGTGGTCGCAATGCTGTGGTAAAAACGACCAGTGAAGAAGACATGGATGCCTACTTCGGCGCGATGGGACGGCTGGGCCGAAAAGATTTGGAGTGTGCTATCAGTACTGCCAATACTAAGGGTGTTGTTATGCCCACAGCTCAATACATATGTGATCGTATCGAGAATGTGTTTATGGCCAAAGACGAATCACGGCCACCAATGTGACAGGAGTTAAGAGTATGAATCCCGAAAAAAGATTATTCATAGACGGTGAGCTGTGTGAAGCCGCTTCCGGGAAAACGTACCCCAATATTAATCCTGCAACTGAAGAAGTTATGGGCGTCGTAGCTGATGCCGGCTGCGAAGATATGGGTAGAGCGATTGCCGCTGCCCGCCGTGCATTTGATGAGACCGACTGGTCTACCAATCATGCCTTTCGTCATAAGTGTCTGCAGCAATTGCAGCAAGGATTACGCGCCGTACAGCAAGACTTTAAGTTACAGATCGCCGCTGAGACCGGAGCGCCGCTGGGTATTTGTGGGGAAATGGGGCCGCAGTGTGAATTGCCTATCGGTTTTATCGACTATACGCTAAAAAGCTTACCTGACTTCGACTGGAGCCGCGATATTGGTGTTTCTGAGATGATGGGTGGTAAGAACCGACGCTTGGTGGAAAAAGAGGCGATTGGGGTGGTGGCCTGCATCACCCCGTGGAACGTGCCGCTACAAATTAATCTTGCCAAATGTGTGCCTGCACTTGCCGCTGGTTGCACCTTGATATTGAAGGCCGCGCCAGAGACACCCTGGTCGTCGACAATGTTAGGGCGAGTGATCAAAGAGCATACCGATATTCCACCTGGCGTGTTCAATGTGATTACCTCTGAGGACCCGAAAGAAGTGGGAGATCAGCTAGTGAGCGATCCCCGCGTGGATATGGTGTCCTTTACCGGCTCCACTGCGGTCGGTAAGCACATAATGGCGCGTGCTGCTCAAACGGTTAAAAAAGTGTTCCTAGAACTGGGCGGCAAATCAGCCAATATCATTCTTGATGACGCGGATCTTTCTTCAAGCCTGCTGAGTGTTCTGGCGGTGTGTTTTCACTCCGGCCAGGGCTGCGCAATCAACACCCGGTTACTCATTCCTCGCTCGCGTCAGGCTGAAGTAGAGGCATTGCTCCCAACCTATTTTGGGTTTATCCAGTACGGCGATCCGAGCTCTGATAGTCAGATAATGGGTCCCTTGGTCAATGCTCGCCAGCGAGAGCGAGTCCTTAACTATATTGAAGTGGGAAAGGCGCAGGGTGCCCGCGTGTTGATTGGTGGCGGTGTGCCTGCTCATTTGGATAAAGGCTATTATGTAGAGCCCACGGTATTTATGGATGTGACGAATGAGATGACTATCGCGCGCGAGGAAATCTTCGGCCCGGTGCTCGCAGTCATTGCCTACGACGATGAGGACGATGCCGTGCGCATCGCCAATGATTCTGACTATGGTCTGTCAGGGAGCGTTTGGTCTGAAACTGACGAACGTGCACTGGCTGTTGCGCGGCGCATTCGTGCCGGCACAATCAATGTGAATGGTGGGAATTTTTACGGCGCAGATGCCCCTTTTGGTGGCTATAAGCAAAGTGGACTCGGTCGAGAGATGGGCCGTGAGGGTTTTGAGGAATATCTTGAAACTAAGACGATTGCCATTGCGATTGGTGAATGAGCGTGGATGTGCAGGACAATGTTTACATTGTGACCGGTGGCTCACGGGGGTTTGGGCTGGCCATTGCTAAAAGTCTCGTGGAACACGGCGCGCGTGTTGGGCTAATCAGCCGTAATCAGTCGGGTCTTGATCAGGCGGTAGCAGAGATGGGCGCGGACCATGCGCTCGGCGTGGCAGCTGATGTGGGTTCTCGAGCGAGTGTCAGTATTGCATTTGAAAAAATTCACACGCATTTCGGACGTCTTGATGGATTGGTGAATAACGCGGGATTGGCGACACCGAACAAGGTGGAAAATCTTGTAGAAGAAGAAGTGCTCTTGCAGGTGCAGACTAATTTTTTAGGTACAGTGTTCTGTTCCCAGCTGGCGATCCCGATGCTAAGAGGCAGCGAAAATCCCCGCATTATCACAATTTCCTCCGCAAGCGCCTGGCATTATGATGAGATGAGCCATCTATCGATTTATGCCTCAACTAAGGCCGCGGTAGAGCGCTTTACGCGCGATCTGAGGTTGGAGGTACAGGCTGATGGCATTGGTGTTACGTGTATTCGACCCGGCGGCGCATGGACAAATTTCTCCGATGGCTGGGACACACAAGCGCTGGAGGGTGCGCTGGCAGCATGGAAGGACGCTGGCACGCACATGGACATGGGTATGGAGGTGACACATGTGGGGGACGCGGTGCGCTACGCATTGTCACAACCTCCGGGCGTTGCAATCGATCTGCTGGAAATTCGCCCCAATGCATTAACATCCAAATCGATATTCTAATGTGAATATCCGATTGGATTTTACTGAAAAATAATTATTGTCACCGGTGCGGACGTAATCAACGAGTCGTAACGGCAGGTGAATGTTTAGGAGGAGACTACATGAGTGGGTTATCGGAACAGATTCTGAGAGCAACGGCGGAAAAATTAATTGCCGCGCATGAAGAAGCATCTCGCACCGATGACTGGATATTTTTCGTCGATGAACTGTATGCTCTAGACTGCGTCTATACCTGCCAATATGCAGGTGTAATGGATGTCACCGCTAACGGCATAGACGAGATCAAGGCCACCCATTACGGGCGAGACATGCAAGTGGGTTGGGAAGGTTGGACGTTTCCCTATATGGGCGTCTACACAGGTGTTGGCAACAAGCTGGTGACACACTGGATGAACCGTGGCCCGGGACAGCGCGCTGATGGTTCTTTTTATGAAACACCGGGCATTTCGTTTCTCACGCTGAACGATGAGTCCAAAATTTGTCGCCAGTTAGATATGTTTGACCTTACGCATCAGATGAAATTGTGTGACGATCTCGATGATGCTGGCTTGTTGTCGGCTCAATTGAAGAGCCAGTGGGTGTTGCCTATGAAGGCCAAGCTAGCGGCTCAAATCGCCTGCAATCAGTGAGGCTTGAAAACACCTTCAAAAGCGTTGTCTATTTTTCGAAAATGACAGGGAGTTTTTCGAGGCCGCGCAGCAGAATATTGGGCATATAATCCAGATCTTGTGGTGCGCAATTGAGTCGCATGCTGGTGGTGCCATCGAAGATTTTTTCCCAAGCGACAATCATTTCCAGTCGAGACAGATGCTGGCCGATACACACATGCGTGCCAAACCCGAAGGCGATATGGCGTTTTGCGTTCGCCCGTGTCACATCAAACTCCATGGGTTGGTCAAACATGGCTTCGTCGTGGTTGGACGAGAAATACTTCAGCAGTACCATGCTGCCTAGGGGAATCTCTACCCCACCGATGGTGTGATCTTGCTTTGTCATGCGCCACATATTTGAGGTGGGTGTCGCAAGGCGCAATGTCTCTTCTACGAGGTTGGGAATGAGCGAACGGTCATTACGTACCGCCGCTTCCTGCTCCGGATTAAGACATAACTGCCTGATACCTTCAGCGAGTGTTGCCGTGGTGGTTTCATTACCGGCGACGAGGAATTGCGTACAGTGGCCCAGCTGTTCTTCTATTGTCAGTGGTCGACCTTCGAACGTCGCATGGGCAACCAGATTGAGTAAGTCATCCTGTGGGTTGGCGCGGCGTGCATCCAACGCGGTCACGAACCAGTCGTATTCTTCCTTTACCCCGGCGTGTGCATCCAACAAACCTTGCTTGTCTGAGACCTGCGACAGCACAGTGACATTGGCATTCGTCCACTTGAAGGCATCGTCGATCATTTTCAGAGGGATGCCGAGTACGTGCATGATCATGGATAAGGGCAAGGGACGAGCAAATTTCTTGATAAAGTCATAAGGCTGCCCGGTAGGAATTTCGCTGACCAACCTTTCAGCCAGTTCGCTCACCCAAGGGCGATATTGCTCAATGTTTTTGGCGAGGAAAAAATCTCTGACAGTGTCACGGTAGATTTTGTGCTCAGGGTCATCTACGGTCAGAAGTGTTCCCTTGCCTAGGTTATAGGTATTTTTCATAGCGGCATCGATATCCGCATCAAGCTTTTCTGCGGAGCCCTTCGCCAACATGAACTCGTTGGAAAACACAGCATCGTTCTTGTGTGCTTCGCGTATCAGCTCGTAGGTTGATATTACAAAGACTCCAGAATCCGGATCCTGATAGACCGGCGCGGTATCGCGCAGGGTTTTATCGTAGTGGTAGGGGCATTTCAGTGTATGTGTATCAAACAGTGCCATGTCCGCGAGAGGCCGATTGTCAGTGACGGTCGGTGCAGTCAAGGTTTATCCCCTTTTCTAGGTTAAGCGGGGAGTATGGGAGCTAGAAATAAAACAGTCAATCCTGATTGTATTTTTTTGAGATTCTAGTGATTCCTTTTTATTCTGATCGAGGGGCTGGGAGAGCGCCTTTGAGCCGGTTATCCAGCCGGGGTATTACGGCGCTAGGGAGACAGGGTGTAGATTATGCCTCGGGAGCACAGTGGCCTATGATCTCATCGGAAGAGGGCAATTTACGTTCGCAAGACCGCTTGCACGTCTGTGTTTCCTCGCCCCATTCCAGTGGGTTGAGGATGCACCCTAGATAACAAGGCCCTGCGGCGATAGCGAGCTGGCGGAAGCCACAATCCATGCCCTCTTCGCCCAGAAACACGACGCCCTCGGGTGCGGAAACCGTGTTGATGATATTGACCCCGTCATTGACCGGTTCCAGCGTGACCTCCGCGATACCCTGGTCTGACAGATTGTCGGTGACGAACAACAGGGCGTTGGCGATGAGGCGCCCGAAGGCAGGATCGTTCAGCGTTTCGTCACTGTGCCCTAGCGTCGTGCCAAAAATCGGCGTTGTACCCTGATAGGTCAACCAGGCGGTCGTATGAGGCTTGGTGTCCTCTCCGATGGCACTGAGTAGCGTCTGGGCTTCAAATTGGAGATTGATGTACAACTCGTCATTGGCCACCGTCCAGTCATTGGGAATGCCCTGGAGAATCGGATGTGGCGCCGCCTGAATCTGGGCCAGTGGTTTAAGTGATTCATGCGCCTTTGTCTGAAGTCCGAACATGGGCCACCACAGGCTTGTCTCTCGAAAAGAATGCATCGTGCAGTGAATCACTAGCGCTGGTATACCGAGCTGTTCAGTTTGACGACGCAGGTTGGCGATTAACGCTTTATCCTGATTGTCCGCCATGCAGAGGTTGTAGATCAAAACATCATAGCCTTGTGCAAAATCCGTAGTTTTCCAGCGCTCGAGCTCAGCCAGGGAGACGTCGAATCGGATATTGACGTGCTCGGCAATACCCAATGCCAGCGCTTGCGTTTGTTGTTCATAATTATGATAGACGCCAGGGCTGGTAAGGATGAGTGCGTTGAGTGGCGGTGTGATGGCGGCTTGACTGCTGTACGAAAAAAGAACAGCCAAACTCAGTGACGCATAGAAAGACAAAATACGCTGCATAGCCGTTTCCTTTTTATTTGATAAAGCGATCTTTATCCGAGATTAAACGTGCGACTTGAGTACAATGAATCATGTTTTGAACGCAAGCGGAAAACCCACTACAGTATCTGGAAAAACGCTCCGCCTATCAATCGGGAATATTAATCTTTATGAATAGCAGCAGTGAAAATAGTCTCAAGGTGCAAGTCCCTTTTGATCCAGCCTTGGCACTGCCTGCACTGCTGGAGAAATTTCGCCTTGAGCATGCGGATAAAGTCGCCTTGATCGAAGGCGCCCAGTCGCGTACCTGGGGCGAATCTATTGAGCGTATTTACCGCATGGCTAATGGCCTTGCGGTGCTGGGTATAGGGCATGGTGACCATGTCGCTATGCTGTCGCCTAACAGTATGGACTATTCAGAAATGTTCGCTGCAACGTTGCTTGCCGGCGCTTGTGCGGTGCCCATGCAAGGTATGATTACTGATCATAGCCTTGATCTGATGCTGCGAGATTGCAATGCAAAAGCGCTTATTGTGGCCAGTGACATGGAAAAAATGGCTGGCGTTTTTTTGCGTGATTGCGCGCAGATTGTTCCGGGCGGCCTAATTGGATTCGATTTTTCTAACGATCAATTTCGTGATTTAGACCGCTGGCTTAGAGCGCAATCTGACGCCATGCCTAATGTTCAGTTGGCCGGTGATGCTGAGTTTAATATCATCTATAGCTCCGGAACCACAGGCACGCCCAAGGGTATTATCCACAGCCATCGTACCCGCCAGGCCTTGGCCATCGGTTTGATGAGTCTGGGTATTACCTCTGATGCCATCACGCTGGTAGCCACTCCTTTGTATTCGAACACCACGATAACAACTTGGTGGCCAACACTGTGTGCGGGCGGCACGCTGGTGATTATGCCCAAGTTTGATGCTGAGGGTGCGCTGCAATTGATACAGGAACACAGGGTCACCCATGTGATGCTGGTGCCCGTGCAATATGATCGTATTATGCGACTGGATAGCTATGCGAACTACGATTGCAGCAGTCTGCAGGTGAAGTTCTGCACCAGTGCACCGTTGCGTCCAGCGTTGAAGGCCGATGTGATTGATCACTTTCCCGGCGAATTGGTTGAGTTTTATGGCCTGACTGAAGGGGGTGTCGGAACGCTGTTTATCGGGAGTATTGCGAAGCAGCAGGATAAACTGGGTTCTGTCGGCCCTACACTGCCAGGTTCATTTCTAAAAATCATTGACGAGCAGGGCAATGAAGTTGCAACGGGCCAACCGGGGGAAATAGTCGGACGTTCCGGAAATATGAGTGATGGTTATTACAATCGTGAAGTCGCCAGTAATGCAATGCACTGGTATGACAGCGATGGTTTGCTGTTTTACAAGAGCGGCGATGTGGGCTATCTGGACGAGGATGGCTGGCTTTTCTTGTCAGACCGGCGCAAGGATATGATTATTTCCGGCGGTTTTAATGTCTATGCCACTGATCTTGAGCTGATATTACTGGAGCATGCAGAGATACATGAGACAGCCGTTGTCGCGCTAGCCAGTCGGGAGTGGGGCGAAACGCCTCTGGCTATTGTGGTGCGGGAGCCCGGTGCAGTTAGTGATGCAAAGACCCTTAGACTATGGGCGAACGATAGATTGGGGAAATCTCAGCGCATCAGCCAACTTGTCTTTGCCGAGGAGTTGCCTAAAAGCTCCATTGGCAAGGTGCTCAAGAGAGAGCTTCGTGAAACCTACGCGGGCCTAGCGGATCAGGCGCCTGACGCATAGTGAGCGCAGGCGCTGTTCCGTGTGGCTCGACGAATACCGCTACCTCCGGCGGTGACTACCGCGTTACAATTATGCGGTCAACCATCGCTTAATTTCTCGGACAGTTGAGCCAGTCAAGGATACGGTACTTATGCGCTCACTGAACAGCCTTGAAAAATGGTCCTATGCCGTTGGCTCCATGCCCTTTGCGGTTAAGGATGCGGCCTTCGTCAATTTTGTGGTGTTCTATTACACTCAGGTACAGGGGTTAAGTGGCACGCTTACTGGCCTTGCAATGTTTCTGGCCCTGAGTTGGGACGCCATTTCTGATCCCGTCGTGGGCAGTTGGTCAGACACGTTGCGCACCCGTTGGGGCCGGCGTCATCCTATGCTGGTAGTTGGGGGTATTCCCACTGCCATTTTATTCCTCCTACTGTTTGATCCCCCCGCCAACCTGGGAGAGATTGGGGTCTTTTCCTGGCTCTTGGGTGTTTCAATTCTTTTGCGCACATTTCTGACCATCTACATTATCCCGCATACCGCCATGGGTGCTGAGCTATCCACAGACTACGATGAGCGCACTGTGATTGCGAAGGCGCGGGTTACGATGGGCTGGCTTGCGGCAATGGCACTGCCCGCGATTGGCTTCCTGTTTTTTTTCCAGATGGATCACGGCGTTGATGGCCGGCTCGTTGCAGATAACTATATCAATTATGGCATTATGTCTGCTGTTCTGGCAGCCATTACAGCAGCGTTCTGTATCTGGGGAACACGCACCGTGATTTCGCGCCTGCCGCAATCCAATCCCAATGCGGCGCCCTTTAGCATGGGACAGCCCTTTCGGGACGTGCGCATCGCATTTGGTAACGCCAATTTTAGGCTGACCACCGGCGCTGGCCTGGCTTTTGGTATGGCTGCTGGGATATACACGACACTCTCGCTTTATATGGGTACGTATTTTTGGGAGTTTAGTAGCGATCAGCTAGCGGGCATGGTCGTACCCTCGGCATTGGCCACATTGTTGGCCTTTATACTGCTGGGGCGACTCGGACAGCATTACAACAAGCCTCCAATGTTGGGCGTCGCTAGCCTGGTTCTGGCGGTGAATAGTGTGTCTCTTATCGGTGCGCGTCTATTGGGGATTCTTCCTGACAATGGCCATCCACTCATCTACATATTATCAATTGTCAGTGTCGGCATCAGCGTCTTCGCCATTGTTACACTGGGCGTGGTATCTGCCTCACTTGTAGCGGACATCCTCGACGAGCAGGAACTGAAAACGCAGCGACGTCAGGAGGGTGTATTTTTTGCCGCTGGGGCTTTTGTCGCTAAAGCGACTACCGGTCTGGGAGCACTTATGGCGGGGGTGGTGATCGATCTTGTCGGCATCCAACCGGAGTCTTTGCCTGGAACAATTGATTCATCGGTGCTGCAATCGTTGGGCTTATTCACCCTCATCCTGACCGGCAGCATGGCGCTTCTAGCGTATGTTTTTTTCAATCGAATTTCGATGACGCGTGAAGATCACGTAAGGGTAAAACGACAGCTTGAGGAGCGGGCGACACGCTGATGACTGGCTATCGCCTCTAAAAATGAGCACTAAAGTGCCGCGACTTTCTTGCGGTCTCTCTCAACTGTCGGCCAATACGCACCGGCATTGGGTGCTTTGCTAAAACGGAGCAGGCCCGGGGAACTGTTTTCGCAGTTCGGGTTTTAGCAATTTTCCCGAAGGGTTTCGGGGCAGAGTGTCTACCAATTCATACAGCTGTGGCACTTTATAGCCAGCTAGGTTTTCTTTGCAGTAGGCTTTTAGGGACTCCGCGGTTGGGGCAGTGCCCGCTGCAGGAACGATCAGCGCCAATGGTGTTTCACCCCATTTTTGTGAGGCTACGCCAATTACGGCTGCTTCCTGAACCTCCGGGCAGGCGGCAAGAATATTCTCCAGTTCCGCAGGATAGATGTTTTCGCCACCGGAAATGATCATGTCTTTCATGCGGTCGCAGATGGTAACGAAACCCTCCGCATCCCACGTGCAGATGTCCCCCGTATGCAGCCAGCCATCGATCAGTGTTTCTGCGGTGGCCTGCGGGTTGTTCCAATACTCTTTCATTAGGTGTCGTCCACCCACCAGTAATTCACCGGCTTGGTCGGATCCCATGGGAATGGTGTTGCCATCGGAGTCGATGATATTGATCTCGGTATGCATCTGCGGGCGACCGCAGGAGCCGACTTTGGCTTCGCCGTCTTCGGGGAGTAATAGAGTCCCTGGGCCACAGGATTCGGTGAGGCCATAGGCCTGAAAAAGGCTAATGCCCAATGCCTCGTATTCATGGAGCAGGGAGACGGGCACAGGTGCGGCGCCAGTGGCGATCCAGCGCACCGAGGAGATATCGCACTGTTCCCGCTCCGGCGCTGCCAGCATGAACTGAAGCAGGGCCGGCACCGCCATAAATATGGTGACCTTTTCTTGTTCGATACAGCGAAACATCGCCCCGACCTCTAGCTCCCGCATGATGATGCCGGCGCCACCGCGATGCACCAGCAGCGAGGTTGGGCTGAGGCAGCCCACATGAAACATCGGTAGCGCTAGCAGCCAGCGGTCACCATCGCGCATGTCGGAGGTCGACATGCTCGTCAGCTGTGACCAGAGCATGCCGTTATGGCTGTGTACGACGCCTTTGGGGCGCCCTGTGGTGCCGGAGGTATACATAATAAAGAGATTGTCGTCGTCCCATGCGCCGACAGGGGGTTCCTGTGCGGGGAAAGAGGCTGCAAACGTATCATAATCCATTGCCCAGTTTGGGGTGCCTGTGTCGCTATTTTCGCGGCGGATCCATTGCTCCACGGGGAGCTCGCCCTGTGCGCCACCTTGAAGACTATTAACCGTTGCGTCAAAATCCGAGTCATACACCAGCGCTTTGGCTCCAGAGTTTTGCAAGATATAACTGATTTCTCCCGCCACTAGGCGCCAGTTGATCGGCACCATCACGGCGCCGATCTTTGCGATAGCAAAGTAAGTCTCGACAAATTCGATACCGTTCTTCAGCAGAGTGGTGACCCTATCACCCGGACGGATACCGCTGTCGAGGAGGCCGTTGGCCACTCGGTTTGCTCGCCCGTTTAGCTCCTGTCTCTTATACACATCTCCGAGCCCACGAGACTAGGCATGATCTCGT
>OLHR01000039.1_pt1 | contig 49127 bp, 29 predicted proteins | sample 1609291 | NCBI WGS metagenome assembly OLHR01 (sample SAMN05416707, study PRJEB24817) | seawater metagenome | isolation source: Sea water | place: Canada:Atlantic | collected 2013-07 | reverse complement strand
CATGCCTAGTCTCGTGGGCTCGGAGATGTGTATAAGAGACAGCCCGCCCACTCAGAGACCCTCCCTTCCGAAGACGATCCGACATCTCTTCCCAATGCTGACTATACTCCGATTTAGAATCTCCGATCACCTTTAGGTCATCTCCCTCCAAGGGCGTGTTCGACAGGACCTGCCGCCACCAGAAACTTCACAAATCATCGGGATCCTTACCGGTCACGAATCCATTTGCGACCAGAAGATCTTCACGCGAATCGTTGTTTAAGTCCACGGCCATCGACGACCAACTCCATCGCCCCATCGCAATTCCACTGGGCTTGGATTGATCGACAAAGGCAGTGCCATCGAGATTCTTCAGCATGGTGTTCCCACGAGCCAAGCTCAACAAGGTGTCGCGCACTTTCTGCTCCTGATCGGCATGAAACCAATCCTGACGGGCAATCCGATTTCCGGCCCCTGAATACATGTTGCTAATATGAAGATCAAAGCGCCCATCCTGATCGAAATCCGCCGCAGTCATCCCCATCCCGAAACCACCATCCTTGACTCCAGGCGCCCCAGATTGATCGGAAAATTTCCCCTGACCCGAGTTCAGAAAATAGTTATTGGGACCAAAATCGTTCACTACGAAAAGGTCCTGATCGCCGTCATTGTCAAAGTCTTCCCAGATCGGAATATAGCTGAAACGATTGTTTCCCGCTTCCAGACCTGCTCCATCCGTGGCGTCTATAAATATCCACCGACCTTCATTACGCAGCAGAACATTCCGCCCTCCGTTCGTGGCGTCATAGACTGGATAGGGATGAGGAAAGGAACCCCGTGAGACATCCTCCCCGTTTTCTTGAGAGGAATAGTACTGGCAGATAAATAGGTCCAAATCGCCATCCTGGTCATAGTCGCTTGCTGCCATTCCAAACCCATGAGGAATGTTTTCGAAGCGCTTCACCTCCGAAAACCCTCCTGCTCCATCATTCTGGAAAAAGACGACTCCGACGGCGGTGCTCAAAACGGCATCCCGGTCCTTGTCTCCGTCAAAATCTAGAAAAAGCGCCCCACAAGTATTATCGCGAATTCCCAGACCTGACTCCAGGGCCTCTTCAAGGGTCCCATCTTGCTGCCGCAACCAAAGTCGATTTCTCAACCCGCCAATCTGGCAGAGGTAAACATCCTCCAAGCCATCTCCATTGACATCCGCCACTGAAATTCCGGTCTCACCAAACTGATCTGGCTGGAAGGCCGCAGGGACCCGCTGCCTCCAATAAAAATTCTCACCCGTTAGCTCCCGGTCGTGCTCACTGCCCTCAGGTAAAACTGCTTTCGTAACCTCCTGAAAAAGTGAATCCTGCCTAAGAATCACAAGCTGCCCGCTGAGCATCTCCGCCTTTTGAAGAATCAGCTCCCCATCCTCAACCGACCATGTCGATTGCCAGCGGCCGTTATACTCTGCCGAGTGCTTTCCTTTCACGAGAACCGAAACCAATTGCGTCGTGGTCACTTGTTGACCTGCCACCTCTACCCCAACGACCTTAAAATTCGAGCGGCCAACCTTCCCTTTCGCCCAGGTTGTCGGCCACCCCTTGAGCGCTTCAATCACATCACTTCCACCCTGAACTTGGGTTTCGATAAATTGAAAATCCGCCACCTCAAAGCCACCATTAAGCAGCTTCACCTTCTCCACCGGTTGACTTGAAACCAAACGACAATCCTCAGCAAACTGAGACTTAATTTCCTTGGGTTCCAATTGACCATCCCAGAGTTGACTCCACTCCTTCCATCGCTTCCCGGCCTTCTCGGCAAGAACCTCTTCCTGAATCCCCCTCTCTGCAAAGAGAACATTCGCACCCAAGCAAAGCATCAGAAGATAAGATTTTACCATAAAGTAAGAAACTAACGATTTTTTTGAACCGACGGAAACAAAAAGGCGGAGAAGCTTTTCCGCCCTCCGCCTGAGATCAATAAAACGACCCCTATGGGCCTTCCACCACTCTCACGAAGTATTTCGAAACCGTTGAAATCGTCACAGTCAATGAGATCTCTTCCGTATTGGCAGAAGCTTCAAATTGTGAACCTGCTATGGGAGAAAAGTCCTCCAGCGTCTCTCCGGCTTCAACATGGTAAGTCCTGCCACTGGCAAGGTTGGCTGCATCAAAATCGAGGAAACCATTGGCCACATCGATAAGGAGATTCTCAATACGAGGTGAAGCATCCAACGAACTTCTGACGATCTGGAAACCCGCAACGCCCGAATTACCGTCAACCCACGTGTGGACGATCTTAAGGTCCGGAGCCTTCACTCCGCGAAAAATCGCCACTTGAGCCATGGGACTACTTGAATCCGTGCTTTCCGTCACCACGTAATCAGACAATCCAAAGGGAGCCTTGGCTGCGTTGGTCGAGAAGTCGTAACGACCGAGTTCGACATCCGCTGCATCTTGGATCGAAATCTCACCCACCCGACCATTTCCATCCGAAGCGACATAAACGATCACGTCATAAGCAGGGTAAGGAACATCCGTCAGGTCAATCGTCAAACCAATCCCATTCGTGCTATCGATGTAGCCAGTGAAGAGTTTTGAATCTCCTCCGACGGTCGACCCTTGACCCGGATACTGATTACTAATCTGCCAGATCGTATCGGCATCCCATTTGAGCGTGGTCCCTGCCGTAGCACTCAGATCATTGCCATCGCTGTCTTTCAAAGCACCACCATCGATCAGAGAAACGTCTCCGGTGATGGTTCCTGTAACAGTGTTGTTCCAGTTCTTCATCGCAAATTCTGGAAAACCTGCAATTTCAATTGCTGGAATCGGAATTCCTTCCCCTGCTCCGCTCACAAAATTGACACCAAATCCCACGACGGTTGACGCAGGGCTGGACGCATCGTTAGGATCTGTTGCATCAGTCAGTTCCTGATTATCGAAGCGCCCATCCATATCGGAGTCAGGCGAGAGTGGATTGGTTCCGGTGTCAGCAGCATCCAGATTGCCGAGCGCATCCAACCGCACATTGTCAAAATGAGAACGTCCGGTCGGACTATTGTCTCCCAGTAAAATAACGATCGTCCCGGTCGGAGGAGTATCACCTGAATTAAAGCTCAGAACCTGTGGATCCCCGAAGGATCCTGCGCTCACATTCCCCACAACGTTGTATGTTTCAGAGGCGATCAGTAGCGGATCAGTGAGCACCGCCGCAGTATCTGCCGCCGTCGCTAATCCAAGATTATCGGTTCCCTAAAGGAGCGCATAAACAGTGGCGTTCTCCGCTCCGGTTTGTCCTCCCCGGTTCCCCACAGCCACTTTCAAATTGTAGGTTGTCTCCGCCTCCCAAGCGACGCCGGTATCAATCCAAATGTAGTTAAGATTGTTCAATCCCACATGCTGGCTTCCCTCATCGGAGAATCCACCAATATTTTCGATGAAGGAATCGCCATCTCCATCTCCACCTCGCTCACTCCAATCGGTCAGAGGATTACTCCATGCCCCAGCGGCCAGCACTGGTTACTCGAATCCAGAATTATTCACCGTGATGAGTGCGGCGTTTGACGTCATCGGGAGTATCCATAATACGCTTATGAGCGTATGGAACCAGCCAAACTGATTTATGTTTGTTCTCATTGTCTTTGCTGTTGTGTACTCCTAGAAATCGAAGATCGATAAACCTTTATGGAGAAAGTTCTGATACGTTAACTCAGCATCACTTTTAACATAAATCAAAAATGCTTTATATTTACCCCCTTTGACTTTTTTGATTGTTGGATGATTCCGTAAGAACTATCGTTACATCTCCCCTCCCCATGAAGAATAGCCATCTCATTCCGTTTCTCTCAGTCCTTTCCATTGGATCGCTCTGGTCGGCTCCGATCACCGTCCGCTCACTTTCCCCCATCTCTGGCCAGAGCAAACAATTCGCCAGAGTCAAAATCACCCTCGCAACTCCCTAAAAAATGAACCGTCGCTCTTTTACCTCGCTCACCTCCCTCGCTGCCTTAGCTCCCGGACTTTCCCTCGGTCGCGAGGCAGGACGAAACCCTATCGGCGTATCCACCTACAGCTACTGGGGCTTCCAGCGGGATGAATACCGCGACGTCGGCAAATGCATCGATCTCGCCGCCGCCAGCGGCTTCGATGGTGTCGAAATCCTTCAAGTCCAACTCGAAGACTTCTCCCCTGCCGCTCTCCAGAAGATCAAAAGACGCGCGCTCCTTGCCGGAATCGACCTCATGGGCTTCTCGACCCATCAGGACTTCGTCGACCCCGTCGAAAGGGTCCGACGTAGAAACGTCGAGCAAACCATCGCCTATATCGAGCAAGCCTACGCCCTCGGCATTCCCACTCTCCGCATCAACACCGGTGGCTGGGGAACCCGAAAGGACTTCGATGACCTCATGGCCCACCGTGGAATCGAAGAGGTCCTCGAAGGCCACACCGAAAAAGAGGGATTCGAATGGGTCATCACCGCCATGAAACAGCTCGTCCCTTACGCCGAAAAATGCGGCGTCGTCCTCGGTCTCGAAAACCATTGGGGTCTCGGCATCAGCCCCGAAGGCGTTCTCAAAGTTGTCGAAGCGGTAAACTCCCCTTGGCTTCAGGTCACCCTCGACACCGGCAATTTTCTCGAAGATCCCTATGCGCGTCTCGAGAAGTTGGCCGCCAAAACCGTCCTCCTTCAGACCAAAACCTACCACGGAGGAGGCCGCTGGTACACCCTCGACCTTGACTACGCCCGCATCGCCAAGATCATGAAAAAGGCAAACTACAAGGGCTACGTTTCTCTCGAATTCGAAGGAAAAGAAGACCCCCTCACCGCAGTCCCCAAGAGCCTTAAAATGCTCCGGGAACATTTCTAGAAAGATGCCTTATCCCATTTGAACGCTTGGTTTGAGGGAATGGGAGGCTAGCACCCGACACCAAAGCTGTCGCGTATTTCAGCCCGGGTTGTCGCAGTGAAACGGAGCTAACCGAGACCACCTCTACCGCGTCGTATTGATCTCGAAGAGGAGTTTATAAAATCACCTAATCGAACCAAAAAGAACACCTTCTCCCGCTGCGATGGCCCATGGATCCAACGCAGAATGAGCAAAATTTGTTGGAGCTAGCGGATTAGCCAAAATCATTAAGTTCACAATCACTGCTACTCAATTTTCTTAGGCTAACAGTTAGGATCATCAGCCACGTGGAGCGGGGTATGGATTCACTCCCTATATTCTCCTTCATGGGCTTTGAATAGTTGGCTTCCCAAATAAAGCGTTCACTAGGAACAAAAAAGCCAGCTTCCCTCCTGCAAACCAGAAGGGAAAGTGACTCCAATATTTACGCGTCGATCTTACGGTAAGCAGCAATAAGCGCATCAAGGCCTTCTTGGCCCTTCTTGCTGGCTCCGTGCTCCATACCAATGATGCCGGTGAAGTTCTTCTTACGAAGGAACTTGGTGACGGCGACGTAGTCGAGGTTTCCGGTGCCAGGCTCTTTGCGTCCCGGTGAGGCTCCGTATTGGACGTAGCTGACCTGGTCCCAGACCTTCTCGGCGTTTTCGATGAGCTTGTCACCATTGCCGATCTGCCCTTCGTGATAGAAGTCGGCAAGAAGCTTGCATGATTTACGATCCACAAGCTTACAGAGAAGGTGTCCGTCCTCAAAAGAACGGATGAGAGGCTCGCCTCCCTTGACGTTATGGGAAAGGGGCTCTTGAGCCATGATGATGCCGTGCTCTTCGACCAAATCGCAGCAGAGTTTCATAGAGTCGACGGACGCCTTGATCTGCTCTTCACGAGTCATGGATTTATCCCGTGCGCCGGGAATCATGGTCATGTTGGTTTGACCGGTGATTTTGGCGACTTCAATGCCTCGCTCGAGGTCATTTTTAACCGCTTTTTTCTGGTCCTCGGTGGGCTTGTTGAACATTGCTCCGGCTCCGTTTGTAATGACACAGACGCCGAGTTCCATTTTCTTGTCCTTCATGAACTCGGCGATTTTTTCGATCGTTTCGTTCTTCTGTCCCTTGAGACCATTATCTTCCCATGCACGGAAGCCAAGATCGTGGGCTAACTTAAGTTGATCGACATAGCTGAGCTTCTTATCTTTACCGCCAAAGAGGAGGCCAGGATGCGGCCCAAAGAGCGCCTTAAAGGCTTCTCCCTTATGTTTTCCATGGTGATCAGCAAAAGCTGGGTTTCCGGCAAGGGTGGCGAGCGAAGCTCCTGTAAGCAAACTAAAGTGACGACGGTTCATGGTGATGGAAAGTGTAAAGTGAATCGGCCCTCAGGGGAATTTCGAATTCCTACTATTTCACCCGTCTTTCATTCTGGTATTTCCAGAAGGTCAGAAATCCGTATGATCCGGCGTAATACCATGGATCAGAACATTCGAGAGCGACTCGACGAGTTCATCCGCAAAAAGGGACTGCGTCAAACAGCCCAGCGCGATGAAATCATAGAGGTCATTTTTGCCTCGGATGAGCACTTCACACCCGATGAACTCTTCGACCGGCTGCGTCTTGCGGGTTCCAAAGCGTCCCGTGCCACCGTCTACCGCACCCTTGGACTCCTCGATGAGGCCAATCTCATTCACGAGATCGACCTCGGCGATGGCCAAAAAAACTACGACCCCAACTTCGTCGACCGCCCCACCCACAACCACCTCGTCTGCGTCGATTGCGGAAAAGTGGTCGAATTCGAGGACTCCCATCTCGATCTTCTCAACGATTGCGTCACCCGCCGCCTCGGCTATCGCCCGCTGAGACAGAGCCTTCGAATTGAAGCCAATTGCGAAAAACTACGCACCAGCGGTGGCTGCCCCGACCTCATCCAGGCCCGCCTCAAAGGCAAGCGCCTCCCCAATCAAAAAAAGTAGATCATGAGGGGCATATTCATCCTCCTGCTCGCTCTCCCCTCCTTCCTGGGTGCCCAGCTCAGGATCGACCCCAAGCGCTTCGCCATTCCGGAATCCGAAATCCGAGAGGTCCTGGAACTCACCATCGCCGCCTTTCCCAAGAGTGACCTACCCCCTCTTTTCGTCACGAGCTCTCCTGAAGGCCCCATCACTTTGTTTGATCGCAGCGCCCGCGGCGAAGTCATCATCAAGCTCGATGTGCGCGAGCGCTACTGGGCCCAGATGATCTACCAGTTCGCCCACGAACTCGCCCACGTCCGGGCCAACTTCCGTCCCGATGCCCGCGATAACAAGTGGTTCGAGGAGACCCTCTGCGAGACCGCTTCCCTCTATGCCCTGCGGAAGCTCTCCCTCACCCTTCGCGATCACCCTAATTTCGACAGCTACCGCCATCACCTTCACGACTATGCGAAAAAAATCATCGCCAACCGTGAAAAGGTCGACCTCAAGACCCTCGCCGCCTTTTACCAAAAGCACGAAGCCACCCTCCGCAAGGACGCCACCGATCGCCCACTCAATGGCGCCATGGCCGTCGCCCTCCTTCCACTCTTCGAAACCAATCCGGACCACTGGAATTCTCTCGGAGCATTAAACAAGACGCCCGCTCAGAAAGACCTCCCGCTTTCCGGCTATTTTAAAAAGTGGCACGACGACACCTCCGCCCCCCGGCGCCCTTTCGTCCAGAAGGTAAAAAGCCACTTTCTCCCCGAAAAATAGATTTCCAGCGCCCCCTCGATCTGGAAATGTAGCCTCACATGACCATCTCCAACAAATCAGGCGTCGAACTCGGAATCCTCGGCACTCACCTCGGCTTTCTCGAAGCCCTGGTCCCCGATGACAAAGGCCACCTCCCGCGCGATGCCTCCGGTGAGCTGGTCGTCTTTGCCGGAGCGCGCGATATTTGCGAACTCTCCCCCGTCAAAGTTGACGCCATTCAAATTTCTGCCTTCGGCACGACCATTCCCGAAGACATGGATGAACTCCTCACCAAGGTTCGCAGCATCGGCCTCGAGCCTCAACTCGTCATGATGGTCGGAGGTGCCAACCCTTACGACCCGGCCGATGAAGACGCCGCTCTCGCCCAGCTTCAAGTCAATATCGACGCAGCTCTTCGCAACAACGTGAAGCAAATCAACTCCACCTCGATCGAGGAATGGATGAGCGGAACCGAGCCCACCAGCGCAGAAGAATTTCAAGCCCGAGTTGCTCAAAACATCAAACTCCACGCCCGCGCATACCGCGAGAGCGGCCTTGCCGGTTCCTGTGTCGAAAACTGGAACATCGAATTCCTTCGCCCCGGCGAATTTGCAAATTTCACCTCTCTTGAAAAATTGATGCCCATCATGAAGGGCCTCCTTGCCGAAATTGGATCGCCCTTCTTTCGCGTCCTCGTCGATGCCGCTCACTGTGGCGACTCCGATCTCAATATCGCACAAAACGAAACCCTTATTGCCGAACTTGCCGACGCCGGGATGCTTGGCCCCTTTCACTGCTCAGTTCCCACCACCCGGGGCTGCCTCACCTCCGACGACGGCTGGATCCCCGCCCTCCTCGCCGCCAGTGCGAAATCCGGAAAGCTCGAAAGCGCCTTTGTTGAGCTCTTCACCCACGATGACCCTGCCCTTCAAGGCCTCCGCGACCTCGACCCCGGTCACGGAGTCGATACCACCGACGGCCGCAGCTACACCCAGGTCATGGTCGACGGCCTCATCGAAACCGCCCACCGCTTAAACAACTTCAAGGCACGAGGAATTCTCTAACAATCCGGAGAATCGACCTTTCACGCTAGACCTATCGGACAAATCAGATCTTTCAGATCCAAAAAGCACAGGAGCCCTCACTTCGTCACAGGCGGCACATCCTTCACAGGCGTCAATACGGGCAAGACCTCCACGCTCTTAAAAAAAATCGCTTTCTCGACCCGGGTAAAATGCACGCGCACGAGGAACTTCTGTTTCGCATCCCCAGTCGCAGTCGCCCGAAACTCCATGAACGAGTACATCCTCCCGATCACATCGTCCCAAGGCGAATCATCCGGCCCCATCCGACCGTTATCCACGATGGAAAGTTTCGATTGAAGCAGCTCCCCAAACACCGGTTGCTCCTTCATCAAACGCAATCCATCCGCCTCGAACCGACAACCGCGCCCACCCGCAAAAGCGGCAACGGTGGTGGAAATAGTGAGAACGACAGCGAGGCAATAGGTTTTTAATCTCATACCGGGATCCTACCACCCCGTTTTCCTCACTACAGTAAACGTTCCGTATAAATAAGCCTCTAAATCTCGGGCCTCACGAACTTGATACTCCGACTGCACCAGCCCATTCGTAAAATGCTCACTCGTTACATGATCCAAAGGAATCTCTCGCAATAAATCCGTCAACCGTCGTAGCGATGTAAACTGTGATTTTCAACTTATTGAAAAATTGCGATGACTGAAACCGTCGCGCCATCGAGGGGCAACTCGATGGTCGGGGAAAGGCTGCTCCTCCCGCCAGACCAACGAACAAAGCTCGCCCCCTCTTTCGGGATCGCCGTGAGCGTCGGTGGGAAATCGCGAAAGTATTGCCCCGTCCAGGGCGATTTGTCTATCTCAATGGTATTGATCTGAACGGTTCCCTTGGAAAGATCACTGGACTCGATGGTGACCGAGGCAAGGCCTTTGGAGAGATTAAAATGATCGATCAGATCCTGCCGCAATTTGTTGGGACGCGCCCTGGCAAACTCACGCATCGACTCTACATTGCGTTCCCAATGCGCCACGGAAAGAGGCTCATCTTCTTCCTTGTGTGGGATACCGAAACCGCGTGATTGGATACCTGCCCAACTCCAGCGGGATAGGTGGCGACCCATCTCGGGGCGGATCACCCCAGCCATGGAATCAATACGCCCCAACACCCTCTCACTCTCGAACAAGGTATTCAAGAGATCGGCGCAACGTTGCACGAAGCGGTTCTCAAACTCATCGCTCTCCAGCATTTCACGCAGCAAAAGGGTGCGCCCACCGCTGTTGGGCCAGCCGTTGCCATTCCCGGACGAATTGGTGTAGAACTCGAACATGTTCTCGTAGTCCGAATAATCGCGCCGCATTGCAGGGATGTAGACGTCCGGCTTCCACAAATTAAAACTGTAGTCCTGGTCGTAGAGCATCCAGTGAAACTGTCCATCTGCGCCACTGCGTTGGCGCCAGCACTTGATGTTTCCGATGTCAAAATTCTGGCCGTATATGACAGCCAGATGGTAGTCGATGAAGTTGTCAATATCCAGGTAGAGATCTTGGACGGTCTGGTAGTCCGCACTGTTGTTCATCGAGCGGGATTGGATGAAATTGCGCATCTGGTTGTAAGTCGATGACGAACCCGAATTGGCACTCCCATAGCCTTCAATCAGATCGATCTCGTCGGCCGAAACATCGTGGGTCGATTCCACATAGTGCTCGGAGAATTTTTCGCGGATGTTGTAGATGCCCCAGTAGTCACCATTCACGTAGAGAACCGCCGGGCGATATCCCTGGGTATCGAGTCCGGTGCCATCGACGAGACTCTGCATCATGGCATCGCGGAACATCGTAAAGTTCCCGTTCACAAAGTAGCTGCCATGACCTACAGGTGTGCCAAACTCTCTGATCGGCGAGCGCGGGTAGGTCAGCCAGGTGCTCTGATTGTCGTTTCCCGAATTTCGCAGGACGATCGACTCGAAGGAATCGACAGCTTTGTTAGGGAAGAAAGGATGACGAATTTTCCCGTAGCCATATTCGCTGCGCGCGAACAGCGCCATCGATTTCTGCGGGTATCCCCGCGATCCCCAACCGCCAAATATTTTTAAGCCAAGGTTGATGCGGAGCTTCTCTCCATCTCCGGGTTCGTAGACTTCGAAACTTGCCTCCACCTCGCGGTTGCGCTTCCAGGCGTTGGACGAATTGTAGGGGAAATTGCCAATAATGTTTCCACCGTTGGTAAACATCTGGTCTCCAAATCCGTAGAGGTAGCCATCAGCGAAATCGAAGTTGTCAGGATCGGCCGCCATCGAAATCACCGGGAGTTCGTGAGCGGTTCCGAGGAAATAGCTATGGGTGACAATTCGACTGGCGGGAGAGCCATCCACCATCGCTCGGATAACAGCGGTGCTGCTAATTTCAATCGAGCCGTTGGCAACGATGGAACTGCTGTCCGGTTCGGAACCATCGGTAGTGTAGCGAATGACGTTTCCCTCGACCGGACCGACCAACTCCAAAGTGACCGGCCCGCCAAAAACACCTCCGCGCACGCTGAATATTGGAGCTTGAATAAACGAGGCAGGAGCACCCGCGCCGAATTCGTGATTCGCTTCGTCGGGAGTCGCCAGGGCGGAGCTGAACTGATAGAAAGTCTCAAAATCATCACGCGCGCGACCGACCGTTGTATCCGGTTTCAGTGGACCAGGATCCAAGCGGTCGACTATTGTCAAATTTGGATAGCTGAGGATGACGGGTTCGCTGCCGTTGCTCAGCTTAAAGGCAGCATGCAGTTCGCCAGCCGGAATTTCGTCACCCATTTTTCCCGAAGCGAAAACGATCAGGTAGTCACCGGAATCGAGAATTGTGCCTGCCGGAAATGCCCACTTGTCCAGCCTGCTGTCGTTGTCGCTCAGGTAGTGCCCGCCTAAATCGGCAGATGTTTCACCGTGATTGTAGAGCTCTATCCAGTCCGGAAATTCTCCATCGCCATCAGTGAAAACGGCTTCGTTATTGGTCATGACCTCGTTGATAACGACGGACACCGGGATCGTTTCCACCGGTCCCGCAATGACCCGGACGTAGCCCGTGCTTGCCCCATCCACGTGCAGGGTCAGCTTCACTCGCGAGGGATCCAGCACAGTCAGGCTGGCGTTTTCCTGATTTACCCATGAGCCCGTCGAAAGATCCGGGGAGTGTTGCAATGTGTAAGCCAAGTCTTCCCCACTGGTATTTTCAACCGTCACCCCGAGTTGCGTCCCATCGTGTCCAACCTCGACAATTTTGATTTTAACCGCGTCTTGAGCCATTGTGAAATTGATCCCTAGCAAAAGGATCGCGAGACAGGGGCAAACATGCATTCTTTATTCCTAACGGTTCACAGGTCCCAAAGCAAGATTTGTCCACCTGCCCGAGGGAGCGGCAAGCTTGACGTACCTTTGCAGCAGCATCACGATTGGCGCAAATGAGGAGGAACCCACTCTTAGCCCTCGTCTCATTCCGGTCAGCAGATGGTAAGGCGAGAGCGCTTGGTATTTGCTTATTCGGAGTAGGCCTGTGCGGCATCGTCTTTGTTCTGGCGGGATATTTCCATAAGGACAAGACCTCTGAAATCGAGGCTAATCCCCCCAAGCTCGATCCGGGCTTACTTGACTTAAATAGTACCCCCGGGGGCGCTAATGAGATCACAGATTTGTGGAGTCCTTTGATCAAGGCGCAGTTGCTTCATATCTCAAATGCGATTTCGAACCCCGATGGCGATGAGATCTCGATGTCACTCGCTGACCGCGTTAGCATCGTCGATCCCCAACAATTTCGTGAGGAGGAACTCTACCATGGACAATCAGTAAGAGTCGTCGGCCTCAGCCTGCCCGAGGAGCTGGAGACTTCGGCCCTGATCGAGGTGGATAAGAGCGACTTCATCGATCGGATTCGGCCGTTACTTTCTCTCGGTTCTGAGGCGCCTGAGGATGCGGTCCACCTCAAATTGTTTGGCATTAGCAGGGATGGCGCAGATCTCAGCACAAAGCAGCGCCTGACAGCAGAAGGGATACGGGGGGGCAATGATTTTCGATCGTCTGCGGTGGTCGAGGCAACGTGGATCACGCCGACCACAGATGATCCACCACAACTGACAGGTTTTACTCTGACAAACCTTGTTCAGAGTGAACTTACGTCCGCTCCGACTTCGATTTTTAAGGACATCGCCGGCAGTGTCCTGGGGAGCAACCCTGCGTGGGAACAGCTTCGCCTGGGCATGAATACCTGGGGGCGCCATATCGAACATTCTCTGAATCCTGATTTTTTGGGCTACCATGGACTTGCGATTGGAGATGTCGATGGGGATGGATTAGAGGATCTCTACCTGTGCCAGCCAGGAGGATTGCCGAACCTTTTGTTCCGACAAACCCCTGACGGGAAGATGACAGATATTTCTGCCGCTGCGGGTGTCGATTTCCTCGATAATTCGACAGGTGCCTTGTTGGTGGATTTGGACAATGATGGAGATGCAGATATGGCGGTGGCGACGAAGGCGGCCTTTCTGGTGATGGACAATGATGGTAAAGGGAAGTTCACTTTGCGAGAGAGCTACCCCGAAGTTGGAATGGGCTATTCTCCGACTGCTGCCGACTATGATCTTGATGGCGATCTCGATCTCTTTGTGCTGAGATATGGTGCGACGGAATCGGATATTGGCGACTTTCCGACCCCTCATCCTTTTCGGGATGCTCGTAATGGTGGCGCGAATATTCTTTTGGAAAACCAAGGAGGCTTTCGCTTCTTAGATGCCACTGAAAGATGTGGCCTGGGTGCTGGAAACCATCGCTTTTCGTTCGCAGCTTCGTGGGAAGACTTTGATAACGACGGCCTCCTTGATCTTTACATCGCCAACGACTTTGGTCCGAACCAACTATTGCGGAACGATGGGAAACGATTTGAGGATGTTTCCGTTCAGAGCGGGTCGCAAGATTGGGGATTTGGGATGTCGGCGACATGGGCTGACTATGACCGTGATGGTCACATGGACTTGTATGTCTCGAATATGTTCTCAAGCGCCGGAAACCAAATCGTGCCCCGAGCCAATTTTGATCCCACTTTAAGCAAAGAGATCCGGAAGAAATACCTCAAGATGGTACGCGGGAATTCCTTATTACGTAATTCCGGAAGTGGCAGTTTTTCTGATGTGACCGATCCGATGAACGAGGGGTTTGGGGGCTGGGCCTGGGGTTCTCAATTCGCAGACCTCAATAACGATGGCTGGGAGGATCTCTACGTCGCGAACGGCTACATTACGCAAGAAGACGAAGACGATTTGTGAATGTTTTTCTGGCGGCGGGTCGCGCTGCAGAGTCCGGAAGAAGATCTCAAGCCAACCGCGACGCCTGGCTATTCGCGCAATTTTCGAGAATTGAATGATTTGATCTCAAGAGGGAAGTCTTTCAGTGGCCGCGAGCGGAACCCCTTATTCTTGAACTTAAAAGGCGAGGGCTTCGCAGAGGTCGGCGGGCTTATTGGTGTCGATTTTCCAGATGATGCTCGCGCAGTGGCAACCATGGATTGGGATCGGGATGGTGATCTCGATCTGTGGGTCACGAATCGCAACGCCCCTCAAGTAAGACTTTTGAGAAACAATCATCCCGCTGGCTCATCTTCGCTTTTGATCCGACTCATCGGAAATGGGACAACGACCAACCGGGATGCCATCGGAGCGCGGCTTGTCCTCGGACAAGCGGGTGATCCCGAACAAGAGCAAATCAGGACGGTTCATGCGGGTGGAGGATTTCTGGCCCAATCAAGTGCAGTGATTCACTTCGGCCTGGGTGAGTCTACCAATGATCTTCGATTGAGCGTGGCTTGGCCGGGAGGAAAAACCGAAACCTTGTCCGGCCTAAAATCGGGGAACCGTTATGTCATCACCCAAGGGCGTAAGGAATTCGAAGTGATGCCTTTGTCGGACCCGATTCAGGCTTCGATAAGTCGTGATGAGACCCCGGACACTCTGGAAAACACCGTTCCAGGGGGACTCTGGCTTGCCAATCGAGTGCCCTTTCCATCGCTAGACTATACCGACAATACAGGGGAAGCCCGTACGACCACTTCTTCCATCGGCAAGCCAATCTTGGTGAATCTATGGGCAACCTGGTGTGAATCTTGTGTCCGGGAACTTCAAGAATTTGGCAAGCTTGACAAGTTCCTGCAATCCAGAGGAGCGACAATTCTAGCCCTCAATGTCGATGGGCTTGCACTAGATGGAGGGGCTTTATCAGAGGGAACGATCGAGGAAATTCTGAAGCGCGCCGAATACGATTTTCCTCACGGAATCGCAAGCCGTGAGGGTTTGGCAAAAATAGAAATGATGATCGAATTTCTAACCTCCCGCCGGGAGTCGCTCACGATCCCATCGAGTTTCCTAATCGATGGGGAAGGACATCTTTCGGCCATTTATGTGGGGGAGATTCAGGGAAAGCAGTTGATCAAGGATATTGATCTTTTGAGAAGCCCGCCCGCTGAGCAGCTGAAACGAGCGACACCCCGGGCCGGACGATGGTTCTACAATCCGCGCCAAATCGATCGGGTTGCCTTTCTTGGCGACTATGCAACTTCTTTTGCGAAGGGGGGATTCCCAGGGGAATCGCGGCGGCTCTCCCGAATGATCAAGCCCCAGGATGGGGCTCTCACTGCAAAAGATCACTATAACCAGGCGAAGGCCGCAGCGCGGCAAGGATTGGTGGCAGATGCGGAGCAACTCTACCTCGAAGCGCTCCGCCTGGAGCCGGAGTTTGGTCAGGCGCTGACGGGTCTGGGAGCACTATTTTTAGTGCAGCAACGCGTCGAAGAGGCGGAAAATCTCTTCGAGAAAGCCCTCTCTATTGATCCCAATCATGCCACTGCCTTGATCAATTTGGCGATGATTGACCAATCTCGGGGACAGAAGGATCGCGCGCTGGCGCGCCTTGAAAAAGTGGTCGCCAAGAATCCTGACTATGCAGAGGCCCACCTGAATCTTGGCTCTCTCTTGGCATCCATGAAACAACTTGATAGAGCAATTTTCCACCTATCGAAAGCCATCGCATTCAATCCAAAGCGGGCCATTGCACACCTTAATTTAGCCTCCGTCTATATGGAGAAACAGCAGTGGGAGAAGGCTGAACAACGATATCGACTCGTCCGGCAGCTAAACCCAAAAATGCCCTATGCGCATCTTGGACTTGCGACCTTGCAGGCGCGTCGGAAACTTCATCCCGAGGCTGTCATATCGTTACGCAAAGCAATCTCACTGGGCGCTGAGAACGCGAAATCTTATACTCAGCTCGCCCGTTCATTGCTGGCCCTCGGTGATAAAAAAGGTGCTTCCAAAGCGCTGCTGACGGCCTTGAAAATTGATCCTAAATACGCAGAGGCTCAACAGATTGTTAAGGAAAACAGACTTCTTAGCGAATAGTTTTTTGGGAAATCAGCTTGACGGAGTTATCTGCAATATTGAAGGATGTTTGGATATCGTTTAAATGGATATTTAAATCCATCGATGTGTGGAGAAATTTTACCAATCTTGACGTAAAGCACCCTCGACCGACCCTTACGAAAATATGAATACTCGAAAAACATTAAAGCCCATATTGGCAATCACGCTCTTTATGGGAGCCGCCGCGCAAGCCAACAACATCGAAGAAGGAAAAGAATTTTACACGGCCGTTAAGGCCAAAAACCCAATCGTTCTTGATGGCGATCTCTCTGAGTGGTCAGGAGCTAACGTGATCGCAGATCCGAGATTCTGGGAACCAAAAAATAGCCCAAGGGAAGATCAGGAACTCGTCAACTTTGAGCTCTGGCAGGGCGGCGACTGGACAGGGCCCGACGATCACACTTCTGCAGTGCGGGTTGTCTACGACGATGAAAACGTTTATTTCGGATTTGTCGTTACAGACGAGTACCACGAAAACTCCGCTAACAGCGCATGGAACGGCGACTCGGTCCAGCTGATGGTCGCAAATGCAGCTCGCGACAGCCAGGTCGGGCTCTACAACTACGCACTTGGCGGTGTCGAAGGCGCCCTGGGCGATATCGTCATCCTGCACGAGGCGGGACCAGGGGGGACCGAGGCAGTTGTGACGCGTAATGCGGAAACAAAACGCACCGTCTACGAAATCAAGCTGCCAAAGTCGGCGCTCGAGCTAGACGAACTCACCAGCGGAATACAGTTCGGACTCGGAATGGCCATCAACGACGGCGACGAGAATACGCCAGGTCAAAAAGGATGGGGCGGCTTGGGGGCTCACTCCATTGTCCATGGGAAATCTCCCGATCAAACTGCCCTGATCACCCTGTTTGAACCCCCGGTCTTTCCGGAAGGCAATAACATCGAAGAAGGAAAAGAGCACTACACTGCCATTAGGGCCGCTAACCCTATTGTTCTCGACGGTAAACTCGACGAGTGGAGCGGAGCTCAAGTGGTCGCGGATCCGAGATTCTGGGAACCTAAAGCGAGTCCAAGAGAGGACCAAGAGCTCGTCAACTTTGAGCTCTGGCAGGGAGGAAACTGGACAGGTCCCGACGATCAAACCTCGACCGTGAGGGTTGTCTACGACGATGATAACGTCTATTTCGGATTTGTCGTTACAGACGAGTACCACGAGAACTCTGCTAACAGCGCGTGGAACGGCGACTCAGTCCAACTCATGGTTGCAAATGCAGCTCGCGATAGCCAAGTCGGACTCTACAACTACGCGCTCGGCGGTGTCGAAGGCGCCCTGACCGACATCATCACTATGCACGAGGCGGGACCAGGGGGGACTGAGGCGGTTGTGACGCGTGACGCGGAAACAAAACGCACCGTTTACGAAATCAAGCTGCCCAAAGCGGCGCTCGAGCTCAATGAATTGACTGGCGGAGTCCAATTTGGCCTCGGTATGGCCATCAACGACGGCGATGAGGATACGCCCGGTCAAAAGGGATGGGGCGGCTTGGGGGCTCACTCCATTGTCCACGGTAAATCGCCTGAGGAGACCGCACTTGTTACCTTGGCCACCGCCAACAACATCGAATCGGGCAAGGAATTCTATTTCGCCAGTCCGGTGACATCACCGATCGCCTTGGACGGCGAACTCAACGATTGGGGCGGCATTGGAATTCTATCCGACCCGAGATTCTGGCATGAAAAGGCTGAAGCAAGGGAGGACCAAGAACTCATCAATTTCGAACTCTGGCAGGGAGGAAACTGGTCGGGTCCCGACGATCACACCTCGGCGGTGCAGGTCGCTTTCGATCTAGAGAACGTCTATTTTGCCATCGTGGTGACGGACGAGTATCATGAAAATTCCGCCAACAGCGCGTGGAACGGCGATTCCGTTCAACTTATGATTTCCAATGACAAGCAAGACACCCAGGTTGCTCTCTACAACTACGCACTCGGTGGGGTCGACGGCACTCTGGGAGATATCATCACCATGCACGAGGCGGGACCAGGAGGGACTGAGGCCGTTGTAACGCGTAATGCGGAAACGAAACGCACCGTTTACGAAATCAAGCTGCCCAAGGCGTCCTTGGGTATCGATAGCTTGGAACTTGGAACGCAGTTCGGACTCGGTATGGCGATCAACGACGGCGATGAGACCACCCCAGGCCAGAAGGGATGGGGCGGCCTCGGAGCACACGCTCTCGTCCACGGAAAATCCCCGGAGCAAACCGCACTGGTGACCTTGGGCATCGGAGGCGGTAGTGGCTGCTTTCTTTCGGCGATCAACTCGCCGACAGTTACCTCGCTAGATAAATTCAAATTCCGCGCCAACGACTTCGAGGGCTGCGTATTTGATCCGGCGCTCACCACACTTCTCATCGATGGACAAGCGGTCGAATTGGTGGCCAGCGAAAGAAAACAGGGCGCGGTCGATTTCACCCATACCATGGCAGCACCCTTTGCAACCGGATCCGATCACACATTCGCAATCGAGTTACGGGACACCAACGGAAATGTCGTTGCGGCAGATTCGGGAGACTTTATTTCCCCCAGATTCGCTATCCTAACGGCAGACATGAAGGTCACTTCAGTGGGCGATCCAGGATTTATGTGGAGAGTCTTTCTGAGCGAATTCCCCCCCGCAGCAGGTGACTTGCTCGGAGATACGGAACTTGCGTTGGCCGGCGAACTAGGGAACGCTGCCGGCAACTTCGCCAACCCGGAACTTTTTGGTCCGGCGATAGGACCAGGCATCATTGCTGGTCCGCTTGTCGAGTTTGAGATCCCTACGGTGATCAACTTGGGCTTATTTGAAGGAGAAGCGAACGGCAACTTCGAGCCGGACGACCAAATGCCAGGCGTTCCGGGGGTAAACGATATTGGCGACGGCGCCAGCGCTGAAATTCTCACGTTCATCGAGTTCCCGACGGCTGGAATCATCACATTCGGCGTGAATAGTGACGATGGCTTTCGGATGGAAGGCGGTCCGCATGGTCAACCCCAGCTGCGCAAGACCTTGGGCCAGGAACCCAACGCCCGAGGAGCGGCAGACTCAATCTTCGCTTTCCGGGTCGATGAACCTGGCATTTACCCGATTCGAGTCATTTGGTGGAACGGAGGCGGGAGCGGTAGTATTGAGCTCTTCAGCTTGAAAGATGATGGAACGAAGGTCCTCCTGAATGATGTCGCAAACGGAGGCCTCCAAACATACAGCTCCCAAGTGCGTGCTCCATTTGAATTCACCAGCATCACACGGGATGCCGACGGAAACTTGACCTTGGTGTGGAATTCTTCGCCCTGGATCATCTATGCTTTGGACTACGCTACCTCATTGGATTCACAGTGGCAGGAATTGGATGACTCCTTGCCATCGCAGGGAACCACTACCGAAATCGCAATCGATGCGGCGACTGCCAATTCCCTCAGTGAATCTGGACGCCTCTTTTTCCGAGTTCGGAAACCATAGCGATTGACTGTTCTTTCGCATTTGTAATGCGGCGGGGAAGCATTTGGAATTTTTCCAAAGTTCTCCGCCGTCATTCTTCCGTTATCGGAGAAGAAGATCACGAGTGTATCTTCAGCCAATTCGAACGCCTCCGGTTAGGATAGAGGACGCGACCCGTCCTCTATCCTAACCGGATTTCTCCCTACCTACTACGCCCTTGGCTAATTAGAAAAGGAAGGAGTTTACTCTTATTTTGGTCAGGGCGGGGATTCTCGCTTTATTGTATTTTTCTTCCGTATCCGACCTCCTTTCCACCTTGGGACAACCAGTCATCACTGCAATTCTGGCTCTCGCGGGATACCCGTCGGTCAATCAAGGGGATCCCTCTGGCTTCCCTAGCTCCTCGTCTGTCTCTAGTTCTGTCCGGTCAGACGGCAGGGCACGAAATTCCTGCTACTCCCGGCGACCATCACCGTTTTCGCCGTCAATCCCTGACTGATCGCTTTCACTGTCCTAGTCCTGACCTGGGAACTGCGTAAGATCGCGGCAAAGGTCAACGAGCCCGAAAGTCGCATGACAATTCATCTCCCGACCCTCAGAATCTGGACGGAAGTATTTCACAAAGCAGGCGATATTTACTACCAAAGCATATTCAATATTTTCGCAGCCAAAAACATCACTACCCACTTTGTCATCGAACAGGCTGTCGAAGTGAAATCTCCCAGGACCCTGTCCCTGACAGAATTTCCATCGTCAGGGACGGGTCAACTTCTCCGCTTAGGCCGTCTAAAACCCGGTTGATAACAGCTCTAAAAGGCCAATCATCATGACCCCCCCTTCCGTCTCACTGGTCCTTCTCACGGTCTATTCCACTTTCATCCTCACCGCACGCGCTGAACTCCTTGTCTACTACCCATTCGATAACCAGAATGGTATAACAGTCTAAAATCAGGGAATCCTCTCGGATGACGGCACGATCATGGGTGACGGGAAATACGGGACCAGCAAGGATGGCACTTTCGGCACCGCATTTATTGGAAACCGCGCAGGGACAAACAATGCACGGGTCCATACCGGTTTTTTGGGCACACAACTCGGCCAGGGCGACAACGGAGAATCCTACACCGCGATGGCCTGGATTCGCTGGGACGGTTCGAGGAGTGGTAGTAGCGACCACATGGTCTTCGGCGCCAACGACGGTGAGGGCAATAACGCCATGCTCCACCATGGTATTCGGGACGACAGTGTAAACAACATGCACTTCGGCGGTTGGGGAGGATCCCAAGATATTAGCGATGCCGGCTCAGTAGCAGCCGGCTTCAATGAGCGTAGCAACTTCGAATTCATCGAACTGATGAATATCAGCTCCGCGAGTATTGATCTGACCAACGTTCGCTTTACTTCAGGAATCACGTTCGACTTCGACGATTCTGAAATTGGCTTTATCCTCCCTCCCGCTGGCCGAGTCATTCTCATAAACAATCGTGCAGCCTTTGAAATGCGCGACACCGGAGTGCCCGCCGCGAATATCGCCGGCACCTACTCCGGGAATTTGAGTAATGATGGGGAACAGCTGATCCTCCTGGCTAACGACAACTCAATCATCCGTAATTTCGCCTACAACGATCAGGCTCCATGGCCCGATAGCTCCGATGGAGATGGCTTCAGCCTCACTCTCATCAAACCCACCAGTAATCCAATTCACGCCGATCCGTTCAACTGGCGCTCCAGTGTAGACACCCATGGCTCACCAACTGTCTCAGACGCGATGAATTTCACCGATGACCCCACCGACGACGAAGCCCTCTTCGATTACCTCCTCGGTGACTCCGGTTCACTAAACGCCCGTTTCGAAACCCTCGCAGTCGATGGAGTGACTGCGGATTACCTCACCTTATCCGTGACCGTGGAGCTGGCAGCGGACGACCTTTCCTTCGTAAGTGAAATCTCCTACGATCTTGAAGCTTGGCAAAGCAAAGCCACCCTTCTTAGCCGCACTAACAATGGCGACGGCTCCGCAACCCTCCTCTTCCGCTCAGAGAACCCGTTCACAGTCGACAAAGAACTCTATATGCGCCTAAGAATCACAACTCGATAGACGATCAGATGAGCGTTTCGCCTGGCGACCTCGGGTGATCCGACTTCGAGGAAGCCGAGAATCACCATCAGGGTCAGAATAACTTCTAAAAATCAGTAATGCTATTCTTGAGGCGGGCAGATGCAAATTTGGACCGTCAGTTAAGGAAGCTCGCGGAGGGTGTAATAGACTTCCAGAGTTGGCCAAGCAGAAGCCTCGAAGAGAGCTTCCGTTTTTAGCTTGAGGTAATGGATGCGATCAATGGAGCGCTTCTTTGAGAAATCCTTGATCGTGATTTCAAGGAGTTGGCTGGAACGAAGGAACTTTGCGGAAGTAATTTCCTCTTTCCGTTTGTCGTGCTCGGGTGAGCCATACTTGCCGGTGTTGGCGTAGAACCATGATTCCATTGAGAGGGCTTCCAAGAGGGCCTTCTCGGTAACACCCTTTTTGATTGGAGCCGTGAAGCGAATGACAAAGCCCTTCTGGGTTGGAGTCATATGATGAATGTCGGCGGGGTTGGTCTTTCCGTCGTAAATGACTCGTTGAAGGCTATCTTGCTTACCTCCGCGAGCTCCCCAGCCGCGGCCGGTTTGACCGATGAGCAATGAACCATCAGGGAGGAAACAAGGACGCATCGCTCCGGCGTGGAGGCCTCGGGCAAATGGAATGACGCAACCTTGATCGATGCCGTTAAGTTGCTCGGTTTGGACACGCAGCATCGTCGAAAGCGTTTGGTCGCCAATGAACATTTGCTTTTGAAAAGGGCCGAAGTTTCCTTCGGTGAGATCCCAAGCGGGATGTCCGGGTGAGTTTGCAAGGCGCCCATGTGGAAGCCAGACGGCACCTTTACGAATCTTCTCGTCCCAGTTCTTGAACTGGAGCTCAGGAGAATCAGGCTTCATTTTCCCGGGGAGAGTGACTAACCCAGAGAGGTGACCGTAGAATTTGCCCTCCTCCAAGGGAACTACTTTGGACGAGCCGACGTATTCACCTTGGTTTTCGGCATACCAAAGGCGTCCATCGGGACCGACTCCGATTCCGGCAGGGGAGCGCAGTCCATTGGCGTAAGGTTCAAACCTTCCTTCAGGTGTGACGCGACATGCCCAGCCGCGGTAACCACCCATGGAGCCCATGAAGGGGCCTCCAGCGCGCCATGATGTTTTTTCGTCACCTCCGTGGGAGAGGTTGAGGGCGAAGTAGTAATTCCCCTTGGCGTCACGAGCGGGCCCGTGAGCGTATTCGTGGTAGTTTCCGTGGAACCCGTAATCATCGCAAAGGGTGTCGAACTGATCAGCACGACCATCACCGGTGGTATCGGTGAGGCGGGTGAGTTCCGGCTTCTGCATGATGACAATGCGATCACCTTTGTCGTCTTCGATTTGAACACCGAGAGCTTCATAAGTTCCTTCCGCAAAGAGACTCCACTGGTTGTTTCGGATGCGCCAGACACCCGCAGTCCGGGTGGTGACGACAATCGTGCCATTCTTGGCAACGGCGATCCCGATGGGCTCGAAGAGTTGGTTGCGACCGTAGAGATCTTTTGGAGCGACCCAAGTTTCAATAGAATATCCTACGGGTAGTTCAAGTGGGCGGTTGCCAGGTTGGGATGGACGTTTCTGGACAGCCTGAGGCTCCCAGTTCTCACTCTTCGCTATAGCCGGGCGTGCGATCAAGCCGGTTGGTAACTGAGCCGTGACGAGGTAATTTGGGCCTTTGCTTGGATCGAGTGTGATTATTTTTCCGCTAAGAGAACCTCCAGTGACTTTGATTTCGGAGAGCCCCTGGTCATCAAACTGGAATTTTTGAGGAGAAATTAGTGTCCCTGAGATCGTAATTTCAAGCTTGAGAGTGTCAGTGAAGCGAATGGCTTGGCTGAGTTGATTCTGGCCAACCCGGAATCGGAAAGAAGGAGCTGAGTCTTCTTTTGAAAGGGAATGGCCGAGGAATTCGGCGTCTACTGAACCCAGGAGCTCCAGAAAATCACGATCTTCCCAGAGCCACTTCTTAATGGAGCCGTGATCGAGAACGTCAGGTTCTTTAAAGTCAAAGCTGATCGGTTCACCTGACTGGGTCAGTGGTTGAAGGAGTCCCTTGCTGTCAGCGACCCCTTTGTTGATGAAGCCACGTGCCGAACCGGGTTTACCCCGACCTCTCCTCTCTTGTGAAAGGTTGAGGAATCCACCGGTCCAGACATTCCTCAGAGAGAGGGTTTGTGGATCAAAGGTGTAGTTCATTCCGTTCGGAAGACCGACATGCAGAGCGCGACCGCTTGATCCGCGGAGTGGCGCCCGAAAAACCCGTGGGCGATTTGTTACTGGAATTTCGTTGGCAATTTCCAACAAGGAATTGACCTCTGCAACTTTCGCTTTCTCGACCATGACGATGGCAGGTCCAGCTTGTGCCGAGGGCGAGAGAGTGCGAAGATAGTGCCAAAGGTTATCAAGGTCGTGGTCGGAAATAATCTCCTTGGGATACATCGGCATGGCCGGAGGAAAGGCGGCTCCTTTGGTTGGGCCGGATTCCGAAACTGCCAGTTGATCCCATGATTGACGAACGGAACGATCGAAGTATCCCCGATCTGCTTTGATGGTGGCATGTTCGGTCTTCCCTTTTGGGACAACCGCTCGATCCCTTGCATCGTTAGGGAAAAGCCCCCAAAGTGAAGGGCCAGTCTTGATAGAATCATCGGTGGGCGAAGCCACGTGACACTCCATGCAACCCATGGTGTCGAAGGTCTTTTTTCCTTCGGCAACAGCATCGATCTTCTCCTGAGCGAAGAGAACCGGGGAAATAAGAAAGAGAAGGGCGAATCGTTTCATCACCTATTTCGTAATGGGCAACGGGAGGCTCGTCGAGATAAGAAGATGGAACTTTTCACTGAAGTGTCGTTGACGGAACGGCCGGGATAAGGCCTGGCGTTCCCGCCATTGGGGTTAACAGGCCTCACTTCGGGTATCCGTCGACGACGCCCTCATGCGATCCACCCCCCCCAAATCCTGTAGTGGCATATTGAGAAAATGCTCATCGACGAAATTTTGAATTTTGGGACCATGGGAATTGATAATGATTCTCAAAGAAAAATCGCGGAGGAGAGAAGTGTCAACTCAGCTCCCGGGAACGCCACCTTGAAAGATGACGATTATTGCTTTTCATGGGTTTATCCTGATCCGATCGGGGTCGTCGCGGTGGATGAAAATTAACAAGATCCAATCAACCCTGGCCGTGCCCGGCTGACGGGCTTTGAGCGAGCCGTGACCTTGAAGGGGGAAGCACAGCACATTCGTGGAAGAACATCGATGTGGCGAAGGATACAGCCCGCAGAATAGCCGGACTCTTTTGATTGGAATCGGAGAGATCCTAAAATTGGAATCACTCGTGGTAAAATGGCCGTCGGGGCGTGAAGAAGTGTTTTCTTATTTGCCGGTGAATCGACTGTTCAACATGCCTGAGGAGAACAGTCCGAGAGTGGAAAAATATTTCGCCGAATAGGAAGTAGCTTAAGTCAATGTCAATGGATGCTACTTCAGGAGTGCCGCCATTTCCGTGAGGATTCCGGGCACTGCTTTTTCGGCATCCTGTTCCTCTTCATACTCTAGCGTAAACCACCCCTGGTAATTGACCGTCCGGAGAATTTTTAGGAGTCTTGGAAGATCGATCGGCTCCTTCTCTTTCGCGTCCTTCCTTTTGAGCGACACCTTCATCTGCACATTCACAGCATAGGGCGCGATCTTTGCCAGATCGCCATAGGGATCTGTGGTGTGGAAATTACCACTGTCCAAATTAATCCCCGCCCACGGACTATCGACCGCCTTCATGATTCTCACCAAGGCATCGGCTTCGGAAACAATCCCGCCATGGTTTTCCAAGCCGAGAAAAATCCCCTTCTCTCCCGCCAGCTCCAAACACTCCTCGTAGCACTCCAGGAAATTCTTCTCCGCTTCCTTCTGGCTCACCCCTTTCCGAGCGTTCCCAGCAAAGACCCGGATATGAGGAGCCCCCATCACCGCGGCATACCGAATCCAGTTCTTTACATAGTCAATCTCCTTCCTCCGCTCCTCCCCCTTCGGATGTGTAAAGACATTCCCAACCGCCGTCCCGGAAACCGCCACCCCGCGCAGATAAGCGTGCCGTTTGAGTTTCAGTAAATAGGCCTCATCAAATTCCGGAGGAAAAAAGTAACTCGTCAATTCCGCCCCGGCACATCCGTGATCCGCGCAGTAATCAATGAAGTCGAGCATATCCCAATCCCCTCCTTCCCGCGCCTCTTCATTCGGCTTCCCCTTCATCCACTTCATCTTCCTACGAAAAGAATAGGCGGCCAGCCCCAGCAAGAGCTTCGGATCACCCTGACGCCTAATCGGCTCAATCGCACCCAACGGTCCCACTCCAAGACAGGCTCCACTCATCGATAAAAATTGACGTCTCTTCATTCACTCAAGCTGAAGACATTTTCCATCCCCGCCAATCTCAATCCGCTCAACACGAAGGACTGAGTTTGAACTTTCCTCAGTTATCGTTGCGGGACGGAGGCTTCGAGCACGGTGGCCCCATGTTTTTGGCTCATAACGAGAATGCTTAGGCGCTCAACTTGGCCCAGGTCTGATGTGCTGACACTAGCGTAGTCGAATTTTCCTCGCAGGTCAGTATAGCCGTCTTTGAAGAATTTCACTCCGTCTTTGGTCTTGGCGTAGACTTTCACATAGACCTTCGAGAGAGGCTTTCCGGATTTGTCATGGCGCACCGTGAGCAGGCCCATCGTTTCACTGAGGGTGGTCTTGAGATCGTTGGCGTAGACGGCTTGCGATGTCGCCTTGCCTCCGCCCAGGACTTCCACGATGACATTGCTGGCATGGTAGTTTTTTGGGAGTGCAAAGGAGGTAGCGTTCTTTCCCTTGGTCAGTTTCATACTAATCGATTGGTTCGGACGAATGATAGAGAAGCGTGAGGTTCCGCTCGAGACGAAGGGGTTGGTGCTGAAGAGGAATTCAAGATCCATCTCGTAGTAGTTCACGGTCACTTCGGCGATATTGTGGTGGTCGAGGGTGGCTTTCACTCCTTCCACCTTGAGATCGAGTGATGGTTCGCGAGCAGCGGCAGCTTGTTGTTCTTGCTCGCGATTTCCCTCGTCGATTACGACCGGACCGGCTCCTTCGACTTCGGAAATCTGAGCAGTGATGTCGGCAAACTTTTCGCGCCAATGAGCAACGGGATACTTGTCATATTTCTTGGCGATGCTACGGGCCTTGCCGAGATCGGCCTGGTAAAAGGCGGCATAGGCCTGGAAGTAATCAAACTGCATTTGTGACGGCAGTTCTTTGGCATCGACCAATTTGAGATGAGCGAGGGCCTCTTCGATTCGATCTTGCAGGAAAAGGTAGTAAGTGGCGCTCAGGCGATCCATGGCATCGAGTGCCTTGCGCTGACTCAAGATTGTCAGGTAGTTCTGATACTGTGAGCGGATGACAGGATTGAGAATGCGGTGCTCCCCACCGAGAGCATGCGCCCGGTTGTTGATGAGCGGTTTGTATTCGAGGTGCTGGTAGTTGCGCCGGGCGATAGGATCGATGGTCACCAGATCGCATTCGAGGGCAAGTCCGCATTGATTAAGGAACGTGCCTTGCATGAAAAGATACTGGGCAATTCCGGCCTTGTTGTTTTGCGCGATGGAGTAGCTCTGGAGGGTTTGATGATAGAGGCCCCGGGAGTTGAGAATGGTGAGAACATTTTGGTGAAAGTCCGCACTTCCCCGGACGCGCCAGGCAATCTTGCCGAGATCGACGAGGTGAAGATTCTCGCTTTTAAGGTAGTTAAGGAGGAGTGCGTCGTCACCCCACTGGCTGATCCAAGCCCATGAGGTTTCATCAACTGATGACGGCTCATCGACGACATTGAGAACGAGCGAGTCGGCGTGCGCGAACACCTCTCCGCTTCGCGAGAGGTGAGCAGGATACACCGGAAATTTACCGGAGGAGGGAAAGTAAAAAGCGAGTTCAACCCGATGTGTTGAATAGGGCTCCAACTGGATGGGTTTCGTGGCAGTGATGCGTTGTCCCATCATGGGAATGGCTCCTTTTGGAAGCTGGGTCAGGACGTCGAGTCGTTGACGTGAACTGGTGGGATTGGTCACGACAACCTCTGCTCCGTAGACCAGTCCCCGAACGAATTCCCCGGTGATGAATTTGTCAACTTTCTGTCCATCTTCCATACGGAAGCGATCGTTGAGCTGGAAGTAGTTCTGACTCATCAAAAGAGGAGGACGCTTGGCGGCCATTCCGGCTTCCTTGATTTCGCGATGGAAAAAAAGAAGATTGCCACCAGCGGTAAAATCGAGAGCACCGTCCTTGATCTCGTCCTGATGCATGGGAGCAGTGAAGGGAAGATCGAGAAAGGCCAGAGCCAGGATCATTTCGTGGAAATTCCCGGTCGCTTCGCCGAGGTGGCGGGAGCCGAAGCCCGGCTTTGCTCCATGCTTTGCTAAATCCAGCCAGAAGCGATTTTCGTCGACGAGCTTGTAATGATGTTGAGCGATGGGGAGATGGTAGTAGTTATTTTCCGCCCATTCTTTGGTGGGTTCGATAGCGCGGTAGAGTTGTTCGCTTTTTTCTAGCAATTTTCTTTGTTGAGGCGCACCGAAGGCGTCCGCTCCATTCTCAAAGTAGACTTCCTTCACCTTTTCCTGGAGCACGCCCAATGCTTCAGCTCCTCTCGCTATCTTGCTCGATTTCTCTTCACCGCCTGATCTTCCCGCCCTTCTTGTCGTTCCCAGTCGCCGGCCATCGGAGGCAAATGGGTCACTATCATTGGGCGCAGCATTGGTCGATTTCCCTGCCACTTCGAATCTTGAGGCGCTCTCTTTCTTTTTGCTGGCATAAGTATCTCCGAAGGCACCGCCAGAGATGGCCGCTCCGAACCATTGTTGGGCTTGTCTGGGGTCGGGGGTCTTGAAGGCGAGACGGTTTTCGAGATCGAGCGTGAGAGCGGCAAGGCGCTTGGGATCTTTTTGGGATAGGAGGATTCGCTCGACGACATTCAGGCGGGCGTATTCAAAAGCGGTGAAGTATTTCTCCAGTGGTTTCTCGACAAGATAGTCGTCCATAAAGGTGCGATCTTTTTTATTCACGAGATGTGGAACGACGATCTTCTTGAAGAAGGCTGGATCCTTACGGGAAAGGAAGAAGCTCAGCTCATGGCAGGCATATTTGGAGTAATTTTCCGTTTTCTCCTCATCAGTTAAACTAGACCATCTAACGATAAAGGAAAACTCGCGCAGGGTCGCGTCTTTTTTGAGAGTGAGGAAGTAGCGATACACCGATCCAAGATGGTCGAATAATTCGAACTGTGAATTGGCTAGATCAGGGAGCTTGATGGTGTCGCCTTTCTTGAGGAGGGAGACACGGTCCTGCTCGGTAAAATGGCGTTTTGGATCGAGTGCTTTAAGAAGGCGTAGGTCGCGAAGTTCGGTTTCGCGGTCTGGAAGCGAGACACTGCGGTAAGTTGAGCCCTCGGGATCGACGAGGAGAACGTGAATATGTTGACGATCTCCAAAGGCATCGAGATTGATCGAGAGCTTCCCGTTTTTATCGGGGACAAGATTGGAAACCAGAACAGGATCGTTGAGAAGAAATTCGTAGGACGGGCTCCCCATTACACCATCTTTGCGGGCGCTGGATCTTCCTTTACCATTTTTCGCCCGTCCAGACGCAGGGGCTGCAGGAGCGATAGGCTTACGATTAAACTTATCTCCGCCTACGAGTTTCTCTTCACCTGTTTTGGTATCGCGGACCGCCCAAGGGTTGAGGAGAATTTCGGGGCGCACGAGCATGTTGCCAGGAAACTTTTGAGAATAGCGTCGCTCAAGAATGTAGCGAAGCTCATCTCCCAGATTACGTCCGCTGATATAGAGGCTAGGCAGGAAGCGAGCGGTTCCAGTGACGAGCCCTGCACGTTGGGAGCCGCCAAGGGACTGAAACGGATCGTGACCTGGAAGGAAACGGGTCGCGATGACATGAATGCGGGTCAGGGGATCTGCTCCGGAGACATCGATCTCCATCGTCTTCTTGTCTGTGGTTATTCTTGAGATATGGGATGATTGACGAGCTGACAGCTCCAGCATTCGGGTGTCATTGAAGGCATGGCCTTGCGAAACAGTGCCATCGGCGACCATGATCTTAATAGATTGGCCGCTGTCCTTCAGGAGGAGGCGGTAGTCACCCGCAGCGCAGTCCGAGGCTACGAGATTTCCATCGATTAACTTTAGCTGGGCAAACTCATCGGAGAGGTATCCGCCCGCCGACTGTGAGTAGAGAGCGACTTCACGGCGATTCAGTTGACCGACGAAAGGGATCTTTAGATCCTCTCCTTGGTAAACCGTGAGGAGTTCTATTTGATCGCGACGATCATTTTGAAGAGTCCACGAGCGAGAGTATCCACCAGTCCCCCGAACGGTCACGTGATGAATATCATCGAGCTTTCCTAGCTCCACCGCCCCAAACTGATTGGATTTGAGAGTGACGTTGCGTGAGTTTTTGAAGTCCTCGCGACGGAAGTTGACGTTGAGGTTTTGGGCGTCGAGAGCTTCGCCATTGCGACCGAGGAATTCGATGCGGTAGCTGTCGTTAATTTTGCTGAGATAAAAATCGCCTATCTTGTCGCTGCCGAGAGATTCATTCACTCGGAAATCCCGGGAGGCGACGAGTTCGATTTCTTTTCCCCCTAAGCTCGCGATCTTCACCTTCACGCGCAATGTCGCGGTGATTTGAGTGAGGCGGTCCGGGACACTAAATTCGTGGATGGATTCACGATCGCTTGCCAATTTAAAATTGGGGACGCTTGTGGAGGCAGGGAGATTGTCGAGATTTTTGGAGAGAAGCTGAAGACTGGCGCTTTCGATCTTCATCAAGGAGATCGTTTCGCCTGCCAAGGTAAGAGTGGGACGAATAAGGATCTTTGCTTTCCCGCCAGAGCGCAGGGATTCCTGGTCGAGATGCATTCCAGCCGAGAGCTTATACGTTTCTCCTGACTGGACGAAGCGGGCCATCGTGGAAAATCCAGCTGCGTCTTGCACCACAGCGGAGCGTTCGCCGGGAGAGTTGGAGAATGGAAGAAGGGTTTGTCCCTGATCATCGCAGTTGTATCGGCGTTGTCCCAACCAAACTCCCGCGCCTTTGACGGGTTGGTGCTTTTCATCGAGAACGGTGAGAAGTTCTCCCTGGGCGATGGTTTTTTTTAGGATTCCCAATGCGCCTTTTCTAATGATGGCCCGGCTGCTTTTCCCGCCACCAATGAATTCGACGACCCAAAGTCCACGACGATTTCCAATGACGGGGATCTTAAAGTCACGTTGGACCCGGAGTTGAGAAGCTTCCTGGTATTCGTGAACTTCAACGTGGTTGGCGACGAGGCCGTCGAGGTCGATATCGGTGCTCACTTCATTGCCGAGATTGCGGTAGTAGTTAAGCGTGTTGATCTCGAAGATCTTCACGATAAGCTTGGGGACATTTTTAAGATGAACAAGGAGAGTGACTTCGTCATTGAGGCCGTAGACTTCTTGGCTGGTGGGGTCGAACTCGATATCGACGCGATCTTTGAGGGCTTGGAATTCGGAGGGAGAGAGAAGAGAAGCCCAATCGCCGGGTTTGCCAATGCCGTGGGTGATTTTTGATTCCGCCAATACCCGGCGCAGCCAGCTATCGCGGAGAAAGGGAGCGAACTTCTTGGCGTTGGGGGCGTCCTTTAGAAGGTGAAGGAGATAATGCTTTACCAAACTTTCATCGCTTCCTGAAACGGGTGGGAGAGTGGTGACGGGACGGAAGTTCCGGCCAAGGTCGGCGGCATGACGCCAGGCGACGGCGTCGTTTTTACGCCAGTCTGGATTGAGGTAGGAGACGTTGCGGGGAAGGGCAAGGTAAGTGAGGAAGCGTTTGGGGTCGATCTTGCCGAGCGCCCGGTCGTGCACCAATCGCTGATAGAGAATGTGGGCTTTGAGAGAATTGAATGAAGGAGCAAGCGTGGAAACGAACTTCCAGGCACGGTTTAGGTATGCTTCGCGAACGGCGGGAGAGGCCGCAAGGTTTTCGTCGGCTCCAGGGAGGAGTTTGACGAGGTAGGTTTCAACATAGGCCTCGTTATTGAGGAGGTCTTTTTTTCCATCGAGTAGTTTTACCAACTGCGCTTTGGTGAGAGCGCGATGGATGGTGAATTCACCAAAGCCCTTGCTTTCTTTGCCCTTGAGATCGGTGAGGATGAGATCGGCGAGGCCTGGGAGGTCGGGCAGGGTGGCTCGTAAGAGCAGGTCTCGGAGTTCGGCGGAGTTCAACTTAGGCTTTGATTCAAGGAAGAGGTGAAAGGCTGATTCGTCGAGGTTCTGCAGGGTGTCGATATTTCTCAGTGCATCGTCGAGAAAGGTTTTCCATGAAATGAGCTTCTGATCGAGCGAAGAGGGATGATTCGCATCCTGAGCTTTTCCTTCCTGCTGATGATTGAATTGCAAGCCAAGTTCTTTTTTAAGATAAGCCAGAGTGGCCTTGGGATCGTCGGAGTAGCGGATCAAGGCCTCCCGATTTTCGATCTGCTTGCGGTAGGAGGAACGAAGAAAGTGCTTTTTCCACTCGCCAAGAATACGATCCAGTTCCTTTACCTGTCGCTCATTTTGAAAATGGAGGGCATGGTAATAGTAATAATCCTCGGTTCCTTGAATAAGCTGCTTGAGGGCTTCGGTGCGGTTTTCCGCTAGCGCGAAGTCTTCGATAAATCCGACTTCCTGCTGAGCCGTCAGGCTTGAGGGTGAAATAAGTAGTCCGCTAAGAACGGCGAGGCATTGGAAGCGTCGCAATGGTCGAGTGATCATTTTCATAGGATCGATAGGGGTAGGGTGATTTGAGGACACGAAGATCGTTGGAGGCCTTTCACCCTAGGTTACACTACAAAGAACCGCGAACCACGATCTTCTTGGAAAAAGGACGATTTTTCCGGAAACGTCTATTTTTCGAAAACGAGGAACCTACGGCTGATGAAGTTCACTATGGCCGAGGAAATTACGAAGCAGATGAGATGGAGGGGATCGAACTTCAGGAACTTCTTGCAGATTGTTTGGAATACCAGGGAGACATCAACTTTCTTATTGGTGGATGAAAGATCTTCGCCTTTTTTGTCTCCGGCAATCCTTGGCTTCCCTGAGAAGCCGGGATTTGCTTCTCTTCCGTAATCAAATGCTATCTTTTCTATATGGACTCGTTTTCACGGCTACGCTTTCGGCATCGTCGATGGCCTTCGAGCACGACGTGCGACCAATCTTGGAACGCTCTTGCGTGAAATGCCACGGCGGAGAAAAACTGAAGGGCGAAGTCGATTTCACCAAAATCCTCACCAAGCAGGATGCTGACGCACAGTTCGAGTTGTGGGAAACCGTGATCGAAGTCATCGAAGCGAACGAAATGCCACCCGAAGATGAGCCTCAGCTGAGCGATGCGGAAAAGAAAACGATCCTCAATTGGTATCAAGGACGTTCGCAAGCCGTTATCGAAGCGAAACCTGCCGTCTTCAAGCCCCGCCGCCTCTCCGGCCCGGAGTATCGAAACACCCTGCGTTCGCTCTTCGGTTTCGATCTCGAGGTCGCGGTTGCCGAGGCTGAGCAGACCGTCATCAGCGAGAAATCGCTGGTTCTAAAACTCCTTCCCACCGACCCACCCGGAGCCAGCGGATTCATCAACGACACCCACCGCGCGCGACTGTCTCCGGTGATCTGGGATCAATATCTTCACCTGAGCAATGCGGCCCTTGAAAACCTCTTCTCGAAAAATGGCCGCGCCCAGCTAGGCGGGTTCATTGGCAGCCAACTGTCCGAGGATTGGCAACCGGTTGATCTGTCCCGTGACCAGGCTGAAAGACTCATCAGGGCGTTTGTGCCGCGAGCACTGCGACGACCGACTCCAGAGGAACAACTCTCCAAGATCCTGGCCGGAATTTCAGGAAAGCATGGCGAAGCACTACTGGCCGCCACCAAATTCGAACTCAAAGCCATCCTCATGTCACCCGCCTTTTTCTATCGCGGCCTCTTGATGGAAGGAGACCCGAGCAAACAACAAGCAGTCGATAATTTCGAACTAGCCGAACGCTTATCGTATTTTTTATGGGAGGATCGTCCCGACGAAGAACTCACCCAGCTTGCGACCGATGGTTCCCTCGGCGACAGGCAAGTTTTGAAGAAGCAGGTGACGCGAATGTTGTCCTCCCCTAAAGCCCGTAATCTCGCGCGGAGCTTCGGCACCCAGTGGCTCAAGATCGACAGCCTCGATGACTTACTCGCAAAAGACCCGATTCGCCACCACGCCCTCAAGACCCAACCCATCGATTTCCTCAACTACCTCTTTACCGAAAATCGTCCAGTGATGGAGCTGATCGATTCAAAGATCACTTTCGTCAACGAGGGCACCTCAGGCTTCTACGGTAAAGATCGCCAACGAATGAAACGTCATGCAAAACCAACTGGCATCGAGCGACAGCGAACGCCCAATCAAAAATTGGAACTGGTGCACGCCGAGGGTCGCGGTGGCCTCCTCACCATGCCCGGAATCCTGACAATGAACCAAGGTCCCATCCAGCGCGGCACCTGGATGTTGAGGCAAATTTTGGGTATACAGGTCAGTGAACCACCAGCCGACACACCGCCGATCCAGGGAAGCCCGCGCGGCGAGAATCTCACTTTCCGGGAACGATTCGAGGCACATCGCAGCGACCCCAGTTGTGCTCGCTGTCACGAGAAGATCGACCCGCTGGGATTCGCTTTGGAAGGCTACGATAAAAACGGCCAGTTCCTGCGCTCCACCGATCGCCCCAAGAAAAAACCGGACAAAGCGATCGAACCAATCGACACCTCTGGCAAACTTCCGAGCGGTGAAACTTTCGAAACTTTCGCGGAGCTAAAGGCGATCCTCCTCACGCGTAAACGCGAACCGATTGTGCGAAACATCGTCGAACGAACCCTCGCCTACGCGCTTTGTCGAAAACTGGAGCGCAACGACCAGCCGGTCGTGGATGCCATCACAAAAAACCTGTGCGAAAATGACGGGACATGGCTTGGCCTCTTCCAACAAGTGGCAAACAGCCTTCCCTTTCGCGAAACCATTATTAAAACTGCAAACATCAGCCATGAGTAAAAACTGGAACATCGAGCGCAGAACATTCCTGCGCAGCGCCGCAGGAGCGCTCGTCCCCCTGCCCTTTCTTAACCTGATGGAGAACAGCGCCAAGGCAGCATCACTGGATCTCGCCGGCGACTCTAGTCCTCCGCTGCGCTTCGTCACCCTGTTCAAACCGAACGGCGTTCATCCGCCCTCTTGGAACATCGCAGGCGGCAAGGAAACTGATTTTCGCATGTCTCCGCTGATGGCGCCGTTCGCGAAACACAAGGACGACTTGCTCATTCTCGACAACATGGGCGACTTCGGCTTTTCCTCACACAGCAACTCAACCCGCCGCTTCCTCTCCGGACACCACCAGAACAAAAAATCGGCCTCAGTTGATCAGCTCATTGCGGACAAGATCAGCGGCGACACAGCCCACCGCTCGCTCGAACTTACCACCGAGGGACTGTTCACCAATCAGATCGACTGCAGTTACATTTCCTACGACAAGAACGGAAGTCCCATTCCACGAGAGAGCGATCCGCAACTTGTTTTCGACCGTTTGTTCCGCAACCCGATGCGTGACCCGAATCAGCGGGAGGAAATCTCCAGTCTGCTGGACCGCGTGCGCGACGATGCAAAATCCCTACAGCGCAAAGCCGGGCGAGAAGACAAGGAAACCCTCGAAGAGTATTTCACCGTGATCCGCGAAACAGAGCAGCGCCTGGAAAACATGACCCCGGTCAGTGGCCCGGAAGGTGTTGATTTCTCCAGCCTCAAGCGCCCCGAAAGCGCAGGCGATCTCAACGAGCAAGTCGAAGCGATGCTCGATGTCATGGCCATGGCGCTCTGGACCGACTCGACCCGCTGCATCAGCTACATGCTTGGCAACAGTAACAGCCGCATGATTTTCGACTTCCTCGGAATCAAGAAACAGCATCACTACCTCTCGCACTTCTTCCGTAACTTCAGCCGCTCAAACATCGATGACCTGCTCAAGATCAGCCTGTGGCACATGGAAAAATTTGACTACCTGCTCAACAAACTAAAATCCTACAAAGATCAAAACGGATCGCTTCTCGATCACAGCGTCGTACTGTTCGGATCGGGCATGGGACACAGCGATAACCATACCGCTCAGCGCATCCCGGTCGTGCTCGCCGGCAAAGGTGGCGGAATGCTCAAAACCGGCCGCTACTTGAGGTATTCTAAAAACCAGGAACTCAGCCGATTGCACCTCGCCCTTCTTGAGAAATTCGGCATCGACTCCCCTTCCTACGCTAATTCCTCGACCCCTCTCCCGGGCCTCGACGGTAGCGCCTTCGAAGAATACCGGGAGCGCCCGTTTGACACCTGGATAAAAACCGGCAAGGGAACGATCACCGTGCAGGGACGCCTGCGAATGTCCGACAACCTCGACGAGGCCAAGGTCTTCTACATTGGTGTCGATGGCAAAACGCCGGTAAGGATCGAAGTCAGCTTTCGTGACTTTCACGACTTCAACCTCGCCTACCATGTGGGCACCCCCATCACCCTGACCGGCAACAGTAGCGAACGCAACGGTCGTCTCGTGCTCACCAAAGTCACTGAACTCAAATCCGTCTTTGGCAAAAGCAAGCCAGGAAAAGCCAAAGGATAGCACGGTCCCGAGCGAATCAAAAGACGGCAGCCGCAGTATTCAATCATGACGATTTCTCGTTTTCCTTCCCTACTTGCACTCTTCCTCTTCCTTCCAGCTGGGGCGGACGACTTCCCACTGGTGGCGACCGATCTTGAGGTTTCTCTCTTTGTCAAGAATCCACTGGTACGAAATCCCTGTGCAATCACCTTCGATGCGAAGGGCCGGCTCTGTGTTGGGATGGGACCACAGTATCGTAACCCCACGCCAGATACTTCCGGCGACTCGGTTTGGATCCTGATCGATGATGACGAAGATGGAACGGCCGACTCGCGAAAGCAGTATGCCACCGGCTTCAACTCAATCCAGGGATTGGCGTGGCGCGGACGGGATCTCTATGTCGCCAATGCCCCGGACCTCACCATCGCACGCGATCTGGATGGAGACGACATAGCAGATGAATACATCCGTCTCTTCACCGACCTCGGAAACCTCGAACACGCCCTGCACGGACTGCAGTTCGGCCCCGATGGAAAACTCTACATGTCGAAAGGGAATTCCAAGGGGCTCACTCGCCCACCCAATCGGATCGCCCCGAAGCCTTTCCGTGAGCTGTGGGGCGTGAAGTTGCCAGACGCGCCGGACTTCCCGAAACCGATTGCCTTTAAAAAGGGTGACTACGAGAAGAACTATCACGATCCGGCCGATGACTGGGGACTGTCCGGGGGTGTGCTGCGCTGTGACCCGGACGGATCGAACCTTGAGATCGTCTCGCGTGGTTTTCGCAATCCCTGGGACATCTGTTTCGATGATTCCTTTAACTGGCTCGGCACTGACAACGACCAAACCCAGGGCGACAAGATTTTCTCGCCGTTCTACGGAGCGCACTTCGGCTGGGGCCATCCGTGGTCTTACGACTGGAAAGGCGACGATCATCTGCCCAGCGCGCCCTCTTCCGGACCGCTCTTCGAAGGCTCGGGAACCGGGATCACTTACTGTGGACTGGAGCACTATCCTGAAAAATACCGTGGCATCTTTCTTATCAACGACTGGCTGAGGCGAGAGGTCATCATCTACCGGCCAAAGTGGGAAGGCGCATGGATGAAGCCGGACCGCGAGAATCTTGAGATTTTTGCACACGCGGGCGGAGGTCGCTCGATGGGGCAGAGCACCGGGCGCAGTTTTGATCCGGTCGATATTGAAGTGGGACCTGACGGCGCGATCTACATTTCGAGTTGGGGCCGGGAATACGGCTTGAGCGAAAAGGACGGGGAACAGATCAATGAGGGTCGCATTTACCGGATCTGGCCGAAGGCGGTGCCACCCCAGATGAAAAAGGAACCCAAGAGACGAAGATCAATTCGTGAGTGGACCACCCAGGAGTTGCTAGACGATCTCGAGGAATCGCTCCCCGTATGGAGAACCAACGCACAAGACGAACTTGTGCGGCGGGGCAAACGGGATCTCTACTCTGAGGAATTACTCGCGCCTGACTCGAAGCAGGGCTTGGTTTGGATGTCTTGGACGATGGGGCGTATGACCCCAGCAGATGACAAATGGGATGACATCTTCCTCGAAAACTTGGCCGGTGATCCTGGAACCGCAGACCGCACTCAATTGATCCGAATTCTAACGCATCGAGCCAAGGCGCGCGGGGCAAACACCCTACCCGACCTCCTGAAGCGCGGACTGGAAGGAGAGAGTCCACGCTCACGGCACGCGACCGTTCTTGCAATGCGCCAGGTAGGCGAGACGCGCTGGAACAAGGAGCTTTTGCAGCTGATCGAACGGGAACAAGATCGCATCGTCTCCTACTCGGCATGGGGAGCGCTGAGTGAACTCATGCCGCAGGAGGAGCGGAAAGCGCTGCTCAAAGACCAACGTCCGGCAGTCCGGAGAGCAGCCTTGCTTTCGCTCCTGGAGGAAGACGCCTTGAGTGAGGAGAAACTTAAACCACTGATCAAGGATTCCGACCAGGCAACGGCTGAACTGGCGGCAAGGCGTCTCGGAGGAAAGCACCACACCGAGATTCGTGGGCCCAAGCTGGATGCGAAAATCATACCCTCACGAGCCGCACGATCTCCAATTTCGGTGGTCTCTGCGATCCGCACCCTTCCCGGTCAGAGCTACGAGGAAGCGGTTCTCAACGCTGGTGCACGAGCCTTCACGGACCGGCCTTATCGTCTCACCACGGTGCCTGAAAAACTGGAGGGGCTGACCTTCATCCGCCCCGCCAACAACGATGCCGATCACGCCAGCGGTCCCTTCCTCGGCCTGACCCTTCGCTACGACTCGAAGGTCTATCTCGCCGACGATACACGAGGCGAGAGGCTGCCGGTATGGGCGCGCGGGAAGTGGACCCCGACCGATATGTTTATCAAGACGGACGACTCCACGCACCGCGTTTACTCGGCGGAGTTTCCGGCGGGCGAAATCCGCTTCGGAGCAAATCGAGACGGCGTGAACGGGGGCAAGGCCAACTACCTCGTCGTCATCAAACCAAAGCTGCTTCAGCCACAAACGACCGCCGCCACCTTCGCCGATGTTCTCCCTTTGCTGAAAACCTCAGACCTAAAACGCGGACGGGCCCTCTTCCTGAGTAAAAGCGGAGCGTCTTGCGCCACCTGCCATCAGCTGGAAGGGTTCGGAAGCATCTTCGCGCCAGACCTCACCGGGATCGGGACACGTGTCACCCCGGAATTCCTAGTGCGCTCCATTCTCGAACCGAGTGCCGAGATTACGGAGGGCTTCGCGATGCAGATTCTGACGACTAAGTCCGGCGACACCACGGCCGGGATCATATTGGAGGAAACCGGGCTTTCCGTGAAAATAGCGATGATGGATGGCTCATTGGTGACAGTCCTGAAGAAGGACATCGTAAAACGTGAAACGGCTCCGATCTCCGCGATGCCACCCACCTTCGCGGGACTCCTCTCACCGCAGGACGTGGCGGATATCACAGCCTATCTTCTCGCTCCGAAGGAGAAGCCAAAAACCATCCAGGATCCGAATCCGCACTCAAAACAGCCCCCCAAGATTTCGCTCCGTCAGCCCTCCCCTCTCTCAGGCAAACAATGGGGCGATGCGACCAAGGGCTTCTACCTCGACTGTCACGATCAACGACTCGAGATCCGTTTTAACGGAGTAGAAATCGCGTCCTACTATTACAATCATCCCGAGACGCAGCGCCCCTTCTTCGCGCACGTTAAGACACCTTCCGGACTCCAGGTGACCCGCAACTTCCCACCGATCGCGGGGAAAGACGCAAGCGATCACGGCTTGATGCACCCTGGCATCTGGATGGGCTTCGCGAATCTCGACGAGATCAGCTTCTGGCACAACAACGCCGGAACGGTGAACCACATCGAGTTCCCGACTGAGCCAAGCGCAGGCGTCACCGCTTCCTTCGCGGTGAAAAATCGATACCTCGCCCCCGACAATCGGATGATGTGCGAAGAGTGGACGAGCTATCATTTGATCCCGAATAAGGACGGCTACCTCATCTCAATTAACTCCCGATTTTCCGGCGACAGGCCTTTCTCTTTCGGCGTGAAGGAAGAAATGGGGCTCGGCCTGCGAGTCGCGTCGCCCATCACGGTGAAGGGCGGAAAAGGGTCGATCTTGAGCGCGACGGGCGGAAAAAATGAGAAAGGCACCTGGGGAATGATCGACCGGTGGTGGGACTACTTCGGTCCACTCGAAGGAAAGAGCGCCGGGATTCAAATCATGTCAGGCCCCGGCAATCCTGCGGTGTGGGCTCACAGCCGCGACTACGGAGTGCTGGTGGCAAATCCCTTCCCGGTGGACCGAGCCGGGAACCGCGACAAGAAAGTCACGGTACAGCCAGGTGAGTCGTTTCGCCTGAAGTTTGGGGTGCAAGTCCACGAACACAACGCTCGCGAGAATTACGATCCAGCCAAGGCCCACCGCCGTTATCTGGTTGGCGCGAAGTAGGAGTCCCACTGGACCGGAAATACCCACACCAGAGGAAAAAGATCCGCATCCGCCCTGCTTTCATGAACGAAATAGGTCCAAGTTCACGTTCCTTTACCGCGTGCTTTCGCCTTCTACAACAACCCGGACCTTTACCGAAAATCTGCTACGCTTCATCCTGGGAAGTCTGCTGACCTTGAGCGGCGCGGTGATGGCGAAAGAAAAGACGAAGGCAGATCACTGGGCCTTCACTCTCCCACAGCGCCATGGGGCACCCGCAGTTCGGGACACGCAATGGTCTTCCCGTCCCCACGACGCCTTCATCCTGAAGAAAATCGAGAAAGCCGGGCTTGCACCAAATCCTCCAGCGGATCCCCGCAACCTACTTCGCCGACTCTCCTTCGATCTCAACGGCCTTCCTCCAACTCCGGAAGAAGTGACCGCTTTTAAAAAGGCTTTCAGGGAGAACCCGGACACCAGTCTGAAAGAGCTCACCGACGGCCTCCTCGCCAGTCCACAGTTCGGCGCACGCTGGGCACGGATCTGGCTCGATCTTGCCCGCTACGCCGAAGACCAAGCTCACATCGTGGGCGACAACAGTAAACTTTTCTACCCCAACGCCTGGCTCTACCGCGACTGGGTGATCGACGCCTTCAATCGGGACCTGCCTTATGATCAATTCGTCAAATTACAACTGGCAGCAGATCTGTTAGAGGACAACCACGACGAAGACCTTGTCGCGCTGGGCTTCATCGGGCTCGGCCCGAAATACTATCGGCGCAATGACCCGCTCGTGATGGCCGACGAATGGGAAGACCGGGTCGATACCGTGTCGCGCGGCTTGCTCGGCCTCACCGTTGGTTGTGCACGGTGCCATGATCACAAGTTCGACCCAATCTCTACCGAAGATTACTACGGGCTGGCCGGAGTCTTCGCTTCCATCGAAATGTTCAATCGACCTCTCGACGGGGAAAACGCCAAGAAGCCGGCGGATGCCATGCACATCGTGCGGGATCGCCCCAAGCCCACCAACCTCAAGGTCCACCTCCGTGGAGATCCGAAGGACCTCGGACCGGAAGTGCCGCGTCGTTTCCTCACCATCCTCAGTAAGAACGAAAACCCTCCAAGTTTTCAGAAAGGCAGCGGTCGACTCGAACTCGCCGAAGCCATTGCCTCTCCCGGCAACGCCCTCACCGCCCGCGTATTTGTTAATCGGATCTGGGGCGAACTTTTCGGCACGCCCCTCGTCACGACCACCAGTAATTTCGGCACCCTCGGCACTCCTCCTTCGCATCCTGAGCTCCTCGACGATCTTGCAGTGCGCTTCATGGAGTCCGGTTGGTCGGTGAAGTGGCTGATGCGCGAGCTCGTCCTCTCCTCGACCTACCGACAGAGTAGTGATTTCTCCGGAACGAAGCTGGAGCAAGATCCAGACAACCTTCTATTCAGCCGCGCCAACCGACGTCGCCTTGATGTCGAAATGTGGCGCGACGCCATCTACTCCGCCTCAGGCACGCTCGACCTCAAGGTCGGCGGTCCTTCATTCAATGCCAGCGATCCGAACGCCAACCGTCGCGCTGTCTACGCCCGGATCAGCCGCCTCAAGCTCAACCCAATGCTCGCCCTTTTTGATTTCCCCGATCCGAACCTCCACTCTCCCGGACGCTACAAATCCACTACTCCCCTCCAAAAACTCTTTGCCGTCAACAATCCGCTCATGGTAGCGCAGGCCGAAAAATTCTCAGCCCGTCTCCACCATGATGCGCCAACGGAAAACACCCGCATCCAACGCGCTTACCAACTTCTCTACGCCCGCAAGGCCAGCGACGAAGAGCGGAATCTCGCTCTTAATTTCCTAAATACGGGAGACAAGGACGCCTGGCAAAACTACGCGCAAGTCCTCCTCGCTTCAAACGAATTTCTCTACCTCGACTGATCCTGATGACTCACCCCCAATTTCCTATTCTCTCCCGCCGCCAGATGCTGGCACGCATGGGCGGTGGCTTCGGTCTCCTTGGACTCAGCGGAGCCCTGAACAAGGCAGGCCTGCTTTCCGCATCGGCATCGGAAATTTCTGTCGGGACCCCTCACTTTGCGCCGAAGGCGAAGCGGGTGATCTTCCTCATGATGAATGGAGGACCGTCCCACGTGGATACTTTCGACCCAAAGCCGGCTCTGGCCAAACACGAGGGCGAAACGCCGACCGAACAGGCGAAAGCTAAGAAGAAGACCAGCGGCTTTATGCCCTCTCCTTTCGAGTTCAAGCCACGGGGACAGTGCGGCATGATGATGAGCGAGCTCTTCCCGCAGCTCTCAAAACTCGCAGATGACCTCTGTTTGGTCCGCTCAATGCACACGGACCAACCCAATCACGAACCCGCCCTCCTCATCATGCAATCGGGCAACCCCCAACCCGTGCGTCCCTCAATCGGTTCATGGGCTTCCTACGGCCTCGGAACAGAAAATGAAAATCTTCCTTCCTATGTCGCAATCTCACCCGGGCGTCCGGTGGTCGGCCCACAACTTTGGTCGAATGCTTTCCTGCCCGGCGAGCACCAGGCCACCTCCATCGACACCAATAACCTTAAAGTTGACGAACTCATTGCAAACCTACGCCATCCGAAACTCAGTCACGACGCGCAGCGCCGCCAAATCGATCTCCTCGGCGCTCTCAATCGCCTCCACTCCGAAGAACGGCAACGCGACGCCGCGCTCGAAACCGAAATCAAGAGCATGGAACTCGCCTACGCCATGCAGGCCGAAGCTTCCGATGCCTTCGACGTAAGCCGGGAAACGGATGCTGTGCGTGATCGCTACGGGCGCACCCCTTTTGGCCAATCCTGCCTCCTTGCCCGCAGACTGGCGGAATCGGGAGTGCGTTTCACCCAAGTCTTCTACGTCGATTCAAAGAACAAGCAACCATGGGACACCCACCAGGACAACGACGGCGGTCACCGCCGGCTCTGCGCCAATTCCGATAAAGCAAGTGCAGCCCTCCTTTCCGACTTGAAGGAGCGAGGACTCCTCGAAGACACCCTTGTGATCTGGGGCGGCGAATTCGGGCGCACGCCCTATTCCCAGATCGACAAAAAGAAGAGCAAGCCTGGTCGCGACCACCATCACACCGCCTTCTCAATGCTTCTCGCAGGCGGCGGCATCAAACCGGGCACAACCTATGGCACCACTGATGAATTCGGGATGCATGTTGCCGAGGATCCAGTCCATGTCCACGATCTCCACGCAACGATTCTCAACCAACTTGGAATCAACCACGAGAAGCTCACCTACCGCTATTCAGGCCGTGATTTCCGCCTCACGGACATCCACGGAGAGGTCGTACAGGGAATCCTGAGCTAAACGGAGACCATCAATCAAAGGGCCGCCCTTCCGGGAATCGAAGTCATTAAAGACGAAGATTACAGTATCACCACCCCAGCTTCTCGAGCACTGCCACGCTCGTACGAACGGCTAACGCCAACGCGACAATGAAGCCTACCCAGCCAAGGGAAATGATCCAACGAGGAACCTTCCGCTCCCCAGTGAGATCGGGGCGCGTTCCAAGATAAAGAAGCGCCAAAGCCAACGCAGGCAGCCCCAGAACCGTGAGTGCTTGAGCGAAGGTGATCAGATTGACTGTGCTAGCAGCATCACTCAAATTGAACAGTGCAACGATAAGGCCGCACAATAAAGCGACGGTCGTCAACGACAGAGTCCACCCCTCTCCCAAGCGTGAACCTTTCCCTAAAGAATCGGAGAGCACCGTCCCGCCAACGAGCGCATTCACGAGGAAGGAACTGAAAGCGCCCGCGAAGATGCCGAGACAAAAGATAACTTTCGCCCACCTCCCAAATAGAGGTTGTAACTGCATCGCCACGTCGCCGACTCCAGACAAGACAACCGGGTCAGGACGGCCATGGAAAACTCTCGCCGCAGTCATCAGGATAACAATCGAGACCACCCCCACCACACTGATACTGATGACGGAATCAAAGAGACCACGTTGTGCATCAGGCAACTTCCACCCTTTTTCCTTAACCAGGTATGCTTGGTAGAATGCACCCCCAACAGAGAATGTCGTCCCCATCAAACCCAGCAATACGATAACATCAGGTTCCTGTTTCGAGGAAACCGGCACGTAGCCACGTGGACTTGAAAAAACGACGAGGAAATTGATCAAAAAAGCCACGACCATCAAGCCGATGAGCCATTTCATTAATGACTCAATCGAGTCATAAAGATGACGCATCCGGTAGAAGCAAAAAATAACAACCGCATTAAACGACACGAGAATGATGGCCGGAGTCGCTCCTGCAGTCAGAGAGAAATCCTCGGAATCAAAGAGCGGCGCGAGACCAGAAATTATGGCAACATTATTGGAATACTGAAAGATCGCCACGAGCGCGAAAAGAATGGCCCCCACAATGACGGAAACAGGTCGACCGAGACGCCTCGCAAGTTGGTCACAGGGGCTGTCGTCATAGATCACTCCGATGCGCGCAGACAGAGCCACCATCGCAATCATAAGAATGACCGCCAAAATAATCGCGGTCACAGCCGGGTAACCATATTGCGCACCAACCTTGGAACTCGTCAAAATGGAGCCGGGACCTAGGACAATCGCCGCAACGATAATTGCGGGACCAAAAGAGCTGAATAGTTGTTTGAGACGTTTCATACCGGAAGACCGATTGCTCGGCGGGGATTGGAGGAAGTGAGGCGATTAATCTCCTCCGAAGATTTGTTAAGCGAGCCAGCAAGATTTCGACAAACTTGCGGCATGGTGACTGTTGATCCCGCAAGATAACGAGAGCCGGGACGGCGGGCAACGCCCTGGGCATCCACCTCAATCTCCATCCCTGACAAGCGATGTGACCCCGGCCCCATTTTGGCCGCGCCGATGGCATCGGTCACGACAAAGACGCGATCGAGTCCCGCTTGTTTCACATAAAGTTCAAGCGCGAAAAAGTCGACATGCGCACCATCAGGAATGAATCCGATCCAGAGCTGATCACTGAGGGACAAGACGCGATTGATGATGTTATCGTGACGTGGGAGTTCAATCGGGCAGCCATTTCCCAGATGAGTAAACATCGTGAGACCGTTGTCGATCGCCTCCTTCAGTTGATCGAGACTTGGATTGCAATGCCCGGCAGAAACTACAATTCCTTGATCACTCAAGGCCTTTATCGTCATCATTTCCGGATCACATTCAGGCGCCAGAGTCACCAGTTTCACCAAGCCACCCCCGGCCTCGACTAGTCGCTCGGCATCTGCGGGATTCGCGGGAATCACTGACTCCACCGGATGCGCCCCAATCCAACCTGCTCCGGGATTCAAAAATGGTCCCTCAACATGAAAACCGTGAATCAAACTCCGCGCGAGTGGATCTCTCTCCCGGAGATTCAACAGATGACGGAGCTTTGCACAGAGTGAATCAAGATGATCCGTGATGATGGTCGCCAGGATCGTCTCCACGCCGTCCTCCTTCAAAGCAACACAGGCTCGGTGGAGTTGTTCATCAGTGAGATCAAGCGAAGAGAAATCAGCTCCCGCATAACCATTGATTTGTAAATCACAGTAATTCATCAGCTCTCATCATCAAAGTGGGCCCGAGCGATTTCGCGATCAAGCGGGAGATCGACAGGCGCCCCTGTTGCAACAGAGAGCAAGATCCCCCACCCCAATTCCGCAGTCGATGCGGAATTTTCAAATCCAAGAAACGACTGCTCGCCAGAACGCACACAGTCGATGAAGTGTTCCACACAAGATCCGGTCTGATGTTGCATCACATCGCCACTATCAGGAGTCGTCGTTTCCTCACCCCAGAAATGCTCTGACGAACTCGCGGGATCAAGCGGCCGAACCCACTTCCCATCCGTCTCGCTCTCAGACCAATAGCGGACTTTGTGAGAACGCTCGAGGTAACTATCGAAAATAAATCCTCCCTTCGTTCCGTGAAGATTATGGTAAGCATCATAACCATTCGCTTGGTCAACGTTTCCCAAGCAACAACCCGAGGCGCCATTGCTGAATTCCACCTGGATATTATAAATGGCATCCACTTCAAAGGGACGTGTTTTCTCCCCTCCGGAAGTTGCGTAAACACGCACCGGCTTGGCACCCTGCGCCGCCATGATGTTCAACATCACACTCAGAGCGTGAATAATTCCCATCCCAATCGCATCGCCCATGATTTCGCGACTGAGCTTCCAAACCTTGTCATCTGAAATATTAATCGGATGACGATAGTTGACCTGCAGCTGCGTGATGGTGCCGAAGGTTCCACCTTTCACCATCTCAAGTAAACGCTGCTCCATCGGGTCAAAATTCAGGAGATAATTGACGTAAGTAATCAACTCAGGGTGTGCCTCTGCCAGTTCCAACTGCCGCTCAAAATCCGCAAAAGTAGTCGAGCAGGGCTTTTCACAAAAGACATGCTTCCCCGCTTCCATCGCCGCAATCGATTGGGGGCCGTGCGAACTATTTGGGCTGCAAAGAAAGACCGCATCCACCTCTGGATTCGCGAGTATCTCCCCATAATCGTCATGGTAAGCAGAAGCCGGAAGACCCATCCCCTCCAACGTCGCAACGGCATTCTCACGAGAACGTTGATAGAGGGCCACCACCTTGGCATCGGGATGCTCAACCAAGCGCTGCATTAAGGTAGACCCCATCCAGCCGGCTCCCACAAAACCAATTCGTGTCGGATTTTCGCTCATGATGATAATTTTGAAGCTGCTGCTTGGTCGAGATACAGATGGCAATCCGCATGCTCCTGCATGATCGAAGCCGGGACAGCGGGCGTCACGCCCCCCTGCAAAGAATTTGCCACCGCCTCAGCCTTCCGCTCATCAGGCACCGTGCAAATAATCGCCGCGCTCTTCATAATCTGACGCGCCGACATCGAGATCGCCTGCTTCGGAACATCATCAAAGGTGGGGAACCAACCTTCGCCAAGCTGCTGTTGACGACACGCGTCATCCAGATCAACGACCAGATAAGGGCTTGTCGTTTCAAAATCTGCCGGTGGATCATTAAAGGCAATATGCCCATTTTCACCAATTCCAATGAATGCGACATCCACCTCTCTCTCTTGAATCAAAGCACCCACTCTTTGGCATTCAGCCAAAGGATTCTCCTCACCGTTGAGAAAATGAAATCCACGGAGTGGCAAAGGAAGTTGACTGACAAAACGTTGCCAAAGATACCCTCGAAACGATGCCGGATGGTCAATTGGAATCCCAACATACTCATCAAGATGGAACCCCGTCACCTGCGACCAATCAATCCCTGACTCAGCAACCAAGGCCTCAAGCATCTCAAACTGTGATGCACCGGTAGCCACGATAATCGTGGCCTCCCCCTTCTCCTCAATCGCTCTCCGAATATACTCCGCTCCGCATTGTGCCGCCAGCCGAGCTGATTCTTGTTTTCCTTCTGAAACGTTAATTTTCATATCTTATTTGGGACTCTTGGAATTGTGCGGCACCGAGCACCCTTGGTCGAACTCCTTCTTTCTCCGAGGCACAACGACCTCGTATTTACGCCACCGCGCGTTCAGTCTCGCCCAAGGGTTGAGGCGTTACCAGCTTCTCACGGTTGTCGCCAACATTCTTCATCCATGCCTTGTTTCGCAAACTCCTGATTCGATCAACAGCCATGAACGGCGGGTCCTTTGAAAAGACCTCGCAGCGAAGGCTTCAACGATCTTGAAGCTGGGGAGAAAACCCTGCTGGTTGAGTTGATTCCAGACGCTGCTCAAGGGCCAGTTTTATCGAAGGGGAATGCTCCCTTGCCAGCTCGAAATTCCTTTCGAGCTGATGGTCATTGTAAAGTTCGGGCTATATTGCGAAAGCTGAACTCGCCCGGAAGCGCGATAGGAATATCCGTTGCTTCCGTTGAATGAAGCTGACGTATATTGTGAGCTATTACGATCGCCGGAAACGCTGAATGACATCTCGTGTTGCTCTCCATTTTCGAGGGTAACCAGAACCCGAAAATCCATGTCGACAGTGGTAACTTCCTTTTCCCGAATGACGGTTTGCCCCTGGGAATTGGTTGATTCTTGCTCGGTGACCCTCACTCGTTCCCTGACATAGAGACTGCCGAGGTTTTGCGCGCGTGATACAGTCACCGGTGCGGCTCCTTGGTAAGTTGAGCCGTCGGCTTTCAGCCAAATTCCGTTTCCTTGATAGGAGTCAGGGGCACCACATTGAGTGAGCAAACAGACTGAGAGAGCGAGCCCAAGGAATTTGAGAGTTTTGCTGAAAAACGCGATCATCATGGTAGGAACCCAGCCTTGAGATGACGGCGTAATCCGTCAAGATGCAAACTCAGCGCTTGATCTTCACCTTCAATTGTTCCGCTCCTAATTGCTTCTTGGCCACCTTGCCATCCGACCATCGCACAGTCAGCTCGGACACATTCTCATGATCTGGAATCGCAAAGCGAACGATGGGTGATGATTGTGAAAGATACGATCCTCCGGCGTAGACTTCCGACGAGAACTTCTTTCCGCTGGCAAGCTCCACGGTGACTAACGCTCCCACTTTCAAGGCCTCGGCTGCCTGAAGATCAACTATCAACACCCTTCCTCCCACTGGCGGGACTGTTTCGTAGCCCTGCATCTCCCCTCCATTCACCGCAATCATCAAGTCGGACCAGGCATCGCCATTGAGATCGATGAGAACGACTCCCTTGGCATCTCCGGGAATCACAATGCCACTTTGATCCGCTCTTAGCCCGGTGAAAGCTCCGTTCCCAACCCCACGGAGAAGAGTTCCGCTTCCACCATCCATTCGTCCGGTTTCAACTTGTGGCGCATGTGAGTTTTGCGACAGAAAAAGATCCAGGTTTCCATCGGCATCAAAGTCACTGATGGC
>OLHR01000035.1_pt1 | contig 51547 bp, 49 predicted proteins | sample 1609291 | NCBI WGS metagenome assembly OLHR01 (sample SAMN05416707, study PRJEB24817) | seawater metagenome | isolation source: Sea water | place: Canada:Atlantic | collected 2013-07 | reverse complement strand
CTTCATGTCAGTAGATGTTGAGGGTGTTGATTTGGAGGGGCTAAAGTCCAATGACTGGAAGCGCTATCGGCCGAAATTTCTCCTCGTTGAGTGCATCAACGATGCCCTATTGCTAAACGAGGATGACGCGACATGTAGCTACTTGGCCGGCCAAGGCTATGCGCTTTTCGGCAAAACACTTAACACAGTATTTTTTCAATTTAAGGATGATAAAGTCTCGCAAAAATAACTGAACCCTCAATAGGCTACCAGCGGTTAGGGTGGCTGTACCAGAGGTGTGATGTTAATCCAGCGCTTGAGCGCGACGTAATGCTGGCCGCCTATAAGAGGGCAGAACTGCATGCCAGGCTGAAAATAGATGTGGCCAAGTGGCGGGTTTACATAGGTGATCTGCTGGAAGGACCAATAGAAGCAGGCATTCTCAAGAAGAGAAGGTTAATGCTGTGCTTGCATTAGATATAAAGGCCGCTTCTGGATAGTCCGAAATCACGTGGTACCAATGGCATTGGATCATGCGACCTGACTGGACATGACATGACACAGAGGGTCTCTTGTTAGGCACTATTAGTCTTTTTTAACCCCCTCCCCCGCTATATACTATTTCGTGTTAAGTAAGTACGCACAGCCCTCAAGCATAAGGCAGCCATGAGCCAGAATAACAATGTATCCATCTCTGTGGAGGTGGTGACCGGGGCCAAGGCGTTGCGCCAGTTTTTGGCTCTACCTCATCGTATCTATGCGCCTGACCCTGCTTGGATTGCGCCGCTGAATTTCATGAAGCGTGAGCAGCTTTCCAAGGCCAATCACTTTTTCGAGCATGCTCGCTGGCGCGCTTGGATTGCCTATAGAAACGGCATCACAGTAGGACGAATCACCGCACAGATTGATGAAATGCACCTGCAGCAACACGCCGACGCTGCCGGATATTTCGGTATGCTGGAGGCGGATGATGACCCGGCTATATTCTCGGCCCTGTTTGATGCAGCCGAAGACTGGCTGAGAAGTGAGGGAATGCAGCAGGTGCGCGGCCCCTTTAATTTACACGTCAACGAAGAGGTGGGGCTGTTGGTCGATGGGTTTGCCACGGCGCCCTACGTACTGATGGGCCATGCGCGCCGCTGGTACGGCCCCTCAGTGGAGGCCCAGGGTTATGTGGGCGCGAAAGACCTTCTGGCTTATCAGGTGCGGCCTGACTTTGAAGCTCCCCGAGTCATGGAGCGGCTGGCCAGTCGGGTGTCTGATCGGGTGAAAACGCGACCTATGAGGCGCAAGCATCTGGCGGAGGACGCGCGCATTATGCTGAAAATCTTCAACGATGCATGGCAGAACAACTGGGGTTTTGTGCCCTTGGCAGAGTCTGAGTGGCTTGAAACGGTGTCAACACTTGCCAAGCTGATGCCGGATGACTACATTCAGATCGCAGAGTATGACGGCGAGCCGGTCGCCTTTATTGTGGCACTGCCGAATCTTAACGAGGCTGCCCACGATCTTAATGGCCGTTTGTTGCCCTTTGGTTGGGCCAAGCTTCTTTGGCGCCTTAAAGTGCGTCACCCCAAAACAGCCCGCGTCCCCCTGATGGGCGTCAAGCAGAGTTTTCAGCATTCTCGTCTCGGCCCGACACTGGCCTTCATGGTCATAGACGCGGTGCGCAAGGCGTTACATGCCCGCGGTGTAAAGGATGTTGAGATGGGCTGGATACTTGAGGATAACGACGGCATGCGCAGTATTATTGAAACCATCGGCGGCGTGGCGTATAAACGCTACCGCGTCTATCAAAAAGACTTGTAATTATGCAACTTGATCCGGAATCACATCAAATGGTCGCCATCGTACTGGCAGGCGATCGTACTAAGGCAGACTCATTGATCAATCATACTGAGGCCGGCAGCAAGGCCATGATTGATCTGGATGGCACCCCTATGGTGCGCAGGGTACTCGACTCTCTGCGCGTCTCGCGGGTGGTGAGTAGAATCTATATGACCGGGCCTGAGGCCAGTGAGGTGGCGACTGACCCCGCCCTGCAAAAGTGGGTTGACGATGGTGAAATGACTTGGAGCGAGCCCGGTATTAGTCCTAGTACCAGTGCCTATGAGGTCATGTCGCGGTTGGGTCCTGAGGATGCAGTGCTACTGACGACGGCCGACCACCCATTATTGACGCCTGAAATTGTTGATGCATTCGGTCGGCAGAGCCTAGCAGACGATGTTGATGTCACGGTCGGTCTAGCGCCCTATGCACTGGTTGCTGAGGCCTATCCCGGCATACGTAAAACGGTACTGCACTTCAGTGACGGGGACTTCTGCGGTTGCAACCTGTTTGCCTTCATTACCCCAGAAGGACGGCGCGCTGCCAAGTTTTGGCGCAAGATCGAACAAGAGCGCAAGAAGCCACTGGTGGTCATTGGTTTGCTGGGGTGGTGGGCAGTCATACGTTATCGCTTCGGATTCCTGTCCCTGGAAGAGGCGTTGGCCAAACTGAGTAAGCGTCTGGGACTGCGCATGCGTGCGGTCATTCTGCCTTACGCGAATGCCGCCATAGACGTGGATTCAATCGCTGACCTGATGTTGGTCAAGGGCGCGCTGGCGAAAGCGGCGGAAGAAGACGCCTGATAAAGTGCTAATGGCTGCGATTGATTCGCAGCGTTCTGTTTGTCCCTTCACAAAACTCCCCCACTTCAGGTCGGTAGCGCCGCGAATCGATGCTTGCCTGCCAGCCTCCGCCAGTGCGTTCTATTTGATAGCGGTTGTAATGGGCGATATCTGCCCCGTGCAGTCCCAGGGCAGAGGCCGATGGGACAGCGATAATGGGCAGGCTGCCATGGCGAGTCTGTAGTTCGTTGTAATGTGCGCGGTGCCCGTGTCCGTGCAAAACCATTTCGGCGCCATATTCCTCCAGCAGGGCTTGTATTTCGGGTGCGTTGGTCAGGCGCTTACGCCACTTTTCTTTTCCCGCCACTGGACAATGATGCAAATAGACGACCCGGAACAGGCCTGCATCCGCTGTGCGTTGCAATAGCGCCGGTAGCCTGTTCAATTGTTCGCTATCAATAGTGCCTGTGGCCATAAGAGGTGGCTTGGGGCAAGCGCTGGATAACCCGATAAAGGCGATGCCCTCGCGCACTCTCAGGCTGGGGAAGTTCACTGTTTCCCTTGCGGTGTTGTGGTCGTTATCTGAGGCCATATAGTCCTGCCATAAGGCAAAAGTTTCGCTCCAGGGCGCCGCAACACAAGCGTCGTGATTGCCCGGTACCAGCGCTATTTGGCCGGGGTTGCCCAGTTCCTGCAGCCACTGCCGAGCCTGTTCGAACTCCTGCGGCAAACCGATATGGGTCAGGTCGCCGGTGACGAGTAGTTGATCGAGCTCCGATAACTCTAAGTCGCGCTGCAGTGCTTCGAGAACTTCCGTGCGGTGCTCGAAGCGGCGCTTTCTGCGCCAAGACAGGTAGCCTAGGCCCCGCTTACTAAAAAGGTCGCGCCCGCGCACTCCTTTCAGCGAACTGAGGTGGGGATCAGAGAGTTGTGCGAAGCACTGCGGCATGGCTTGATGTTCCTCGTCGCCTGTCATTGTAGCATTTACCGATGAGCGCCTGACATCGCAACCAATAGTGTACGCCTGGTTTGGTATTAAGCTCGGCGGATGGAGGCCCCCAGCTCCGCTAGTTTCCTGTCGATATTGGCGTAACCTCGATCGAGGTGATAGACACGGTCGATGACAGTCTCACCCTCGGCTGCCAGAGCAGCAATGATTAATGAGGCAGAGGCGCGTAAGTCAGTGGCCATAACCTGAGCGCCCTGCAGTCGCTCGCGACCCCGAACAATGGCGGTTCGGCCCTGCAGCTCAATATCCGCTCCCATGCGTTGTAGCTCAGCGACGTGCATAAAGCGGTTTTCGAAGATGTTTTCTACTACCGTGGCAGAGCCTTCGGCCAACGCGTTGAGCGCCATGAATTGGGCCTGCATGTCGGTGGGGAAAGCAGGAAAGGGTGCTGTGTGTATATTGACTGCCTTACAGCGCTTGCCGTCAGTGTCGAGATGAATCCAATCTGGCCCCAGTTTCAGACGGCAGCCCGCCTGTTCAAGTTTGTCTAATACGTGTTGTAGATAGTCGGGATTGGTCTCCAGCACGGTGATACTGCCGCGCGTAGCAGCGGCAGCGGCTAGGAATGTTCCAGTTTCTATGCGGTCAGGCGGCACCTTGTGGGTGGCGCCGTGCAGGTGCTTGACGCCTTCGATGGTAATGGTGCTGGTGCCCGCGCCAGCAATGTGGGCACCCATAGATTGCAGTAACCGCGCCAGATCGCTTATTTCCGGCTCCATGGCACAGTTTTTTAGAGTTGTTACGCCCTCGGCTAGAGTGGCGGCCATTAGGAGGTTTTCAGTGGCTGTGACCGAAGGTACATCGAACGCGAAATGTGCGCCTCGCAAGCGCTTAGCCTTGGCTTTTATATAGCCCGCCTCGATACGGATGTCTGCGCCCAGTGCCTGCAGTCCAACAATATGCTCATTGACGGGCCGTGAACCAATGGCGCAGCCTCCGGGTAGCGATACATCGGCTTCCCCAAAGCGGGCCAGCAGTGGGCCGAGGAGGAGGATTGACGCGCGGATGGTCTTTACTAGCTCATAGGGTGCTCGTACCGAATGTATTTGGTTGCTGTCGAGGACCAGTTCGGTGCCAGAGCGCTGCACTTGCGTGCCGAGCAATTCCAGCAGTTGCAACGCTGTGCCTATATCGCGCACGTCAGGTAAATTGCTGATGTGCAGGGGTTCGGCACTGAGCAAAGAGGCAGCAATAATCGGGAGGGCAGCATTTTTTGCACCTGCTACTGTGACCTCACCACGCAATGGGCCGTTACCCGTGATAAAAATTTGTTCCATCAGTGTGCCTGTGTGCCGGTAATAAGGCCGGCAGATATCAGGCCGGCATAGGCGGCGATGATGGCATCGATCTGCGCGCTCGTGTGGGCTGCGCTGACGCTATTACGCAGAAGGAAATTGGTCGAAGGTGAGGCTGGTGGGATAACCAGATTGACATAGACTCCAGCCTCCATCAGCGCCTTCCAGCAGTCGATTGTGCGTGAGCGATCCTCCATCGCCACCGCAACGACCGGGCTGGCGGTAGGGCCTACTGGGAGGCCCATGGACTTTAACCCCTGGTAAAGACGGTTGCAGTTGTTCCACAATTTTGCCTGTAATTCGGGTTCAGCGGCAGTTATGCGCAACGCTTCGCGTGTGGAAGCGATGACAGAGGGTGAGGACGATGCGGTGAAGATATAGGAGTTGATGCAAAAGCGAATGGCCGCCAATTCCGCATGCCGGCTGACACAAAACCCACCGATGGCGCCCAGGCTCTTACTGAATGTCCCGCAAAAAAAGTCGACATCTGCTTCCACTCCAGCGGCTTGGGCTGCACCTCGTCCGGTAGCACCCATGACGCCCATGGAATGGGCTTCATCTACAAACAGATAGCCACCGTACTCGCGCTTAACCGCAGCAATTTCCTGCAGTGGCGCAACATCGCCCAGCATAGAATAAATGCCTTCTGCGATAATTAACGTCTGATGAGCACGATCACCCAGCCGGCGCAGTCGCTTGGCAAGATCCTCGGGGTCGCTATGCTTGAAACGTATAATCTCTGCACCGCTCAGTTTGACCCCGGTGTAAATACTCGCGTGGCTGTCGGCATCAAGGAGAATCACATCTCCAGGGCCGGCCAACGTGGCGCACATGCCCATGGTTGCGGTATAGCCCGTGGAGAATACGATTGCGTTGTCTACGCCGTAAAACTGCGCTATTTCGGTTTCCAGCGCTTGATGTTCAGCGAAAGAGCCGTTGGCGAGTCGGGACCCGGTGGTGCCCGTCCCCCAGAGTGCTGTGGCATCTTGGGCGGCTTTAATGCAGCGAGGGTCAAAAGACAGCCCGAGATAATTATTGGTGCCCGCTAGGATAACGTTACGGCCTTGCACTACACCCTCTGTGGCAGACAGAATTTTTTCGGTAATGGCGCCAAAGGGCTCAACGCTGCGCTCTGCGAGCTCGGCCTGAAAGTCGGCCATAGGTTTAAACTTGTCGAACATCATGGTTTTGATCTGCCTCGGGAATTCACCAGTGACGCTTAGAGATTGAGTTGTCTAACCTTTGTTGCGAGGTCACCAATCGTGTTGACGTCAGGAAGGATATTTAAGGGAATGGATATGTCGAAGTGATCCTCGATTTTTTCGATAAACTCCATCACTTCTAGGGAGCTAAGCCCGATATCTGCAACCAGCGAAGTGTTTTCAGACAAAATCAGCTTCTTTTTATTCTGTGATTCGAGTGCGCTGCAAAGGAAGCTGAGGTATTCCGAATAATCGATCATTTTGTTGCTGCTCTTGCGTCGATCAAGGTAAGTCGCTAAATTTCAGAGGCTTAAACTATACCGATGGAATAATAGTAATGCCAGTAATTTGGTTGATAGACGCCTATCGCGCAGGCGAGCGTGGGCAGGTGCGTGCGCTAGTCGATGCATTAGGCTGGCCTTGCGAGGTTAAGGTGCTGAGCTATCGCAGCCATGTGTTTTTACCACATGCATTGGGCCAGTCGACCCTGCGGGGTATCACCTTTGAGTCCGCTGCGACACTCAGTCCTCCTTGGCCGGATCTGGTGATCAGTAGTGGCGTGCGCAATGAACCAATCTGTCGTTGGATTCGAGCCCAGTCCGGAGATCGGACACGTTATGTGCATGTTGGGCGACCCTGGGGTGCATTAGATTCTTTTGACCTGGTGATTACCACGCCACAATATCGTGTGCCGCCTCATCCTAATGTGCTTAACAATATGCTGACTTTGCACAGTGTGACAGCGCCGCGTCTGGCACAGGCTCGGATTCAATGGGAGTCGACGTTTGCTGATTTGCCAGGTCCGCGTTTCGCAGTAATGGTGGGTGGTGACAGCGGACCATTCACGCTAGGGCCGCAGGCGGCAGCCCGCTTGGGCGCGGAGGCTTCCCGCGTGGCGAAGGCTCATGGCGGGTCGCTGCTGGTCTCCACTAGTTCGCGTACCTGCTCGGCGGCACAGGATGCACTGCAGTCTGCCATTACCGTGCCGAGCTACTTTTATCGCTGGCCGGGCGAGGGTTTGGAGAATCCCTACGAGGGTATTTTGGCGTGGGCTGATCATTTAATTGTTACCGGTGACAGTATCGCGATGTTGTCGGAGGCCTTGGCCACAGGTAAGCCCGTAGCCATATTCGATCTAGGTGGCATGCGTGACTTCCATGATAGGACTGTTAGGGATTTTCGCCTAGGCGGCGCGCTTTACGCAGCACTGCTACGCTGGTTCTGGCAGCCGCTGAGCCGGGATATTACGTTGGTGCATAGTCAACTGCATGAGTCAGGCTGCGCCACATGGATGGAGGAAGCACGAGTGACGCCAAAGGTGCCGGCGCAGACCGACCTGCAGCGCGCTGTCGCAGCTGTGCGCAAACTACTTGGCAAGGGCTGACTGGTCTTCCTTGGGCAATAAGCTGGCAGTGCCATCGGTCATCCTGTAGACATAATCGGCCGCCTGTACCATGGCGCGATTATGGGAAATAGCCAAAATGGTGAGCTGCCCTTTCAGGCCTCCCAGTGTTTTGCAGATAGCATCCTCGCTCTCGCGATCCAAGGCACTGGTGGCTTCATCGAGAATTAACAGGCGCGGTCGGTTTACCAGCGCCCGAGCGATTACGATACGCTGGCGCTGGCCACCGGAGAGCTTCCCGCCTCTTTCGCCGACCATTGTGCTCAAGCCTTCTGGCAGCCCGGACACGAATTCCCAGGCATCGGCAGCACGCAGCGCCTGCTCCGCGTCGCTGATGCTCAGTTTCGGGTCTCCTAGCGTCACATTATGCAAGATGCTGTCATGCAGCAGAATGGTGTCCTGCGGCACGTAACCTATCATGTTTCGCCATAGCCTGAGGTCGACGTCCCGCAACGGAGTTCCGTCTACTAGAATCTCGCCCCTCTTGGGCTGGAGTAGGCCTATCGTCAGATCGACAATAGTGGTTTTCCCCGCGCCAGAAGATCCGACCAGTGTTGTTAATGAGCCCGCTTTAATCTGCAAGGATAGGCCGTTAAATACAGGGTGCCGCTCGTCGTAATCGAAAGTGACGTTGGCGAAGTAGATGGCTGTTTCAAAGTGTGGGCTGACGTCGCCGCCAAGATGCTCTTCGGCATTGCTGGCATCATTGATGGAATCCAACAGGGCCCAGTAAGCACTCTCCCCCTGTGCCAGTTTTTGGTATTGCTTTTGCACTTTTCCAAAGAATGCAAAGGCACGGCCTAAGGCAACGACTAACACCATGACTACGGGCAGATCCATGCTGAATTTGGCCACTGAGACATACACGCCTAGGCAAATAAATGCGGTGAACATCAGTTCCTGGCCCGAGTCCAGTGAAGCGGCGCTCATCACCTGGCGGCGCAGGGCCTTATTCAGACGATTAGTGTCCTGCGCTAGTACCTTGTCCGCGAGGTGTTCCCGCGCCATTGCCTTTAATGGTTTGACCGATTGTAGGGTATCGGTAAGATTAGACATGAGTGACGTCATTAGCAGGGTCTGTTTTTTACCGGCCCGACGGGTGATTCTTACCAAAAAGTGCGACAGGCCAATCACGATAATCCCGGCGCCGATGCCCGCCACCGATGCCTGCCAGGACAATGCAAAGGCTACGGCCCCATAGATCAGTCCTTGAATCAGGTAGATGATCGCGGTGGCGCCATTGATAAAAGCAGCAGACGATCGCTGGGCTTCTGAGGCCAGTGCATTGGTTAATTTGCCTACAGGCTGATGCAAAAAATATTCCCATTTGCTGCGCAATACCACACGCAGCAACTGCAGGCGTAAGTCGGTGCTGACTTGGGCTGCGGTATAACCTACCTGCCGCTGACCTATAAGCAGAAATAGACTTTTAAAGGCAACCCCGCCCAGTACAATTAGGAGCATATTGAGCAGGGTAGCCGTAATACCAATGCTCGCCAGTGTGTCGAGCACGGTGCGTTCAAACTCATTCTGGTTTGCCATATCCGCGCCCGGTAACATGTTGGTTGCTTCGGGTCCCAGCGCAATATTCAACAGCGGTAGCAGGGCGGATAGTCCGATGCCCTCGGCTGCACCCGACAGCAGTAGAGCCAAAATCATCAGTGCGCTTTGCCAGGGATAAGCGCGAAAAAAGCTGAGTATCAGACGCAAGTGGATATGTCCTCGGCAGTGGCTAGAGCGAAAAGCGCTGTCAATTTTGTCATAACGTGCGTCACAGTTTGGCTCACCAACGCATACGCCGCAGCAGTAACAGGGCGGCGGCAAGCGTAATTAACGTCGGTAAAAGGGCTACCAGTGGAATATTCCATTGCAAGAGTTGTCCGAGTGAGAAAATAATCTGTGCGCCTAAATAGAACAGTATACCCAGTACAGCACCAATGCCTATGCTGACACCCAAGCTGCGATCGCGCCCCGCAGTGATGCTCGCACTGATTGAGGTGCCTAGCAGAACCATGGCACAAACGGTCAGTGGCATCAGCAGTCTTTGCCAGAACGCATTCATGTATTTTCCTACGGGCTGCCCATTAGTGGCCCGATATTGGCTGTATCGATAGAGTAACGACAGATTCATGCTGGCAACCGGCAGTGTGAGTGTAGGCAACTCGTCACGGGACCAAAGGTTAGTAATTTCCAGTGCATCATGGGTCTGGGTTTGAAGTTGACCGTCCACTAATATTTTTTCTTTGACCGTTTGAAATACCCATGTTCTATCGTCTTTGACGATTGCTGTGTTCGCTCGCATGGCGCGAACCAGCTGATTGGACTCATCAAATTCAAAGAGACTAATGCCGCCCGGCACGTTGTCCTCGGACATGATTGTCAGATGGATGTAACTCTGCCCGTCTGTGGACCAGACTCCGCCATCGGGAAGCCATCCGGACGTTCCATCGCGCAATCGCTGCCGTTCCTGTCCTGCCGATTGCTGCAGTTGTGGCGTGACGTATTCCATGCAGACCCAGAGCCCGGCCATTAGCAGCAAGGTCGGTAAGGCGAGTGTGGCGAGCAACTGTGTCGGGGAGAAACCGGTACAGCTGACGATGGTTAACTCGTTGTAGCGGTCGAGGCTGGACAGCGCAACGATACTGCCTAGCAGCGCAATCACCGGGGCCAGGTTCACTAATTGGTTGGGTAGGATGAGCAGCGTATAGCGCGCCACTGCGAGGGTATTGTATTGATATCCGGTATGATCCAACTCTTGGGTGAAGCTGATCAGACCGAAAATGGCCCCCAGTACCACCATGGCAAGTAGCCAGCCTTTGACTACGCTTAAGCCTATATAGCGTTGTAGGATCATCGCCGTTTCATCCTTGGGAACGTCAGTAGTAGTGCCAGCAGCCCGGCCTGCAGGACATAGGCAGTCCACAGCCCCGGTATCGCCCCGAGTGTACCTTGCTCCATGAGAGTGCGCAGTACGCTGACCATGGAGAACAGTGTGATGTAAGCTAACAGGGCAATAGAAACGTTGCGAAAGCGGGATTCTCTTGGTGCGGAGCGAGCCAGTGGCACGGCAATCAAGGCGAGAAGTATCGTTGCTAGCGGCGTGGTGATTCGCCACTGGTATTCCGCGACATCCTTGGGATTGGAGGATTGTGACAGGTTCAGCGTGGTTTCCGCCTTGCGCCGGTATTTCTCTTGCGCCTCTTCGTTGGGCAGTTGGACGACCAACTCTTTGAACTTCAGCGTCAAATCCTTTTGCCCGCTATTGTCCAGCAGGTAATTGTAACCATTATAAAAAGTCGCTTGCATAGCTTGACCCGGATTGAGCGTGGGCATCGCCGCCGATTCTGCAACGATGATCTCAGAGCGCGCCTCCTTCTGGTAATTCTTTTGTAGGAATACACCCTTGTGTAACCCCCTTTCCAGGTCTACGTCTTGGGCGATAAAGGTGTAGTCGCTGCCATCCATGGTGACGAACTCGTCGGCTGACATCTGTTTTAAATCAAATTGAGCTGCGGCCTGTGATTCCAAGGCGTAGCTGGTGCGAAAAGCCCACGGGCGACCCAGAGTGGACATCAATCCGGTGATGAGAGCGATGACCAGTGCAAGCTTCAACACCGCTTGCAGAATACGTGCCCTACTAACGCCTGCGGCATAGAGCGCGCTCATCTCGGAGTCACGGTAGAGTCGGCCGATAGCCGACAACACTGAGAAGAAAAATGCCGAGGGCAACAATATCTCCAGTGTGATCAGCGTATTGAGGCTGACAAGCTTGAGCGCGGTCAGCATATCCAGTTGCCCGCTTGCGGCGAGGGTCAGTTGGCGCGCCGCGGAAAAGCCGATGAAAATCAGTACTAGGAGGCCGAGCCCCGTACAGAAGGGGCGAATAATTTCCCGGCTGATGTGGCGGTCGATAATCAAGGGGGTCGTGTTCCTGTCGATGCAGGCCGCTATTCTACATGAAGCGCCCGTTATCTGGCCATTTTGGCTTGCTTCGAGCATAATTGCACGCTTTGCGAATGCAAATACACCCTGCCTGCGAGTATTACACTAAATGTTAAATTTGAGTGATGGTGTCAAGAAGGCGCTGATTCTCATTCCAACTCAGCCCCTGCCAGCCAGGGCTCGGGTTGCCGTGCGTCGTAAACACTTGGCTCGCCTAGAGATGGCCAAAGCGCAGCGTGCCAATTTTTTGATTATCGGGCACCCTAAGAGCGGCAACACCTGGCTCAAAGTTATGATTTCGCGCTTGTATCAGTTGCGGTACAACCTGCCCGAGTCGACGCTTATCAACACTGACGAATTTGCGCGTAAAATCCCTGAGATTCCTCGTTTGGCAGCAACCAACGCCTACTACAGTTATGAGGGCGAGGTGGGTAAACTGCTGGCCTGTGGCGCGCTCGATAACCCGCTGCGGCATAAGCCGGTGTTATTTCTGGCACGTAACCCGATCGATATTGCGGTGTCCTGGTTTCATCAGTTTACCAAGCGTCAGTCCCGAGCTAAGCAGGAACTCATTAACCATTTTGTGGATCACCCCATTGATCGCCGCACGGTGCAGATGTGGGATTTTGTGCGCCATTCGGATATTGGCCTGCCCAGCCTTATCGAATACCAGAACACCTGGGCCCGCAACGTGCGGGAACTGGAGCATGGAATGCTGGCTCGTTATGAGGATTTACGTGCTCAGCCTGTGCCAACACTGCATCGGATTACGCAGCTCATGGGTGAGGACTTCAGTGTAGACGAAATTAGCGCGGCGGTGGAATGGGGTTCCTTCGACAACCTGCAGAAGTTGGAGACCAGTGGGACTTTTAGTCAGGGTGGCATGAAGCTGGTAAACGCCAGTGACCCCAGTACGTTTAAGGTCAGGCGAGGAAAAGTCGGTGGTTATCGAGAAGATTTTGATGTGGCCCAAGTGGCGGAACTCGAAGCTTTGGTGCGGGATAATATTCTGCCGGAGCTGGGCTATTGTCAGGGCGTAACGGACGCCTGACGGTGACACCTCGTACCTGGGTTATCCTCAGTGACAAGCGAGGCGATAACGGCCAAGTGGAGACGATCGTTGACGCACTGCCGTGGCCGGCCGAACACAAATACGTGCACATGCGTCCCCAGTGGGTACTGGGCAAGCCGCGCTATCGACCTTCCGTGGATCACCTTGATTTGAGTCGCAGTGACACTCTAGAGGGCCCATGGCCCGATTTGATTGTTACCGTTGGCCGGCGTCCTTCGATGGTGGCCCTTTGGGTGCGCAAGCAATCGGGCAATAAGACCAAAATAGTATTGGTGGGTAAGCCGTCCGGACATATGCTCGATTTTTCTTTGGTGGTTGCCAGCGCCGAGAACCAGCTGCCACCGATGCACAACTTTTTACCGATCACTTTGCCTCTGATGCGTGTCGGCTCTGACGATGTGGCAAGTGAGGTTTTGGCCTGGCAGGAACGGTTCGACGGACTGCGCAAGCCATTGATTGCTATGCTGGTCGGTGGTGAGACCAACCCGTTCATTATGAATCGGCAGGTAGCCAACGATTTGGTGGCGACGGCGCACTGGGTTGTTGATGAGTTGGGCGGTACGCCCTATGTCACTACCAGTCGCCGCACCACACCCGAGGTGGTGGAGATATTGCGTCGTGATCTTCCAGAACAGGCTGTTTTTTATGCATGGTCTGCAGAGGCAGAGGATAATCCCTATCGGGCTCTACTGGGTTGCGCCGACGGGTTCATCGTGACAGCCGACAGCGTGTCCATGATGGTGGAAGTTATCTATTTGCACAAACCGCTGGCGATTTTTCCCTTACCTGGGGGTTGGCTGGGCCGTATTGATCAACGGCGTCGCTCATTGGCTCACTGGCTGTTTAATCCAACACTGGATTCTACTTGGGATCGTTGGCGTCATCGTCTTGCGAGGGGGTTTTACTATGTGGATATCTTCAAGGTGTTGTGCGCTACTCGAGATTTCCGCGCGTTTCATCGCCTGCTGGTCGACAAGGGACTGGCGGTCTGGTCAGGACAACCCTTTGTGCAGCCCAGTGCGCAATTGCCTGATGATGCAGGCTTAGTAGTAAGGCGTATTCAGGCACTTTTTTAGTGCCGATTGCTGCGACTGGACTAACATCGGCGCACTTTCTGTCGCCGCAGGCGTGGGCCTTGAGCGTCTAACCAGAGAGGGCATTTGTTCCTTAAGCTTTGTGGATACCTTTGTAAATCATTGTACGGACCGCCAGTGGAAACAATAGGGTGCGGATTGTCCAATTGGGGAAGCGAAAACTGCTACCTTCTGGTTGAAATACGCGCAAGCCATCGCCCTGTACGCCGAAGATTGAGCCCCAGCGATAGCGTGGCGACTCATAGCGTTTCATGCTGATGTTTCTACCGTCAAGATAAGCGTGAATATTGTGTCCGAGCAGGCGATATCCCCAGTTTCGAGCCGAGCTTCGATGAGGGTCTGAGGCGGCAATGTCGCCCACTGCGAAGACATTGTCATAGCCGTCCACACGCAAAAAAGGGTCAGTTTTTACAAAACCATTGTCGTTAAGCATGTCGGCGGGAATGAAGTCGTTGTTGGGGGTCATTTTGCCGACTGCCCACAGTGTAATGTCGGCGTTAAAGTCGTCTTGCCCGCTTGAGAATGCAATGGGTTCAGTGGTAAAACGATCGCATTGAAAGCCATCCGGTATGACTGCGCGATGATTGGGGCGTAAGTTCACGCCAGCATCGAGCAAGTGCTGCTCTGCGCTGTTGCGCACTTTAGGGTGATAGCCGGGCAGGGGCTGGTCTTCACTGAAGAAAAAGTACACAGATTTTTCGGGACATCGTGCCGCTAGGTTGGCCGCGACACTCGCGCCAGTGGCGCCGCCCCCAATGATCGCTACCAATTGTGCCTGCAACAGTTGTTGTGAGGCGCGGTCAGTGTTCTGGTTGATGGAATCAGTATTTTCCAGCACATTGTTGCGCCAGAAGCCGTTGGTCACGCCGGAAGAGATCACCAGTGCATCGTAGTGCTCCACCTGTTCGCTGTCATCGTGCAGTCGCACGGTAACGGTGGTTGTACGGGGATCTATAGCCGTAATCAGCCCTTGCAGCGTGCGTACCCCACGCAGCTGTTTGTAGCGGCTAAAGGGCATCAAATAGTCTTTTTTCCACGCTTTGGGCTGTGTCAGGCGCATGCCCAACTCCTGACCACTCACAAGGCAGGGCTTGGGGCCGATTCCCACGATATCGAAGTCCTTGCCCAGATTGATGGCAACCAAGAGCCCGGTATCACCAAATCCGGCTATCACAACGCGCTTTTTCACTATTTTATGCCTTGATGTGATGATCGCTACTCTGGGTCACCGTTTTCAATCCAGCGCCACGTTACTCAGCGTATCCCGAGCACGTTCTTCATAAAATGCGTGCCAAAACGACTTACACGCTGGGCGACAACAGCAAACAGACTCTGATCCAAGTAGTTTAACTGCACCATACGGCGTTCGCCGACAAATTGGGTATGTCCGTGCCAAGAGTGATCAGTGCGGCGAAATGCGAGAAGGTTACCCCCCGATGGAATAACCTGAGCAGCATAGTTCTCAATGTCGTCTTTTGAGCGCAGCAGACGCAGTTGGCCGGCTTCGTTGTCCCACTTCTCGTTAAAGTAGACCAGTACCGTAATAACCTTACTTTTGTGATCGGTGTGAATGTTGCCATCGGTACGTTCGCAGAACTTACGCACCGTCACGGTAGTCGGCAGGGAAACTAAATCCATATCGAAGTGTTCGCCAAGCACGGCCGCAAATTCTGGACTCTGCAACTCCTGCATCAACTGTTTGAAGGCGACGCCATAAGTGAGACTTTCCAGTGTGTGGTTGGCCGCACTGTCTATTGCGGGATAGTCGCGGTTGACTTGCTCCAGTGAGGGGGCGTCGAGGAAGCTCGGTACTACTAGGTAGTCATAGGGATCAGTTTCTACGCGCGCTGCGCGCAGAGCATTAAGATTGGTCAGTGGCATTAGCGCATTTTAGTACGCCTGTTGTAAGTCCGGCAAGGCAGTGATAAGCATGAGGATGTTAATAGTGCGGTAAATCAGGTCTTACCCATTAGTGCGGCAAACAGTGATATACGGTATTATTCTGAGCCTTTTCAAGACGTTGCCGAGGATAATTCAATCTATGGCCGATAGAGCAATGGTCGTCGTACGCCATATCATTTCATTGCTCTGCTTTTGGCTGCCTGCTGAACGCCGTAAAAAAATAGAACGCTGGCTGCGTGGGCGCGAAGAGTTTGGGAAGCTACAGCGCAGTGACTGGGTACTGATGAGCTGGGGTAAATCGGGCAGGACCTGGTTGCGGGTGATGCTGTCCAGGGCCTATCAACTGAAAGGCAATCTGGATGCGAGTGACTTGCTGGATTTTGATAATTTCAAGCAGCATGATCCACAGCTGCCTGCGGTATTTTTTACCCACAATAACTATCTGCGCGATTACACCGGCAACCAGTATTCCAAAATTCACTTCCAGGGCAAGCGCATCGTTCTTCTTGTGCGTGACCCGCGCGATGTCGCTGTATCCCAGTTTTTCCAGTGGCAGTTTCGCATGCGCCCTAAAAAGAAGTTCATCAATGACTACCCGCCCCATGGATCGGCGATAGACGTCTGGGACTTTGTTTTGGATAAAGAAGCCGGGGTGCCACGTATTGTTGACTACTTCAATGGCTGGGCGCAGGCAATTCCTGAATTGAAAGATGTGTTGGTGGTTCGTTATGAGGATATGCGTAAGGAGCCCAGTGATGTGTTGGCAAAAATACTGGCCTTTACTGGCACTGAAGTGACTGCAGACCAGGTGCAGCAGGCGGTAGAGTTTGCTGCTTATGACAACATGAAAAAAATGGAAGAAGATACGTTCTTTAAAGGTAGTGGTGCCCGAGTCAAGCCGGGTGACAAGGACAACCCTCAGTCCTTCAAAGTACGCAAGGCCAAGGTCGGCGGCTATCGCGATTATTTCAGCGATGAGCAGTGCCAGCAGCTCGAAGAAATGGTGGCTCAGTTGGATCCACTGTTCGGTTACGGGGGGCAGCAGCCGTGAATATGGCTTTTCAAAATGTACGCCAAGCCCTGCAGACAGCGAGTAAGAAGCTCTCGCGTCGAGCGTTGCACTGGCGTATGCGTGGTCAGCCAGAGGCAGATATTCTAGTGGCTGAGCGCAAGCTCCGCGGCGTAGAGCAGTTTGACAAGCTGCACAGGGCTGACGTCGTGATAGTGTCTTTCGGTAAAAGCGGGCGGACCTGGTTGCGGGTGATGATCTCCCATCTATTTCGTGTGATGTACAAGTTTCCTGAAAATGCCATTCTGGGGTTTGATAACTTCCACAATCTTAACCGCGAAGTCCCCAAAACGTTTTTTACGCACGACAATTACATCAAAGATTTTACCGGAGACTTCGACACGAAAGCCCCGTTTTATGACAAGCGCGTGATTCTGCTTGCCCGGGACCCTCGCGATGTCGCGGTATCACAGTTTTTTCAATGGAAGTTCCGGGTGAAGTCAACCAAGATAGCAATCAACAACTATCCGCCCCGGGGCAGTGATATAAGTCTGTTCGATTTTGTCATGGGCGACAACGGCGGCAGTATGCAGGCCGTGACCGATTATCTGAATTTATGGGCGCGGGAAGTGGATAAGATGGAGTGCTTTCATTTGCTGCGCTATGAGGACCTGCGCGCGCGGCCGCGTGAAGAACTGCGTCGCATGCTCGATTTCATGCAGGTGGACGCCACTGAGACGCAAGTCAATGCAGCCGTGGATTACTCTTCTTATGAGAATATGAAAAAAATGGAAGGGTCGCAGCAGCTTCGCCTCGCTGGCGGTCGCATGATGCCTCGCGATAAGGATAACCCCGACAGCTTCAAGGTTCGTCGCGCCAAAGTCGGTGGTTATCGTGATTACTTTACTGATGAAGAAGTCGCCACAATCGACGCCAGACTGGCGGACACCTTGGCCCCCCTCTTTAATTACAAGTAACCCGTCACTTCGGATTCTCGGCCAACGCAAGGCGAGTGCTTTCTCCCTTTTAGTTATAGGTAGGACCAGTGTTTTTGGCCGTCTTGCTCGTATCGATCGTGAATCGTTAACGGTGGATTCAGGCGCCGATCAGTTCCAGTGCATCAGGGCGTAAGTGCCCCTGAGCAATCTCCTCACGCAGCAGGGCTTCGGTAAATTCTCCATCTTCGAGTGCTTCGCGCACCAATCCAAAAAAGAAGGCTTCCTGCCTTGGGTCGGGGTGAGCGGTGTAGGTGCCGGCAAATGTATAATCGCCAAACAAGGCACGGCGACCACGTCGCAACCAGTGTCTGGGGGGAAATAACTGGAACGTGTCTGCGGGGCGATAGTCGACCTTGAGACCTGTTTTCCAGGGTTGTGTTTTGCGTTTGGTATTGTGCAGCAGTTTAGTGTCTTCAGTCAGATGATCGAAATCGTTCCATTGATTTTCAAGTGGGTTAACTGTTGCGGGGTTTTCCAGTTTAAGCGATATCCATTCCATGTAATCCCGTTTTGCTGGCTCGAACATATCCGCAAAGTTGCTTTCAAACTGCCAATGCTGGAGTTTGGCGCAATCAAGCAGCATCACACTAGAGGCGTAAGCACCTTTGCGACCCTTGCGTCCAGATTTTGGGCGACACATGATTGACGCGCCTGCCATGTCACGGCTCAGTAACTCCCAAATATCCCCAACGGCGAAAATATCTGGATCCATGATCACTGCGCGGCCTTCGTAGTTCATCAGTTGGGGTGGGGCGAAGCGCAGCGGGGTAAAGGATTGTAGGTCGTCATTCAGCCACGGGCGCAATTCACCGTCGCGGCGGTAGAGCTGTCCTTCACGCTCCAGCATGCAGGGGTAGCTCTTTAACTCGATGAATTTCACATCGAATTTATCCGTGTGAGCAGAACGTTTGCGCAGCGAATAACGACTGACCAGTGCGCCTAGCATCTGCTTGTGGTTTGTGTGAATAAAAACGGTTGGTTTCAAACTGTTTCTTCTCGCGCATAATGTGTGGGATAGTTTAACGCTACTGCGATCTTCTACAAACGTCTGGCTTTGGCAATTTTTGGAGCGACGCTCTGGTGTGGCCGTTACCGACAATCGATGTAATAAGGAAACTGCGTGGGCGAGGATCAATTAACAGTCTGGTGTCTGCTGGGGAAGAAAGCCGGCGATAATACGCAGGTGCGCGCTCTGGCTGCGGAATTGGACTTGGACAGCGTAGAGAAGTCTATAGCGGCCAGGCCCTGGGAACTGTTGAGTCATCTCGGCACTGGGGCGACGCTTGTGGGGATCGATCGCCGTCAATCCAGTGATTTGCAGGCTCCCTGGCCGGATATTGTGATCAGCGCCGGGCGTCGCAATGAGCCTGTAGCACAGTGGATAAGGCAGCAATCTGGTGGACTCACTCGTCTGGTCCATATTGGCCGCCCCTGGGCGTCTCTGTCGAGTTGGGATCTGATCGTGACGACCCCACAGTACTTTTTGCCACAGCAGGACAACATCCTGCACAACACTCTGCCATTGCACCGTGTGTCGCTGGAAGGCCTCAGACGTGCCGAAAATCAGTTGCGCCCGCAGTTGGCGGCCCTTCCGCGTCCTTGGTTGGCAGTGCTTGTAGGGGGTGACAGTGGCCGCTTTGTCATGACCGGTGAGAAGGGTCGGCGGCTGGGCTCACTGGCTGCGGATCTTGCTACTGCTGCAGGCGGCTCTGTGTTGTTGACCGACAGTGCACGCACACCGCGTGCGGCCGGAGATGCTTTGCAGGCGCAATTGACCGCTCCGAATCTTTGCTACCGTTGGGGCAGTGGGGATGACAACCCTTATCGAGGACTGTTGGCGCTGGCAGATGCTTTTGTGGTCACTGGCGAGTCCATGTCCATGCTGGGCGAAGCCGTCGATACGGGCCGGCCGCTTTACATATTTGATGTGGGCGACGGCGCGGCGCATTGGTGGACGCTGCCGCACAGCTACCGCTACAAACCGCTCAGTCACCGCGTTGCAATGCGTTTCGGGCCCGCCCGTATGCGGCGCGATATTGGTAATATTCAGAATACTTTGGTGCGCGATGGTGGGGCACGATGGTTGGAGCCCAGTATGATCCACTCTGCTGCAGATGGCTTGAGGGCGGCTATCGCGTCGCCTTCTGCTCCTTCGCAGGGGTCCGGATCAGTTGCACACAATGAACTGAAGCGCGCAGCGCAGACGGTCAGGCAGCTTGTGATAACGCGCTGAGCGGATGCAGCGGTGCCGAGGGTAAATCGGGTGTATTGGCCAGAATTTCCAATGCGTCATGGCGAACATGGTTCTGTGCCATCTCAGCGCGTAAGAAGTCCTCGCTAATCTTGCCCTCTTGTATGCACTCCTTAAGCAGGCCAAAGAAGAACGCTTCCTGGTTGCGATCGGGGTGCTGCTTATAGTTGCCCAAAAAAGCGTACTCGCCAAACAGTTTGCGGCGTGCGCGCATGATCCAGGCCGCAGGGGGGAACAGGCGAAAGCGTTCCGCGGGACGCCAGTCGGTAGGCAGGCCGGTCTTCCAGGGTTGAGTCTTGCGCCGTGTGGTGTGGAGCAATTTGGTGTCCAGTGAGAACTTGTCGAAATCGTTCCACTGGGTCTCGAAAAAACCGATTGAGGCTTGATCCTCTTCCTTCAGACATATCCAAGGTTGGTAGTCCTGGGTGAAATCGAACATGGCTTCAAAGCTTTTGTGGGCATCCCAATGGGGGAGTTTGGCGCAATCAAGCAGCATAACGCTGCTGGCCATACATTTATCGATCAGACCCTTGGGGCCGGATCGCATGCGGCACATGATGGCATTGTCCTCCATGTTCCGACTAAGTAGCGCCCAAATATCGGCAGTGGCGAAGATGTCGGGGTCGATGACCACAGCGCGGCCCTCGTAATTCATCAGCTTTGGCGGCATGAACCGTGTTGGCGTAAAAGACTGCAAATCGTCATTCAGCCAGGTACGCTTGACGCCGTCACGAAGGTACTCTTGACCTTCCCTAGCAGCGAAAAAGGGGTAGTCGCGGCTGTCCATAATCTGCACATCGAACTTGTCGTTGTTGAGGGAGTAGCGACGCAGGGCGTGTTTGGCGACGATGGCACCGGTAATTTGCTTATGGTTGGTTTGAATAAATACGGAGGCTTTCATGGGGTTGCCAAGGCTGTCAGAGGTCACTTTAATGATCCTAAAACTATAAAGGAATACGTCTTAATTTGCTATTTCGAGGAACTGTTTTGAACGTGAATAGTACGCGCTACGCTGGATATCAGTCCGTTGTTACTTAAAAATCCCGCGGCGGTAAAGACCCCAAAAAAATCCCCATAGGTGGATGAGTGGCGCACGCCTGACCGCATCGGGGATGAGGATTTCCTCCCCCGAGTGACGCTCGAGCTTCCAGGCTATGTAGTCCAATCCGCCCTCGAAAGTGAACAGCGCTTTGATCAGCCGCACGATAGATAGGAGCTTACCTTGGCCCCGTCGAAGCGCCCATGCCAGCGTCGCAAGTCGGCGCCTGATGGTGCCAATCTGGCTGCGATAATGCAGTTCCTCGTCCTGCGTGTGCAAGGAGAAGGAAAACCCGAGGTCGCTTGCGTGATGCCGCGTCAGGGCTCCATAGAAGTCCAGGGACGTGCTTGCTAACTCCTGGGCCCGCCCGCCGCGCTCTGTACGCAGTTCTGTCGCATAGCTTAGGCTTAGCGATTGCTCCCACAAGGTCAGAAGGCTGCCCTGAGCGGGTAGAGCTGGCAGAGCCTTTCGCAGCAGGGTATGCGCTGCCTGCGTGAGGGCTGTTTCTATCTGACCTCGCACTGATTGGTCACGGGCATATAAGATGCGGGTGGGCTGCGCGAAACGGCCCCAGATATAGGACTCGAACCAGGCTGGTGAGCAACCTCGTTGGAAATCGCGCAAGGAAATGACGGTGACTTTGCTGCGCAGGGTCTTGCCCTCATTGCCATCGTCTACCGGCTTTTGCTCGGCATAGAAGACATTGGGAGGTAACAGCCAGTTAGCAGCCGCTAGTAGAGGGCGGCGATAGGCTGCGCGATAGCTATCGCAGATCAGATACAGGTCCAGCAGCCCGTCATAGATATCGCCGCTGCGCAGGCAGGAGCCATACACTAACGTGCTGCAGATAGTACCGTGATGGCGGGCATCAAGTTGTGCCAACAGCGCCGCTAGCGTCGGGTCCAATACTGCGTCGGGACCGGCGACCTTGGGGTAGGTATTCACAGGCGCAAAAATGCCAGAGGTTCGCTGGCGCTTATCGTCGCAGCTTGGGCAACCTGCAGTAGTTCTCCGTCCAGATTGATTTTACCTTCCATTTTAAGCGTTACCCTATTGGTGTTGTGGCTATGGTAGCCCGATGTCGGCATCGCATTGCGACTGTGACGACCGCGCACAATAGAGAAGAAGGTGCGGGCAAAGCGAGTACAGCCCTGTTCCATGAGAGTCAGGCGAATGGCGCCAGGCTCTGTGCTCCAGAACGGGCGCATACCGAAAGCCAGACGCTGCAGAGTGCTCACGGCGAGGATTAGGGTGCTGTATTGGGTCGGATCACTGTCTTCAAGTGACAGTGTGATGTCGACCTGCTGATTGAAATCTGGGTCGTCACGTACGACCCCCCACACAGTGCGCAGTGTGCCCAGCGCGAGGCTAAAATCATCGCGCAGGCCCCGCGAGTGGATTTCCTTGTGGGCGTATTCCGTGCCATGAATGACTGCCCCGCCACCGAGAAACATTCCATAGCGCTCGGGTTGGTCGGTGTCTATGACCACCCGCAGCATTGCCCGTTGCGCGATTTTATTAGCAGTTTCACGGTTGCCTTCACTCCACCGGCAGAAGTCCGTGACCGCCTTATTAAGTGAGCCACGCAGGCCTACATCCCCAGCACTCATGTTGGCTGTGCCGCCCGGCAGTAGGGCGATTAGAGGTGGTGTGACGAAGGGTTTCGATTCTAAAAGCGCACCAAGAATGGCCGCCACTGTCCCATCGCCGCCATTGATTGCCAGTACCCGGACATTGAGGTCGGCAAGTTCCTGCAGCACAGGCCCGATATCAGCCGTACAGTGCGTAATACGGTGGTGGATGCTTGGATGCCGCTCGATACGTGAGCGGATGCCTTCGAATTGGTCGCGGTTGTGGCCGCTGCTGGGGTTGCTGATCAGACCTATCGGACCTGCCATCGGTCTCACAATAGGGATTCCCTCATAGTGACGGACTTGAGGTTGATTTCGGTGGCGCCAATGCGCGGTGCTTGCCCGCGTATTTGAAGTGGCAAGCCAGTAGTGCGGTCGAAGAACAAAATAATCTCTCCATTCAGTCCAAGCAGCCTGAAGTCATTTTTTTTCTCGAGTATCGTGTCCGGCTTGGCGTGTATGGCCACGGCCAGTGTTTCACGCGTGCCAGCGGCACGGTCTTCCCCCGTGATGTCGTAGTCAACGGTGATCGGGATGCCATTGCCACTGGTGAGATGTACTCGATAGAAGTTCAAATCAGTGTGAATCAGCACATCCATAGATTTTCCCGGCCCTTGCGCCTGCAACTGTTGTGCAAGCAGCAGCAGCATGTAGGGCGTTGTCACCATGATTTCATTCGCCGAAGCAGGATAGACAAGCTCCGTGCGCGACGTTGCCGGCCAATCCTGGGGTAGGGTATCGTCATCAGTCACCGGCTCGCGACGTTCACGGACTATAAAATCGGCCTCATACTCGTAGGATTTCACCCGTTCTTGCTTGCCTTGGCTAAGGCGCGAGCGGGTGAGTGCCCGGCCCGTGGCTGGCTCAAAATTCACCCGCACTCGCTCTGAATTATTCACTACAGAGCTCTCGACGTACAATTCCCAGCGCTCCGGATCATCAGCGACGGGAAGAACTTCGATGCGTGATCGCGCAGTGGCCCAAAACGCTGTTTGCTCGAACTCCACTACACGCCACTCAGGTAGCTGCGGGGCTTCGATGGTAGAGGCCTGACTAACGCTGGATAGCGCCATGAACACGTTGATGAAGATAATTCTAGCTAGCTTAGTCATATTGAATAACCATCGTGACGAAAAAAGTGACCTTGGGCCAGAGCCGCTTTGGGAGAGTTAACTCCCCGGGCGGTTGGTGAGAGGCTTGCTCAAGACGTTTAGTCAACGCGGTGAGAGCTTCAGCTGAAGGCCGTGTTTTTACCTAATCCTCATTAAAATCAATTGCTTGTGGCGATCTGCGAAAGGCGTTAAAAATACCACACATCCTTGAGAATGGCATGATCATCCTATAACCTTCGCTTCGCGATCTGTCCGCGATCAGGAGAAATTTACATGCATATGATTATCAAGCGACTGATCAAATGGTTGGTACGGGCAATTTCGGTATTTTTACCAGAGGCTAAGGCGCACGAGTTACAGCGCTGGCGTCGAGGTAGAGAGGAATTCTGGAAGTACAACCACTGTCAGTACATTTTTGCCTCTTACGGTAAGAGCGGCCGCACGTGGGTGCGGGTAATGATCTCGCGCTACTACCAGCTGGTGTACAAGTTGCCCGACAACATTTTAATGGGCTTTGATAATTTTACCCGGCTCAACGGGGATATCCCTAAAATCTTCTTTACCCATGATAACTACCTGCGCGGCTACACGGGTAATGTCGGTTCGAAAAAAGATTTTTATAGCAAGAAGACAGTGCTGCTAGTGCGCAACCCCATCGATGTCGCCGTGTCACAGTTTTTTCAGTGGAAGTACCGCATGCGGCCGGAGAAGAAGGCCATGAATCACTATCCCGCACATGAGGCGGATATTTCGGTTTACGATTTTGTGAAGGACGACAACCAGGGCCTCTCGCACATCATTGAATTTCTTAACAATTGGGCTAGAGAGCTACCGAAAATTCAGCATTTGCTGGTGGTACGGTATGAAGACTTGCGCTCACATCCTGAACAGGAAATGGCAAAAATTGTCACATTTCTGGGGCTTGAAGCTAATACAGACTATCTCCGGGATACAGCGGAGTTTGCTTCGGTGGAGAATCTGCGGAAGAAAGAACAGGAAAATTATTTCTGGCGCAGTGGCAGTCGCGTGCAGGCCAAGGACGTCAATGATCCCAATACGTTCAAGGTGCGGAAAGCCAAGGTCGGCGGTTACCGCGATTATTTTGATGACGATCAAGTGGCGGAGTTGGATGCTATGGTAGATTCGTTTCTTTTGCCGGCGTTCGGTTATACCAGCACAGAGGTCGCGGAGGCATAGTGACGAATAACTGCGTCTTTATTCACACCAATGAGCGGCAATGGCTGGGGGCTTTGGTTGCTGAATATTCCTTTCGTCGAAATTCAGCCCATGCGGACAAGTTTGACGTTAAGTTTATTCATACTCGTGACTACCCCTATCTCAGCGCCAAGGAAGGCCAGACCTTCCTGCGCGGTGGTACTGAGCGTGTTTGGCACATGGACGATTTACAATCCTTCACGCCACTGCGCTTTTTGCCGCCGAAGTTGATGAATTGGCAGGGACGCGCGGTGCTGACCGATCCAGACATTTTCGCAGTGGGTGATATCTACGACCTGTTACAAAAGGACATGAAGGGCGCCGCTGTCATGGGCCGTCGCCGCTCAGGAAGCCAGAGGAAAGCGCTCCAGGTTGCCACCAGTGTGATGTTGATGGACTGTGCTCGCCTGCAGCATTGGGATGCCGAATTGGAGTTCGATCAGCTGTTCCGCTCGGAAATAGACTATAAAAAGTGGATGGTGCTCGCTTACGACGACCCCGCCAATATCGGCTACCTCGAAGACTGCTGGAACGACTTTGACCATCTCGATGCCAATACGCGCTTACTGCACAATACGAAGCGCAAAACACAGCCATGGAAAACAGGTTTGCCTGTGGATTATACGCCCGCTGAAAAATTCAAGGGTAACCCGCTACTGGACTCTGCCAATAGCTTGCGGATAAAGATGTTTGGTCAATATGGCCTGCTGGGTCGTTATAAAAAACATCCGGACTTGCGCCAACAGCAGTTTTTTTTCGGCCTGCTGAAAGAGTGTCTGCATTCAGGACATGTCAGCGAAGATCTTGTCCGAGACGAAATCAGTAAAAATCATGTGCGCCATGACGCTTTTGAAGTGTTGGACCGCACTCCCAATCTAGAGGGAATGGCCGCGTGAACTACCTAAATATTGAGAAGCTGCGCAGTCTATCCCGAGAAGAATTCTTGGCCGTTAATCCCTATCCGTATTTCAATAGCGAAGGCGTTCTGACTGAATCAGGCTTCCAGGATCTGTTGGAGAATATGCCGCCACAGGAGATGTTCGAACAGAAATTTGGTTATGAACGTCGGGCTGGACAGGCACCACATGACCGGTACTCACTAGAATATACGCCGGATATGCCCGTGCCTAAACCTTGGAAGGAATTCATCGGTGAGCTTTGCTCCGATGCCTACCGTAAAGAAATCGAGCGTTTGTTAGGTGCGAAAAAAGCAGAGTTTCGCTTTCATTGGCATTATACGCCCAGTGGTGCTGATGTTTCCCCGCATTGTGATGCCAAGCGCGAACACGGTTCGCATCTGTTTTATTTTAATTCCACTGACGATTGGGACGCGGCATGGGGCGGCTCCACGCTGGTATTGGACGATGGTGGTCGACTAGACTATAACTCGGCCCCCGATATTAAAGAGTTCGATAACGTTATCGAATGCGACTGCCTCGGGAACTACAGCTCTCTTATACTGCGTGGGGATCATGCCTGGCACGCGGTGAACCCGATCGAATGTCCTGAAGATCGTCTGCGTAGGGTTTTCATTATTGTGGTCAATCCGGACAATCTATTCTGGAAGTTACGTGATCGTCTTATAGGTAAAAAAATTCAGCGTTTTTGACCCCTATATTGACGGCCATTTACTCAAATGGGCCTCCTGATGCGCTCTGCAGTCAATTAGCTGATAAACTGCATAATTAAAAGCAACTACTGGCGAGTCAATTCGACCATGATCATCGATCGATATTTTAGCGAGCCTAATGGCAATGTCTGCTTTACGCGCGAGCAAGGCAGTAATTTTGCCAAGCAAATGGCCGATGATTTTAATCCTCTGCACGATATTGATGCTAAACGATTTTGCATCCCCGGCGATCTGTTGTTTTCTATTATTCTAGCTAAGTACGGGATCAGCCAGCATATGGAATTCGTCTTTTCCGGTATGGTTGTCGCAGGCGTGCAACTCCTTATGCCCGAGCCCGCGGAAGAAATGCACATCAATGATGAGGAGGGGAGGGAGTATCTGCGGGTGAAGCGCGCGGGGAATGTATCTCATGACGAATCTTTACTGCAGAATCTAACGCAGAGTTACGTGCAATTTTCTGGCCAAACCTTCCCACATATTCTGGTGCCACTTCTCGCTGAGCAAAATGTAATGATTCGCCCTGATCGTCCGCTGGTCATTTATGAGAGCATGTCTATCGACCTTGACAGGCTTGACGTCGAGAAGCCGTTACTCCGTGGCGATTACAACAAACTTGAGGTCAACGGAAAGCGCGGTAGTGTTGAGCTCGCGTTTCATCTTGAGGATGATGGAGAAGTTGTTGGACGCGGGAAGAAGCATATGTTGCTAATGGGCCTGCGTGAGTATGACGAGGACGCCATCGAAGGCGCCATTAGTTCCTATAACGATAGTAAGCTATCTTTTTCGACATAATAATCATATCCCGCAATGCAGACCACGCGACCGCAGTGTTATCGCCCTGCGGTCATCAGAACGCTACTCCACAATTTTCTGGCTGTGGACTCTATCCAGTTGCGCTCGTATCTGCATAGCCCACGAAGTGAAAACTCGGCGCACTTGCGCTGCATTGGTGATGCTATTGTTTAGGCCCCACAGGGAAGATCCGGACCGGGTGTCTTTTGCCAGAGCGAGCACTTCGCCGGTTTCAGAGTCGCTGAACGTAACCTCGACACTGATCTTGCCGGCGCCCTCTGTCACAATTTTACTGCGCCCTGCAGGCCGTGAGCGATTATCGTCCTTCGGCGCTGTGGGTGCGATGCGGGTCAACTTGGCTGATATCAGCAGCACATCGTCACCGGCCGCCGTGACCAGCGGGTAAGTTTTTTGCAAAGCAAGTTGCTTTGACATCGCCTCATGAAAGTCTTTCTGTAGCCTTAGTCTGTCGGCGTCGGTAAGTTCCCAGTTGGGAGTTCTAGTGGTCCTGTAGCTGTTGGTTGGCTGAATGACCTCCACATTGTCCACGCCCAGGGGTGTTAGCAGAATGGCAGTGTATTTGTTGAAATCCGCGCTGGGATCTATATAGGCCAGTTTGGTGCGTGAGTGATCAACGCGAACGAGGCTGCCCTGAATGACTTCCGCATTTTCGCCGGTTTGGATCTGGGGTGTATTTTGACAAGCGACCAGCAACAGACACGCCAGCGCACTGCCAGCCATTGAATAGTTCATGATAATTGCCCTCATGCATTTTTTAAAAAAAGCTGCGTCAGGTTCTACGCAGTTCCGGGGGTATTCAAGAATACCGTTTTCCGTTATTCACTCGGTAGGCGATCTTCGCCCACCGGCTATTTCCAGCCCCGCTTGTTCTCAGCCATTTCACGGTTTTTAGCCTCGAAGGCAGCGCGCAGTTGAATTAACTTTTTCGGGTTCCGATTGGACGTATCATAGGATTCCCGCGTGTCGCCCGCGAGATCAAAAAGCCATTCTTTCTTTGGTATGGCGACACCTATCGGTGCCTGATCGGTACCATAGAGAACGCCTGCAGCTCCACGGTACTTAAAGTGCTGGTCGCGCACCGCGAACAGAGTCTCACCATCATAGTAGTAAAGATAATCGTGCGGAGACGGTCCGCCATGAGTCAAAATGCTAAGAATACTGCGACCATCGAGGGTTCGATCCGATGGCGCAGGTAGCTGCAACAGGTCCAGCACCGTTGGCAGTAGATCAATGCCCATTGCCATTGCATGTTCAGTCCTGTTTGGCGCGATACCCGCTGGCCAATGGGCAATGAAGGGTACCCTCATGCCGCCTTCGAAGGTGTTGCCCTTGCGGCCACGCTGATCGCCTGCGTCACCTAGAAACCAGGGCCCGTTGTCTGAGGTGATGATGATCAGTGTATTGTCCAGGTTTTCAGTGCGCTCCAGTGCCGCAACGATTGCACCGATGCTGTCGTCTATTTCCTCCAGCACGTCACCGTAAAGGCCGGCCCTCGAAGTGCCGCTGCGCTCGGGTCTGGTAGAAAGTGGAGCGTGAGGAAAATTGTGGGCGAAATAGAGGAAGAAGGGTTCCTCGGCATGTTGCTGGATGAAATTGGTGGCCGCTTGAGTGTAGCGCTCGGTTAGGAAGCGCTGGTCTACCGGTGCTTCTGCGGCGATGTCGCGGTTGGCATAGAGGGCAAAGGGCTGCATATCGTTGCTGTATAAAGCGCCAAAGTAGCTGTCAAACCCCATGTCGTTGGGTAGTGATGGACTGCGATCTCCAAGGTGCCACTTGCCGACCATGCCGGTGGCGTAGCCCGCTGCGCTCAGCAGTTCCGCTAGCGTAATTTCCTCCGCCGGTAGGCGTATATTGGCCTTGGGAGTGAGCAAAGCGTTGAACAAAAAGCCCTTGGCCCCTCCGCTCGGAAAGACCACATTGGGCAGTCCCGCTCGAGCCGCCAGTCTTCCAGTGAGATACCCCGCACGTGAGGGAGTGCACACCGGTGCAGGAGAATAAAAGTCTGTCAGCACAACGCCGTCGGCTGCTAATGTGTTGATATTGGGTGTGGCGATCATCAGGCTATCTTCGGCACCTGCGCCAACATCACCGTAGCCCATATCATCGTAAAGGATAAAGACAATATTGGGAGCGGTCCGATCAGTTTTATCGTGTTGGCTGATTTGGGTCAGATAATCGTGTTTGTTGTTTAGTCTGTTCTGATTCTCGGATTGCCCGCTGCCGGCCAGACGGTAACCCATAAAAAGTGCGATCAGCACAATCAGCAATAACAGGGTGCTGACTGCTGCTGTGATTCTGTTCCAAAAAAACATGAAAATATTCATCTTGGTTCAGTTTCCATCGGTGTGGCGGCCCAATTACACTGGAAATTGGCGTATCAGGCAGAGATACTGTCACATCTGTCTAACCCACTCAAATTCTTCTATCGCATAGCAATGCGGCGAAACTGGTCTTTGGAGACCACATTATGAAAAACCTGCAGGGAAAGCACATTTTGGTTTGTGGCGGTGCTACCGGTATTGGCGCCGCCACTGTTCGCCGTTTATGCGAAGAGGGCGCACGCGTCGGCGTTGGTGATTTCAATATGGCTGCGGCCGAGGGTTTGGTCGAAGAATTGAATGCTGCCGGCTTCGATGCCATGGCTTGGTACTTTGACCAGTCCGATGAGGCAACGATTACTACCCTGGTCGATTCAGCGGTTGCACACTTTGGTCGGCTGGACGGCCTATTCGCCAACGTGGCAGATTTACAATCGGTGCTGGTGGACGGGGATATCCTTAGCAATGACAGCGCTTTATGGGAACGCACCCTGCGGGTGAATGTGATCGGTACTGCGATGTTGGTGCGCGCGGCTCTCCCGCACATGTTAGAGCAGGGCAGCGGTTGCATGGTACTAACGTCCTCCGATGCAGCGGTGATTGGCGAAGCTGAGCGACCGGCTTATGCCGCGTCTAAGGCGGGTGTTAATTCGTTGTGTCGCCACATTGCCTCCAAGTGGGGTCAAGAAGGTATTCGATGCAACGTGATATCACCAGGCTTTGTGCTGACCGAGCAGCTGGACGCGAACATGAGTCAGGCGATGAAAGATTCGATGCGAAAGGGTGTGCGCAGCCAGCGCCATGGCGCGCCGCAGGACATTGCCGGCGCAGTAGCCTTTTTGTTGTCTGATGACGGCGAATGGGTCAACGGCCAGACCTGGCGGGTCAATGGCGGGATAAGCTACGCCAATTAATTGATCCGTTAGTACTATTCATCTGTCACCTGAAGGAGTTTGATCATGATTACCGCTAACAGTGTCTCCAGTGAAGAGATTGTCATCAATGCACCGGCCGAAGTGGTCTGGGGCGTCATTCTTGATTTTGCCAACTACGGCTTATGGAACACATTTTGCCCTAGTATGAAAGGTGAGGCGGTCTTGGGTTCGCCGCTTGAAATGCAAGTTGATTTGGGTAACGGGCTGCAGACGCAGGTGGAGTATGTGACAAAAATTGAGCCCATACACACGATTGTATGGTCCATGGAGAATAAACCCGGCGATCCGATTCATGCGGACCGGATTCAGCGTATAACGCCTATTGATGGATCTAGTTGCCGCTACTGCAGCATTGATGAATTTAGTGGCGAATTTTCAGGCCCGATGATTGAGCAGTTGGGTGCGCAGGTGGAGAAGGGTTTCAACGATTGCGCTGTGGGCCTTAAGGCGCGTGCCGAGTCACTGTATCGAGCGTAAGGATAATTATCCGTCGCGGAGTCCGGTATCCATTAATTATTATGAGAGAGGGTAGTGCAGCGTGGAAAAGAGTATTTATTTTTTGCAAAAGCCCGCGACGGTCTCAATCGAGACGTTTCGGGATAGCCTGCTCAATAAGCTGGTACCGCATCTGCAGTCATTGGGGGCGTCACAGCTGACCATCAATATTGCCGATCTCAACCCGAGCATACAAGAGCAGGCTCCGAGTCGCCTGATAGGGCCCTGGCAGAGACTGTCAGCTGCGGTGTCATTTTGGCACGATTGTCTGGATCAGCGTGCACCTCTTGAGGCGAGTCTGGCAGATATCAGCGACGCCATCATCGGCTATCTAGTCACGGAATCTGTGCCGCAGGTTTTCGATCCGGTGTGGGAGGGAGGGCAACGTCGGCCGGGTGTGACTCAGTTTGGCGCCAACGGTAAGCCGCAAGACGTGTCTGATGAGGCGTTCTATCACAATTGGCAGGTTCTGCATTCCACCTCCTCATTTGATCTACATCCTCTTCGCTGGTCTTATGTGCGAAACGCTGTGGCGAGGCCGTTGACAGCAGACGCGCCTGCATACCGCGCTATCGTGTGTGAGCATTTTCGCGAACTGTCTGACTTTACGGATGATGAGCGCTACTTCGGATCGCAGGAAGCCGTAGTAGCCATGCTGAAAGAACTCCCCGGATTCTGTGATTTCAATAATATGGTCTCTCTGGCGACCAGCGAGTATTATTTTCGATAGGGAGAAAGCAGGGCACTGTTGCTAACTCGCGCGACTGACGGCCTCATATTTGACGCCGCACAAAGCGGGCACAAAATGTTGGTCTGCGCCTTGCCCAGCAGATCCTTGCAAATGGCGCAGGCTATGATTGCTGGTCTCCCGTGATTGACCGAGTGGTCGCTTTGTGACGCATCGGGTGCGCTGCTCGCGAATTTTTTGCTAGATAAAGTCGGCAATGATTATTGCATGATGTGCACACTGGTATACAGTATTGCCAAGGGGTTAGATTGTGCTCAATGAGAGGCTTGGTGTCTCCTCGAAAGCGCAATAATTACGGTCTATGGGAGGCATTCAATGATTAAGGTTATCCCGTCTGGCCAGGCCTGTGGCGCTGCCGTCACCGGGCTGGATCTTTCCAAGCGTCTCGATGTCGGCACATTGCGGACAGTCCGGTCGGCCTGGTTAGAACATCATATCCTTGCCTTCCCTGACCAGACCTTGACGAATGCCGATCTAGAGAGGATTGTCCAAAGCTTGGGGGTTTTTGGCAGTGAGCCCTATTTCGAACCAATGGAGGGGAGTGAACACGTTGTGGCCTTGACGCGAAAGGCGGACGAAAAAGCCCCTCTGTTCGCGGAAAACTGGCACTCCGACTGGAGTTTTATGCAAGAGCCACCGATCGGGACCTGCCTGTACAGTCGGATCATTCCGCCAATCGGCGGAGACACGGGGTTTATCAATCAGCAAAAGGCTTTGGCAGGAATGCCTCCAGCATTGCGCGCAAAAATTGAGGGACGCATAGCACTGCATTCCGCCGCGGGAGCTTATGCTCCCGATGGTATGTATGGAGAGAAGGATAGGGCCGCAGGGCGCAGTATGGCTATTCGTTACTCTGAGGATGCCAGAGACGTGCGCGGTCATCCGTTTATCTTGCAACACCCGGAAAGCGGTCGTGAGACGCTGCTGGGTTGCCTTGGCTATATTGTAGGTGTGGAGGGCATGGCAGACGACGAAGCGTTTACCTTGCTGTTGGAGTTGCATCAATGGCAAACGCGAGAAGAGTTCCAGTACAGCCATAAATGGCAGGAAAATATGTTTGTGATCTGGGACAATCGTAGTCTGTTGCATAAGGCTAACGGCGGTTATGACGGCTACGATCGCTTGCTTCACAGGATCACGGTGGCATCAGACCCGCAAAAGTACCTTCATGTGAATGCGGCCTAACCGCCGTCTGATTGCAATTGGGTGACTGCGACAACAAGATTTGCCATACTTAACCGATAATGTTTGACTGTTTACACCCTCCCTCTTAATAGGACGCACACGTTATGACTATCAAAGTAATTGCAGTATTGTCCACCGCCCTAATGGTCGCTTTGGCCGGCTGCGCTAGTACAACCCCCGGAACCGGTTCGAGTCGCAATCAGGTCATTTCTGTGCAATACGGCATTGTCGAGAACGTCCAGCAGGTGGCGATGGCGCCTAGTTATGGTGCAAGCTCTATACTTGGAGGCGCCCTTGGGCTGCTGGCAACGAGCGGACACTCAAGTGCGTCGCAGGTAGCTGGAGCTGCCGCTGGCGCTGGACTGGGTGCTCTTGTCGCCAAGGAAACCGCCGGCACTGCGGAGCGATTTACCGTGCGTCTGGTCAATAATAGTACGATTGATATCGTGTTGGAAAATCAGGATGTTCGGATAGGAGACTGCGTTTCTGTGGAGCAGGGTACGCATGCCAATATCAGACGCGTTTCTTCAGTATTGTGTTCAACTCCCGCCTCGCATCCCGCCTATAGTTCGATGAACGCAGAAACCGTGCGAGAGTCGTCTGATTGTTTGGCGGCGAAGCAAGAGCTGCTTAAAGCCGCAACGACGGAGCAGACTGATATCGCTTACAAGAAAATGCGTGCGTTCTGCGAAAGTTAATATCGTCAGGAAGATGACTTACCGTCTTCTTGATCTGGTGATGTTAGAAGCACAGGAACCTCATCATGTATTGATGGGGTTCCTGTAGTTGTAAAATTTTATTATTAGTGAGTGCTAGATTCACGCCATGGAAAAAATCACTCATGTCATTGTGAATCCCCTTAAGTCGCTAAACCTTCTTTCTAGAACAGATGTAGAGGGGCTCACGAGTAGCGGCGGCGATTTGTTGGCGTTGTTTCGACACTGTGCCCTGGCAATTCTGAACACCGACAGTGTGAAGGATGATGCCGAAGAACTTCTGACCGACTACGCCGACTTTGATGTTCGCCTGATCCCGCAGCCGCGTGGTCTTAGGTTAGAGCTGTTTAATGCGCCACCCCAGTCGTTTGTCGATGGCAAAATGATCCGTGGTATCCAAGAGCATTTGTTTTCCGCACTGCGCGATATTGTGTATACCGATTTTAAAATAACGGCGGCCCAGCCCAAGCTGCCCAGTTCTGCCCAGATTACCGACACGGTATTTCGCATCCTGCGCAATGCCCGTGTCGTGCGACCTGACCAGTCACCCCAAATAGTGGTGTGTTGGGGCGGGCACTCTATTCCTCGTCAAGAGTATAACTATGCTAAACACATAGGCTATCAACTAGGCCTGCGTGGGCTGGATATTGTGACCGGTTGTGGTATTGGCGCAATGAAAGGGCCGATGAAGGGCGCTGCGGTAGGGCATGCCAAGCAGCATATCAAGAGCGGCCGTTACATCGGGATCAGCGAACCGGGCATCATCGCTTCTGAATCACCTAACGCTATCGTCAATGAGTTGGTGATCATGCCAGATATTGAGAAACGCTTGGAAGCTTTTGTCCGGCTTGCACACTCTATTATCGTGTTTCCCGGAGGAGTAGGAACCGTTGAAGAGGTTCTCTACCTGCTTAGCATCCTAATGCACCCAGACAACAATCAAGCCATTCCACTGGTATTCGCCGGGCCAGAATGCTGCCGCGAGTACTTTGACGAACTGGAGCGATTTCTGGTCGATTGCCTGGGCGAGGACGTGCGTCGCCACTATCGTGTTATCGTGGGCGGCGCGGAAGACGTTGGCCGCGCTATCCGTTCGGCCAACGATGACGTGCATGCAAAACGTCGCGCGACGCAGCAGGCATACTATTTCAACTGGGAACTGGTGATCTCGCCCGATCTGCAGGAGCCCTTTGTTCCTACACACGACGTGATGGCGGCATTGCAGCTTGATGCCCACTTGCCCAAGCATGAATTAGCCAGTGCGCTGCGTCGTGTATTTTCGGGCCTAGTGGCTGGTAACGTGAAGGCATTCGGCATTGAACAAGTGCGCTTGCACGGTCCCTACCAGCTGTCGGGTGACAAGAAATTTCTATCCAGCATGGATCGACTGTTGCAGATGCTGGTGAGGCAGAAACGAATGAAGTTGGATCAGGAGAAATATCAGCCTTGCTATCAATTGGTGGAATGATCGTTCACTGCGGGTCGGCGCCAGTATTTCCACAGGCCAATCATTGAAGCACCTATCCAGAAAACTTCAATCACCAAACTGGCAAGATTAAAGTTGAAGCACAGACTAAAAAAGAGAAAGATACCGCCCACCAGATTTATCAAATTGTAGCTAAGGCTTTTAGGATCAATCCGCTCGAGCTGTAATAAATAGTAGGCCAGTACCACCATTAATGCGCCCAACATGCCGATAGCGTCAATAATATGGTTTTGCATAGCCAATAGTCCAATGTGGGCCGGTAGAGACTGAGCCTATCACACAACAATTAGTTCAGTCGCGATGGCGGGTATATTCAGAAGGTTATTCAATTGCGGTTCACGTTTCAGTCGATGAGAAATTTTTGCACGAACGAATAGAACACTACGATGTCATTATTCTCGGCGCTGGCGCGGCGGGATTATTCTGTGCTGCGGTCGCTGGCGCGCGCGGCCGTCGCGTTTTGGTGTTGGAAAAAGCCAATAAGGTGGGTAAAAAGATTCTTATGTCCGGCGGTGGCCGCTGCAACTTCACTAATCGCGTTGTCCAGCCAGAGCACTTTGTTTCTGGCAATCCACACTTTTGTAAGTCAGCTCTGAGCCGCTATACGCAATGGGACTTTATTGCCTTGGTTGAGCGCTACGGTATCGACTACGAAGAGCGCGCACACGGACAGCTGTTTTGTCAGAATTCGGCTCAGGATATTCTCACGATGCTATTGCAGGAATGCGATAAAGCAGGGGTGACGGTCTCCTCTCGGTGTGGGGTCAGGTCCATTGAGGCCGCGGGTGATTCAACCGGTCGTTTTTCTGTGTCTTTTGATCAGGGGCCAGATACAGAAAAATCTAATCGCTCCGTCGTTTGCCAATCGCTGGTGGTGGCCACCGGAGCACTTTCCATACCCACGCTGGGCGGCAGTGGTATCGGTTATGACATCGCCGCGCAGTTTTCATTACCATTGACCGAGCGCCGCGCCGGACTGGTGCCGCTGATGTTCAGTGACGCCATGAAGTCAATCTGTGAGCGATTGTCTGGCGTGGCATTGGAAGTGGAGGTCCACTGTAACGGCCAGTCCTTTACTGAAAATTTGTTATTTACCCATCGGGGTGTCAGTGGCCCGGTGATACTGCAAATTTCGAATTACTGGTACCCTGGCAACACAGTCTCGATCAACCTACTACCCAGCCTCGATATCAGCCAGTGGTTGCTGCAGTCAAAGCGCGATCAGGGTCATAGCTTGCTGCGTAGCCTGTTGGCGCAAAAATTGCCAAAAGCGCTAGTGGCCGAGTTACAAACGCTCTGGTGGTCAAATGATGCAGAGCGGAAGCTGGCGGACTACAGTGACAGAAGGCTGACCGAGCTTGCCGCGCTATTGGGTAGTTGGATATTGAAACCCTCAGGCACGGAAGGTTACCGCACGGCAGAGGTTACTCTGGGGGGCGTGGATACGGTGGGAATGAGTTCCCGGACCATGGAGGCCGGGGGTCATGATGGCCTATTCTTTATCGGAGAGGTATTAGATGTGAGTGGCCATTTAGGAGGATACAACTTCCAATGGGCCTGGTCTTCTGGTTTTTGTGCAGGACAGTATGTTTAGCGGGCAATAATGTATTTGAAATGATGATATTACCGCTTAAGTCGCGCCCGTAGAGATCGGCCTCGGCACGCAGCGGCGACTTGTTTTCAGTCACCGATATGCGAGAGAATCACTGTATTTTAGTCGCTGATGTTCAGCCAAAACTTAATGAAGTAAACCTGCTGCTATGCTCAGACTAAATGAAATTAAACTCTCGCTCGATCATGGCGCCGATGATCTGACGGCGGCTATCGCCGAGCGATTGGGCATCAGTGAGGAAGATATCTGCAGTTTTAGCGTTTTCAAACGCAGTTATGACGCGCGTAAAAAAGCCAAAATCTTGTTAATTTACCAATTAGATGTCGATCTGCGCTCTGCACAAGAGCACAAGCTGTTAGAGCAGTTTAAAAATGACTCTCGTGTTGGCCCGAGTCCGGACACGCATTATCGTTTCGTCGCGCAGGCTGGTCCGCATTTCCCGCGGGCCGAGCAGCAGCGGCCTATCATTGTTGGCTTTGGTCCCTGTGGGATTTTGACCGCTCTGCTGCTTGCTCAGATGGGACTCAAGCCGATTGTGCTGGAGCGGGGGCGCGAAGTGCGTCAGCGCACGAAGGATACCTGGGCAATGTGGCGCAAGCGTAAGCTCAATACCGAATCTAATGTCCAGTTTGGTGAGGGCGGCGCCGGCACATTTTCAGACGGTAAGCTTTATAGTCAGGTTAAAGACCGCCGTCATTTAGGCCGCAAAGTGCTGTCCGAATTTGTGAAGGCTGGCGCACCGAATGAAATTTTGTTTGTGAGCAAGCCACATATCGGCACCTTCAAGTTGGTAACAATGGTGGAAAAAATGCGTGCAGAAATCATTCGCTTGGGAGGCGAGGTGCGTTTTGGGGTGAAAGTGGAATCACTGTTGCGCGAACAAGACAGTGAGGGCGCTGGCCAAGTAACCGGGCTGACCACTGGCAGTGGTGAAACGCTATTGAGTAGACACATTGTACTAGCAATAGGACATAGCGCTCGCGACACCTTTCAAATGTTGTTGGACCAAGGGGTGTACATAGAATCCAAGCCGTTTTCCATAGGCTTTCGTATTGAGCATCCGCAGTCGATAATTGATCAGGCACGTTTTGGTGAATACGCTGGCAATGCGATATTGGGGGCAGCAGATTACAAGCTTGTACATCATTGTGATAATGGCCGCACCGTATACAGTTTTTGCATGTGTCCAGGCGGTACCGTTGTTGCAGCGACCTCGGAAGAGGGTCGTGTAGTGACTAATGGAATGTCACAGTATTCACGCAACGAGCGCAATGCCAATTCAGCGATTGTCGTCGGCATAAACCCGGATGAAGATTACCCGGGCAATATTTTTGCGGGTATTGACCTACAGCGCGAACTGGAATCGCTCGCCTATAAAATGGGCGGTGAAAATTATAATGCGCCGGCACAGCTGGTCGGTGATTTTCTTCAGGGTCGGCCATCGCAAGCGTTAGGTGGCGTGGCGCCATCTTATCAGCCGGGAGTCACATTGACTGACTTGTCCGAGGCATTACCAGGATTTGCGATTGCCGCCATTCGTGAGGCAATTCCGGCGTTTGACAGACAAATAAAAGGCTTTGCGATGCCAGACGCGATACTGACCGGCATCGAAACCCGAAGCTCATCTCCTATCTGTATTAGGCGTGGCGAGGAGTGCCAAAGTATAAATACTCGTGGTCTATACCCGGCCGGAGAGGGCGCCGGTTATGCGGGCGGCATATTGTCAGCGGCTATAGATGGCATCAAGGTTGCTGAGGCAATGGCGCTGGATATGCTGCAATAGATGTCTGGAAAACCAGCTCACAAAAGTCGGCCTGGCTCATCTATTGATACAGGCCGCAGATCGATCCGCGCTACCATTGGAACGATTCTATCTGCTGTGGTGATCAGCGTTTCAGGCCGGCAGTGCTAAAGCTTGAACTGTCACTGGTTGTAATTTTGCAGCGTGCTCGTCTTTGCTGGTAGATCGCTCCGCGTGAATCCATACGCCACCATCCGGATCCTTGATGATGTCACCGACGCCGCCAGGAATATGGATTCCTATTTCAGTGGGCTGCTCAGCAAACAAAGCCGCAGCGGGAAGATCCATGCCCTCCAATGTGTCCATCACCTTATCAGCGTCAAAATTGAAGTGGGCCGTAATGTCGCGGGTGGCTCCTGTGTGAGGTGCAAAGGCCTGATCCAGTTCTAGCAACTGAGTGACGCGATGCTTTAAGTTCGCCGCTTGCGCGTTATTATCCATGTGATCTTCAATCCACTGTAATGCTACGCGCTGCACGCATTGATAGGTGCGCTCGGGATACGTAAATGAGGTAACAAATAGCTCCTCACGAAATTCATACACCCCCATCTTGTCAGCAGCATTGAGGCCGGGAATTTCTTCGCTAAATTCGGCACACAAGGCGTGCAGCATTGAACGCATCATCCCCGCCACCGGCACGGCCTCAGTCAAGGCAAGATAGCGTAGGGTGAGTGGCATCATGTAACCACGACTCATTAACAAATGCGCGGTGATCAGGAAGTAGCCTTCCAGACCCTCTTCAATAGGGAAACTCATGCACCCCACGACGTACTCTCCCTTGGCCTTGCCGTAACCCGCGACCGGCAGAGTTTCTATCTGATATTCCTCACGCTTGCCGTAGAATTCGGTGCCGGGAAGCAGGGTGTACCCGAAAATATTAATGGTGGGAAAGACTGCAAAGAGCCGATCGAGATTGGTCTCAAAGCTAGTCAGATTGTCACCGATCAACCCCCAGATCAGTTCACAGGCAATCGGCACGCGGGCTTTCGCCATCTCGCGCGCAATGGGCTCGTATTTGTTGGCGTCCATATTGGTGCGGTGGCATAACTCCAGCGCCAGCGGTGTTAATGTTTGCAACGCTAAATGATAATGCGGGAGTAAGTTATTTTCATGCAGCAACAATACAATTTCCTGTGATCGTGGGCCATGTTTTTTGGACCAGGAGGTAGCAAAGGTATGAGGGAGGCCGGTACGTTGCTTTATCTCGCATAACGCCTTTGCCTTCTCTACATCCTCGCGTAATGCGCCAAAATTGGAATCGGTCAGCCAGATGTTCTTGATGCCGGCATCGACAATGAAATTCCAGTCGTGGCGTATCCGGTCCACAGAAAAGGACAACATTTTGGTGCCAATAGCGCCGGTTCCCCATTCGCAAAAGGCGCACTTGTAGGGGCAGCCACGACTGGTTTCGTAGGCGATGCAGTCATATGGATTACCTTCATCGTCCAGTAGGCTGATGACGTCAAGGGCTGACGGCAAAAGATTGAGATTGCGAAAACGTGGCCGCTCTGGCGTCATCACCAATTCGCCCTTTTGAACAAAAGCCAGGCCGGCAACGTCAGGCCACTGCTCAGGACCCGACGCATCTAGGAAATCGGTAAAGGTTGCTTCACCCTCGCCCATGACGACAATGTCCACCGCCTCTGAAAACAGATAATCACTGGCTTTTTGCACGTGAGGGCCACCGACAACAATCAATATTTCAGGACACAGGTCTTTGACGTCTCGCATCAGATCGAGAAACTCTGCAGCGTTCCACGTATACACGGAAAATCCAATTACCGGCTGCATACCCTGAGCTGCGGCTGCTTGCGCGCGAGGGAGCTCCTCTTTCTGCCATTGTTCGAGCCACTGAGAAATACGCTCGGGATGATTAACAAAATGCACCAGCTGGATGTCCGTCTGAGCGGTGTTTTTGCCAAACTCATGATAATAAGCCTTGAGGCCGCCCGTGGTCATGGGGGCCGCGGGGAACGTGTCTGAATCCAAAGATAAAAGCCATATGGGACGCTGCATAGTAACAAATCCGCAAAATTGGAAAGGAAACATTATCCTCAACAATCCCGCGAATGTCAGCGAATTTCTCTCATAATACGGTTCACAGGCCTATTGAGTGTGTCAGGACAGGCGCCCCTTAAATGCCTCGTAGCCAAACTCACGCACAATTTCAAGTGCGTCAGTTGCGGAATTCCATAGTGCAATGGCGGGCAACTTGGTGCCGTTAAAGGTGCTGGTTTTGACCATCGTGTAGTGGGACATATCGCTGAACATAAGGCGCTGCCCGACCTGCAGTGGTTCGGAAAAGCTGTAGTCGCCCATGACATCGCCCGCTAGGCACGTCAGGCCGCCCAGACGGTAAGTATGTTCGAGTTCTTGCGGCGCCGATGCGCCTAGAATATCCGCGCGGTAAGGCATTTCCAGCAGGTCCGGCATGTGACAGGATGCAGAGGTATCGACAATGGCCTGATTCAGTTGGTTCCAGCTTAGGTCCAGCACTTCAGTGACCAAAACCCCGGTGCCAACAGCAACAGCCTCACCAGGCTCAAGGTAAACCTGCACGTCATATCGGCTCGAGAATTCGCGGATACAGGCGGTCAGCTCGGCCCTCTGGTAGCCCGGGAGCGTGATGTGATGCCCGCCACCAAAGTTGACCCACTGTAGGTCGGCCAGCAGGTGCGCGAATTGTTCTTCTACCGCCCGCAGTGTTCGCTGCAGCGGAGGAAAATCCTGCTCGCACAGCGTATGGAAGTGCAGGCCACTGATGTGCTCAAGTTCATTGGCATCCAATTCCGATAACGGAATGCCCAATCGAGAACCTGGAGCACAAGGGTCGTAAATTGGAACGTCCCCTTCGGAGTGCTGAGGATTGATGCGCAGGCCAAATTGTAGTCCCGGTCGGCGGGTTCTGGCCTCCAATGCGAGTGGCCGAAAGCGGCGCCACTGCGCGCAGCTGTTAAACACCACATGATCAGCGATAGCGAGAATTTCTTTTAGGTCGTCTTCGGTATAGGCAGCGCTAAAGACATGAACTTCGCCTGCGTAATATTCTCGCCCTAGGCGAGCCTCATGTAGGCCGCTGGCGCAGGTGCCACTGAGATAGCTGGATACGAGCGGCGCCAGACGCCACATAGAAAAAGCTTTCAATGCGGATAACACCTTTGCTCCGCTGTCCTCTGCCAACTGTGCGAGAATTTTCAAGTTGCGTTCTACGGCGACTTCATCAACCACGAAGCAGGGTGATGGCAGCCTATTGAGATCGAGTTTTTCAAAGTTCGTGAATTGCAAGGCTCTCTCCGTTACGCTAGTTCTCGACGATGTCCAGTTGGAAATTTGGATCCAGCTCCACCACCTTCCACGGCAGTCCATAGCGATTCATGTCGTCCATAAACGGATCGGGGTCGCACTGCTCTATATTCCAGACGCCGGGTTCGCGCCACTTACCTTCCAGTATCATTTTGGCGCCAATGACTGCGGGGACCCCAGTAGTGTAGGAAATAGCCTGTGACTGAACCTCCTCATAGCAGCGCTGGTGGTCACTGATATTGTAGATATACATGACCTTTTCTTTACCTTCTTTGACTCCGCGTACGATACAGCCGATGCACGTTTTGCCTTTGGTGCGTGCCCCCAAAGTAGAGGGCTCGGGCAGTAAGTGCGCCAAAAATTGAATGGGTACTATGGATTGACCTTGGTATTCCACAGGCGCAATGCTAGTCATACCGACATTTTCCAGCACTTGCAGGTGTTTCAGGTAGTTGTCGGAAAAGCTCATCCAGAACTGGGCGCGCTTGAGGCTGGGGAAGTGCTTGCTGAGTGACTCCAGTTCCTCGTGATACATCCGATAAATATTGAATGTGCCAACGTCATCCGGACAGCTATAACGCGCTTTTTTTGACATGGCTGTGGTCGTTATAAACTCTCCATTTTCCCAGTGGCGACATGTAGCAGACACTTCGCGAATATTAATCTCAGGATTAAAGTTGGTGGCAAAGGGATGGCCGTGGTCGCCGCCGTTGACATCGATGATATCGAGTTCATGAATTTCATCGAAGTAGTGCTTGGCGATATAGGCGGTAAAGACATTGGTCGCGCCGGGGTCGAACCCGCTGCCTAACAAGGCAGTCAATCCTGCGTCCACAAAACGTTGCTGGTAATCCCACTGCCATCGATACTCAAATTGGGCCGTATCGATCGGCTCGTAGTTGGCCGTATCCAGGTAGTGGACTCCGACTTCAAGGCAGGCGTCCATAATGGTCAGGTCTTGATAGGGTAGCGCCACGTTGATGACCAGTTCTGGTTTTTCTTGCCGTAGCAGGTTGACCAATGCGGGCACATTGTCGGCATCCACCTGTGCTGTTCGGATGGGTCGACTCAACTGGGCGGCAATCGTCTTGCATTTCGACTCGGTGCGACTGGCTAAAACGATTTCGGTAAACACCTCACTCAACTGCGCGCACTTGTGCGCCACTACGCCGCCAACACCACCCGCCCCGATGATCATCACTTTAGACATTGTCCTTTCCCCCGTCTTCATCTGTTCTATTCATGCTCAAAATAAGTATACCCGTGCAGGCTTTCCTTAAAAGCTCGCAAAATCGCCTGACGTTGGGCGATGGTTATTTTACCGCTGCGCACGGCATCTTCTGCCACTAAGCGAAACTTCTCCTGCATCTGTTTGGGTTCATACTCAACATAACTGAGAACATCAGAGATACTGTCACCGTGGAATTCACGCTCAAACTCGAATGTGCCATCGCGATCAATGGCAACGTTGACCACGTTGGTGTCGCCGAACAGGTTGTGTAAGTCCCCAAGCGTTTCCTGGTAGGCGCCCACAAGAAACACGCTAAGGTAGTAATCTTCGTCTGGTTTTAATGCATGCAAGCTGAGTGTTCGGCTGATTCCTTCCGGAGTGGAGAAGTGATCTATCTTGCCATCACAGTCACAGGTTAAGTCGGCCAATACCGCCGACCGGGTGGGCTGCTCGTTGAGCCGATGAATCGGCATAATGGGAAACACTTGATCAATTGCCCATATGTCTGGAAGTGACTGGAACAGGCTGAAGTTGCCATAATAGATGTCTGACAATAATTCGGGTAGATTCTCGAGCTCAGGTGGCACCCTGTTTAATTGAGGAAGTATCGCTGCGACCTTCTGCAATACAGCCAAGTAGAGGTTTTCTCCCAATGCCCTCTCCCGCAGAGTAGCCTGACCATGGTGGAATTCTTCACGTAACTCGTCTCGATAGAACAGAGCATCGTTATAGCTTTCCTGAAAGTTGTCTGCGCACACTGTGTTGAGTGCCGACTGAAGGTTGACCAGTGTTTCGTTGCAATCCGCCGGCAGATTGTCAGCGATCGGTCCAGGACTGCTGGTGCGCACATCGAGTATGTTAAAGAGCAACATCGATGAATAGGCAACGGTGGCACGACCGGATTCGGTGATAATGACAGGATGTGCAATACCGAGTGGATCGAAGGTCTCACAAATACTCTCTACAATATTAGTGCAGTATTCATGCAGCTGGTAGTTCATGCTGTGAGTGCTGTTGGTGCGCGCGCCCTCGTAGTCTACTGCGAGGCCGCCGCCTAAATCGAGATAACCCATCGGTGCGCCTTCTTCGACCAGGCCAGCGTAAAATCGGCAGGCATCTAGTACTCCGCTGCGTACATTGCGAATATTGGGAATCTGGGAGCCTAGATGACAATGCAATAGCTGTAGGCAGTGCAGCATCCCGGCGTCGCGTAGATTATCCACAATACTGATCAGTGAATCTGTGGACAGTCCAAATATAGAGCGATCTCCACTGTCCTGGCTCCAGTGGCCATCAACTGCTACGCTATTTTTGATACGCACACCAATGAGCGGCTCGACGCCCAGTATCCGGCTGCGCTCAAGCACGAGTGGCAATTCGGTGATGGATTCCAGCACAAAGAAACAGGCAATGCCCATTTGTCTGGCATAGAGTCCCAGATCGATAAACTCGGCATCTTTGTAGCCATTGCACACAATCAGGCTGCCGTGATCCTTCAGCTGCGACAATGCGATAATCAGCTCTGCTTTACTGCCTGCTTCAAAGCCGTGGTGATAACGGCGCCCGTAATCGGCTATTTCTTCGATAACATGGCACTGCTGGTTGACCTTGATGGGAAATACGCCGCGGTACGTATTCTGGTAGCCGCCTTGTTCTATGGCCTGTGCAAAAGATTCGTTCAAGAGCTTGATGCGGTGATCAAGCAGGTTGCGGATACGCAGCACCGCCGGCATGTGCAGTCCCCTCGCGCGCATGCCCAATACAATATCCATAATAGACACAGCGACCTGATGCTCGCCGAAATCCACGTTCACCTGTGCTTCGCCCTGCTCTGAAAGATCAAAGTATCCGGCGCCCCAGGTGTTGATGCCATAGAGTTCGGCGCTGCGCTCGCTGCTCCAGCCTGCAGGCGTGGCTGCAGCTGATGTGATAGTGGGACGCTCTTTGGGCATACGTTGTATCTCGTGTTATACAGTTGCTACGGGTAATGACCCGCGTTTGCACGATGTCTGCCGTGGTAGACACTGTGCTGATAATGCCGCTGACGCCAAACCAGAGTCTAAGGAGTCAGATAAAGAAGTATTCTGCAGACAGTAATAGCCTCAGCCAATCAGGCTCACTAGATGAGGCGTTAGGCTTCGGGAGAGCCGGTTGGTCTCAGCACAAAGCACCATTATTTTTCTCTCCAGTTCAGCCGTAAACTGCCGCTCGAGACCAACGGAACCTTAGGCGCAGGACTGAGCATTCGATGGCATAAGATGTCTATTGCTACAACGTCGGCGCGATTTTATTCCTGCCTGACGAGAACGCAAGTATTTTCTGGGTCAGGTGCGTCTGAGCTTAGCCAGGATTCGCCCTATGGCAACGGCAACTCAATGGTCAAGGCCGCCGAAACAGTGGGTATCCGTGACATCGCTCTGCAAAAAAATAGACCAGTGTGGTGAGCGAATAGGCCTCGGCTGACTCCAAGTAGAAGGTCGATGGTTACAGGTTGAAAAAACTCTGGTATAAACTCACGCTACAGCTCATTTTCAAGGCTACAAGATATGGTCCGAGTAGTCATTTTCGCCACTCTTTTGTTACTCGCGTCTCTCCGTGTCAGTGCGTCAACCTTTCCCCGGCCCCCGGCGTTAGAGCCAGCCGTCAGTTTTTGGGTCAAGGTCTATACCCAAATTTCTACTCAACAGGGATTCATCCATGACGATGAAAATCTGTCCGTTATCTACCAGACAGTTAGTGTTTCGCCTGCGCTCACTAGGCGCCAACGAGACCAGCAGATCGCCGCCGCGACCCAGCGTGTCAAGAACGCACTGAACAGCCTCGGCCAGGGTAAACTCAGCGCTTTCAGCGCCACTGAAACAGAGGTGCTTGCCGCCTGGCCGCTAGAAACGTCCTCTGAGACCTTTACCCTTGCAGCTCAGCGGGTTCGTTTCCAACTGGGTCAGTCGGACCATTTTCTCGCCGGACTAGCCCGTTCTGGACAATGGAAACAGCATATCCGCGAAGTTCTAATCCACCATGATTTGCCCCTGGAATTGGGGGTGCTGCCCCATGTGGAGTCTTCCTTTAATCCCCGCGCGTACTCTAAGGTAGCAGCGGCGGGGATGTGGCAATTTATGCCGGCTACCGCACGTCAGTATATGCGGGTGGATAATGTGATGGATGAGCGCATGGACCCTTTCATTGCAACTGAAGGCGCGGCCAGGCTACTCAAGACTAATTATAAAATTACGGGCACCTGGCCATTGGCCCTGACCAGTTACAATCATGGTGCGGGCGGAATGACGCGTGCGGCAAAGACATTGGGCACCAAGGATATCGGCGTTATTGTTCGCAAGTACAAGAGTCCCTCCTTCGGTTTTGCCTCGCGCAACTTTTACGCCTCATTTCTTGCAGCGCTGCAGATTGATAGTGATCCTGGGCGCTATTTCCGCAAAGTAGCATTGGAGTCACCCACGTCTTTCTATGTTGTTACGTTGCCGGATTACATTTCAGCCAGTGCGTTGGCCCGCGCTGCCGGTATTAGTCTTGATCAGCTAAAACGCCACAATCCGGCGCTGCTGGAGCCGGTATGGAGTGGGGAAAAATATATCCCCCAGGGTTATCCTTTGCGGGTGCCCAAGGCGCAACTCAATAGGCCGCTGGAGAAGACGGTGGCGTCCTTGCCCTCGAATGCTTATTTCAGTCAGCAGAAGCCAGACCGCATGCATCGCGTCGTTCCGGGTGATTCTTTGTCGACCATAGCCCAACGCTACGGGACTTCTGTATCAAACGTGATGGCCCTCAATGGCTTAAGCAATCACTCTATCCGCGCGGGTAAATCTCTACGCTTGCCGGGCTATAAGCTGGGCCAACCTTCGTCGGTCGCGAGTATCGTCGGTGGTCAGTTACAGGCGCGCGAGTATGTTATTCGAACTGGCGACTCCTTGTGGAGCATTGCGCGGCGATTCAAGGTTTCCACGCAACAACTGGCAGCATGGAATGCGCTTTCTGTTAAGAAGGCGATCCAGCCAGGTCAAAAATTAAAAATAGCCAGCGCCGGGTAAGATCTCTTTCACCAAAGGTATATCTGGGGATGTGTTTGGATTGTTTCCGGTTGAGCAATAAGGAAGATCAATGAACTGCAATGAGCAGCGTGATTCCAGTTACGTTTCGCCTGATGAGTTACGCAATACAACGCGGGCGGTGCGGCCCAAGGATGCGGCCACTCTGATTATTGTGCGTGGCGGAGGCAAGGAGCCACGTGTGCTAATGGGTAAGCGTGCCGCCAGCCATAAATTCATGCCGAATAAATTTGTTTTTCCCGGTGGCAAGGTGGATCCGGCGGATAGCCGCATTGTGCCGCCGCACGATTTGCACCCGCAAGTGATGAAACGTCTGCGCCGAGGTTGCTCCGAAGTCCGGGCGCGTGCGCTCGCATTAGCTGCAATTCGGGAGACCTACGAGGAGACAGGGCTGATCGTTGGAGAACCCCACACACACACAATTAAAACTCGCTCGCGACACTGGGCTGATTTTCTGCAGCACGATGTCAATCCACGACTGGATGTCCTGCACCTTATTGCCCGAGCCATTACGCCGCCTTACCGCGATCGCCGATTTGATGCCCGCTTCTTTATGGTTGATGCGGAACATATTCAAGGGGAGGTACATGAGCGACCACAGGGTTCGGGAGAGCTATTAGATTTGCACTGGGTGGGGCTGTCAAAGGCGCAGGAAATGGACCAACTCCCGCACATCACTCGAGCCGTGTTGCAGGAGCTAGAGCGGCGGTTACGTGAGGGGGCAGGCCCCGAAACGCCTGGTCCGTTCGTTCTTGTTCGCAATGGCAAGTCTGTAATCGAGTCAATCTGAAGGGTGCTGTCAGACCAACTTGCCCGCTACGTTACCTTCCTTCGTCTCCTACCCGTCAAACTTCAATGTGTCGCATTAGCGGCTGAAATCTGCAATATCATTCGGGAGGGAAGGCAGCAAAAATCGCCGTAGCGGCGGCATTATATTTACCTTGGTCTTCGCTGTGCTGGCCTTTGAGGCGCGATTGAGTCACACCACGCCATACCGATTTTTTCAGTTCGGGATCTATCATGTCGACGATGAACGTGCCCTGCGTGTAGTTTTGTACCGAGACCTCGGTACGGGTTGGGCTGCAGTTCCAGCAATTGTATGCACTGTAACGATTGTAGCCCCCGTAATATCCACCGTATCCCCTGCCCATACCCATGCCCATCGTGGGAGTCTGATAGGTGCGCACGTCAGTTTTGTTCTGTGTGTCCAAAGTCCAACTGAGTAAAAGATCAGCCGTGGACGCATCCGTTACCATCTGAAAGCCTCGGTTGGTCAGTGCATAGGAGAGCGCCTCGTCGATACGGTCGCGCTGTATGTCGCTCAGCTGCATCGGGTTATCACCCAAGACTTCGCCAGAGTTTCGATAAAAAGCGATTGTTTTCACCGCACTAAAGTCGTAATCGGCTTTGTAATCTACAGTTGGCTTGGGTGGTCCGCTAGCGCAGGCGGCCAATAAGATGCTGACTGAAAATACAGTCAGTGCTCGCAATGGGGTCACAGAGGAATTGATCATTAGAATCTCCATTAGAGGTGGGCGCATGTCGTTGCGATTGTGGCTTCAGTGTAACCAATTATTAGGAGTTTGGGCACGAAGGGGGTCAATTTATGCCGCAGGGTTGGGGTAAGGATGGAGGCGGTTGGAGGAATTTATCGGGGGCGGCTGCTGTCACTCGATCATTTCGGTCATCCATCCAATAGCGATATTGCAGTGGTAGGATGCTAGCGAGATGCGTTTCCAGAGTTTTGACGGGTGTCAGTCGTGATTGAAGGCGTTCACTTGGCGGGCCAGCGGCGAATAAAACACTGCTGTGCGTCAAAAATGCGTTCAGTAAGGCGCCTGCGCCGCCCCCGGCGACTTCGCTAAGCGATACCTCGAAGTTACGATTCTGCGCTTGATAATCGCCGCTCAACCAACGGCATACATCCCGGTTGATGCGGTCTAGCGCAGACACGGCCGCAGAGTGGCTCACAGGGGGATAGGCGGCGGGGACCCCCGGGTTTAGCCAGAGTGAGCGATATTCGTCGCTGCCCAGCGTCGCATTAAAGATGAGCGCGGGTAATTGCAACTGCCGCTGACGCCAGGCTGCATCGAGGACATTCGCCAGTGCCAAGTGGCGTTCGCGTAGCAGGTCAATACAGTGAGGGGCGAGCCGCAGATATTCCAGTTCCAGCAGGAGGCGCTGTGATGGTTTTGCATATCGACCGAGGCTACTGTTGCGCTTGCCAATGGTAGCTTGCACGGTACACCCACTCAGACTCACTAGATCGAGCGTGTCGAGAGTCCCCCAGGGTATAGGCAGCTGCAGATCGACGACTACCGGTGGCACCTTAAATTCGTCGGAGGGGGCGATAGATTGGAATGAGCCTGTTCTACTGAGGTAAACCTCAAGCGGTGGATCAGGCTCGGCAGGCTGACAACCGTCTAGCAGAATGAGAAACGCACTACACAGGAGCCATCGACTGCGCTCATGCCGACTTCCAAGAGTGCGTCGATGCAGCATAAATCGCTTCCTGCGGAGGTCCACTCCCTTATAACGCAAAGGGCCATGATATGCGGCATCAATTCTAGTCTATTAGCGCAGCGTAGCGGGTGTCAGGCTGCCCGGGCGCTTGCGCGCTGATGCCAGGCTTGCAAGTCGGGACAGGTGTCGGGAATGGATTCTTTTATCCAAGTCAGAAAATCGATCATCACCAGTAGATCAATATCAGCAATCGTAAAAGTGTCACCTGCCAGCCAGGTTGATGAGGCCAGATGTGCGTCCAGTTGCGGCAGAATGTGGTGTATTTGCATTAAACCGCGTTCTGCCAGCTCAGGTATTTGGGGGGTATCTAGCGGCCCCGGCAGCGCCCGATTGTGAAAGTTTTTGCCGCGGTTACGCAGGGCGCTGGCGATGGCCACCATCAGGCCTTGAAACAGTCTGTGGCACCAGCTGATAGCTTGGGCCCGTTCTAATGGTGTGCTGCCCATAAGCGGTTGCTCGGGATAGAGCTCTTCCAGATACGAGAACATGCCAATCACTTCTGTCAGCACTGTGCCGTCGTCTAGCACTAGGGCTGGTAGGGTGCATGCTGGGTTGACCTGCCGGTAGCTGTTCTTCAGTTGCTCGGCTGTCATCATATCGATCTGTTGTGTGTCGATCTGAATGCCTTTGAGTTTGAGGAATAGGGAGAGGCGCCGTGGGTTGGGGGCGGGGTCATACGTATAGAGTCTCATTTGTGGCCTTTTTTGTTGCGGAGAAGATGACGGGTGAGCGGGTCCTACTAGAGTCCTGCGCCAAAGTGGTGCTAGTGTGTCGCTCTTTTTTGTCTGGGGCAATAGTTTCAATCATCACGTTTTAACGCCGACCATATGTGGCTATAATGCGCCGCTGACCAACCGAGGAACTCGCCGTGATGAATCGTATAGCTTTTAGTTTTTTAGTCGCTCTGCTGGCTGGCAGCGCTTTTGCTGCAGATTTGAGCGATGCCCAGCGTAACGCCATAGTGGAGCGGATCAAGCCGGTGGGCGCATCTTGTGTGGAAGGTGATAACACCTGCGCCGCAGCCCCTGCCACTGTAGTGAGTGCCGAACCGCGCTCAGGGGAAGCGGTTTACAACGCAGCTTGTATGGCCTGCCACAGTACTGGCGCCGCAGGTGCGCCTAAATATGGCGATGCCGTGGCCTGGAGTGGACGAATTGCCAGGGGTATGCCGGCTCTTTATGCCACGGGTGTAGGGGGTGTTCCTGGTACTGGCATGATTGCCAAAGGTGGATGTATGAGCTGTTCTGATGAGGATGTGTATGCTGCTGTGGACTACATGGTTGCTGGCAGCCAGTAAAGAGGATCTGCTCAGGCGAATAAATCTTTTAGCCCGGCTAACGTTTCTTGGCCGCGCTCCTCATTGGCGTCCTGCGTGTCCTGACCACCGCCCTGCCATTGCAGGTCATCCTGAGGTAATTCGGCGATAAAGCGGCTGGGCTCACAGTTGATGGTTTCGCCAAACTGGCGACGTTTCAGAGCCATGGTCATGCTCAGAGTTTGTTGCGCTCGAGTGATGCCGACATAGGCCAGTCGCCGTTCCTCCTCAATGTTATCCTCCTCGATACTCGCTCGGTGGGGCAGTAGTTTCTCCTCCATGCCAATAATGTAGACGTGCGGAAACTCCAAACCCTTGGCGGCGTGCAGCGTCATTAGCTGCACACTCTCGGGCCCTTTTTCTTCCTCGTCTTGCTGCTCCAGAAGATCTCGCAGCACCAGACGGGAGATCGCCTCATCTAGCGCAACTTGTTCGTTCGACATAACCCGCTGCAGGCCGTCGATCAAAAAATAGACATTACCCATACGCCGTTCTGCCAAGTCCTCGCTGGAACTGAGTTGGTCAAGCCAGCCCTCGTAGTCAATGTCGCGTATCATTTGGCGCACACCTGAGACGCCTGTCTCTTATACATATCTCCGAGCCCACGAGAC
>OLHR01000028.1_pt1 | contig 55704 bp, 52 predicted proteins | sample 1609291 | NCBI WGS metagenome assembly OLHR01 (sample SAMN05416707, study PRJEB24817) | seawater metagenome | isolation source: Sea water | place: Canada:Atlantic | collected 2013-07 | reverse complement strand
TCACCGCCCTTAAGAGGTTTGGATTAAAAAAGTGACAGCAATGTGGTGGGTTGCGGGGCGCTTGGTTTGTTGCGGGGCGCTTGGTTTGTTGCGGGGCGCTTGGTTGCGCCAAGGGAGGCATGTGCCTCAATCTATGCTTTTGGTTTTGTGAACTTTATTAACCTGCCAGATGGGCCATCCTCCAAAACCCAAATGGCCCCATCTTGGCCCATTTCAACTTCTCTTACTCTTTGAGACCAACTGAATCGTTCAGCTTCAAAAGGCTTTTCATTATTAAAACCTATTCGAACCAGCGCTTTGCTTTTCAATCCTCCAATAAAAGCATTTCCATTCCATTCGGTAAATTCATCCCCTTCATAAAAAATCAATCCTGACGGAGCTACCGTAGGTACCCAATAAAGTTTTGGTGCCATGAACTCTGGTCTTGTTTTATGCATGGGAATTTTTGCTCCACTATAATGATTGCCTTGCGACACTATTGGCCATCCGTAATTTTCACCCGCAGCGATTAAATTAAATTCATCGCCATGCTGTGGACCCATTTCGTGCGCCCATAGTTCACCATTTTTAGCAAATGCGATTCCAAGGGCATTCCTGTGACCCAACGACCAAAAGGTTTTTGCAAGATCGCCTTTATCTTGAAATGGGTTGTCTCTAGGTATGGTGCCATCGTCGTTTAGGCGGATAATTTTTCCTAATGCCGTGTCCCATTTTTGTGCGGGGGTTTGTTCTTGCCGATCACCAGAGGTAATGAAAATCTTGCCAACGTGTTGTGTTCCATCAACACCAAATGCAATTCTGTGAGAAAAATGTCCTTGCCCCGATCGAGCGGGTGTTTGTTTCCAAATGGTTTCAATGTTTTTCAGATGTGGTTGATCTGATCTTCCCAATGTGGCTCTTAATACGGACGCATATCGTGTCTTTCCTGCATTGTCTGAATTGATGTACGAAATATAAACTAATTTATTTTGTGCATAATTTGGATGCACAACGACATCACCTAAACCGCCTTGGCCACCTGCAAAAACTTTTGGAACTCCAGAGACTAAAGACTGTTCACCACTGGTATTTACGAGCCAAAGTTTTCCAGCTTTTGTAGTGACCAGTAGATTTTCGCTGTCAATAAAAGACATTGCCCAAGGACTATTGAATTCAGAAACAACTTTCCCTTCCAATGTGCTACCTGCACTTCCAGTAACAACATTATTTGCCCAAGCATTTGAAGCTAAGTTTATGAGCAATATTAGAATAACCGTACGCATTTAATACCTATCCCGTACATCGAACTTCTCCCATAAAACGCATGAAGCATTATCCATTATGTACTTTCCAAAGTCTGATCCATAAATTTTACAGTACCCGACCAGGCGATCACATGTCGTTACTCCCGTATGCTTGCAGACTGCTTTCAAACCAGTCAACTGTTTTGCCACCTCAGTCGCATAGTTGTCCTTTTGGGGGCCTTGGGTTCGTCACTATGGCAATGGTATGGCTAAGAGCCTGTTAAAGTAGCAGCGGATTAATCCCTTAATGCCCGGCGTAAAATCTTACCCACATTAGTTTTGGGTAAATCATCTCTAAACTCCACTTCCTTGGGTACTTTATAAGCAGTTAAATGTTCTCGGCAATGGCTGATGACATCGTCTGCGGTTAAATTAGGGTCAGACTTAACCACAAACAGCTTCACGGTTTCACCGCTTACTGAGTTAGGAATACCAACGGCAGCGCACTCTAAAATACCTGAGTGTTGACTTGCGATATCATCTATTTCGTTGGGGTACACATTAAAACCAGACACGTTAATCATATCCTTTATGCGATCAACAAGCCGAATAAAACCATCTTCAGCTAATATAGCCACGTCGCCCGTCTTAAACCATCCATCAGCATCCATCACCTCAGCTGTCGCTTCAGGTCGCTGCCAGTAGCCTGCCATCACTTGCGGCCCTTTAACACAAAGCTCCCCTTCTTGATCAAAACCTAGGTCAGTGCCGTCCTCACTAATCACCTTGACTTGAGTACCCGTGACCACTTTACCAATAGTGCCAATACGAATATCACGATAGGGATTAAAGGAAACGGCTGGAGAGGTTTCAGTGAGTCCATAGGCTTCTTGTATTTGACACCCTGTGACATTTTGCCAAGTGGATGCTGCCGCTTCAGTTAGGGCCATACCACCAGAAATCGTGTGTTTTAAGTGGCTAAAGTCCAGTGCATTGAATTCTTTATTGTTGCACAGGGCGACAAATAGCGTATTGAGTCCCGCGAAGGAAGAGAACTTATGTTTACTTAACTCCTTCACAAAGCCTGGAATATCTCGAGGGTTAGGAATAAGCACCATTTCATGGCCCATATCTGACATCACCAAACTCACGGTAAATGCATAAATATGGTAGAGCGGTAATGGCGCAATCATCACTTCTCGGTCACCGTCTAATATGTCCACAATGAGTTCGCGCACTTGCATCATGTTGGCAACTAAGTTTTTATGCAATAACTGGGCACCCTTAGAAACGCCGGTAGTGCCGCCAGTGTATTGCAACACTGCGGTGTCATCTAGGGTTAAAGGCACAGCAACAGGGGCTTTTTTGGCACCTAATGCCAAGGTTTCACGAAAACTTAAAGCCTGGGGCAAAGCATAGGCGGGCACCATTTTCTTGACCCGCTTCACCACTGTATTAATTAACAAACGCTTAGCAAAGGGATGCATGTCAGCCAATTCAGTAACAATGACATGTTTGATACCGGTTTTAGGCACCACTTGTTCAGCTAGGCTGGCCATGTTGGCTAAAATCAATAGGGCTTTGGCACCAGAATCATTAAACTGGTGCTCCATTTCTCTCACGGTATACAAAGGATTAGTATTCACCACCACCATACCCGCGCGCATGGCACCAAAAACGGCAATAGGGAATTGCAGTACATTGGGCAATTGGATAGCAATGCGGTCGCCAACTATTAAATCGGTATGATTTTGTAAATAAGAGGCGAAGTTAGCCGTTAGGCGCTCCATCTCAGTAAATGACAGGGTTTGCCCCATGCAACTAAAAGCAGGCTTTTGGGCATACTTATCGCAGGCTTCTAGAAACACATCAGTAACAGAATGATATTCGCCAAGGTCTACACCAGCAATTTGAGTCATAATAAAACCTTTAATTATTGTTATTAATAATGTAATTGACACCTATGCTAATCAAACATTTGTTTGAAAACCAGTAAAACTTTTAAGCGAGTAATGGCATCATTCAAGTCAAGGCACCATTTCAGCTTAATGCAATGCCTTTATGCAGTACCAGCATGTCACCAGGCTGAAGGGTATGCCAAGTTTCGTTATCTGTTAAAGGCTCTGTTGCTACCACCGACACAATGTCGTTGGGCGTTGTCTCTTTACCAAAATCTACGTTCACATCAGCATCACTTAAGCAGGCATTACCAAAAGGCGCCCTGCGGGTAATCCAACTGAGTTTGGTTGAACAGAAACAATAAAGATGATCACCGTCTGACAAGAGCATATTAAATACTCCCAAGGTCTTCAAAAACTGACACCGCTGCTGCAAAAAGTAGCGCACCACCGACGCATCCGAGGGGGGTTTAGGAAAAGCCGTGCGCAGTTCACCTAACAACCAACAAAACACATGCTCGCTATCTGTATCCCCCACGGGCAAGTAGTGGTTCAAAGCTAAGCTAGATGTATCCTTAAGTTGCCCGTTATGGGCAAACGTCCAGTGCTGACCCCACAACTCCCTTTGGAATGGATGTGTGTTCTCTAAACAAGTACGACCCACATTGGCCTGACGAATGTGGCTAATAACGATGTGTGACTTCATGGCATGGCGCTGCACTAAGCGGGCCACTTCTGAATTAGCACTGGGTTGGGGGTCGTGAAAAGAGCGACAGCCTTTGCCCACATAAAAACTAATGCCCCAGCCATCACGATGGGGGCCACTGCCGCCACCACGCTGCATGAGCCCAGTAAAACTAAAACAAATATCAGTAGGCACATTAGCACTCATGCCTAAAAGTTCACACATAGGATCGGCTCCAGCCTAACTTAGGGGTCAGATTAAACCCCATTATCTTGGAAGTCACCCCTTTTGCTCAAGTGTTATTTTGAGTTTGGCACCGATTAGACCTCAATGGGTTCCAATAACACGCTGGTCGGTTCGAGTTGAGAATAATCATCATGGCCTTGTGCTGCTATTTCATCACGATGGCCAATTTTTTGGTGAGTTCGGGTTAAATAAAATTGGGTGGAACCCAAATAATTAGTCACCGTGACTAACAGACTGCGCCGCAAATAAAGACTCCGTATAAGGAGGGGTCAACTGCAACCCCGTTATTACCCTTATATAGTCTAGGCGTTATTTTGAATTTAGCTGAATGATTTAGGCCTACGGCGTAAAATAATCACCAACACCAACAAAATAAAGCCCGCACCAAGCCCTATAATCCAGCGCCAATCTGTGGATGACATGGTTTCTTCAGTCACTTGGCTGTTGCTAGTGTCAACATTCTCATTAGCTGTGCCATCGGCCTTAGGTTGGGTAGGCGCCGTTTTTTCTGGGCTCATGACCTTGGCTTTTATTTTTTTAACCAAACTGGCAATCTGACTTGCCGCTGTTTCGGGTTGGCTCGCAGCTTCTACTGGCTTGGCACTTGAGTCTTCTTCCATAAGGGACTGCAGCGCAGGTGAAGCCGTCTCATTGCTTACTGACATCGCTTCAACTTGAGACGTCTGATTAGTCACCTCTTCAGTTTCCAAGACACCAGAAGAGTCTGCTTCATCACTGACTAAAGGCGCCAGTGGATGAACTCTAAGACTGCGGTTAATAGTGCGTATGAGTTGGCCGTTAGCCACTGAGATTGTGAGGTTATACATGCCCGGTTTATCGAGCACCGGCAATTGCATACGGGTTTTAGCATCTGCGACAAAGGCCTGTTGCTGGCTGAACACTTGCGCATTCCCATCGCTCATATTGACTTTGAGCTCAAAGCCTTGCAGTTGTTCAGCAGACAATAACTCACCCCGTTCGTTGGCTAACTGCACATCAATATAACTGCGCTGGCCTACCTTGATGTTTTGATGACTTTGTTGCAATAGTATCTGCAATTTACCAACGACATTGACACGTTTCAAAGTGGCCGTATCACTAATTAAAGCCCAAGTACCCGGAGTGGGTTGTTGCACCCTAATCACATCGTGGGTTAATGACGATTGCCATTGTTGATTAATGCGGGTTTGTTGACGACCAAAGACTCGCTGCTTACCATCTTTAAGTTTAACGTTGTCATCTCCATTTTTTTCAATGACCACAGTCATGGACTCAACACCTTGTTGCACCACAAAAGACTGTTCAGTGACTTGCACAGGCACTTGTTGGGTAATGACCGTATTGTCCAACGCCCTTAAGAATATTTCTAACAACTGGTCAGCATTCACTGCCACCTCAAACAACCCATCTGTGGCTTGGGCCATTGCACCTAAAGTGGCCTTATCTGCTTTATGGGATAAGCCCACCGTGTGCACTCGAGCACCCACGTTAATATATTGTTGCAGAATAGGGCCCAGCAGGGCCGTGCGGGCACGTTTATTCTTCGCCGCATCCTTACTCACATCAACCATACCGTCCGTTAACAATATGACATGCAACTGCCTACCTTGGACTTGATCTTGGGTATTAAATGAGGCCGCATTGAGAGCTGCTCCAATGTCCGTAAATTGGCCATTAGAGGAAATATTTTGAGTGGCAGCAGAGGCCTGCTTTTGCCATTGGGCATTCACCACACCATGAGGCACAATGACCTTAGGGTCATCAGCAAACTGCCAAATACCGGCCTTGCTGCCGGCTGGCAATAATTGCGTTAATACCTGCAAGGCTGGAATGCGTAATTTGTTGGGGTCGGTGTCTTTCATGCTGCCAGACACATCAATCAACACCCGAATATCCATTTCATTAGATAAGGGTTGGCTCATGGTTGGTTGTGTATAAGCAATAAAGACTACTAAAAGCGACGCACTTAGACTGCGTATAGCATGAAATTTAAACATTGATTCCAAACCCAATTATTATAGTTATGCCAAACACTTTAACACAAAATAAAGATACTGCACCAAGGCACTGTATCTAACATTATTCTCCTAAGTGTTGGATTTCGATGATGTGTTCACCCCAGCGACTTTCTGGCACCTTAGCCTCTGAAACCGCCCACTTACGCACTGTCATACCGGCTTTGACAGTAGATTTTGGGTCACCTGTGACCAAGGGGTGCCAATCTGGTAAATCCTTGCCCGCTGACACACGCCTGTAACCACAGGTTTCAGGCAACCAGTTGAACTCAGCCACTGTATCAGGGGTGACCAAGGTACAGTCTGAAACTTTATCTTGGCGCGTTTCATAAACGCTGCACTTGCAAGACTTAAGATCTAAGTAACGACAAGCCACACTGGTGTGGTACATCAAAGGCGTGTCGTCATCAATTAATTTTTGCAAACAACAGCGGCCACAGCCGTCACATAAAGACTCCCATTGCTCACTGGTCATCTCTTTGGGTGCGGTTGTTTTCCAAAATCCTGTTTGTGTCGACTCTTTCATAAGCTCCAGTTTATCCCTATAAGAGGGTAAAAGTTAGTAGGTTGGGTTAACCGGTGTTCTGTAAAGATCTAACATGTACTCTTCACGCACGGGGGGCATTTGTAAATAATAACCTTGTGCATCAATATTAGACAAGATGTCTTCTGCCTTGGCTTTCGCGAATTTTTTATCAGCTGTTAGTAACATATCCATGCGGTGCTCAGGTTTACCAAACATTTTAAGCAAGGCCTCTGGCACTAGACTTAGGGCTTTGGTTTTATCCACATAAAGATACATTTCGTCTTTCTTTTTGCTGCGATAAATAGAGCAAATAATACGTTTTTGAGTCATTAATGTGTCTCTTGGATGAGTTTATATTCCCTGGCAATTGGCTCGGCAAGAAACTCTTCTCTCCAACCTTCCCAGTTACTTGGTAAGCTAAATGGCTGCTCATTACGCAAGCCTTCGAACAGCTCAAGCAGCTCTTTTTTGCGGCCCATTAATTGTACTTGAAGCACGGCATTTTCAGCTTGATCTGTAACCACTTTATGCAGGCGTTTGTAGTCTTTGTTTTCATTTTTAGACAAGGGCTGGGGCACGCCTGGCAAGACTTCAGAGGAGGCCTGCAGAATAGACAACCATTGTTTACCATAGCGCCTTAAACTGCTGGGGCGCACGTCAGGGCATTGGCCTAGGGCATTGAGATCGGTGGGATTGGTGCGTGCCATCTCAATCAAACTGGTGTCCTTGACCACAAAATTCTTTGGCCTGTTTTCACTCCGAGCCACCTCTTCTCGCCACGCGGCTAAGCCACGCAAACGGCCAACCGACTTGCCTTGCAAACGCCAAGCATTTTTCATTTGGATATAGGCCAGTTCTGGAGCTATGGGTGGCTTGGGTTGAGATAAACGTTGCATGTCTTGCTCATACCATTGCCACACACCTTTATCTTTTAGGCGCTGGGCTAACAAATCATAGCACTGCATAAGGTGGGCTACGTCCATCGCTGCATAATGGCATTGGGAATCTCTTAACGGACGCTGCAACCAATCTGAACGTGTCTCGCCTTTGTCGACAGTTTCCCCTAGTAGGTCTAACACCAAACTTTGATAACCTGGCGACAAGCCCATGTCTACAAACGCCGCGGCAATTTGCGTATCTGCTATGGGTGTAGGGCGTAACGCTAGCCAATGCTGAAATAATTCTAAATCTTCACTGCAGGCATGCATCACTTTAAGGGTGCCAGGGTCTGTTAACAGAGCTTGTAATGGCTGCCACTGGTCAATAGTGATTGGGTCTATTAAAAAGGTTTCACCCGCAGCGGCTATTTGAACTAACCCGGGAATAGGATAAAAGGTGTCTACCCTCACAAACTCCGTATCTACTGCAATGGCGGGGGCTTGAATAAGTGTTTCACAAGCCTGTTGCAGGCCTGCATTGGTATCAATGTATTGGTAATCAGATGGCATAGTTAGGTGTAACTCTTACGGCCGGCAAAGGCGTGAGCCAAAGTGCCGCCATCAACATACTCTAGTTCTCCACCAATGGGGACTCCATGGGCTATGCGGGTCACATTAATGGTTTGGAGGCTTGGCTGTTGACTTATTAATTGGTGAATGAAATGGGCAGTAGCGTCGCCCTCGATGGTAGGGTTAGTGGCAATAATAACTTCTGTGATCTGTTCATCACTCAGGCGTGAAATTAAAACGTCTAAGCCCAGTTCATTAGGGCCAATACCGTCCATGGGGGAAAGATGCCCCATGAGCACAAAATATAAACCCTTAAACCCAGCCCCTTGTTCAATAGCCAACACATCTGCAGGTGTCTCAACAATACACAAAGTGGACATGTGCCGCTCTGGCTGGCTGCACAGACGGCATATCGGTAACTCACTGTGGGTTCTGCATTGTTCGCAGCGCCCTACTTTATCAAGGGCAAGGTTTAAGCTTTGGGCAAGTACTGCCCCACCTTCACGATTACGCTCTAAAATATGCAACGCCATGCGTTGAGCTGATTTACGGCCAACGCCTGGCAAGCATCGTAAAGACTCAATAAGATCATCAATGAGTGGGCTAAAGGACATGTATGGTGAACCTATAATTAACTTAAAACGGCATTTTAAAACCCGCCGGCATACCCATGCCAGCGGTCATATCAGACATATTATTCTGGCTGGCCTGCTCTACTTTACGCACCGCGTCATTCACGGCTGCCGCCAATAAATCTTCGAGCATTTCTTTGTCTTCAGACAAAAGTGAATCATCTAAATGAACACGTTTTACATCATGACGTCCAGTCATTACTACTTGCACTAGGCCTGCTCCAGCCGCGCCAGTAAATTCAGCTTTAGCCATGTCTTCTTGTGCTTGTTGCATTTGTTCCTGCATTTTTTGGGCTTGTTTCATGATATTGCCCATGCCACCTTTTAACATATTAGTTTCTCTGTAATAAGTTTAAGTTTCAATTTCAATAGGGTTAACGGGTAACACACTATTGGTATCTAGTTGGCCATTAAAAGCCGTGGTTAAACTGGCCACATTAGCATCATTTTCTAAGGCTATGATGGCTTGCTGTTGATGTTCTGTTTCACGCCTTTGACGGTTGGCAAAAGGCGTTTCTATCTGGGTTTCGCCAATATTAATGGTGAGTTCCAAATTACAACCAAACATTGCTTCCAAGGCCTCACGCATGCGGCCTTGATGAGTGTCATTGAGCATACTACTTTGGCCTTGCTGCAAGGTAAATTGTAGCTTTGTGCCTTGTCGCTGGGCGAACACCATATTAGATGCAATGCCATGAGTCATGCCTGATAAATTAAGATCATTAAACACTTTAACCCAGTTCTCTTGCGTTAAATCAGCCAAAGTCCAATCACGACCCGATTTTGCAGGCATTAAACCCTCTGCCACTGCAGGTTCACTTTCACTTTCACTTTCAGATTCTGGTGCCAAGGCGGGTTCAGCTGCTGCGGCTTGTTCTAGTTGGGGTTCTAGTTGGGGTTCTGGCTCACCTTGTTGTTCTTCATGCGCATGATTAAACACCGGCTGCTGTGCTTGCATCGGTTCTTCTTCCCAAGGCGGTGACTCTAGATCTGGTGGTGAATCTTGAACTGGCGCTGTCTCTTTAACAGGCACGGCCTCTTGAACCAGCACTGCCTCTGGCACAGAGGGTTCTTCATGTGGTGCGTCAGGCACTGACGCCATCTCAGTAACAGGCATGCCCTGTGCTGCAGACTCATCAACTTGCTTAACTTGCTCAACTTGCTCAACTAAAGACTCTGCTGCACTTTCTACAACAGCTTCTGCTGCAATAATAGACTCTGGCATTTGGGCTTGGGCTTGGGCTTGGGTGTGAGTTTGGGTGTGAGTGTGAGTTTGGGTGTGAGTTTGCGTTTGAGGTTCTGTGATTTTCATCTGGCCTGCGTGCTGCTGTGGCCTGAAGGCTAGCATCCGTAACAAAGCCATTTCAAAACCGGCTTGCAGATCGGGTGCAAGTTCTAAATCTTTGCGCGCCATAATACCCATTTGGTAAAACAACTGAACGTCTGCAGGGCTCGTTTGTTGGGCTAGTTCTTTCACCTTAGCTCTATCAAACTGCACAGACACAGGAGCCTCTGGTAATACCTGACAAATGGCCATTTGATGCAACAAACTCAATAAGTCTTCTAGGGCCCCAGTGAAATCTTGCCCCTGCTCTCCCAGTTCACCAATAAGTTTCAACAATTCAGAGGCGTTGCCTTGCTGTAACTGGCTGACAATCTCAACGACTTTGCCTTGGTCAATGCTACCTAACATTTGGTTAACAGCAGATTCCGTTAAATCACCACCACAAAAAGCAATGGCCTGATCTGTCAAACTCAAAGCGTCACGCATACTGCCTTTAGCAGCGCGACCCAACTGCCACAAAGAGGCTTCGGCAAAGGCAATGGTTTCACTTGTAAGCACATGTCGTAAATGGCCTGCAACTTGCTCAGCAGGCATGTTCTTAAGGTTAAATTGTAAACACCTCGACAGCACCGTGATGGGCAGTTTTTGTGGGTCGGTGGTGGCTAACAAGAACTTTACATGAGGAGGTGGCTCTTCCAAGGTTTTAAGCAAGGCATTAAAACTGCTGGTAGAAAGCATGTGCACTTCGTCAATCAGATAAACCTTAAAGCGGCCTCTTGTAGGCGCATACTGCACGTTATCGAGCAACTCTCTCGTGTCTTCTACTTTAGTTCGTGAGGCCGCGTCCACTTCAATCAGGTCAACAAAACGACCCTCAGTAATTTCAACGCAACTTGAACACACACCACAGGGAGTAGAACTAACGCCCTCTTCGCAGTTAAGGCAGCGCGCCAAGATGCGCGCAATTGTGGTTTTACCAACCCCACGGGTGCCAGCAAACAAATACGCATGATGCAAGCGTTGCTCATCTAAGGCATGCACCAAGGCACGTAATACATGCTCTTGACCTACCATAGTGTGGAAATTTTGGGGCCGCCATTTACGGGCTAAAACCTGATATGCCATGCAGGGACTCGTTCAGTAGAAACACAAACTAGAAAACTAGCGTTTTAAACAACATTGTTAATCACATTATAGGAGCCACGCGCAATTAAAGCTACCAACTAAATCAAATGCTGGCGCAGTGCTTTTTAACTGCTCACTTGCCTACTTGTCTGAACAAAAGCGGCGTTACAACGGCAACTCATAATCCACCTCAAGGGCGAACTTGGGCTCTGAGTGCATGGCCCAGTAGGCGTCTTGCAATTGCTGCGTCAGAGGCCCTATCTGCCCCCGACCTAACACCTGATGATCCACCTGAGTAATGGCCATAATGCCACCGGCAGTGCTGGTGGCAAAGGCTTCATCAGCTTGACGCAAATCTTGCGCTGAGATTTCCCCCAGCTTTACTTGTAGGCCTAATTGCTGGGCCAATTGTATAGCCGTTTTGCGCGTAATGCCCTCAAGCACACCCTTTGCAGTGGTGCGCAACTGGCGATCTTTAATGATAAAAATATTAAACCCAGGACCTTCTTTTATGTTGCCCTTGTCATCCACTACCGCCGCCGTTTGAGCGCCTTGGTCATAGGCTTCAAATTGCCCCATAACTAAATCTAACCAATGGTAGTTTTTGATGGTGGGGTCCACCGAGGCACTGGGAATACGCTGTTGTTGGCTGATAGCCAGATGCAAACCTTGATCAGGCTGGCTAATCCAAACAAAGGGCACTACAAAAGCAAAAAACTGGTTTTTACAAGTGCGAGGGTCACGCGAACCCGACTCTGGCACGCCCCGTGTGGTGATCATTTCTACATAGGCATTGCGCAAGCCACTTTGCCCCACTAGCTTTAATAACAAGGCTGTCAGTTGGGTTTCGTTATAAGGAATGGACATGCGTAATTTTTCCATGCCTGCAAAATAACGCTGCACATGCTCGTCTAAGCGAAAAAAATGTCCATCCCAAACATGTGCCACGTCATAGGTGGCATCAGAATGCAAAAAACCCCAATCTAAAAGGGATATTTTTGCCTCGTTAATGGGCACTATTTCACCATTTACATGGGCTAAGCTTTGGGGTGTCATAGTTGGTCTCCAAACCGATATGGTTGATGCTTACTTAGCCTGCTCGCGCATCACAATATAGTAAGTAGAAGCAATAATAATAGCCGTACCCATTAAGAATTTAAGAGTAATGCTCTCATTAAAAAACATGATGCCAATGCCAATGCCTAAAGGTATCGCTAAAAAGTGTAATGGAGCAAGCATAGAGGCTTGAGCATACATATGGCTTTGGGCCAGAAAGAACTGCTGAAAACTGGCACAAACACCCAGCGCAATGAGCAGATATAGAGGGGTTAGGGATGAAAGTTGTTGTATCGCGTCAAAACCATCAAAGCTAAAGGCAATAATGCCTGCTAAAACCACTCCCGTTGAGTTGTACCAAATGGCCGTTGTTACAGCAGGATCAGTGCGTCCCAACACGCGCAAATAGACAAACATAAGGGCAGAAAAAAAGGCCCCTAATAAAGCGTAAAACACACCCAATAAATTAACCGTGGGTGTCAGTGGAAAGATAAGTACCACAACCCCAAAAAAACCCACAAACACTGAAGCAGAGCGCTTTAAACCCACCTTTTCCCCGGCAATTAATACCGACAAACCGGTAATAAAAATAGGCATAGTTTGGGATAACGCGGTAGCAAGACTGATGTCTAAATAAATAATGGATAAAAACCACATGGTCAGTCCCAATAAACCAAACCCCGTGCGCAGAGCGAGGCCTCGTATATTGGTAATGTTTAAAAATTGGGCACCCCGAGTATAAATGGCATACGCCACCAAAAGCGGCAAACAAAACAGGTAGCGAAAGAATAAAATCACAAACACAGAAAAGTCGGGTTGCAGCACCTTCACCATGCTAGCCAACACTAATGACATGACAATTTGTCCAATAAGGAATACGGCACCCAATTTATTATTACTTTGGCTGATAACCGGAATGACAACTGACATGAGTACCTAAATTCTTGGGGCAAATGGGAGCCAATTAAGACACAAAGCGACCTTCTTGTCAGCCTTGATGGGCTTAACCTGCAAATAAAACTCCAGAACCACTTTTAATCCATACTATCCATAGCCCTACCTTGTTAAATCTCCACTTGTGGGCCACCTCCAAAAACCACCCAAGCTCAACTTTGCCTGGTTGGTTATTCCACACCGCTCAGCTAGACCATTGCTAACCCATTAATAGCCTAACTTACAAAAGTTACACAGGGTAAAAAATTAGAAATACTACATATGTTGCATATGTAACGCGTTTGTACAATAATTGTGTCATGAACGCTAAAAAAACCACCACCTTAAACCTGCGAGTTGACCCCTTAGTTAAGGATGCTGTGCGCTATGCCGCCAACCAAGAACACAGGAGCGTTGCCAATATGGTAGAGATGATGATCCGACAATATTGCCGTGATGCCGGCTACCCCGTACTTGAACAAAACCAGTTGTTTGACGATGCACAATAAAATGCTTCAAGGCCTGGTTGAAGCAGGCGCAGTAAAAGCGGTTAGTATTATTGCCAATGGCGCTATCATTCATGCCGAGATTTGCACCCTTAGTGGTGACAAAAAAGTCATTACCACCCATGCAGGCAGCATTAAAACCTGGGCTTCAATAGATTCAGCAGCCAAATGGCTCAAGAAAGTTGGCCTAGGCACCATTAAGCTAGAAGTGGGTAAATGGTCACCTAATCAAAAAAGCATGACCTTTTAGCAGTTGCTCGATAGCAACGAAAGATTAAATGACTCACTGGCAAGCCAATTTAGCCGCATCAACACGGTTTGATGCCAAACTTAAGCCATATTTACGCTTCACTTTGATGTATAAATTAACATAAGCAACACACCGACCATGAGCAAAGCGATAACCTGAATGACGCAGCTTAGTAATAAATTTTAGCGGCTTAAAGGCACTTTTTAACGTGCGGTTTACATAGGGTACTGCGGCCACATGATTCAATGGATCATTGGCAAAGGCGCGTTTCTGCACAAAGTTCCAGCCCTTGCCACCAGAAAGGTGGGCATCTTTTAAAGCCACCACATGATCCACATCAGTGGCGTTACCACTCACTCCCGTATACCAACCTACGAGTGAACTTGATAAAGGCGATGCAGACGATCGAAAACTCCAATGATCACGGTTATAAATGCCCGATAAGCTACTTTGCCCCAAGGTTTTATTACCTCTATCATCGGTTTTATCACCGGCTTTAGCATTGGCCTTGTGACAATGGTATTGCTTTGCTTTTGTATCATTATGGCAGCCCTCTGAGTTAAGGCGACCACCATGGGACCACACCTTAAAAGACACCATCAATAATAGGGCTATGATGGCCATAACCAAACCTCTCGTCTTCATTAATACCACTTCTAGCCTATAATTCGTGGCCACTGCGCTATTCCAAATACGAAAATAGCGCCTAATGACCTTAGGGTTTACATCAGTGACTGAATCAGCCAACGATGTTCGGGGTTACTACTGTTGACACGACGGCACCTATAAATTATCTACTAAGATAACGCATTTTGTTTAAGAATATTTCTGATTTTGCATTAATCAATATGTCGAGTTTTGATAAATACCTGAACCCTGCGACTTAACGTCAGGTCTTCGCCCTCCGTGCCCATGACTGGGGAGGTTTCACCTTTAGCAAACATAGAAGTCACTTTGAGTTTTAAACCATCAAAGAACTGCGCCACACTGAGCATGCGCTCTTCAGATAATGTCATGTTGTAGCCTGCATCACCGCGAGTGTCCGCATGGCCTAGCACCTGCAGGGAAATCACTTTTTCGGCTTTTTTAGTGGCCATGGCTAATTGCGTAAGACTACTCGAGGCATCTTCAGTCAACACTGCACTGCCAGTGTCAAATAAGACTGTGGCCTTGTAATCGTGAAAGCTGTAATCAATTTTAGGTGGCTTAACAGCCGTCACCTTTACATTGGCGTTACCAAGTGCTGGCGCTACTTCTTTAAGAACCTCCACTGCGGCTTTTGGCTGGGTAATAACAGCACTAGCAGCAATTACTTGTGCTGGCGCTTTTTTAATCACAGGGGCTTTTTTGAGCACTAGGGTTTTAGCCAGCTTAGGAGCTTGTTCTTGGGTGGCGATTATTGGCGTTGGTTCTGCTTCTGCATTAAATGCTTTAGTCACGGCTTTTTTAATGACGGCAAGCAGTGAAGGCGAAGGCTGAGTATTGGCGTTAGCTTTTACATTAGCCACCAGGCTTGTTTTGTTTTGGTAATGAATGGTTCTAATGGGGTTGCCGTTACCATCGACTATGGTTGAACCATTGCCGCTGGTCCATACGTCGTTATTGCCCGATGGACCTGCAGCCAATACTGGCATGGTAATCATGGCGATGGTCATTGCTAAAACTAATTGGTTTTTGGTTTTCATGTTAAATTCCTCTTTGGCTGTAGGTTTCCCAAGTCGTTTGGGTTACTGATTAAGTTAGAGTTATTTAACCTGATAAGTGTGAACCTTCTCTGAATAGACTCTGAATTCTTCGTGATCAATGATGAAGATAGTCTGAATTTCACATGATTCTTTGAAACTAAGCTTAGTTTTAAGACTTTTAATCTAATTTTAGGCAGGCAGAGTTAAAACTGCAGATGGGATTGGGATTGAAAATGGGATTAGAGTTGATCTTGGCGCTGTTATAAAAGTTATCCGGGGCTTTATTGCTGACCCATACATCATGCGCATTATTTATAACTCATAAAAATGAAGTATAGATCACTTTGCGTCTGTGTAAGTATTATTGAAATACAACAATGCCCTATAAATACCGTTGCTTGGCAACACTAATACTGTTAAATTAGCGGCCGCTTTCACCTTAGATAACAATGGAGTTGTTATGAATACCACTATAGCGGTTGCCGCTGGAATTGCTGTTGTATTTATTTACTTAATACTTTTACTAGCAAAGGCGCGAAGAAAACGTTCATTGAATCGTATCAGTTCTAAATGGGAACTATAGGTTTTCAACCTGACAAACTTTGTCAGCAATATCACACCAACATTAGCCATTTAACGCAGGGTCATTGCAACTGATGGCTCTGATCTACTCTTATATTATCTGAACTACTCTGATCTGACCTGGCTGCGAGGTTCTAAAGAACTTTTTGGGTCATTCTTTTAATGCTTCTATCTGCTCACGTATTTTCTCAGCTTCTTGGGTTGTCATAGAATATCCCATGATGTCTCCCTTTCGTTGCAATTGCATTGCATCAAACAATAGCTTTTCGTATTGCTTTTGTAGCTTTTTTGCTGGGTCTTTTTTAAACAATCCAAACATGGCATTTGACTCTTTGTGTTGATAATAATACTGGTTGATGAGTATACATTGGGTGGCTTTGGATTCCAGAGATTTCTAAGGCTTTTTTGGGCCCCTATTTGTGCAGCAATAGCTTTATTGAACTAGGGGGGAGAGGTATTAAACTGAGTTTGAAGATGCAACGGTTGTAATCTCCTCTAAAATATTGTCATAAAGAGAATAATACCTACCACCAACAAAGCCAGAACTTCATGGGTCAACCTTTAACCTATAAACATCCCACTTTGCGGGTATAATCTTTATCCGTGCAGTTATTTTGGTTGGGTCTCGCCCTACTTTTATCTATGAAGTAAATTGAATTTACTTTTAAGGAGAGGATATCATGAAATATATTACTTGCTTAGTAATTGGCTTATTTATGACTAACACATCTTATGCGTATACAGACATAAAGAAGTATCCAAAGGAAAGTTGCCAAGAAATATATCAAGCAATTGGAACCTTTCTTGGCCTTGCAGATGGCGAATGGAAAGAAAGAAATGGAGAAAAGGCAATGTTTTATTCAACCGCATCAGCTAATTACGCAACTATTTATCTAGCTCTATGTAAAAAGTAAAAGACGTGATGCACAGAAGACTGAATGTACGCTGAAGGATTGGCCATGTGTTCCACCATGTGGTCCACTTGCTTCAATAAGTATCTAAAAACAGCTAAATAGCGATATCAATCAAACAAATGGTGGTACCCCTACCAGCCACACCTCGGCACACGAATCCACCGCTGTGGCTGCTCCCTTCCAGGCCTGACCAGATTCACGGTTTATCGTTGCGTGGGGACCAATAGGGCTACCATAACGATCACAATCGAGTGATTGCGAGGGGAGCAGTATAGGTAAAAAGGCCCTGCTTCTCAAGTGATTTTTATGCTCGTCAGGCAATCACTTGGTTCATGAGCATGACTCAAACACCATAGCTAGCATAGGGCAAGAACTCAACCTGTTGAGCAGCTTCACCACAAGTATTCGCCTTGACTATAGCCAGTCCATCGCCTTTCATGGCGGTGGTTAGCACACCCGAATTTTGATTGGTCATGGCCTCTAAAACAATGCCTGCTTGGTTATTTTCAAGCAAACGCACCCGAAAATACTCTTCTCGAATACTGGATTTTTGGGGCGGATTGATTAGGCGTGCGCTGAGGCTCTGCCCTTGCGTGTGACTGCAGCCTTGCAAGGCCAATAGAAACGGCCTTGCCATCACGATGAAGGTCACAAGCACACTGGCCGGATTACCTGGCAAACCAAAAATTGGGGTTTGTTTCACGCGCCCAAATGCTAAGGGTTTGCCTGGTTTAATGGCCAATTTCCAAACCTCTAATTGACCTAGCGTGTCTACAGCGCCCTTAACGTGGTCTTCTTCTCCTTCAGAGACGCCACCACTCGTAATAATGATATCCGCTTGGTCTGCTGCCAAGGCTAGGGCTGATTCTGTGGTTGGGCGTTCATCGGTAATAATGCCCATGTCAACCAACTCCATGCCTAACTGATCTATTAACCCAGCTAACAAGAAACGGTTTGAATTATAAATTTGCCCTGCTTTTAAGGCCTGCCCTGGGTTAACCAGTTCACTGCCCGTAGAGGCAATGGCCACTTTTAAACGGCGGTAAACTTCCACTTGTTCTATGCCCATTGAAGCCAGCACGCCTAAATGTCGGGCTTCTAGCTTGGTGCCCTTATCACACACCTGCTGCCCTGCTGTAACATCTTGGCCCTTAAGGCGAATAAACTGACCCGTCTTTTGGCCTTGGGCTAAGGCACTGGGTTGGATACGAATGCCCCCGTCCACTAGATCAACGTCTTCTTGAATGACCACCATATCAGCATTGTCTGGCACTTCTGCACCGGTAAACACGCGGGCGCAAGTATGAGCAACTAAAGCGCTAGGCACCTGCCCTGCAGCAATACGTTGGCTCACAGGAATAATATCTAACTGCAAATCTTCTTGGCACAAGGCATAACCATCCATGGCACTGTTATCTGCAGGAGGCACCGCCACAGCAGAAACGACAGGCGCACTTAAGACTCTGCCTCGGGCATGAAACAGTGGCACTAGCTCAGTGGTTAAGGTGCAACTTGCCGTTGACATAATTTGTTGCTGGGCTTCAGCAACACTGGTGAGGCTGGTTTTATTGAACATATTCACACTTAAGCCAAGTGTTTAGTAGCAGCATTAAAGGTGACCATTTGCACAAAATTACAGGGCTTGTGACGGCTATCTAGCTGTTCCTTAATGATGCCATCCCACGCCATGCGACAGGCCCCTGTTGATCCAGGCATACTAAAAATCACCGTGCGATTAGCCACCCCAGCAACGGTGCGAGACTGAATGGTTGAGGTGCCAACATCGGCCAAGGATAGGCTTCTAAACAACTCGCCGAAGCCCTCAATCACTTGGTCAAATAGCGGCAGTAATGCATCGGGGGTCGTGTCTCTGGCGGTAAACCCCGTGCCTCCTGTAACTAATACGGCATGCACGTCACTATCAGCAATCCATTGACTCACAGCAGCCCGAATTTGGTACACATCGTCTTTCACAATAGCGCGCTGCGCTAAACTATGGCCTGCCGTCTGCAGCCGCTCAATTAGAGTGGTTCCTGACTTGTCGGTAGCAACAGTGCGCGTATCAGAGACAGTTAATACGGCGATATTAATTGGTTGTTGTGGGGTGTTGGCACTTGTCATAGTGAGATTCTCTTGATTGCTATTGGAGAGCAAAAATAACCCCTTTAGTATACAGATACTTGGAGCTAGATTGTAGCTTGGGTAGACACCCAGTTGGCGTGCATTGTTTTCTTTTCTAACCTTAATACTTTAGTTTGAAATACTTTAGTTTGAAAGACTTTAGTCTCATTTACTAAGGTCTAATTTTCAATATTCACCACTTCTCTAGACTAGAGCACAACCTAGAAGCACCTCTGCATTGATCTGCTGGCAGTGCCCATCTTGGTTCAACAACAACAAATTGGAGTTCGCCATGACAGATGTAAAATCTGATAAAACAAATCCTACTGCCGCGGGATGGTCTCGCCGTGATGTGTTGAAAGCCACATCAGTTGGCGCTGTAGGCGCCGCAACACCTATGTTTTTCACCCAAAATGCTTGGGCTGAAAAAGCCATTGGTAACTATCCAGTCAATGGTAGCGAAGTGGTACTCGGTTTTAACGTGCCTCAAACAGGCGCTTATGCTGATGAAGGTGCTGATGAATTACGTGCCTACAAGTTAGCTGTTACGCACTTGAACAATGGTGGCGGCATGCTCGACACCTTGAAGCCAAGCATGCTTAAAGGCAATGGCATCTTAGGCAAGAAAGTAACTTACGTTACAGGTGACACACAAACTAACGCTGACGCGTCTCGTACGTCTGCACGTCGTATGATTGAGCGTGATAAAGTGATTATGGTTACCGGTGGTTCATCTTCAGGTATCGCCATTGCGCAGCAATATCTATGTAATGAGCTTGGCATCATCTTTATGTGTGGTTTAACCCACTCAAACGACACCACAGGTAAGGACAAGCAGCGTTATGGCTTCCGCCATTTCTTCAACGCACATATGACCGGTAAAGCTTTGTCTCCCGTGTTAAGCAACGAATACGGCAAAGACCGTCGTGCTTTCCACCTTACAGCCGACTATTCTTGGGGCCACACCCAACAAGAGTCAATGCAAGAATTTACTGAGAAAGAAGGTTGGGGAACAGAAGGCAACATTATGACGCCTTTGAAAACCACTGACTTCTCTCAGTACCTATCTCAGGTGTTGAATTCAGATGCAGACGTGTTGATTTTGAACCATTACGGCGCCAACATGGTTAACTCTTTAACCAACGCGGTAAACTTTGGCATGCGTGACATGCAAAAGAACGGTAAAAATCTAGAAATCGTAGTGCCTTTATACAGCCGCTTAATGGCTAAAGGTGCAGGTTCTGCCAACATCGATGGCGTATTAGGAACTTCCGGCTGGAACTGGGCTCTTGAAGACGAAGGTTCAAAGGTATTTGTTAAGGCCTTTAGTGATGAATATGGTTTCCCACCTTCACAGGCAGCTCACACCTGTTATGTGCAAACTCTTTTGTATGCCAACGCCTGTGAAATGGCGGGTACCTTCTACCCACCAGAAGTTATTAAAGCCCTTGAGGACTTTGAGTTCACAGGTGCTGGTAACGGCCCAACCTTGTACCGTGGTTCTGATCACCAGTGCATCAAAGACATCTTGGTTATGCAGGGTAAATCGCCTTCAGCACGTAATAGCGACTTTGACTATCTACAGATCGTTGATCAAGTGGATGCGAAGACCGTGGATTACGATCCAGCCATCTTTGGTGGTGAATTAGGTCCATACGAGCCAGCATAAGCTGTAACTCAAGACCAATACGGGCCAGTTTATTGCTGGCCCGTTTTTTATTTGTTTATACTACATTAAAAAATTAACATGAATTTGTTACAGCAACCAATGGGGTCTCCACAATGGATATGACGCTCAACGCCTTTACCCTCTCTGTTTTAACCGGCTTGCAGCTGGGTTCCATTTACGTGCTCATTGCTCTGGGCTTAACCCTTATATTTGGCACTTTGGGCGTGGTTAACTTTGCCCATGGCGCACTTTACCTCATCGCTATTTATTTAGCAGTGAGCATCAATAATGCACTCGGTTTTGGCCTAGCGCTGATTCTTGTACCCCCTATTCTTTTTGTGATTGGTGTGCTTTTGGAGCGCGGCTTAATACAGCGCTTCTACAACCGCCCTCATACGGATCAAATCTTGGTAACCTTTGGCTTAGCCATTGTCTTACAAGAGCTTTTAAAATGGATATTTGGTGCCAACAACATCCCTTTTGCCATCCCAAGCTGGGGCAACGGCATTATTATGTTGCATGACTACCTGCCATTCCTTGAAGGCTTCGTGGTTTACCCTAAGTGGCGCATGATTCTAGTGGTTGTGGCTATTGTGACGGTCAGTGCCGTATTTGCTCTATTGCACCTCACCCGCTTTGGCTTGGTTATTCGAGCTGGCATGCGAGATGCAGAAATGCTGCAGTTCCTGGGCGTTAATATTAACCGCCGCTTCATGATTGTATTTGGTTTGGGTGCCATGATTGCTGGCATTGCCGGCGTGTTTGGTGGACCGGTGACTCAGGTCTCACCAGAAGTGGGCATGCGACTGTTGGTGCCCTCCTTCCTTATTGTGGTCATTGGTGGCATGGGATCACTGGGTGGCGCTGTGTTGGCGGGTATTTTAATTGGTATGGCACAAAGCTTTACCGCACCATACATCTACCTCAATACCATTATCATCTACCTTATTACTGTTATCATTTTATTGGTCCGCCCACGCGGCTTATTAGGCGCCAAGGGAGTATTTGAATAATGATTACTCAAAATAACTTTTGGCAACACAATAAAGCCGTCTTAATGTTTGCCCTAGTCGCCTTGACGATGCCCTTATGGTTCCCGTTGATCGGTGGTTATTCTGGCCTAGATACTAAAATCATGATTTTTTGTATCTTTGTGGTGGGCTTTGATATTTTGCTTGGTTTTACTGGCTACTTGTCTTTTGGACATGCCGCTTTCTTTGGCATATCTGCCTACGTTACTGGCATTATGTTAAAGAGTTTTTCCGATAATATTATACCTGCCATTATTGTGGCGGTAGCCGCTGCAACGCTAGTGGCTTTAATTATCGGTTTACTCACATTAAAGAGAACTGGCATCTATTTTTCTATTCTCACTTTAGCTTTTGCCGAGATGTTTGATTCTATGGCCATGTCTATGCTGCAGCGATGGACAGGGGGTGAAAATGGTTTAACAGGCATGCCCACTCCGATGCTATTTGACCTTAAAATGCAGGGTGATACGGTGTTTTACTTTTGCGCCATCTCCGCCATTATTCTGTTTTACTTGGCCAAAAGGATTGAACGCTCCCCTGTTGGGCTGATGATGAAAGCCATCAAGTGTAACCAAACACGATTAGAATACACGGGCATCAACGCACGTAAATACAAACTATTAGCCTTTGTATTGAGCGCCATGTATGCCGCCATTGCTGGTGCCCTCATGGTGGTTTATGAACCCTTTGTGGGGCATGAATTCCTAGGCTGGCATCAATCAGGTGAAGTCGTCATCATGTCTGTTATTGGTGGTGTAGGTACGTTAGTTGGTCCCATGCTAGGCGCTGCCTTCATGCTTTACTTCGAGAATGTGATGTCGGTAGATCTTGGTGAGCAGTGGCTACTTGTGCTGGGCGTTATCTTTATGGCAGTGGTTATATTTATGCCAGGTGGGTTTATGGAAGCAATTGCACGCCTCAAAAAACGTTTTTTCACCACTATTGACGGCGAATAGGAGACTTAATCATGGCCATATTAGATATACATCAAGTGTCCTTAAGTTTTGGTGGTTTACAAGCCTTACAAAACGTTCATTTAAAAATTGAAAAAGGCAGCACCCACGCTCTCATCGGGCCTAACGGTGCCGGCAAGTCAACCTTGCTCAATGTGCTCACAGGCATGCTTAAACCCGATGATGGGTCGGTAATGTTTGATGGTAAACCATTACTCAATGTTAACTCTTACGATATTAACCAGTTAGGCATTGCCAAGGTGTTTCAGACACCAGCAATTTTTCCAGAAATGACGGTCTTACAAAACGTTACTATTCCGGTATTTGCAGCCCGAGACGGCTCTTTTAACTTTAATATGTTTGAGGGTCGCGCTAAACAACGGCCTCTCATTGAGTTTGCTGAACAGCAAATTTGTGAACTGGGTTTGGAAGATCACATGCATGATCTGGCAGGCAGTTTATCTCGTGGAGACAAACGTCGCTTAGAAATGGCCATTTGTTTGGCTAACAAACCTCGTTTATTGTTGTTAGACGAACCCACCGCAGGCATGGCGCGTCATGAAACTGAAAAAACCATAGAGTTACTTAAAAGCATGGACGATGGGATTACCAAAGTTATCGTTGAGCATGACATGAACGTGGTATTTTCCTTGGCTGAGAAGATATCTGTACTGTCTCAGGGCCAGATTATTGCCGAAGGCTCACCCGACGAAATTAAAGGCCATCCCAAGGTCATTGAAGCCTATCTTGGCGAAGCTCAAGTTTAATTAGGGCATAAGGAAGAGACTATGAACGAAAGTAAAGCAGACGCACCACAAACCTTCTTCTCTTGCCGTGAACTGAACGCCTTTTATGGTGAAAGTTATGTGGTACAAGGGGTATCTTTTGACATTCCTGAAGGTGATATTGTGGCCTTACTGGGCCGCAATGGAGCAGGAAAAACCTCCACTTTACGCACCATAGCCAGAGCCGATGCGCCAGGACTAAGTAGTGGTGAAATTTGGCTCAACGGCCAACCATTGCACGACATGAAAGCCTTTGAAGCAGCTCGATCAGGGGTTCAGTTAGTGTGTGAAGATCGACGCATTATTCCAGGTGTCACGGTAGAAGAGAATATTATATTAGCTCAAATCTCTAAACCTGTAGGTTGGACCTTAGAAAAGATATACAGCCATTTTCCAAAGTTAGAAGAACGGCGTAAGCAAGAAGCTTCATCTCTTTCAGGTGGTGAACAACAAATGCTTGCCCTGGCCCGTGCTTTAGCGCGTGATGTTAAGTTACTATTATTGGATGAGCCATATGAAGGCTTGGCCCCCGTGATTGTGCAAGAAATAGAGCGCATGCTGCGGGAAGTAAAATCCATGGGCATTACCACTATCATTGTTGAACAAAATGCCGTGGCAGCACTTAAGTTAGCTGACCATGCCATTATCATCGATACCGGTGAAATTGTTTTTACGGGCACCGCCCAAGAAGTGCTCGACAACCAAGCATTACGTGAAGAGTACCTAGCCGTTTAATAACATTAGGTTATGTGTGAGTTGATAAAGCAGGGGGTCTGAAAAGCCTCCCCGCTTAATGTCATTTAAGTGCTTGCAGCAAAACCCCTTCACGCAGGGCACCCGTGGAAAAATAAATGCGGTCTAAATTTAAGCTCAGCATAATGCCTTTGAGTATGGCGTAACCTGCAGGTAGCACTTCACCTCGGTCGGGCCGCAAACCTTCAATGACGACTTCATCTAAATTCTCAAAGGCCAGCAGTTGATCTTCCACTTGATTCATTGAAGCTAAATCTAAATAGGGCATACCATGATCGGTGAGCGTACTCAGGCCCGCTAATGCTTTTATGGTGCCTGACGATCCAATACACATTTGCCAACTATCCCAAGAGTCACTTAGGGAGGCTTTATCAATGATATTTTTGGCAGCCTCAACAGCATTCTGGATGTAGCTTTGTTGAATTTTACGGTGGGGAAAAAATTGACTACTAAAAGCCACACAACCCATGGGGAAACTTTGTAAGTGTTGGGGGTACTGCTGACCTAGGATAAGTTCCGTACTACCTCCACCAATGTCGATGACTAACTTTTTGCGCAATTGGTAGTCGGAAGAAGACACCTCACCCACCACCCCACTAAAAATCAATGACGCTTCTTCTTCACCTGTGAGCACACGAATGGGCACGCCTAATATGGCCTCTGCTTGACGTATAAAATGCATTCTATTATGAGCCACCCGCAAGGTGTTCGTTGCCACCACATGGCAATTTTTTAGGGCCACTTGTTTGAGTTTAGGAACTAAACGCTGCAAACAGTTCAAACCACGATCTATTGCCTCTTGACTCAGGAAACCCTGCTCGTCAAGGCCTGCAGCCAACTGCACCTTCTCACCCGACCGACTAACGATACGATACGGCGCCTCAGCGGTGTCCACGACAGTGACATGAAAGCTGTTAGAACCAAGATCAATGGCTGCCACTAAGTAAGTCAATGTATGCAATCCAAAAGTAGTGATTTTGCAGTGTATCAAACAATGTTGAGAAGGCCAATTTTGTCGATGCTCTTCGACTTTTAAGCCCCCACATATTACCCCTGTGTAATGCGCCCCATATTAGTGCAAATCGAGTTAAATGCTATTTCAAATGCACCATAATTGGTGCGCTTGGATTTAAACCTGAGCAATAAAATACTATAACTTAATGTTTTATATATATTTTTTTACCTTGGCATGATAATCGCAATAGCCAGCCTAGTAATCACTATAACTAACCGAGACCCCCATGGAAAATAATATATTTGAACTCCAGTTCGCTCTGGATACGTTTTACTTTTTAGTTTGTGGCGCTTTTGTAATGTGGATGGCTGCTGGCTTTGCCATGCTTGAAGCAGGTTTGGTGCGCAGCAAGAATACTACCGAAATTTTAACTAAAAACTTTGCTTTGTATGCTATCGCTAGTGTGATGTATCTTGTCGTAGGTTATCAGATCATGTACGGCGGTGGCTGGTTCTTGAGCGGTATTGAAGCCATTGATACTGATCAGGTATTAGCTGACTCAGCAGCAGAAGGATTTAATGGTGGTTCGGTTTACTCCTCTGCCTCAGACTTCTTCTTTCAAGTGGTGTTTGTTGCCACGGCGATGTCCATTGTGTCTGGTGCAGTCGCAGAACGTATGAAGTTGTGGGCATTTCTCGCCTTTGCTGTGGTAATGACTGGCTTCATCTACCCTATGGAAGGTGCGTGGACATGGAATGGCGATGACGTCTTCGGTTTGTACAACCTTGGCGACCTTGGCTTTTCAGATTTTGCAGGTTCAGGCATTGTTCACATGGCGGGTGCAGCTGCTGCTTTAGCGGGTGTGATCTTACTCGGTGCTCGGAAAGGTAAGTATGGCCCCAATGGCGAAATTAAGGCCATTCCTGGTGCGAACCTACCCATGGCCACCTTAGGCACCTTTATTCTATGGATGGGCTGGTTTGGATTCAATGGCGGATCAGTACTTAAACTGGGTGACATTGACTCCGCTCATTCTGTGGCTATGGTGTTTCTTAATACCAACGCAGCAGCTGCTGGTGGTGCAATTGCTGCACTGATACTAGCCCGCATTAAGTTTGGCAAAGCCGATCTTACGATGATGCTTAACGGCGCTTTAGCTGGACTCGTAGCCATTACTGCAGAGCCTTCTACCCCCACTGCTTTGCAAGCTACTTTGTTTGGTGCCCTTGGTGGCGTGCTGGTTGTATTCAGTATTCTGGCTTTGGATAAACTTAAACTAGACGATCCTGTCGGTGCCATTTCGGTGCATGGTACCGTTGGTTTACTCGGTTTGATGCTAGTGCCTTTGACCAATGACGGTGCCACGTTCATGGGACAAATCATCGGTGCAGCAACGATCTTTGTATGGGTATTCGGTGTCAGTTTTGTGGTGTGGTTTATCATTAAAACAATCATGGGAATGCGCGTTACAGACGAAGAAGAAGACAGAGGCGTGGACATTACTGAGTGCGGCATGGAAGCCTACCCAGAGTTCACTAACCGATAATTAATGTTTATTATCTAGCCTGAACAAGGGTCTATTTGCATCGCAAGTAGGCCCTTTTTTATTCTTAAAAACTTAATAATTTAACTATAAATTAAGCCTCAATTAAGAAATAACTACTTATGTTAAATTTCACCTCATGAGCAGTTGTTGGTAACATCATTGATCAGACATTTGAGTGTTATTTACAGCCTGCAATCTGTTTGCGCCAGACTAAATATAACTAGATATATCTATTACACAAAGTTGTAACATAGGCCTACATTAGTCTTTAATACTGCACAAGGCTTGGCTGGGTTAAGCACGGTTACGCAAGGTTAAGCAGTGATTTTGTTTAAACCTCTTGATTGAGGTAGCGGTCGGTTTTCGGTGTCGGCTGATGTCCAAGCTGTTATGTTACTCGTTTCTGCAGGAGTCCCCCATGCGCATATGTTTCATCGCTCTATTGATCACCATTTCTGCTCAAGCATGGGCTAATAATGACATAACTAACAACAAGTTAGTTGAAGCTATAGCAGCGATCGATGCGAATGTTATTTTCATGCGACACGCTTTGGCCCCAGGCTTTGGTGATCCAGAGGATTTTAATGTGGCTGATTGTTCGACCCAAAGAAACTTAAATGAAGAAGGCCGCGCGCAAGCGCTTAGCATCGGTAAGGCAATGCGCAATAGTGGTTTACAATTTAAAGAAATATTATCTAGCCAATGGTGCCGGTGCACACAAACAACTGAGTTATTAAATTTAGGCCATTGGAGCACTTTCGATGGACTCAACTCTTTTTTCCAAGGCTATGTAGATCAACAAATGACCCTCGATCTTCTCAATAAGAAATTGGCTTCGCTTGATCGTGGAATAATCTTAATGGTCACCCACCAAGTAGTCATTAGCGCCATCACTAAAAATGTGGTGCGCAGTGGCGCCTTGGTGGCCTACAATTCCACCACTTTTGAGACTCAAGAATTTACCTTAGATTAACTCATATCTGATTCTCTTTGATCGCCTAGAGCGCACTAAAATCCTTTGTAAGGGCTCACAATTACAAGTTAGAGACACTCGCTGAAAAGCAAAATAGAGGCGCTCATAAAAAGGCCAAAGCTTGATCTTGGTCTTGGTCTGCTCTTTAATTTACCTTACTTTACTTTGCTCTTTACTCTACTTTACTTTGACCTTACTTTGCCCAATTAAATGATCACTTCCGTCTCACCAAACCTTGTATTTGATATTGTTATTGATCATATTATTGTATGCTATTACTAGTATTTTTCTTTTCACGTTTTACTAGGCTTTGTGCACTATTCATGCAACTTCACATTCATCCCAGCACCCTCGAACTTGGCTCAAGCCATTGGCAGCAATACCTCTCTTTGCAGGCAGACCCCTTTAGCCAATATGCATTTCACGCTGCCTTAGAACACAGTGGCAGCGTCGGCGGTGAAAGTGGCTGGCAGCCTTTACACTTAGAAATTACTGAGGAAAGTAAACCTATTGCCCTCATACCAAGCTATGTTAAAACCAACTCTTGGGGTGAGTACGTGTTTGATTTTGAATGGGCTAACGCATACCAGCGTTATGGTTTAGAGTATTACCCAAAGATGATTAGTGCAGTGCCTTTTACGCCCTGTGCTGGGCCTCGGATACTGTTAGCTGAAGGTGCAGAGCTCACAACAGCTTTGACCTTTTTACAACAGCAGTTGCCCCATTTATGCAGCCAACTCAAGTTAAGCAGCTGGCATTGGCTATTTGCTCAGAAACCCGACTGGGAAGCTGCTCAGGAACAATCATGGCATCAACGTATTGGCTGCCAATACCATTGGTACAACCATGAATACAGCCAGTTTGAAGACTTTACAGCGCGACTAACCTCGCGCAAACGCAAATCCATTAAAAAAGAACGCCGCGTCATTGTTGAACAAGGCATCAAATTTACTTGGCAGCAAGGCGACAACATTAACTCACAGTCTTTAAAAGAGTTTTATGCCTGCTATCAGAGCACTTACATGAAACGCCGCAGCCAAGGCTACTTAACTTACCCATTCTTTTCTGAACTACTTACACAAATGCCAGAAAAATTGTTGTTGGTGACGGCTTCTAAAGATGAATCACCCCTTGCCTACGCCTTATTTTTTGTTGATGATGACACACTTTATGGGCGCTATTGGGGCTGTTTAGAAGAAGTTGAATTTCTTCATTTTGAGACCTGTTATTACCAAGGCATTGATTATTGCATTGCCAAGGGCATTCCTCATTTTGACGCAGGTGCCCAAGGTGAGCACAAACTTGCCCGTGGATTTATACCCCAGTTGACCCACTCGTACCATTATTTGGCGGAGTCAGGTTTTAATGACGCCATTAAAGCTTTCTGCACAGCAGAAGCCCAGCAAATAGAACATTATATGCAATGGGCAGAAACTGCCCTGCCCTATAAAACTGAATAAAAGCCAAATAAAAGCTGCATAACATTATTGACCTTTTAGTCATCAAGCATATAGAACTTGACCCACGAGGTAGCACCACCTAACCTGACATTCTATACATCAAACACATGTTTTAATTATGACCACTTCTGAGCCTTCTTCAGCTTATCCCCATTTACTCGCACCATTAGATTTAGGTTTTACTCGCTTAAAAAATCGAGTCATCATGGGGTCTATGCATACAGGCCTAGAAGAGGCTAAAAATGGTTTTGAGCGTTTAGCCGCATATTATGCAGAGCGGGCTAGAGGCGGTGTGGGCCTTATTGTCACAGGTGGCATCTCACCCAACCAACAAGGGTTGACCTTTAGTGGCGCCGCGGCCTTAGATAAGGCTGATAAAGTTGCCCAACATCGCTTAGTCACTGATGCCGTGCATCAAGCGGGCAGCAAAATTTGTATGCAAATTCTGCACACAGGACGTTACGCCTATTCACCTAATGCCATCGCCCCCTCTGCCATTAAAGCGCCCATTAATGCGTTTATTCCAAAAGCTGTTTCTAGTGAAGAAATCGAGCAGCAAATTGAGGATTTTGCCTATAGTGCTAAATTAGCTCAACAAGCAGGTTACGATGGCGTTGAGGTCATGGGCAGTGAGGGCTATTTTTTAAATCAATTTATCGTCACTCGAACCAACCAGCGGGATGACGAATGGGGGGGCAGTTACGACAATCGCACCCGCCTTGCTATTGAAGTGGTCAAACGCGTGCGCGCTGCAGTGGGTGAAAAATTTATTATTATCTACCGCCTTTCTATGCTCGATCTTGTGCCCGAAGGCAGCAACTTGTCTGAAGTGATTCAGTTAGGTAAAGCCATTGAGCAAGCCGGTGCTAGTATAATCAATACGGGTATTGGGTGGCATGAAGCACGCATACCCACCATTGCTACCAAAGTACCTCGCGCTGCGTTCACCTGGGTCACCCATGCGGTGCGTAAACACCTTACTGTGCCAGTGATCACGTCTAATCGTATCAACACACCAGAAGTGGCAGAAAGAGTTTTGGCTAATGGCGATGCAGACCTTATTTCTATGGCTCGCCCTTTCTTGGCTGACCCAGAATTTGTTAATAAAGCAGCTGCCAATCAAGCCGAACGCATTAACACCTGCATTGGCTGTAATCAGGCTTGCCTAGATCATGTGTTTAATGGCAAAACCAGTAGTTGTTTAGTTAATCCAAGAGCTTGTGAAGAGACCCGTATTATTATTGCACCTACCCAAGCTATAAAGACGATTGCTATTGTGGGTGCAGGGCCCGCTGGTTTAGCCTGCGCTGTGACTGCAGCAGAGCGAGGCCACAAGGTCACTTTGTATGATGCAGCTAGCGAAATTGGTGGCCAATTTAATATCGCCAAACGCATTCCAGGTAAAGAAGAATTTAGTGAAACCCTACGTTATTTTGAGGTGCGGCTAAAGGAGCTCAATGTAGAGGTGAAACTTGATACAAGTTTAACGACTCAAGCATTAAATCAGATGCAAGTGGACGAATTAGTTTTGGCTACAGGGGTTAGCCCTCGCCAGCTGGCATTGCCCGGCCATAACCATGCTAAAGTGCTTAACTATTTAGAGGTGATTAAAGGCGTAAACGTAGGGCCCAAGGTGGCCATTATTGGTGCCGGCGGCATTGGTTTTGACGTGGCAGAATTTTTAACTCACGGCACCCATGAACCCAGCACTAACGTGACTCAGTTTATGTCTCAGTGGGGCATTGATATGACCATGCAAGCCCGTGGTGGGGTGGCTGAAATACCACAAAATATAGAAGCTTCGCCGCGCGAGATTTATTTATTACAGCGTAAAACTAGCAAAGTGGGCGCTGGTTTAGGAAAAACTACGGGCTGGGTACATCGCACTGGATTACAGCAGAAGAAAGTTAATATGCTGGCTGGCTGCGAGTATCAGGCCATTGATGACCAAGGCTTGCACCTAACAGTGGGGGGTGAAGCGCAGGTTTTAGATGTAGACCATATTATTGTGTGTGCCGGACAAGATCCAAACCAAAGTTTAAGCCAAGGCTTAGAGCGCCCATATCACCTGATTGGAGGAGCCCAAAAAGCCTCTCAATTAGACGCTAAACGCGCTATCCGCCAAGGCACATTGCTTGCTATAGAGCTATAAATTTTTGTAAGTAAAGGCTAGCTGCCACTAATCCGTATTTTTAATAATACGCTGTAGCATGGTTTTTAAAGTCTCTGACGCATCGCTATCCAACCCTTCCAGGGCGTTACTCTCTGCCTTTTGGTAGTCTTCTATTAAATGCGCTACTCGCTCTTGGCCCGCAGCTGTACCGGTTACTTTGGTACCCGCATCTAGCTGTTGTACGCGCGCCATATTCTGTTTTTGCAATTCTATAGACAGTTCTAATAAGGTTGTTTGATCCACCATTGTGCGCTTAGCAAGGTCAGCTAGGCTCATACTATTTTCATTGTATAAACACGCCAGTACGCGCCACTCTTTCGTTGTTAGGCCATCATCCGCCACCAATTGATGAAATTCTTCACCCATTTGATGCGTCGCCCGTGACATGTAGTACAACAAATAGTTATCAATAAAGTGACTTACATCATTGGTCTCTGTGGGCGCCAAGGTTGGAATGGCTTCTGCTGTGGCGTAGGCACCCCGGTAAAAGACGAGCCCAGATCCTGCCATGCTGCGCAGACCTTTCACTCGGCCAACAATGATTTCATGGTCTCCACCGTCGTAAGTTGCCCAGGCTTCGCATTCAAAGAAGGTGATCGCTCCAGGTAATGTGGGAACCCCACCAATACCCTGCTCTACCTCCACATCGGCAAACTTATCTGTGCCACTGCGAGCGAATTGATTGGAAGTTGCCATCTGCTCAGCACTTAGAACATTGACCACAAAGTGCTTAGCATTAATAAACGCATCGGCACTGTATGCTGTTTTGGTAATGCTCCACAAAATTAATGGAGGATCCATAGACACAGAGTTAAAACTGCTCGCCGTGGCGCCCACTGGCTCACCGTTTGCGTCTAAACAAGTCACTACAGTCACGCCCGTGGCAAATGACGACAAAGCGTCACGAAATTCGCGGGTGCTAAAAGCTTCTGTAGACATAAGGACTCCAAATAAACAGTAAATAACAGCTGGCTATTATAGGCATTAACTCAGTAAAGGTAAGGTTTAATCTTATAAAAAATGATCAAAATTAAGCTAAATACCAATAAACAGTGGGTTTATGAATATTCGTGCTTCGAACTAAGTGGCGTTAAATAAATAGCTTATAGTATTAAAGCATAAGGTTATAACTTAATTTGCAAACTCTAATAAACTCTCGTACAATTAAGCCACAGATTGAGTCCAATGTTGGAGGTATCGTGTCAAATTCTACGCAAGGTGTGCCAGTGATTACCGCCTTTTTTGATAAGGCAACATCAACGGTGAGTTACGTCGTTGAAGACCCAGAAACTAAAGACTGTGCCGCCATTGACTGTGTTCTCGACTATGATGTTAGCAAGGGACAGACAAGCACGCGCTCCGCAGACAAAATGATTAAGCACATCACAGAGCAGGGCCTCAACCTCATCTGGTTATTGGAAACCCATGTGCACGCAGACCACTTATCAGGGGCACCTTACATCCAAAGCCAACTGGGTGGCAAGATAGCGATTGGTGACCAAATTACCCATGTGCAAGATATTTTTGGTCATTTATTTAATGCTGAAGACGACTTTGCACGCAATGGAAGTCAGTTCGATCACTTGATTACCCCCAACGAGATATTAAAACTAGGGCATTTAACAATCATGGCACTTCACACTCCAGGCCACACTCCTGCCTGCATGAGTTTTGTGGTGAGTGACGCCTGTTTTGTGGGTGATACTTTATTCATGCCCGATTATGGAACAGCAAGATGTGACTTCCCCGGTGGAGATGCCAAGGCTTTATATGATTCACTGCAATTGATTCTAAGTTTACCCGATAACACCCGTCTCTTTATGTGCCACGATTACGCTCCAGGTGGACGCGAATATTTATGGCAAAGTAGTGTTGCAGAATCAAAGGCCAACAATATTCATTTAGTGGGAAAATCCAAAACGGAGTTTGTTCATATGCGTGAAACCCGTGATGCACAGCTTAATACGCCCCGACTATTATTGCCTTCAGTGCAGGTGAATATGCGCGCAGGCCATATGCCTCCAGTTGAAGATAATGGCATTGCTTACATTAAGATCCCTGTTAATCAAATGGTTACTTAACCGGCATGGGAAAAGTGAGCAGGTTTGGTGTGACTCAACTGCCTGCATTAATATGGTTAAAAAACTATGATTTGAGTAGCTTACGGGCTGACATGATGGCGGCTGTGATTGTAAGCATTATGCTTATTCCACAAAGCTTAGCCTATGCAATGTTAGCTGGTTTGCCCGCTGAAACCGGCTTGTATGCCAGCATATTCCCACTCTTGGCGTATGCTTTGTTTGGTTCCAGCCGCACATTATCCGTTGGTCCGGTCGCAGTAGTTTCCCTTTTATCAGCCAATGCTGTGGGCCTAGCTCACATGTCTAGTGGCATAGACGTATTAATCCTGTCTATGACTTTGGCTTTAGTGTCTGGCACTTTAATGTTTATTATGGGCTTGTTTCGATTAGGCTTTATCGCTAATTTGTTAAGTCGCCCCGTCATCACTGGTTTTATTACAGCGGCTGGCATATTGATCGCCCTGAGTCAGTTGAAACACATTTTAGGTATTCCCCTAGCTGGGCATAACTTACCTGAATTGGTTGTTGAACTTGCACAATACAGCACAAATTCTCACTTCCTGACCGTTGTAACAGGTGTCGTCACCATCGTATTTTTGTGGCTTTCTCGTGCACCTTTGACGATTTTTTTATGCCGTTTTATGAGCAAATCTACAGCCTCAGGTTTGACTAAAGTTGCACCTGTGGGTGCAGTCATACTCTCTATTCTATTGGTTTCAACCTTTGACTTAGATCATCTTGGTGTGGAGGTTGTGGGCCATATTCCAGCAAAACTGCCTAGCTTCACTTGGCCTGAATTAAGTATTTTATTAGTCACCACCTTAATGCCTTCTGCCCTCATGATTAGTCTAATCGGTTATGTTGAATCCATGTCAGTGGCCCAAACCTTGGCCAGTAAACGACGTCAACAGATTAACCCAAACCATGAACTTTTGGGTTTAGGCGCAGCTAATGTAGCCTCTGCAGTTTCTGGTGGTTTTGCAGTGACAGGCGGTTTCTCACGTTCTGTAGTTAACTTTGATGCAGGCGCAAGAAGCCCCATGGCTGGTGTTTTTACCGCCCTAGGGGTTGCCCTCGCAAGTCTTTACCTGACACCCTACTTGGCTTTTTTACCCAAGGCTGTGTTAGGAGCTACTATCTTTGTCGCTGTACTCACATTGATTGAACCCCATGAAATCACCTTTACGTGGAAGTATAGTAAGCATGATTTTGCAGCCATGATGGTTACCCTTTGCACGGTATTATTGGTGGGGGTGGAAGCTGGTGTTATCGCGGGTGTCACAGCGACGATCAGCCTTATATTGTGGCGCACTAGTCGTCCCCATACTGCCATTGTTGGCCCAGTTGAAGGTGGTGAACAATTCCGCAATATAGACCGCCACCTTGTTAAACAAGTAAAACAAGTGCTTGTTCTGCGGATTGACGAGAGTTTATTTTTTGGTAACCTTCGCTACTTAGATAATCGGATCAATGGCTTATTGGCCAGCCATCCAGCTATGGAGCATTTGGTGCTTGTGGCGTCTGGTATTAACCATATCGATTCAAGTGCGCTGCAAAGCTTGTTAGAATTAAACACTAGATTAGACGAAAAAGGCATTAAAATGCACTTTTCAGATGTTAAAGGACCCGTGTTAGATCGATTACACAGGATTAACTTTGCAGATGAACTCACCGGCACCGTATACTTAAGTCAGCATCAAGCATGGCAAGATTTAACCCAACTTTATTAGGGCCGCTTGACCTAGGTAGCAGGTCTTCAAAAGAGTGAGAAACAGCATGCAGTTAAGTCAATTAAAATGCGCCGTATGTCGTTCTGGCACCCCCACAGTGAGCCATGAAGACCAGTTGGTCTTAATGCAGGAAATTCCAGCTTGGGAGCCTATTATTGTGGCTGGAATGCAGCAACTTCAGCGCCAGTATAAGTTCAAAAACTTTAATTTAGCCTTAGAATTCACTAATCGGCTTGGCGCTATAGCCGAATTGGAAGACCACCATCCAGCCATTTTAACTGAATGGGGCTCAGTTACTGTTAATTGGTGGACGCATACCATTAATGGCCTGCATCATAACGATTTCATCATGGCTGCTAAAACAGATAGCCTCATTGAGTAAGTTAATCCAAAACCACCTTATAAACAGAAGCTAGCTTCAAGCTTTTGGGCTAAAATAAACGCTTGTTCGCATCAGATGCATGCCATTATGTTAAAGTTTTTTGAAAACTTAGTTGATCCCTACCCCCCGGAGCAACCCCAACAACCCCCCAAGGGCGTGTGGCGTTTTTGCTGGCACTATTGCGATGGCATGAAACGTTATATGTTTTTATTGGCCCTCACTGCAGGTGCTTTTGCTGCCATTGAAGTCATTATATTTGGTTTCATGGGTCAGTTGGTTGATTGGCTTAGTGTGCAAGATAGAGCCACATTTTTAAATGATCAAGCTAGTACGTTATGGCTAATGGGCATATTAATTGTGCTTGTGGTGCCTGTTATTGGTCTGCTCAATAATCTGATTCGCATGCAAACCCTATTACCCAACTTAACGATGCGCGTGCGTTGGTTAGCCCACCGCTATTTATTACAACAAAGCTTAGACTTCTACCAAGACGATTTTGCGGGTCGTATAGCCGCCAAAGTCATGCAAGGCTCTATCGCTGTTAGGCAAGTCGTAGGTAAACTTTGCGACACCTTTGCCTACGTTGTGGTGGGCATATTTTCTATGCTGGTGCTGTTATCAAACACCGACCTACGCATGGCTGCACCCATTGCGATTTGGTTAGTGCTTTTTACTGGCGCCATGATTTACTTTCTGCCCCGCTTAGGCCGAATTGCAGAAGACCAAGCCAACAAACGTGCCATCATGACGGGCCGAGTCGTGGATAGTTACACCAACATTAGCACGGTAAAACTGTTTGCCCATACGCAAAAAGAAACGGATTACGCTAAGTCGTCTATGAACTCTTTTTTGCTCAATGTGTTCCAAATGATGGGTCTTAGCACCTGGATGGATGTCGTTGTTACGAGCTTAAATAGCCTGCTTATTTTTGCGACTGCGGCGGTGGATATTTATTTATGGCTTAACCATAGTGCTAGTTTAGGCATGATCGCGGTCAGTTTAGCCCTGGCTATTCGCTTACAGGGATTTTCTGATTGGCTGATGTGGGAAGTGCATGACTTTTATGAGAGTTTAGGCACCGTAGCAGATGCCATGCACACTATTTCTCAGCCTCAAACTGTGCTCAATAATGCTGACACTGTATTAAAAGTGACTCATGGACACATTAACTTTGATGCTATTTGCTTCCACTATGGTAAGAGCCATGGGGTCATCGATAGCTTAAGCCTACAGATTAAAGCTGGAGAAAAAGTGGGCATTGTCGGGCGTTCTGGAGCAGGCAAGTCTACCCTAGTTAATCTGCTGCTGCGTTTCCATGATTTAGAAAGTGGTAAAATTGTGATTGATGGTCAGGACATTAGCCAAGTCACGCAAGACAGCTTACGTGCGGCTATCGGCATGGTGACACAAGATACTTCACTGCTACATCGTTCTGTGCGCGAAAACATTGTGTATGGCAAACCTGATGCCACAGATGCCGAATTACTCCTTGCCTGCAAACAAGCCGAAGCCAATGTGTTTATCGACGATTTAGAAGATCCCAAAGGTAACCGCGGCTATATGGCTCAAGTAGGCGAAAGGGGCGTGAAACTATCTGGTGGCCAACGTCAAAGAATTGCCATTGCCCGTGTACTGCTTAAAAATGCACCTATATTGGTGTTAGATGAAGCCACTTCAGCCTTAGACTCAGAGGTAGAAGCTGCCATCCAAGCCAGCTTAAATCGCCTTATGGATGGCAAAACGGTCATCGCAATTGCCCACCGTTTATCGACCATCGCCGCCATGGATCGCCTGGTGATCATTGACGAAGGCAATATTATTGAGCAAGGTAGCCATAAAGAGTTACTGGCTCTGAATGGCGTTTACGCCAAACTCTGGCAACATCAAACTGGCGGCTTTATTGGTTTAGATTAATCATCGAAACCAAAGTGATTCCAAGTCGATTTAAAAGTTTGTTAACTGTATTTTGAGCTAAGTTTGTTAACTGTATTTTTATCACTTTGGCAAGACACCTCAATGGGGAATTACTGCCCCATTAGTAGTGGTCTTCCTCAGCGGATGCATCGGCATCTGGCACCGCAATCTCTGGACCCGCAATAGGCGCTTGAGTCCACTCGTCACTATCATCTAATAGCTCTAATTCGTCCTCTTCTAGTGCCTCAGCATAGTCTTGAGCATCAGGCGCAGTGAAGGCAGCAATAGGCGTACCAATGACACCTGCAGCCAATATAGGGGACTGGTCTTCAACGTCTGCTAAGGTGACTTCGCGATAACGCATACTATTTAATACCGCTAGGGTAATGGCTAGAAAAGCCAAGGCGATGCCAATGAAATACACATCAGGACCAAAGCTCGACATAGCAAAGGCCACCAAAATTGGACCCACACTCAAGCCAATACCAGAAGCCATAACCATGGCACCACTGGCAGATACGATTTGTTCTGGAGAGAGTCGATCACTCGCATAAGCCACACACAGGGAATACATAGGCATTACTAAACCGCCCACCACGGCAATAAGGGGAATGTAACTGCTGCTACTGATGTCCCATACCGACGCCAATAAACACATGACTACTGCTGCCATAGCCGTGATTAACATAATGCCACGCCGACCATACTTGTCAGATAACCATCCAATAGGCCACTGCAGTAAGAAACCACCCCACAGAAACGACGCCATAAATAACGCGACTAAGCTATTATCAAAGCCTTTTTGCAAACCGTATACAGCCCCTAAGCCAAATGCAGTGCCGTGGGCTGCACCTGTTAAGGCATTACTGATCACGGCTAGGGGAGAGACTTTATAGAGGGCAAGCAGCGACATGCTTTCAGCCTGATCAAAAGCGGGCGCAGGCCGAGCAGTCAGCAGAATAGGTACCAATGCAAAAGAAATGATCACAGAAATAAGAATAAACAGATCGGTACTGGCTGGGTCGGCCACGTTCAACAAGAATTGACCACTGCCCATACCTAAAGTCACCACGACCATATAGATGGATAATATGGCGCCACGATTTTCGTTACTCGCTCGGTCGTTCAGCCAACTTTCAGTCACCACAAACAAACCAGAAAAACAAATGCCTGTCACCAGGCGCATCAAGCTCCATGTGTATGGATTGACATAAACACTGTGCAACAAAATAGCAATGGAGGCCGTAGAGGCTAATGCAGCGAAGACCCGAATGTGCCCTACCCTAGCCACCAACTTAGGGGTCACAATGCTGCCCACGAGCATACCCGAAAAGTAAAACGACATGACCACACCCGTGGTCAATACTTCAAACCCCTCTAAGCTTGCTCGAACACCCAATAGCGTGCCCTGCAGGCCATTGCCTACCATAATAAACCCAATGCCTAGGAGCAGGGCCCAACTGGCTTTTATTTCTTGCAACATGGCGTTTATCTCCACCATAAGAGCTAACCTTATGGGCGCCACAATACTGCTTTTTTAAGCCGGTGAATAGAGTGAAAATCAAAATTAATTAAAAATATAGTAAAAAGTGATATATGGGTTAGTTAAAACCTACTTTTTACCCTATCAGCCTAGGTACGCCTGACCCACTGCCTGTGCGATCAGCTTTAAACCTTGAGCAATGCGCTCTGGATTTTGGGCTGCATAGTTAATGCGTATGCATTCGTGTTGATGCTGCCAATCATCTTTGATGCCCACAAAGAAATTATGCCCAGACACCACAATCACTCCTTCTTGTTTAAGACGCTCATAAAGTTCCTGACTGGAAATAGGCATGCCTTTGAACCATAACCACATAAACATAGTGCCTTCTGGTTTGTGAATGGCGTAGGGAATAGCTGGGTCCATCACTTGCTGCAGGGTAGTTTGAGCAAACGCCAATTGTGCTTCATACGCAGGGCGCACCACATTTTGGCTAAGGTCAATAATCTCACCCGAGGCGATCATGTCTGTGGTCAAAGCCGCACCAAAGCTACCACTGGCTAAATTAATAATGGTATTGATGCCAGAGAGGGTTTTAATCGTTTCTTCGTTCGCGACTACAATTCCTGTGCGAGCGCCTGGTAAGCCAAACTTAGACAAGCTCAGACACACAATGGTGTTGTCATTCCAAAAAGGGCTGGCGGGGGTATAAATTAAGCCAGGAAATGGCAGGCCATAAGCACCATCGATAATTAAAGGCACATTATGGGTTTGGGCTAATGCATCTAGTTGTTCTACTTCATCGTCGGTAATGACATTGCCCGTTGGATTAGTTGGTCTAGACACACAAATAGCACCCGTATTTGGGCCTATATGTAAATCATCAAATTTGACCCTATATTTAAATTGCCGTTGCTCTAACTCATCAATCAAAGGGTGGGCTGCGATAAATAAGTTATCACCAATGCCCGCATCAGCATAGCCAATGTATTCTGGCACCATGGGTAGTTGAATCTGTTTATAACTGCCGTCGTCAAACTCACCAGCCAGCATGTTGAAGAGCATAAAAAATGCAGACTGACTGCCATTGGTCAGGGCAATATTATGCCGGGTGACAGGCCAACCCAGTTTTTTACTGAATAACTCAGCCAACGCATCAATGAGTGCCATATTACCTTGAGCTGGGTCATAACTCCCCAAAAGTTGCCTTACCGCGGCGGGATTGCTCGATAAAATTTGCAGACGTTGCTGCATAATAGCTTCAATTTGTGGAATATTCGCTGGATTTCCACCTCCCATCATAATCATGTCACGATCACTAGAGAGGGCATTAGTGATGTCATCCATCAGCACCGTGATGCCAGCATTACCACTAAATTTTTGACCAAATGCAGATAATTTCACAGTTTATTTCCAGATAAAATGGGATTCAAGCAAAGCCATGGATGACATCACATAATTACATCACCTGACTAAATTACGCCACCACCCCATGCGGTTTGGGCTTCATCATTCACAGCAGATTACAGGTATTTTTGCCAAAACTCTGCTTTGCCTGTGCCTGCAGACAGTTCATAGGCGTTAAAGCCAAACTTACTATAGGAGGCCTTGGCAATGAGGTTATTACCAAGTACCTCTAAGGTCACTTTGCAGGCATTTCTGGAGCCCGCATGGGTTTCAACTGCACTTAATAAAGCCGTACTAATGCCCATGCCCCGATACTCTTTTTGTACCCCTAAATCATGAATGTTAACCAAGGGTTGGGCTGCAAAGGTTGAATAGCCCCAGAGGCAATTGGTCATGCCTACGCACTCGTCTCCTACCCACGCTAATAAGCTAAAATTTTGTTGTTGTTGTGGCAAGTCGATTAACAAACGCTGTTTGACCGCTGCTGATAGATCTTCACCACCACCCATATCATCCAGCGCATAGTGACTCAGTTGTTGTATTAAATGGGACATTTGTTGCGCATCTTGATAATCAACTAGGGTAATTGAAATCGGTTTTACATCTGACATGAGTGTTTCCCAAGGGTGTATTAAACAAAGCGAGTTAGCGCATATATTATAGCAAATGAGCCTTACAGCATGATCAAGGTGTGCCTCTTATTAGCCCAAGGCGGGTGAAACTAAAGTGACCCAAGTTAGTCTGACATTTGCACCAATTCAGACACTTCTAAGCTGCCACCAATCTCAGTGAAGGGACAAGTGATGGTGATCTCTACTGCAGCTTCAATAGATGCTGCTTCGATGATGGTGAAGCCCGACATTTGCGTGCCTGAACCAGAAGAAACAACGCCATCTGGCGCAATATGATGCGTATCTTTTAGAGGGTTCATAGCACTGATAACAGTCTCGCCCAGGGCATTAATCCACTTTATGTATTTATCAAAATGGGCCCGACCCTCTTCTGGCGTTTCTGGTTGGTTACCACCTAAATATGTGATGATGAATTGTGCCATAGTTAAGATTCCTGATTGTTAGCTATTTGTGTACAAGTCTAGCAGATACCTATTTACAGGTCTGCTACACTGCGCCCATGCACAAAAAATTACTTATTATTGCTCACCAGCCGTCTACTAACACCCAACAAATGGCGTCAGCCTTTATTGCTGGAAGTCGCGCTGCAGAAGCTGAAAATGTGTCCATCTCTATGGTGGCGCCTTTGGAGTGCCAACCGAAGCAACTCCTTGATGCTGATGCCGTGCTAATATTTACCACAGAAAATTTAGGTTATATGGCTGGTACCACCAAAGATTGGTTTGATCGAGTTTATTATCCAGTACTAGAGTTAAAGCAAGGACTACCCTATGCCTTAGTGATTCGAGCAGGCACCGATGGAACCGGCACACGAAGAGCGATAGAATCTATTTGTAAGGGTCTGCGTTGGAATTTGGCGCAACCCGTGCTGGTTTGCAAGGGGCCGTGGCAAGAAGATTTCATTCAACCCTGCTTTGAGATGGGCCAATATATGACCGCAGGCTTGGATTTAGGCATACTTTAACGATGCACGTATTTTTATGCTCCAGAGACTCTAACGATACAGGTCATTCAAGCAAAGGCATGAAAAAGCCCACATTGCGGGCTTTTTACTTGGCTTTGTCTTCGCTGTGACTTAACTGTGACTTAACTTTGATTTAGCTTTTGTTTAGCTTAAAACCGCTTGCTCTAAAGCACTTGGCTTAAGGCTTTATCCAAAGTGGCCACCGAACGTTCCACGTTGTGCAATTTATCAAGGCCAAATAGACCCAATCTAAAGGTGCGAAAACCTTCAGGTTCATCACACATTAAGGGCACTCCAGCAGCAATTTGCATGCCTAAAGCCGCAAACTTACTACCGTTTTGAACCGCTGCGTCTTGGGTGTAACTCACCACCACGCCGGGTGCACCAAAACCCTCAGCCGCAACACTTTTAATGCCCTTAGAAGCTAACAATGCCCGCACTGCGTCACCTAATTCTTGCTGTTCAGACTTCACCTTATCAAACCCATAGGCTTCTGTTTCACGCATTACTGCAGCGAAACCAGCGATGGCGTCTGTAGGCACCGTAGCATGGTAAGCATGGCCGCCATTTTCGTAGATTACCATGATGTCACGCCATTTTTTAAGATCGCAGGCAAAACTTGTACTCGTGGTTGCTTCCAAAGCCACAACACCTGCACCACTCATCATCACCAGACCACAACACGGTGGTCCACTCCAGCCCTTCTGCGGTGCACTAATCAACACATCTACGCCTAAGGCCTTCATGTCTACCCATAAGCAACCTGAAGCAATACAATCTAAGACAAAAATACCACCCACAGCATGAACAGCGTCGGTGACCGCTTTGATATAGTCGTTAGGCAAGATAATGCCTGCCGACGTTTCCACATGGGGCGCAAACACCACCGCCGGCTTGTCGCGCGCGATAGCCGCAACAACTTCATCGATGGGTGCTGGAGCAAAAGCTTCTTGATCACCTGTTTGTGCTTGCCGGGCTTTTAGCACGGTAGAGCTTGTAGCAATACTGCCCATGTCTAAAATTTGAGTCCAACGGTAGCTAAAAAAACCGTTACGAATGACTAGGGTTTTTTTACCCGTAGCAAACTGGCGCGCAACTGCCTCCATACCAAAGGTTCCAGAACCTGGCACAATAGCCACTTGGTCTGCAGCGTAAACACTTTTTAAAGTGCTAGAAATATAACGCATGTCACCCTGAAAAGACTGGGACATGTGGTTAAGGGCTCGGTCGGTATAAACCACCGAATATTCTAATAATCCATCGGGGTCTACATTGGGTAACAAGCCTGGCATGGTGCCTCCTAAAAAATGATTCGATCTTTAGCCATTATGCGTGGGAAAAATGGCGAATAAAAGCGTTGGTCTGGATACTTAAAAGCCAGTAATGTTAACAGTTAGTAGCTTTTATTACAGCGTCTAGTTTAGCGTAATGTCTGCGCTGAATGCACCAAAAACTCCATCAAAGATTTGGCAAAGCCGCGCATCACCCACACCTCAAACTGAGGTTGACCACCCACATCCGCATTTCGAATCACACTCACGCCAATGTGGTTAATGTGACTATGCTGAACTTCACCAATGGCAAACTGCCCTTCGTCAATATCTAGAGGTAAACCCCGAGACAACAACGCACGGGCATCCTCACCGGTAATGAGTAATTGAGTTTTACCGTAAGTTTGGTCTGTTGCGTATACACCATCGTGATCTGTTAGATCTGAACGCTGAGTGGTTAACAAATAACGATCTCGCCCTGCCCATACCAATCGTTCGTCACCTTGCACAGTAACTTGGCCTTGAGATGGCACCGCCATTCCAGTGAGATGTGCCACTTGAGCATCGACCTTGTCGCAGCCTTCAAGTTGCCACATGTTAGTGGCAGTGACATCAATGCTCACTGCAGGGAAAGTTTGTGGCATTTCAAAATGCCCATTTAATGCATTAGCCATTAGCCTTTCACCCTTTCGTTTGTTGGATCAACAAAGTGGTTACTGACCACTTCTACTTCAACGGTTTTGCCTTTGACTGGATAAGCAGCGTAAATGCGCTCGCCAATACGGTCTTTACCACCCCTTAGGAAACCCAGAGCAATAAAATTACCAAGCTCAGGGCTATAAGTCATTGAACTGACCCAGCCTTGCTTGTCTGCACCCGCAGTAGCGTTAGCATCGGTCACTAATATAGAACCTGAAGCAATCGGTGTGCGAGGGTCAACAGACTTTAAGCCAACCAGTTGGGGACGATCTGGATGTACCAAACCTTCTCGGTCTTTTAAGTTTTTACCCACAAACCATTTCTTCTTTGACGCCATACCATCCATGTGCACGTCACCTAGGGTGGCTCGACCATCAAGCTCTGCACCCGTAACGTGACCTTTTTCAATACGCAAAGCACCCAGTGTTTCAAGACCGTAAGGCACGATATCGTGCACTTGACCTGCATCTATAATGGTTTGCCATATATCAGTTGCATGTTCAGATTCGGCATACACTTCGAAAGCCATTTCACCCGAAAAGCTAATGCGTAAGAAAATCAGCTTGGCACCATTATGCTCAGCATGCACGACTCCCATAAATGGGAACGCCTCATTGCTAAAGTCTACTGATGGAAAAGCGGCAATTAAAGTTGCTCGAGCATCAGGACCAGCAACAGCCATGCCACCCCAACGCTCGCTCACAGAGCTCACACGCACTTTCAATTCTGGCCAATCAATCTCTAAGCAACGTTCCAGATAGGCCATTACGGGACCCGCTTTGGCCGTTGTGGTGGTCATAAAGAAACGATCTTCAGCAAATCGAGAGGTGGTGCCATCATCATAAACAATGCCATCCTCACGCAACATGACACCATAACGAGCTTTGCCTACTTTGAGAGTACTGAACATGTTGATGTAAACGCGATCAAGAAATTCACCAGCATCTGGGCCTACAATTTCAATTTTACCCAAAGACGTTACATCACAAATACCCACTTTCTTACGAACGTGAGCCGTTTCACGCTCATAGGCATCATCAATAGTTTCGCCCGCTTGCGGGTAATACTGTGGCCGCATGTACATGCCCGCTTGAACAAATACTGCACCCGCTTGCTCATGCCATTCTTGCATAGGAGTTCGACGCACAGGCTTAAAGTGTTTACCAATTTCGCGGCCCGCAAAACCACCCATAGACACGGGGGCAATGGGCGCACGGAAACGGGTAGTCCCTGTTTCAGCAATGCTCAAACCACGACACTCAGCCATAATGGCGAGTGCGTTAACGTTAGAAGTACGACCTTGGTCATTGGCCATGCCCAAGGTGGTGTAGCGTTTTAGGTGCTCTACAGACACAAATCCTTCCCGGTGCGACTGAACCACATCAGCGGCCGTGACATCATGCTGAATATCCACCATTTGCTTACCTTTGGCGGGTACACTCCATAAGGGCACAATGTTACTTGTGCCTTCACGGTCTTGAGGGGGAGGCGTCACTGCACCTGCTTCTGCACCAAGTTCAGCACATGCAGCCTTGGCTGCGTCAACTGCCTGAGACACGTTCACTAACAAATTACTTTCGCCTTCTGCTGCGCCTACTGAGTAGGTGTCTGGGGCTTGATCACCCACGACAAAAGCCGCAATCTTTTTATCAAACACTGGGGGCTTGCCACCGTGAGAGGCCATTTGAACTTGTGGTGTCCAACCACCTGAATGAGCCAGCACATCACAAGCAACGCGACGACGATTGGAGACACTTTGGCCATTAGCCGCTAAGTCTGCAATTTCAATGCTACGCACAGCTTGCCAACCTTTCGCTTCGGTGACTACAGCTTGGGTGTGCAAGATGATGCCCCGTGACTGGCAGCCATCCACCAAGGTTTGACTTGGGTACTGGCGACTGTCCACCAATGCAGAGACCTTAATGCCAGCATCAGCGTAATCAAAGGCGGTTTGATAAGCACTGTCGTTGTTGGTAAATACAGCCAACAACTTACCCGTGGCTGTACCATAATGGTTCAACATCCTGCGCGCAGCAGAAGCCAACATGACGTTGGGTTTATCATTGTTACCAAACACTAATGGGCGCTCAATGGCTCCCGCCGCAATGATGATTTTCTTGGCTTGTACCTTGTGGTAATTTTGGCGCACCTTACCATCCACACTTTGATGTGCCGCCAGTGTGTTGCCATCAAAGCGCCCCCAACAAACTGTGCGCGTGAGTACTTTGACATTAGAAGCTGCATGCAGCGCCGCTATCATGTCAGCCCGCCACTCTTCTAAGTTGGCATTTTCAAGGTTATTGGTTTCATTGAGCAACTGACCACCTAGGTCGTTATGTTCATCGAATAAGACGACGCGCAAACCACTTTGGGAGGCACTTAAGGCTGCAGTCAGACCAGCAGCACCACCGCCTACTACGGCCACATCACAAAAGCTGTTAATGCGGTCGTATAGATCTGGGTCGGCCACCTTAGGTGGAACGCCCATACCAGCAGCTGCACGGATAGATGGCTCGTAAAACTTGTACCAAAGGGCTGCAGGCCACATAAAGGTCTTGTAATAGAAACCCGCCGAAAATAAAGAGCCTGGTAAAATTGCACCCGCCAAACCATTAACAGACATTAAGTCAAATTTTGGGGATGGGAAACAATTTTGGGAGAACACATCCAAACCTTGAGTCACAGGTTCCATTGTAGCGCGCGCATTGGGTTCAGCTTTTCCACCTGAACCAATAGTCACCAAAGCACCCGTTTCTTCTGGCCCACTTGAAGTCACGCCACGCGGGCGATGGTATTTAAAGCTACGCCCCACCACTTCTACACCATTAGCTAACAGGGCAGAAGCCACAGTGTCACCAGTGCGAGCAAGCATGGGTTTACCGTCAAAGGTGAAGTTAATATGGGCATCACCTAAACGACCTGAGCCATGTCTAAATCCACTCATGATGCAGCCTCCGGATTTTCATGGGGCAAACCCACCCAAGAAATGTCATGGGTTAAGGTGTTACGTTGAACTTTCAACCAAGCCCTGCAACCAAACGCATGGTGCCAATATTCAATGTGCTCACCTGCTGGATTATCCCGCTCGTAAACAAATTTATTCCATTGCTCCAGTGGAGCGTCGTTTTCTGGTGTGGCACGAGTCGCATCTTCACCGTAAGTAAATTCGCTATGTTCACGTTCGCCACAATAGGGGCAATTAATTCTAATCATAATTAGTGCGCCTTTGGATATGGACCCATACCCTTTTCATCAATCGCGTAGCCTTTGGCAAAACGATCTAAGGTATAAGCTTTATTAAGTTCGTGGGCTTCGTCATTGGCAATCGTATGCGCAAAACAGTAACCCGAAGCAGGCGTGGCTTTAAAGCCACCATAGCACCAGCCCGTGTTGAGGTATAAACCATCAATAGGACCAACATCAATAATTGGGGAACCATCCATAGACATGTCCATGACCCCACCCCAGTTGCGCAGCAACTTGAGCCGAGATAAACATGGCATCATGGTCAAACCACCGGCAATCACATCCTCAAACACAGGCAAATTGCCCCGTTGAGCGTAGGTATTGTAGCCATCAATGTCACCACCAAATACTACCCCACCTTTGTCAGACTGAGATACATAAAAGTGGCCTGCACCAAAAGTGACAACGCCATTAATTAATGGCTTGTAGGGCTCCGTAACAAAAGCCTGCAGCACATGGCTTTCAATAGGTAAGCGCAGGCCCAGTTTGTCGGCTAACCGACTGGAACTGCCTGCAACAGCCATGCCTACTTTCTCAGCATGAATGTCTCCTCGGCTAGTTTTAACACCGATGATGCGCTCACCTTGTTTAATAAAGTCGATGACTTCACAGTTTTGAATAATGTCTACACCTAGCTGATCAGCGGCTCGGGCATAGCCCCAAGCCACGGCATCATGGCGAGCGTTACCCGCATCGGGTTGTAAAATGCCACCCCACAAAGGAAAGCGTGTGTCAGAACTGCCATCAATAATCGGTTCGCGCTCAAGTACTTCCTCTCGGCTGAGTAATTCAGCTTGGATACCGTTCAAGCGCATGGTGTTGGCTCGGCGAGCAAAGGTGTCATATTGCGATTTACTATGGGCTATGTTCATAACGCCACGGGGAGAAAACATGACGTTGTAGTTTAAGTCTTGCGCCATGTCGCGCCACAAATTCATGCCATGCTCGTAAAAGGGCGAGTTGCCGTCGAGTAAATAGTTAGAACGCACAATGGTTGTATTACGGCCCACGTTACCGCCGCCAATCCAGCCTTTCTCAAGGATCGCCACATTAGTAATACCGTGGTTTTTCGCCAAGTAATACGCCGTAGCAAGGCCATGACCACCACCACCAATAATAATGACGTCGTAGTTAGATTTTGGCTCTGGATCACGCCACGCACGTTGCCAATGCTTATGGCCTCGTAGCGCGTTCCAAGCGATGTTTAGGGCGTTATATTGGCCCATGTGTGCCTCCGCTGTTATTATATTAGCCACAGTTGACTATGGTGCAGAATTCTAAAGCATACCTATATAGATAGGAACTTTATCTAGTGCTGAAAAAGTAAAATAATTGAGCTGGAGGGTAGAAGGATATATCGACACCCTATGTCGCTTTTGAACACAAAATGACAATAAACAGGATATATTCGACTTTTATGCACTTTGAGACCACTTTATTTTTATTTTGACTAAGCAATTAGTCTAAGACAACTTTGGCAAAGTGCAAACATTATTAAGGTTTTTAACGATGATATTAGCCCCTTTTATGGCCTCCTAATAGCCTCCCAATAGACTTAAAATACGACCATAAAAACAGCTCAAAAATAGCCATAAAAACTCGCTTTCAAGACTCACAGTTCAATAAACCTCAGCACTAAGTGGGGGGCTTTCAATAGCTAAGAAACAGCGACGTAAGACCTCTGCAGCAATCACCTCAATACCGGCTCTCAAAATCGTATCTCTAAAATTAAAACGCTGAATAATTTTAATCAGGATATCAGTAGATAATTGGCTATTTTTCCGACTTAACACCAGTAGTGAAATAACCACGTTGCTGACATAATAAAAAATCACTTGTGGTGATATACCACCATCGCCGACTAGGCTTATATAGCGCACAGCGATTTGTTCAAACACCTGGGTAAAGTGCGACTCACCTTGGCACACGTCTTTAATAATAATGGCCAATATTTCAACTCCAGGTGGATGTTCTGGCACCATATAGGTGACCTCAGCATAAACCACTTTATGACTTAACAAATACACCGCTGAGGCTGTTAAATCTTGCTTTGGGTCTTGATCTTTATATTCAATACAACGGCTTTCGAACTCGTCTATGGCTTTCATGGAATACACCTCATAGGGTTTTAGGGTGATTATGTTTGTGACCCACGGTGAGCACAGTTTCACCATCAGCATCAATTAGGTAAGTACTGCGTAGGGCCTTAAGGTGTTGTTGTATGTACTGCATGTCTTGCACTAGCCGCTTCAGGCCACGCCCCGTTAAGCTGGTATAGTGTTTGCCTTCACCAATGTCACAGCTTTCTCCATAAAGCATGAGTAATTCTACTTGCAGGTGTTCCACAGAACTAATATGTTGCACATTATTGGGTTGAAGTAAGTTAAGGCCCATGATTTTGCTCCTTGTTATTGGTATGACAACCATTAAACAACTTAACAATGGGGAATTAGGGAAGACTTATTGAAGATGTATGGAATAAGTCTGAAGAAATGATGAAGATTATGGATCAAAATTAAATGAGACTGGCTGGCAGCCTTATAGAGAAGCAAACACCAGAGCCATCGGCCAAGTTGGCAACCTGAGCAGTACCTTTATGAAACTGAGCAATCGTTTGTACCACGTATAACCCCAAGCCGAAGTGGCCTGCCCCACCCGCCGAAGCCTGAGTTCGTGATGTCACCATAGACTGAAAGAGTTGATCTGCCTTATCCAAGTCAACTTGATCTCCTTGGTTTTCAACATCGATCACCCAGTCAAATTTATCGGCCCACAAACGCACCTTGATTGGGGTTCCAGGACGGTGAAAATCCCGCGCATTATCGAGTAACTTATCAAGCGCTTGTTCTAAGCGATAATCCACTGCCTGCACCATCGCCGCTTTTTTGTTAGCCACATACTCAATGACCACTTTGCTGCCAGCCATTTGGTGCTGATGTTGGCAATACACAGTCAAAAAGTGATTGACGTCCAGAGCTTCTAGTTCATCATTAGTTAACGCTTGTTCCAGATTTGCAGCTGACGATAATTTAGACAAGATCGACTCAATTTTGTGCAAGCCCCGTTTAGCAATCTCTAGATAACTATTGATCTCTTTATCTAGGGGATAGTCTGACATATTAGCCAGTGAGGTAGAGATCGCATTTAATGGGTTTTTAATTTCGTGGCTCAGTGTGCGAGGCATAGTTGACATAAAGGATTGCTGCTCATGCAACTTGGACACGACATCAGAGAAACTGCGAGCTAAATCTCCGATGGAATCCTCTCGATCTACCTGCCCCACAATTTTACTCGCCACCAGACGCCCTTCATCGTTGACCATATTGGCTGTTTCTATGCGTAACTTGCGCACTCGATAGGCTAAGCGCCAAAATAAGAAAAACACAATTGAAAAAATAAGCAAAATACCCGCCACACTAAAGAGCACAATATTTTGTAAAGAATTAAGCTGTAATTTTAAGATTTGATCAGTCGATTGCTTCACCAGCACAATGCCAATCACGTTGCCATCATCAGCCAATACGGGTGCAGCAGTGGCTAAAAAACCACCACCTCCCAAAGAAGACCAGCGGGCCTGCGCCAAGTCACCCAACTGGGCCGCCCGCAGAAGCTCCCCTTGGGTCTCTGATTCGTCCCCCTCTATACCCATGGTTATATGTAACAAGAGCATCATGGCTTCTTCTATGACGCTAGCCACGTCCTGCCAGACCGTGGTGCGAACACGCTCAGCATACTGGCGAAGTTTGACCTGAGATTGGGCCCTTAACTGAAAATTAGTGTCGTATAAGGCAATATAACTGACTGATTTAGCCAAACGCCCCAACAATTGATTCGCCACTGAAGAACTGGTGTTTAAAGTGTGGAAGCCCTTGGTAGAACCCATAGAAGAGATACCACTTTTAGTGGTTCCATCATAGGCAGAAAAACGCAGTTGTTGCTTTGCATTAATGTTGGCTTTATTTATTTTAATCTCGAGCACATAGCCGTCCAGAGTTGGACTCATGAGTGCTTCAATAGGCGCTGCTTGAAAGCGATCCACAGTGTCACGTCGCCAATCAGGACCCACTCTGAAAATGGCCACAAACCCGTCTTGCTGAGGCACCAACACCACGCGCTCAATCGCATCGCGCTGATTGAGCCATTCCAAACGCACATGATCTCTTGCACCAAAACCGTTAAGGCTGCCTGTGGCATAATCTGGGTCCACATCTCGCACCTCAATAAGCCCATAGAGACTATTATTACGCTCTCCTATAGCGACAGAAAAACTAAAGCCATCATAAAACTGACGCTGAGGAAAGGACACCTTCCTATAACTTTGATCTTGCCAATCTTGTTTCGACCCATCCACGGTCATAGGCGTTGCCAAGTAGGTTTTAGGTAAAGGGGCCCCTTCTGCTAGGGACAAGGTCAGGCTTTCTTTTTTGTTATAAAAGGTATTGGCCACAGAACGGCCAAATTGTTCTTGAGAGATTAACTGCCCTGCATCTAAAAATTGTTTGGCCTCACTGATGAACTGATAGCCAAGCCAAGGTACTGCAGACAGCGCCACGAGCAGGCTCAAAACCTGAAAAGATAACTTAAAGCCACGTTTTCGCCTCACGACTTGAGCCACTCGTTAAACCTTCCACCGATAACCAAGACCATATTCAGAGTCGATGCCATTAAATTCAGGAGCAGCCCTTTTAATTTTTTTCTTCAAGTTTTTGATGTGTGCACTAATGGTGTTTTTTTCAACCACACTAGAGTGCGTGACCTGAGCAAAGCGCTCATAAGTGATGACATTGCCCGGCCGCAGCACTAGGGCATGTAACATGTTGAACTCTGTCACCGTAAGATTCAATACAGATTGGTTGGCAAAGGCCACACTTCTAGATAACGTGTTTAACACGAGGTCTCCCCGCACTAATTCTGTATTAGCGTCATCGTTAGGCCGCGATTGATTGTTTGCCAGCATCATCAGTGTGGCTACTTTGGCTGCTAAAAATTCCATACTAATGGGCTTAGATTGATAATCCCAAGCTCCCATTTTTAGGCCCCACACTTTATCAAACTCACCATCACGATCCGTTAAAAATAAGACAGGAAGTCCTTCATGGTATCTTACCACCTCACTATAAAGTTCGAACCCGCCATCGTAATCACTGCCTAAAATAATGTCTAAAATAAGTAGATCGGGTCGATGACGGCTTAAGTGCTCAAGGGCTTCAACTTTGGTGGCAAAGGCGTGGACGGTGTATAAACGACGGCTCAGCAAATTTTCATAATTTGACCTTTGATCATCATCATCCTCAACAATCACTATGGTGCCATTTTTACTCATGCCTGCTCCTTGCTATTAATCTATTGCGCCAATCCAGCGCAATGCAGCACTAGACCCAGTTGCAGAAAAGGCCGCTTCTATGGTTTTTCCTTCACTGTAAATCAACATTTTCACTGGTAAATTAGTCTCAGAAATCGCCTCTAACATAGGGTCTGTCACAGGGCCGTAGAAAACTGCGCTAGGTGCTTGCTCGGCCTTAAACACTTGACCCTCTATGATCATTTCTACGCGATCAATTTGGCTGTTAATAATGTAGTAAATAGACCCGTCTTGGCGGCGGTTAATTTGGAACTCAGTCGAACCAAACCAACCCACGTCCATGACCGTTGTGGCATCAGAATATTTATGCGTTAACACCCCCCGTTCAAACACATGGCGCACGGCCCAGTCGCCATAACAATCATAAATAATATGATCAGAGTGCATTGGTTTTTGACACTGCTTGGGTTGACCAGCAACGCTGCCAACCGAAATTAACAGCAAAAACATCAGTAGCAAAATAATGCTAAGCACTTTTGGTTGCATAGTCAGTGTTCTTAATTGGGTGCAAAACATAAAGATTTGGGTACTCTTTTGTAGCCATGGATTTATGGTCAAGTTACCAGTTCACATGTCGCACGCCAAGGGGATTCCGCTCGTAACCGCATTAATTCACTGAATCTTCATAGTTAGGCGAACTTCACACTTGTGTTTTAACGATGACTAAACATCTAAACTGATACAGTAGTGAAATAACCATCTTGCCTTCAAAGCAAAACCTTTCATTAAGTTTTCACTGAGTTTTCATTGAGCCTGGTATAAACACTCGTTTAATACAATACGGTATTTAAAATTGCCTCGACTTAATTTAATAGATAAACTGTTCAATCCAATTTCATTGAACCTATCGCAACATTGCATTTATAGTTTGAGTCTAAAATATGTGCTTCACAAGACATCAACCAGGCCTAATTGCTGTGACTCATTACCGTCATAAAACTTGTTAATTGAATTCACAAAAAATGTGATCTAATTTAATCTAATCTAACTAAAGCCCAACCCTATTTAAATTGTATCACCATAAATAAACACTGCTAATTTTCAAGGACATAAGATGACGACCTCTATCATTGCAGGCGCTAGTGGCTTAGTTGGAACCAACATTCTCCAGCAACTTTGCGCTCAAAAAAAGAAAGTCATTGCGTTAAGTCGAAGACCATTAGCTAATCTACCCAGTCATGCCAGTGAGCTTATTATTGATTTTGATGGGTTGATTAAAGATGGCATACTACCAAAATGTGACCATGTATTTATTTGCCTTGGAACCACCATTAAAATAGCAGGTAGCCAAGAGCAGTTTCGACAAGTTGATTTTGAATACTGCTTAGGCGTTGCTAAAAAAGCCAGTGCAGCAGGGGCGAAAACCATAAGCCTTATCTCATCAATAGGTGCAGATAGTTCTTCAAAAAACTTTTATCTAAAAACTAAAGGTGAGCTAGAAGAAGCCATTCAAAAACTCGGCTTTACATCAGTTAATATATTTAGGCCCAGTTTTCTAATCGGCAATGGCGGCAGACCAAGGACACTGTTAGAACATGTAGTCATGAAAATTGCAAAAATAATGGATGTATTTTTTATGGGCTCAGCAAGAAAATATAGGAGTGTGGATGCGGCATTGTTAGCTAAAACCATGATCTCTAAAAAACATGCCAAGCCAGGAATTAATTACTACTTTTTTGATGACCTTCTAACATAAAACAATGCTAAATTGATTCATGGCTTTTATTTGGCTATCTATAAACACCAAAGATCTTTAAGCAGCTTTAAGCACTTTTTTCATGAGATAAAAAGAGTGCCCAATTCACATAGAATAATACATTTATGATCAAGAAAATCACATTGACCATAGTCACCCTTTTATTTCTTTTGAGCCTAGGGGGTTATATATTTTACAATACCAGTGATCAATTTGGTGCGGACCTTGATCCTGCAAGCTTGCAGCCTTACCAAGACTCCAAGCAATTCAACGGCACACTCTTTAGCAATACAATAGCATGGCCGTCCAGAAAGAGAAGCTTTAGTAGAACGATGGGCTGGTTACAGGAAGTTTTGTTTAGTGACGCCCAAATGCGTCCTGACAAGCCCGTAGAAATACTACCTGTGACCCCAAAAACTCTTCTTGAGCCGACTAAAGAAACTCGCATCGTTTGGTTTGGTCATTCCACCTTTCTCATGCAAGTGGGTCAAATGAACCTTTTATTTGACCCTATGCTGACGAGTACTCCAGCACCCCACCCCATGCTGGCAGGCTCTCGGTATAGTGAAAAATTACCCATTAGCATTGAAGATTTGCCTGAAATCGATGCTGTCCTCGTGTCTCACGATCATTACGATCACTTGGACATGGTGTCCATCAAACAACTCGCGGCTAAAGTGGGGCACTTTTATGTTCCTTTGGGCTTAGGACTGCATCTACAACAATGGGGCATTGCTACTGAGCGCATTACTGAATTAGATTGGTGGCAAACTGCTCAACTGGGAGCAAGTGAATTTACCTTAACCCCTGCAGAGCATTTTTCAGGCCGCCGATTTGATACTCGCAATAAAACCTTGTGGGGCGGCTGGGTGGTTGAGAACCAGTCACAGCGTATCTTTTTTTCTGGTGATAGTGGCTATGGGCCTCACTTTAAAGAAGTTGGGCGTCGCTTTGGAGAGATCGACATCGCCTTTTTAGACACGGGGCAATACAACCGCCGTTGGGCTCGTGTGCACATGACACCAGAGCAAGGGGTACAAGCGGCTATTGATGCTAAGGCAAAAGTCATGATGCCTATGCACTGGGGAGCTTTTACATTGTCTTTGCACGACTGGAATGAGCCTCCAGAGCGGGCCCTGGCAGAGGCTAAACGACTAGGGCAAGCCATTGTGGTGCCACAAATTGGTGAAATGTTGCAGCTTAATCAGCTCAAACAACCCAATGGATGGTGGCGTGACGATTAGATCACAGGTCAGCACCCTTTTACCCAGTTACAAGGCTGGGTAATTCAACAGCCTTCCAACAATAGTCCCACAAAAATTTGAGCCAAAAAAAAGACGTCCTACCCAGTAGACCGTCTTTTTTTAACAATAGTGGTGGGTGATGACGGGTTCGAACCGCCGACCCTC
>OLHR01000025.1_pt1 | contig 58458 bp, 35 predicted proteins | sample 1609291 | NCBI WGS metagenome assembly OLHR01 (sample SAMN05416707, study PRJEB24817) | seawater metagenome | isolation source: Sea water | place: Canada:Atlantic | collected 2013-07 | reverse complement strand
CTACACCTCTCTATTCGTCGGCAGCGTCAGATGTGTATAAGAGACAGCCCTTGAGCACATCCAAGTCGACCCCGTCCAAACAAACATAGTCTTTGCAACCATCGACGACGCAAAATTGCCAGCACTCCTCGACCACCTCAAAAGGCAAAACATTCTTGCGGCCGGATACACCGGAGAGAAAGTGCGCCTCGTCACCCACCTCGGAATCACCGCAGCAGATATCGAAACCGCCCTCGCCGCCTTTGCCGAAGGACTGGCTTAGTTTCCCCTCTTTAACCTATGAACACTCCATCGCTCCCAGCCCTAATCCTCGCCCTCACTCTTCCCTTAGCTGCTCAGTCCACTAGCGAAGTCCATTCCGAAAAAACGATCACTAAAATCGCCTTCGGCTCCTGCAATAACCCCCGCGACAAAACCCCGGCCATCTTCAACGCCGTCATCGCTAAGCAGCCCGATGTCTTTGTCTTCCTCGGCGACAACATCTACGGCGACACCAAGGACATGGACGTCTTGAAGAAAAAATACCAGGAACTCGAAGCAGTGGAAGACTTCCGCAAGCTCCGCGAATCCACCACCATGCTCGCCACCTGGGACGACCACGACTTCGGCACCAACGACGGAGGAAACACCTACCCAAAGCGAAAAGAATCCCAGCAGATCTTCCTCGATTTCTTCAAAGACCCAGCCGGCTCACCACGACGCACACGCGAGGGCATCTACGCCTCCTACTCCTTCGGTGAAAAAGGAAAGACCTGCCAAATCCTCGTCCTCGACACCCGCTACTTCCGCGACCTCATCCCCAGAGCAAAAGAACACAGCGGCGGAGTCGGATGGTATGGCCCCACCAAGGACACTTCCAAAACTCTGCTTGGAGAAACCCAGTGGAAATGGCTCGAAGCCCAACTGCAAATTCCTGCCGACCTCCGCATCATCGCCAGCAGCATCCAGATGATCTCCTACGAAAAAGGAATGGAGAATTGGGGCAATGTCCCCCACGAACAAAAACGCCTCTTTGGCCTCCTCAAAAAACACAAAGCCCATCACACCGTCGCAATCTCCGGCGACGTCCACTTCGCCGAGCTCTCGAAAACCAACATCGACGACTACCCCTTCTACGATCTCACCAGCAGCGGCCTCAGCCACACCCACAAAGGCTGGGCCATGGCCGCTAATTCATTTCGCGTCGGAAAATCTCATTACGAACTCAACGCCGGACTCATCGAAATCGATTGGAAGAAAAAATCCCTCTCCCTCAACGTCTTCAACGGCAAAGGGAAAAATCTCATCGAGCACCCGATCAAATTCAGCGAACTGACGTTTCCTGAATGATCCAAATTCTCTCTCTCCTTCTCCTCTCCGCTCTCTTTCTCGGCGGGGTCGAAAGGCCCAACATCATTGTCATCGTCGCCGACGATCTCGGCTACGGTGACCTTGGATTCACCGGCCACCCGAAAATTAAGACTCCCCACCTTGATCAACTCGCCAAAGGCGGAGCCACCTTCACTCACTTCTATTCCCCCGCCCAAGTCTGCTCCCCCTCCCGTGCCGCCACCATGACAGGGAAAATGCCACACCGGCACGGCATCTACAGTTTCATCGGAGGGAGTTCAGGCAGCCTCGTTCACCTTCCAAAATCCGAAGTCACCATCCCGCAACTCCTCCGCAAAAACGGCTACCAAACCGCCATCATCGGCAAGTGGCACTGCTCCCTGATTGGCGTTCAAATTGCCCGTCAAAAAGCCAAGATTAACGATATTCCAAGCATGGATCACTACGGCTTCGATTACTGGTTCTGCTCCGACGACAACGCCAAGATCCGCAACAAACCGGGCTGGATTCGCAATGGAAAAAACGAAGGTGCCCAGCCAGGACTCGCCGCTGACATCGTCGGCTCCGAGGCCATCCACTGGCTCACTAAAGAGCGCACCCCCGAGAAACCCTTCATTCAGTTCGTCCACTTCTACGAACCTCACTGGTATGTCGACGCCCCCGAAACGATCACTCAGAAATACTTCGGCAAAGCCACCCAGAACAAAAACGAAGCCATCTACTTCGCTGCTGTCACAAATATGGACCGCCAAATCGGCAACATCCACCGCACCCTCAAGCAACTCGGCCTCGAAGAAAATACCGTCATTTTCTTCACCTCCGATCATGGCCCTTCCTCCCTCGGAACCGGAAAGAAAGACCGTAACTACGGCACTACTTCTCCCTACCGCGGTCATAAATACGGCCTTTGGGATGGCTCCGTTCATACTCCTGGGCTCGTCCATTGGCCCGCCAAAATTCAGTCGAACACCGTCATCGCTACACCGACCGGAGGCATCGATTGGCTCCCCACCATCTGCGAAATCACCGAAACTCCGATCCCGAAAGGTCTCGAACTCGATGGCCAAAGCCACCTCCCTCTTCTCCTCGAAAAACCCTTCACCCGGGAAAAGCCCCTCCAGTGGCACCACTACAACACCAACTTCATTACCTCCACCAATCCCAACGCCGTCATGCGTATCGACGATCATGTCATCTGTGGCTTCTACGCACCCGAGACCCAACTCAAACGCTCAAGTTGGAACGAATCCCATCTCTCCAAAGTCCAAAACGGCAAGCTCCTCCGCTTCCAACTCTTCAACATCATCAACGATCCCTCCCAACGAACCGACCTCTCTCAAAAAGAACCCGCACGTTTCAACAAACTCAAAGCCCAACTCATCGCCGCTCATCAAGAAATGCAAACCCAAGCCATGGGTTGGAAAGGCACCACCCCAATCAAGAAACCAGTGAACTAAGTCTCTTTACCTCCTGACCTCACTCTTTCCGCCCTTCCAATTGACTCCATTCAACAACGCCAATCCTCTTGGCCCATTTCTCGTAGTCCTTCACCAACTCCTCCAATTTCTCTGGCATCTCTCCAGCCAAATCATTCAACTCGCTTCGGTCCGTCTCCAGATCATAGAGCTCCCAAGCCCCCTTCTTTTCATAGGGATACATCGTCGTCCAAGTCCCCGGAAACTCCGACAGGATCTTCCACTTCCCTTTTCGATAGGCTCGATTCCCTTCATGCTCCCATCCCAGCTCTCGTTCGCCCACCTCCTCAGACAAGCTCACTCCTTCCGTATCGACTCCCTCCACCCCGGCGAGATCTAAAAAGGTCGGCATCAGATCCACCAAATGCCTCACCTCATGATTCACGCCACTTTCTCCTCCCGGTTTCACCATGATGCAGGGAGTCGAAATCCCTCCTTCATGCAACCACGATTTGTGCCTCCGAAACGGCGTATTCGAAACATTCGCCCATCTCGGACCATAGCTCCCATAAGTCTCGGGTCCTCCCAGGCGTCCCCCCACCCAATCCCCTGCCTTTACCGGACGTCCATCTAGCGTTCTCTCCGGGATCATCGAACTCACCCACGGTTTCTTCATTCGTTCGATGGTATTGTTAAGATGCCCCTCGTTCGACCCTCCGTTGTCCGAAACAAAAACGAACACCGTCTCCTCCCATTCTCCCTGCTTCTCAAGTCCATCTACAAGAGCACCAATCGCGGTATCCATTTCCGTCACCATCGCCGCATAAACCGCCATCCGATGCGCCTGCCATTCCTTATCTTCTTCCTCCTCCCACGACACGCTCGACGGATCACGAGGGGCCAATTTCGTCCCTTCCCAAATCATCCCCTTTTCTACAAGACCCGCTAACCTTCGCCTTCTCAGTTGGTCCCAACCCACTTCATAATCATTCCCATAACTCGCAATCGTCTCTTTCCGAGCATGAATCGGATAGTGCGGCGCCGTAAACGGCACATACAAAAAGAACGGCTTCTCCCCAGCCTTCTTCACCATCTCCACCGCCTTCTCCGCGATCACATCGGTATAAAAAAATCCGTCTCCAGCCTTCATCGGCTCATTGTTCCGCATCAAGGTTTTCGGATCCCACAGTGAACCATGCCCCGCCAGCGTCCCAAAAAATTCATCAAATCCCCGCTGACACGGCCAGTTCACCCTCTCCCCGTCAGGCATCACATCGGGAGTTACATGCCACTTCCCGCTCATCACGGTAAAATATCCCGCCTTCTTCAAGACCTCCGCCACCGTCGGGACATCCGCCCTCAACTCACCGCGATACCCCGGCTCACCCGCATCGTAAGTCATGTGCCCGACTCCCGCCTGATGAGGATACTTCCCGGTCAACAAACAAGCCCGACTCGGACAACACCGCGTCGCATTGTAAAACTGCGAATACCTCACTCCCTTCTCCGCCAAGCCATCCAAAACCGGAGTCCGAATCTCACTCCCATAACACCCCAGATCCGAAAAGCCCAAATCATCGGCCACCACCAGAACGACATTTGGCTTCCCTAGTCCCAAGCCCATCGACAGGCTCCAAAATAACAACAGTATTTTCATCGCGCTATTCATCAAGCAATTTTTCCACCTCTAGTTCGATCAAAGAAATAGTACGGTAGTGATCCTCCTCAAAGAATAGCCCGACCCGCCCTCCGTCCAACTGAATCAATGCCGAGTAAGCAAAACTCCCCTTCACGACATTCTTCACAATCGGCCAAGTCTTCCCGCCATCCTTTGAGACATAGACGTAGCCATCGGACCTTCCTCCTGGTGATGGAATACTAAAGATCACCGTCTCCGTCAGCACTCCCTTCCCGTCCCGAAGCGTGATGAGACTGCCATTACACTGTGAAGCTTTCAGCTCTATCCCCTTCACTAATTCGCCCCAGCTCTCGCCGCCATTCTCACTCCATGAAAGCTGCCGTTCGGTTTTTCTCGTCCGATCATTATACAACAATGTCCCATCCGGCAATTCCGTCACGCGCGCTTCGCTCGAGACATTCCTCGGCGTATTAACCTCCTCCGGAACCGGAATTTTTCCGAGATTCCAACGTTGACCGTGATCGTCACTTCGCCAAACACCCACGTGCTTCGCGGTGATTTCGCCCCTTTCATTCAAGTCCATCCGGCTCCCTGCCAAAAGTAGCCGACCCTTGTGCTTCCCCATCGTCAGCTGCCTACCCTCGCTCGCGCCAAAGTGAGCCTGCCTGCCGACCATTTTAGTAATGTCCTCCGGCTTGCTCCAGCTCGTTCCCTCATCGTCGCTAAAGACGCGATACGAAGTGACAAACGGCTTCCCGGATTTTGCCATTTCCTCATAAATCGGAGCGGTATATTTCGAGCCCCGTCCTTTCCCCACCGCTCGGTAATCCCAATTGTAGGTCGTGTATAAAAAGAAAAGCCGATTGATCTCCTCGTCGTAGACCAAGCCATGACACTGGCAGGAAAATTCACCCGCCTCCGCTGCCACAATCAAATCACTCCAGCTCTCTCCTTCGTCGTCCGAAAACCTCACCACAAGATCCTGCCCCGATCTTTCCGGCCAAGAATAACGATTCCCAGCCTGCACCCCGACGACAATTCGGCCCGACTTCGTCCGCACCACCACCGGCTCGCGAAAGCTCGCATACTTATGTCCATCCACTTCGTCCACCGAAGCCTGAAAAACAGGTCGTGACTTCCCCCAGTCAGCAGAAAGTTCGAATCCTGAAAGCTCAAGCAGCCCCAAAACTCCTATCAGCAATATCCAACGCATCATTTCTCAATTTCTTCAAACGGGATCTCTAACAAACGGATCGTCTTGTAACCATCCGTTTCATAAAAGCAGAGCAGACTCTTTCCATCCGGTGAGACCTGAGTCGCCGAGTAAGCGAAGTCTCCCTTCACAATCTTCTGAATCTCAAAACTCTTACCGAAGTCCTTCGAAATGGCAATCTGTCCGTCTTTTCGCCCCTTCGCAGAAGGAAATGAGGCATACAAATCCCAACCCTCACCACGCTTGGGACCTTTCACAATCGACCCCATACACGCCACCGAAGGCAGCGATTCATCCGTCTTGATCACCGACCACGTCAACCCGCCATCCTGCGAGATCGACTTCTTCCGTTTCGCCTCCCCTCCCTGATTCCGCGAGATCAAAACCAAATCCCCATTCGCCGCCTCCGCGATCTGACATTCATTCGGGAACCCTTTCTCCGGGTCCTTCAAGGGATCACTTCGATTCCACGTCGTCCCAAGATCATCACTATAAACGACCACGATCTCCCAAGTTCTTCCCTTTCTCTCCGCATCCGGCACCGTTCCCCAAAGCCCGTTAACAATCCTCCCTTTGTTTTGGCCTCGTCGAATCTGAATCATCGCTCCCGGACTATTGGCATTGATCCAATGTTCCGGCTTCACCGATTTCGAAATATCCTTCGGCTTCGACCACGTCTTTCCATCATCGTCACTAAAGGTCACGAAAGTCAGCACATTCACCTTCGGATCGTCGTAACCATTCTCGGCCATCTTGATCCACCCGGCATTCCGTGCATGTCGCCCGTATGGAAATCGAGCAAACATCATCATCACCCTGCCATCGGCGAGCTGCACCGTGAGCGGATCATTGATCGAATTCATGCCATCCTCAAAGACGACAATCTCCTTCCCCCAACTCTGCCCTCCATCGGCACTCCGCCTCACCACGAGGTCATTCTGAGCATGATCATGAAGCCCAAGCCTTCTCTCACAAAAGGCCAGCACCGTTCCCTCTTTCGTCGTGAGCAAAGAAGGAATCCGATACCCATACATTCTTGCGTCCTTCCCATGCCCCAATTTGGGCACTCCCTCCGGAATTTCCCGCACCTCAAAAACCACCGTTCCATCCTTCGAATCCACAGTCTCAACTTCAGCCGAAAAAAGTCGTCCAACCAAAAAACCACAATTCAATAGAACTCCTAAAATCTTCATCTCATTCATTGTGACGCCAATCCCACTCTCATAACAATTAAGACCCTGGTGTTACGAGCAAACCAGAATTCCGTTTTTATGAATTCATCCCTCTCAGTCCCCCAAGCCACCCTCAGAATCCCTGCAGCCATCAGGAAGTGGCAGACCCTGGTTTCGCTGCTCATGGAATCGCTCCCTTCGGACTCTAGAAGAAGTGGCCCAGGTCATCACAAAATAGGAGACGGCCCGTCATGGACCGTCTTTTTTCTTTGTCTGACACCCAGGCTGGCTTGCTCACCGAACCAGTGCTTCCTTCCTTTATTATTTTCAATCCTAAGCAACTTTATAGCATGCTCCTTTTACGGACTAGCGCCACTCTCCTTCTCGGACTTTCCTCCCTGCAGGCAAGCCCGGTCATCACCGAATTCCTCGCGAGCAACGCCACCGGCATCACCGATGAAAACGGCGACACCTCCGATTGGATTGAAATCCATAATCCGGACACAGAAGCCATCAGCCTCGCAAACTGGAGCCTCACCGATGATACAGCCAATCTTACCAAGTGGACCTTGCCGGACGTAAACATCGCAGCCGGTGAATACCTCGTCGTCTTTGCTTCCAATAAAGATCGAACGATCCCAGGCAACGAACTTCATACCAATTTCAAGCTCTCCTCCGAAGGAGAATATCTCGCGCTCGTTTCACCCTCATTCGCGCCCTCCTCTGAGTTTCAATTCCCTCCCCAGGATACTGATTTTTCCTACGGGACCTCCACCATAAGCACCAACATTGTCCTCGTCACCGAATCCTCTCCAGCCAAAGTTCGCGTTCCCGATCTCGCTTACGATGGAACCGTCGGCACCACCTGGCGCGACGACCTTCCGATCTTTGATGATTCCTCCTGGCAATCCGGAAACCTCGGAATCGGCATCGAACGCACCAGTGGGTTTCAGGACGAAATAGGCATCGATATCGAAGCTGCTTCCTGGAGCATCAACTCCACCGTTTATATCCGGGTTCCCATTCCCGGCATCATTAATCCTGCGAATATTGAGACTCTTACCCTACGCATGAAGTATGACGATGGCTTCGCTGCCTTCATCAATGGCTCCTACGCCGCAGGCGCCAATGCCCCTTCCCCTCTCCTTTGGAACTCCAATGCCTGGAGTGGTGTCCAGGATTCCAATGCGCTCGAGTTCCAGGACTTCGATCTCACCGCTTCCATTTCTCAACTCAATGCCACGGACAACCTCCTCGCCATTCAGGGACTAAATCAATTCTCCAATAGCGGCGACATGTTAATCCGCCCAGAGCTCGTCGCAACCCTGACCAATCCAGCCCCTCCCGTCATTGGCTACTTTTCATCTCCCACACCTGGCGCAAAAAATCCCGGAAATAATACCGAAACCCCCATCGGCGCACCCTCTGACGCGGTCACCATCTCAGAAGTCAGCGGAATAAAAACATCCTCCATTTCAGTCACGATCACTGCGGCCGTAGCCAACGCTGAGGTCCGCTACACCCTCGACGGCTCCGAACCAATGGGAGCCAGCCCGCTCTACACCGCCTCACTCAACATTTTCAATCCCACGCAACTCCGGGCCCGTGCTTTCGAGCCCGGAAGAATTGGCGGACCGATCGCCGTGGGCGACTACGCCTTCCTCGACGCCTCCTTGCTCAACTACCTCTCGGATATTCCGGTCCTCGTCATGGACAATTTTGGAGCCGGAAATTATCCTAACAAAGGAAGATCAAACGACGGCCACGACGTCCGGCAGGTAGCCCGACAAGCCAACGTCGTGAGCATTTTTCAACCCAGCGCAAACGGACAACCTTTTTCGAACCCACCCACCACAGAATCCCGCGCCGGCTGTCGCGTCAGGGGGTCAAGCTCCAGCACCTTTACCCGAAAGCCTCTTTCCCTTGAATTTTGGAAAGACGATGACTCGGACCGTAAGGTCTCTCCCCTCGGATTTCCTGCCGAAGCGGACTGGGTTCTTAATCCTCCCAACCCCTCCTTTGACCGCGCACTCATTCACAATCCCGTCTCTTTCAAAATTGCCAAAGCACTGGGAGCTCTTGCTCCAGGTAGCGAAATTATCGCAGTCTTTCAAAACACAAACGGCGGGAATATCACTAGATCCGATCTCAAAGGAATCTATATTTTTACGGAAAAAGTGGAGCGAAACCGCATGGGCTTAGACTTCAACAAAATTGACGAACGTGGACAAACCGGAGGTTGGATGATCAACGTCGACCGCATGCCAGCCATCCCTGTCGGCTTTCCCGCAAACACCATTCAGCCCAACTTCCACGCCGCCGGACCGAACGGCATTCTCCAAATTCCCGACGACCAACAAAACTCAGGCGGGAGTCAGTCAGTCGATGATATTTCTGTCTTCTATCATTCCTATCTTAACTTCCACACCCCCAACGGCTACGGCATCCTAAGCGATCAACGAAACGAAATTCAATCAAGCGTTAGAGCACTCGATGCAGCTGTCTGGGCCAATAATGCCACCGACCCCACCTTTGGATACCAGGCCCATCTCGACTCCGAAAGCTGGGCCCGCTTCTTTGCCGTCCACAATCTCGCAAAAAACCAGGACGCGCATGTCCTTTCCAGTTACCTCTACCGGGAGTCCCCTACCTCTAAGATTAAAATGGGGCCCGTCTGGGATTTTGACCGGGCCTACACTTGGAAGGGCGGAGCCACTAGCACTCCACTCTGGGCTGGTGACCGCGATTGGTTTCCCGGTCTCTTCAAGGATATCAACTTCCGCCAAACCCTCCAGGATGTCTGGCAAGAAGCCCGCCGAACCACTGCGAGCAACACCGCGCTGGAAGGCATGGTCTCCGATTCCGCCGCGGGTATCAACTCCGGTCAGGTCACCACCAGCGGATTGGGATACTCCACTTGGCTGGGTCGAATTGACGCCATGAGCAACTATGTCGTCAATCGGGCCAACTACCTCGATAACCAGTATGAACCCCTTCCCTCCTCATCACCGGAATCAAATACCTTCTTTGGCAGCGTCGATCTTGTCCTCACTCCCACCTCCGGGGGGACGATTTATTTCACCACCGATGGCACCGACCCCCGCCTCGATGGCGGACTCGTTTCAGCCGCCGCCACGGCCTATTCCGCTCCCCTGAACCTCACCCAGCGGACCCGCATCATCGCGCGAACGAAAGATGGCGCCAAATGGAGCGGTCCCATTGAAAGAAACCTCTATCAGCTCAGCGAAATCCCTCAGTTGGTCATCAGCGAAATCCACTATCACCCATCCGCCCCATCGCCGGGCGAAATGGCTCTCGGATTCGAAGATAAAAACGATTTTGAATTTCTTGAAATTGAAAACATCGGAGCAGCCCCCGCAATCCTCTCCCTTCTTTCGATCACCGGTGGCATTACTTTCGATTTGGCAACGGGTGATATCCCAATCCTCGCTTCAGGTGGAAGAGTCCTCTTCGTAAGAAACAAGACAGCCTTCGAAGCCAGATATGGCACCTCGCATCCTATCGCTGGAGTATTCTCTGGATCACTCAATAACGCGGGTGACGCGATCGCTCTTAAAGACACCATCCTGGATCTCGATCTCCAAAACTTCTCCTACCTCGATCAAGCTCCTTGGCCTATCTGCGCCGATGGCGACGGATTCTCGCTCATTCTCAAGAACCCCTCCACTGACCCCGACCACTCACTCGCCTCAAACTGGCGCTGCAGCAGCAAGCTTACTGGCAACCCTGGAGAGAGTGACGCCCGCACCGTGTTTTCGGGCGACCCTTTACTCGACAGCGACGGCGATGGCCTGGGCCAACTTATTGAGCATTTCCTGGGCACGTCCGATTCATCCACGACCGATGGATCTGCTCGGATTCATATGGTCTACCACATGGGAGACGATAATCTCACTTATCCCGCTCTGAAAGTGACCTTTGATATTGGAGCCGATGATGTTGTGTCCTCTGGCCAATGCTCCTCGGATTTAAATACATGGAGCAGCACGAGCGAGAATATAACCCCCGTCAACTACACTTTGAATGGAGACGGAACCGCTACCATGATCTGGCGTTCGATGCTCTCTTCCGCACATTCACCTCAGTTCTTCCGACTCTTGGTGACCCAGAACTAATCGCAATCGATGACCCGACAACTATTCTCCCATTTTCTCCTCCTATTCTTGTCGGCTTCGCTTAAAGCAGCTCCGATGATCACGGAGTTTCTCTCTGATAATTCAAATGGCCTCACGGACGAGGACGGCGACTACTCGGATTGGATCGAAATCTACAATCCTGACGCAACTCCCATCGATCTCGCTGGCTGGCACCTCACCGATAACGCGACAAATCTCACCCTCTGGGCTTTCCCGTCCCACACCTTGGCCCAAAACGAATATCTTATCGTCTTTGCCTCCGGAAAGCAGCGCGCCATCAGTGGATCTGAACTTCACACCAATTTTGCTCTCTCCAGGTCCCGCGGCTTCCTTGCGCTCATCGCGCCCAACTCAACCACTACCAGCTCGTTCAACTACCCCTCCCAGAAAGCAGACGTTTCCTACGGCGCAACCAAAACGAGCAACGAAGTCACCCTCATCAGCCAGTCGTCGCAAGCCAAAGCCATCATTCCTGACCTCGCCTATGACACTGCAGTCGGAACCACTTGGCGGGATAACACTCCCGCCTTCGATGAATCTGCTTGGCTCGGTGGCTTGCTCGGAGTCGGCTTCGAGCGATCCAGCAACTTTGAAGATGAGTTCGGAATCGATGTAGAAGCCGCCTGGAGCGTCAACTCTACCGTTTATATCCGAGTTCCCATCAATCGCTCTCTTGATCCCACAAACATCCAGAGCCTCACCCTTCGGATGAAATACGACGATGGTTTCGCTGCCTTCATCAATGGGATCTACGCAGTGGGAACCAACGACCCCGCCACTCTCCTCTGGAACTCCGATTCCAATGGCGATGTTACCGACGGAGACGCTGTGGTGTTTCAAGACTTCGATATTTCTTCGAGTATTCCCGACCTCGTCACCCAGGGAAACCTCCTTGCCATCCATGGCATGAATCGTTTTACGAATAGCTCAGACCTCCTCATCCGCCCAGAACTGATTGCAACTTTCACCAACCCTATCCCTCCCGTCATTGGCTTTTTTACGTCCCCAACTCCCGAGCTTGAAAACGCCACGTCCAATCTCAATTCGATGCTCGACGACACCACTTTCCAATTCGGTCGCGGCTTCTACTCATCCTCTTTCACAGAAACGATCACCTCCACCGATCCAGGAGCCTCCATCATTTACACTACCGATGGTTCTGTGCCCTCAGTTGGAAACGGCACCCAGGTCCCAGCGCCCGATCCTTCCTCGGTCGCTCAAGCTTCTGTCCCCATCGCCACCACCACCGTTCTCCGCGCCATCGCCATCCGCGACAACGCCATCGCCACAAACGTCGACACGCAAACTTACCTCTTCCATGCAGACGTGCTCACCCAAAATGGAGCCGGACTGCCTTCGCCGCCCAATAACACTTCTATCTGGGACTACCTCATGGATCCAAACGTCGTCAATGATCCTCGTCTCCCGAATCTCGAAGATGATCTTAAATCAATCCCAAGCCTTTCCATCACTCTCCCCGCCGAAGACATGTGGGGCACCAGTGGCATCTACGCCAATCCACGGCAATCTGGCGCAGCTTGGGAACGGGCTTGCTCGGTGGAGTATCTCCTTCTCGATGGCTCTTCCGGTTTTCAGCAAGACGCCGGAATTCGCATTCAAGGAGCCGGATCGCGTTTTCGAGACCTTGGAAAAAAGTCCCTCCGAATCGCGTTCCGTAATCAATACGGAAAAGGAAAACTCGATTACCCTCTCTTCAACAATCGTGCCGCCGGTCAACTCGATAACATCGTTCTCCGCGGCGCTTACTTCGACTCATGGACGGTTCACACCACCGGGTCTGGAACCGAAGGCATCGGCCGTCGCAACGCCATGCTCCTTCGGGATGAATTCGGAAGGCAATCCCATCAGGCCATGGGCGCATCTCCCGTCGTTCAGGGAAATTGGGCGCACGTTTATTTTAATGGCATCTACTGGGGAGTCTACAACCTCCACGAACGAATCGACGAACACTTCGCGGAAGATCGCTTCGGAGGCGATGACTCCGAATACGACGTCCTCAAGCAACGCCCACGTGGACGATCCAACGGCTCTCCTCCCGAAGTCGTTAATGGGGACCTCGTCGCCTGGAACACCCTTCTCTCAATTCTGAACGGAAACATCACCTCACAGACCGTCTATGACTCGGTGCGACAGCTGATGGATGTCGATTCCTTTGCCGACTATCTTATTCTCAACTTCTGGGGAGCCAATCTCGATTGGCCGCATAACAATTGGTATGCCGTGCGACACCGCCCCACCAACGGTCCCTTCACCTTTATCGCCTGGGATGTCGAAAATTTCATCTTCGCCACTAATGCCACCGGCCCACTCAGCACAACCACCAACAATTCCCCGGGCGTTATCTGGAGCCGTCTCCGTCGCAATAAAGAGTTCATGACCTACTTCGCGGATCGGGTGCAGAAGCACTGCTTCAATCAAGGAGCCCTTACCTCATCCGCAAACATCGCCCGCTTTTCCCAAATCTCGAGCCACCTCCGCCCCGCGATGAACATCGAAGCTGCCCGCTGGGGAGACACGCGGGAGGAACCTCCCATAAATGCCATCGACCAGCTCGATCCTCTCATCGATCAAAAGGTGACAAGGTACTTCCCCGCCCGCACCACGATCTTCCTCAACCAACTTCGTTCCAACCATATCTTCCCCGAAACAGATGCCCCCATCTTCTCTCAGCACGGCGGTCAGATCATTCTAGGAACCACAGTCAACATTGGTAACCCCAATGCCAGCGGAACGATTTACCTAACCACCGATGGCAGTGACCCTCGACTCCAGGGAGGCGCGATAAACCCCCTCGCTAGCTCGAGCAATAGCGCGACCATCGGCGGACCGACTTCGCTCTTGGCCCGCATCCGCTCCACTTCGGGAGAATGGTCCGCTCTCGCCTCTGCCGATTTCGTCACCGCATCCGATCCCCTTCCCGGTAATCTCGTGATCAGCGAAATCCACTATCATCCCGCAGACGCCTCCCCCGATGAAATTCTCGCCGGACACACTGACCAAGACGACTTCGAGTTCATCGAGTTGACCAACTCCACCTCGGGTCCCCTCGATCTCACCAACCTCGCCTTTACCGCTGGAATTCAATTTAGTTTCGCAAGCCTCTCTCCCGGAGACCGCCTCCTCCCCGCTCAGTCCCGGATCATTCTCGTAAGAAGTAGCGACGCCTTCGCCTTCCGTTACGGTGCCCTCAGCATCCTTGGTCAGTATGGAGGGTTACTCGACAATAAGGGTGAAGCAATCACTCTCTCTTTGAATGGCGAAAGCTATCTCACCTTCGAGTTTAACGACAAAGTTCCCTGGCCTGAATCCTCCGATGGCAGCGGTCATTCTCTCGTTCTTACATGCCCGGTCTCCACCACCGACTTGCACGACCCCCTCAGTTGGCAATCCTCGCCATTCATCAACGGTTCGCCCCTTTCCTCCGACATCATCCTCTTCAGTGGAAATGCCTCGGGAGATGACAACAGCGACGGGGTCAGCAATCTTCTCCACTTCGCTCAAACAAATTCCCCGGATTCTCCTCCGATATTCAGCGTTTCCTTCGACGGACTACAAGGCGCCTTTTCCTTCCAAAGAAACCTTGCAGCCCACCTAACCTACTCCGCTGAATACTCACTTGATCTCGATTCCTGGATCTCTCTCGATGAAAGCACCCTGCTAAGCATCACCAGAAACGAAAATGGAACGGCAATCTACACCTTCCAATCTCCTGAGTCCGCGAATATCAGTAAAACTTATTTCTTCCGACTGAGGGTTTCAGTCCCATAAAAAAGACCTCCCGTTTTCACGGCAGGCCTTTGATCATTTATTTTCACTTATGGACTTTCAACACGGAAGAAGAGCTTTCCATTTGCTCTTCCTGTCACGTCAATTTCCACCCGTCCAATTCCTTCCGCTGATGTCAGTCCACTTGTTCCATTGGTGGGTGCTTCGGTATTCGGAAAACCATCAAGCGCCTCAGAAGATTGCACCTGATAAGCCGTGTTCGGCGATCCCTGAAAATCGAGCGACACGGTAGACGCATTCACAAAGCTGATTTGCGTCACAGTGACAGAACCGAAAGGAACATCGCTCGGCGCGACCGCCTCATTGTGAAGACGAATATAGTCTACATCCCAATCGCCACTCAAGTCAGCCGCAAAATCACCTAATAGAAAACCTCCTCCACGATAAAACGAAGGTTCGGAGCCATCCACGCCTCCACCTTGATCAACCGTATTTCCATAAAGTAAGACGCCATTTCGCCAAACCCAGAAACGTTGTTCTTCCTCCACGTAGGCAATCCGAAAAACCGTCATACCCGCCGTGTTGCTTGCCGTCGAAATGATCTCGTCCCCCATTCCAGAGCTCACTTCATCTTCGTTGATATTGAGACGAAAGGCTGTTTGATCCGGAGGATTGATGAACATTCCGAAACCACCTAAATCAAAACCGGGAGTAGCGATCGTTCCCGCTTTCAACTGAAGCGCAACCTCGACAGTAAAGTCACCACTGAGAGCCTCACGGGAAACGCTCCCACCGTAGTCACTGCGGAAGAGAGCTTCCGGCAATCCCGCGGCTTGGTTCGAAGAAGCAATCCCGTTCTCATATGTTTGTGGAATGAACATCTCCTGATCCACTCCCGTCGCTTGTGCAGGAGCCGCATACCAATCCCCAATTCCAGCCAAATCAAGATCTTGGTTACTCGGATTTTCATCCATTTCATAGAGAAAATCGAAACCCTCCGAAACTAACGCATTGGGCACTCCCGCAAAGGCTTGTGTCGTCACTGACTCCGTCGTTGGAGACCAAGAAGCACCTACTGAGTTCTCGGAAAATGCCCGATAAAAATAAGTCGCTCCTCCGAGAAGATCTAAAACAGACTGCGAAAAGTCCCCTCCCGAAAACCCCACAAAGACAGAAGATTCCCAAGCCCCGGCATTAGTCCCTTCATCAGTCGTTCCATAGAAAATAGTTACTTCAGGGTCATCATTTCCATTGTCTGTCACCATTCCCTTAAAATTCGCCTGTCCGGCTTCCTCGGATGTTCCAGCCAGCACCGCAATTGCTGGAGTCATCGCCTGCCTTGAGGTCACTGACTCCGTCGTAGGGGACCAAACATTCCCCGCACTATTTTCAGCAAAGGCCCGGTAGAATACCGTCGTGTTGCTATTGAGAGAATCCAGGACTCTCGAGAACACCCCTCCCTTGCGCCCTAGGTCGACAAAATCATCCCAAGATCCGGGATCTATCCCGCCATCCGAAGCACCATAGTAGAGCGTCACAACAGGGTTCTCATTTCCAGCATCCGTAACCTCCCCGGTCATCAAGACACGAGAAGAACTTTCATCTGTTCCCGGAGTGACAACTACAGACGGCTCGGTAGCAGGATTGACTTCCGTCGTCTCAACCACCATCGAGTTCCACACTGCGGATCCTTGCCCTCCAGTGGAGCCCGAGCCCATAAAGATCGTGCTCCGGTCGGGGTCCGCAATCGAAGGTGAAATGGTCACAATGCCCGCACCGTAATCAAGCTTGGCAGTTTCCGAAGCAGCATCATAAGTGATCGAGTAGGTTCCAAACGCATCCAAGACGACTCCCGTATTATACTGGGTTCCACTGACATCCAGAAGGATCTCGTTCAGCTCATTGACCCGGTGAACCACGCGAAAGCTATTCACGTCATCCATATCAAAATACAAAAGAAGCGCATTCTGTCGTGCCTGGTTAGGCGCTCCGTAGTATCCCTCGACCTCGCCTCCATCAATCCTCACTGCATCCAAATCCAGCGCAATCGTCCAAGTCATCTTCCAACTGGGAGCCGCAGTGAGGGCCGCAATAATGGGAGTGGTATCCTGCAAATAAATCGCCGGCGCACCTCCGGTTCCATCCACCGTTCTCCAGCCGCCTCCAAAATCGCTCCCTATTCCCGTTCCCGCATCAAAGCCATCCGCGAAAGCACCTCCGGTTCCGTCGAAGCTCCATCCCTGGCTTTCGGGATCGGCTGCTCCGGTAAGATCGGAAGTGGCAATTCCCGACTCATAGCTCAGCAAAATATCCCCTGCTGACGGGCCTGCTCCTAACAGCATGAGGAAAAGCGATAAAACAATACTGACGTGTTTCTTCATGCCCTCACAATAGCGCCCTTTAGCAAGCTTACACAAAAAGACTTCCCCTGGTCTTAATAATAGACCAGATGATCTATCCATAAAAAAACCACCCTTTAAGAGAGTGGCTTTTTGAAAATTAGAGACTGTGTCCTTTCATTGTTACCGCCGACGGCGCAACAGAGCGAGCCCACCAAGAAGTGACAGCAATACGCTGCTCGGCTCAGGGACAGGATTCGTTTCAATCACCATGGAATTCCAAACTCCAGATCCTTGTCCACCACTTGATCCCGATCCCATAAAGATCGTGCTGCGATTAGGATCAACCGATGAGGGATTGATCGTCGCGGTTCCAGCACCGTAATCAAGCAGCGCAGTTCCTGCCGCCTTGTTGTAGGTGATCGAGTAGGAGCCGAAGTTGTCGAGGGACACTCCCGTATTATACTGGGTCCCACTGACATCCAGAAGGACTTCATCAAATTCGTTGACCCTGTGCACCACTCGAAAACTGTCCACATCGTCCATGTCGAAGTAGAGTAATATCGCATTTTGACGACCTTGGTTGGGAGCGTTGTAATAATCTGTCACCGCTGCTCCAACGGTCCGGACCGCATCCTGATCGAGGGCGACTGTCCACGACATCCTCCAAATGTCGGCCGCGGTAATCGCTCCGATGATGGGTGAAGTGTCTTGCGTGTAGACTGACTGAGCCCCACTTGTTCCATCAACAGTGCGCCATCCTCCTCCATAAGTGGTTCCAACGCCCGTTCCAGCATCGAATCCGTCAGAGAAGCCAGATCCACTTCCACTGTAGGCCCAACCTTGCGTAGCCGGATCAGAAGCTCCCGTTGAAGTTCCAGTGCCAATACCTGCCTGATAGTCCAGCAGGACGACACCCTGTGCGCCCATGACACCTCCTAAGAAGACCATCCCAATTGTTCGGTTTAAGTTCACAAACAAGAGGATCAACCAAAAGTCCTCTTGCTCGAAAAAGTTTATAATGGTCTTATTATAAGACCAGAAGTTCACTCCGAAGGAAAGTGGTCGAGATACTTCCATCGCCACTGCTTCTTTGCCTTATAATTGCTCGTTCTTCCTTCTTCTTCCTGCAAAAGCCACAATTTGACGATCTTTGCATCATGAAATGGATCACCAACCTCTACTTGGCGCCGTTTCATTCGCGATTTGAGATCTTCTAAGACATCCTTATATCTTTGATCTTTTGATAAATTGATGAATTCTTCCGGATCCTTTCTCAAATCGTAGAGTTCATAAGTCGGTGGATTCAGGTAATTGGCATAGCTCGCCTTGACCGTTGGAGAACTTTCCGTGATCTCATCCATCGTGCATCCGGCGATAAAGTGAGCATTATGCTGATTAAGATAAGCCTGCGCACTCCGATTCACTCCCTGGCCGGACGGCGTATAAATGAGTTTGTATTGCTTCGTTCTCAACGCCAACTGGAGACACCCGATCACAGGGGCTGATCCAGTTGTGACGGCCAATAAATCTTCTCTCCACTGAGTAGGGCTTCCTCCTCGTAAAAAAGGCCACAAGGACGCACCCGATTGCTTCTTGGGGGCCACCACTTTCGCCGCCTCACAAATCGTCGGCAGCAAGTCCACCACACTCGCCATTTCTCTCCGCACCCCCACCTTCACCTGACCGGGCCAACGAACGATCATTGGAATGCGCAATCCCGCATCATAGACACTCGTTTTTCCTCGTGAGAATTGAGCCCCGTGATCTCCAATATAAATGATAAGGGTGTTCTCCATCTTCCCCGCTTCTTCCAAATCCTGCAACAAATCGCCCACCATCGAGTCCAAACGATTCATACAATTGTAGTAGTTCGCCGTCGCCTCCCTCAGCCTCTTCGAGTCGCATCCTACCCAAGGCAGAGGCTTCACCTCTTTTCCTTTTAAAAGATCACCATCTTCAGGAAGTCCTCCCGTCTGTTTGATCAATGGAAAGTGCGCATCAGGGTAGTTGATCGATAAAAAGAACGGAGCCTCACCGTCTCTAAAAAACTCAGACGCATTTTCAGTGTAGGCCTCCAAATTTTTCCTCCCAAAATTGGCACCCGGGATCGCCCGAAAGTCGATATGAGGACGAAAGGCACTCTCTGGATTGACATGCAGTTTCCCAATCAACCCCGTGCGATATCCCCCGGCCTTAAGAAGGCTGAATACATTCGGCCAGTTTTGATACATGGCATACTTGTGAGTCGCCAGGCCAAGTTGTCCGTTGATGGCGGGATCAAGTCCCGTGAGAAAACAAGCACGGGATGGACTGCAGACCGAGTAGGGCGTGAAGGCATTTTCAAAACGGCACCCTTCTTTCGCGAGCCCATCGAGCACCGGAGTCTTGGCATAGGGGTCTCCGTAACACCCTAGCTCTGGACCATTGTCTTCCGAGACAATGAGCAAAATATTCGGACGTTCGCCGAAGACCGGCTGAAGCAGAATACAGCATGCTAAGAGCAATTTCATTTTACGAGTTCACTGAGAGGAAAGCGTAGAAAATAGATCTCGGCAGGCCCCTCATAGAGAACGCCCACGTGATCATTGCCAATCGGGGTAAGACAGGAGTAGCCACTGCCATTCCGCGCATCGTAAAGCGTATGCATTTCCTCCGGCCAAGTCATCCCCTCATCGTCGGATATCTTGAGTGTCATATTGTATCGACCGCGTCGCGTGTTGGGATTTGAAAAGACGAAGCGTTCGCCTACTCGAAGCAAACTCGCCATGCACACCGGCTCCTTGAGCCCCTTCCGATCAGTCGGATGAAGATCCCACGTTTTTCCTAAGTCTTTCGTGACTCCCACCGTCCGGGCTCCGCCACGGTCGTCGCGGCAATTCAGCATCAACGACCCGTCCTTGAGTTCAACAACCTGCGCCTCTGTCGTATTTGACTTGATTCCCGATCCAACCACCCACGTTTCCCCATGATCCTTGCTGTATAAAATAGTAGAATATGGAGTGCCAATTTTTCGTCCGTCCGCATGCTTGTTACCATCCTGATACTGGGCCGCAAATACGATCGTGCCATTCTTCATCGTGATTCCCGCACCTGGTCCCTGAAGCAGAAAATGCCATTCCGGCTTCTTGACCTGCTCCGTGATATTGATCGGCTTGGACCAACTCAGTCCATCATCATCGCTGTATGCTAACATCAACTGCCCGGTTTCCTCCGGCTTCATTCCCTGTCCCGATCCATGCCACGAGCGATTTCCGTGACTCCAAGTGCCAATAACCCAGATCCTTCCGTTCGTCTTGTCCACCAGGACGGCCGGATCGCCCACTCCGTCGTAGCGCCATTTGGAATCATTCCCCATGTCCATGACGATCTTCATCTTGTCCCACGTCTGGCCTCCGTCCGTGCTCCGACTCATCCCGACATCAATATCTCCCGGAAGATCTCCTCCAGTCCGATAGCGCACATCGTATACCCCGATCAACGTCCCCTTATTTGTCGTGGCCAAACCTGGGATCCGAAAAGCTTTCGATCCATCATCGCCATGCTGTCGCACAGCATATCCAATTCGTTGAGATCCTGGCGGCGATGTCACTTCTGGTTCGATCACCTTACCCCCGGAAAACTTCACACCGAGCACCCGTCCATCCACTTTTCCGTCGAGACTCGCAGAATCATTCAGCTCCACCGACACCCAGAAAAAATTCTCGCCGCCCAGCAAAGTCGCCTCTCCTTCACAAATCCATTCTCCTTCCGTCAATTTTGCCTCACCAAAAAGTTCACCTGTTCCAGCCTTCATGTTTCCACCCGAATTGAGCACCCGCACGGCCTTCACCGCATCTGGATCACTCGTTCCCTTCAAATCAATCTTCAGAGCCTCAATCTTCAAAGCCTCAGCCCTCCCCTTTGTCGTCACCACCAATCCAAGAACCGGATTCTCCTTCTTTCGAATCAGGACCGGAATGACCGGCTGAATCGCCGTGATCTTTTCCACCACCATTGGCTGCACTTTCTCGATGACGAGATCATCGATCATCAAGCCCGTCTTAGCTGGACTTGTCGCGCTGAAACGGACCCGCCCAAGACCCAGCGGCAAAGGAATTTCCACCAAAGTCAAAAATCCCCCCACTTTGATTCGCTTGTCACCATTGTAAATCTCCTCCCACTCACCAGCACCCTGTCCCTCAATACGAAAGGAAAACGGACCCCTGCTTGTCCAGCGCTCCGCCCAAAAGGAAAGGATCACCTTGTCTTTGATTTTCTCTCGAAGTTCGAGAACAAACTCCTGCTTCTCTCCCCCCATAAGACGAAGACTCCTCTTCCCGCCCTTCGCATGATCTCCGTTGATCTCCGCCTGCCCAGGTGCAGTCGACCAGGTTCCAAGCTTACTTTTTAATGAGTCAAAACCACCCACTCTGAAGGACTCGAAATCTTCTCCACCTGACAACCAGGTTCCCGCTAAAAATACCAATAGGGTCAATCGCTTCATCTAAACTACAGTGACGCTCAATCTCGAAATTGCCTTTCACTTCTCAGCTGGTTTTTTTAGCCAACCACTATGGCAAACTCACCGACACACGGTAAAAACTCCGTGGTCCTGTCAAAGCCTCCCCAGTCAACGTTAAGTCGCCGCCATTTCCAAGCATCGGTCCGTCAATGAGCATCCAAGGATCGGCGATGCCTAGATCATCCGACTGATAGAGCTCGTAGTTTCTCCTTACCGAACTCTCTTTTAAAACTACCTGCGCTCGGCCGGCCGCCTCAACAATCGCTCTGGTCGAAATAAACGACACCGGATCGGTCGGATCAGTATCCGCCAAATACTCCTCTAAATTTCGATTCCGATCACCGTCTCCATCCTCACCCGGAAGCGCAGCGGTGAGATTTCCAAAATACTCAATCTCAAAGGCATCCGACATCCCGTCTCCATCAACGTCCGCGCCGAGTGGTAAATAGCCATCGCTCTGATCATAGCAGATCGAGGCAATATCCACGCTATAGTTGTTACCAAAGGAGCCACCCGTCCGATCTCCCAAGACGATTCGACTGTCAGCGCCCGCTGAATCGTAACTCGCCCCGGCCGTGGGAGTCAGCCTCACTCCGTCCCTCCATACGTGATATTTCGAAGCGCTGCTGTCATGCACAACGCGCCATTGATGAAATTCACCGTCGAGATTGTTGTGCGCCACATTAAAATCTCCAGACCCGTTGTCCTGAGTCCGGTCACCGAAAACATCAACAATGATTCGCTGAGTTCCCGTTCCCAACCAGATCGAAAAGCCAGATGGATTCGCCTGAAATTTCATCTCAATCTCAAAGGTCCAGTCCCCATCATTCCCCGTGTTCCAAGTCGTCGTTCCACCATCCTTGCTCGAAGCGATCCCTTCCAACCACTCACCCGCACCGTTGATGTGGGTTCGATTAAAAATCGTCCCCACCAGAGACTCCGTCGTTGCCGCTGCGCTGATTTCCGACCAGCCATTAATGAATTCGGCGCCATTGTAAATGGCGTTTCCCAAAAAACAGACCGTAAGATCTTTTCGCTCTGTCACTGGGAAAATTGTTTCGACTTCTACCAACTCTTTCGGAGACAGCCCAAGGCCTTCCGCGATCCGCCTCGCCACGAAGATCTCACCTGTCGTATTCGGGTGCACCTCGTCGTGCGTCAACACCACCGGATCGAAGCCAGTAGAGGCATCGATCACCCACACCGCCGAGGTTGCCGATCCTCCATTCTTCGTGTCCGCCAAGGGCTGCAACAATCTGTTGAAGGTATCCACGTTGACTTGAAGAACTGCTGTCTGATCAGTGTGCAGAAGGTAATTCAGGAAAATACTCACATTCGCATTTGCTGCTCGAATTTGATCAATCATCGTCGAAACATCGTCCCGCAATTGCGCAGGCGTTCCGCCGTCCGCTAGGTCGTTGATCCCAATCATGATCACCACGCTGTCTGGAACATAGATCGTCCCGGTGTTTCCCGATCCCGATGCGCCTGGATCCGGATAGGCCACAAAATTTCCCGATGAACTCAGTTCATACTGCGCCGCCTGCCCGGTCCAATTTAAGATCGTTCCCTCACCTCGGTTTCCACTTCTTCGATTCGACGGCAGAGGCACCCGACCATTCTCCCAAAAGGCCCTCCACCCAAAGTGGCCTTCATTCACGTTCACGAAAACCTCGCCTTCGTAGTCAGGAGTCGCTCCCGCGTTGTTCTGATAAGCGCCCGTGACAGAACCGGTGAAGGTGTAATTAGCACTTGCATCGACGAGATGTTTGAAAAGCGCATAGCGAAAGCTGGGATAGCCCAAGCCTCCCTGCACGATCGAGTCGCCCATAAACACCAGCTTCCCATAGTTCGGGGTGACCACTTCGGCCTCAAAGAATTTCTGCGCGAATCGTTTTCCGATCGTCAGCTTCGCCGCCTTATCAAAATGCAAACCGTCATAGAGCTGCCCTTGCAGATCAAGATTCTCGAAATAGCTGATCATCGGATCACCCGCTGCCAGCCCCGCTTGCTTCGCTCTCACTGTATTGCGATTCCCTCCCGCTGCTGCGATCCCACCCACGACCGCGTGCATCGCCGAGGCGTTCGTAATATCTGTCCGTAGATTCGCAACCAACTCTGAGAGCCGCGCATCCGCAATCACGGCCTCCCCTCCGGAGTCACTCTCTCCCTGCACGTAGAGAAAGCCGATGATTTCAAAGGTATCTCCATTGGCCGTCAACAGAGCCGTCGCTGCGTCCACCGTATCTTTGACATGGCCATACATTTGACCGCTACCGCTCTTCGACCAATTTGAGTTCCCTCCCCCTCCACGGCTTGCCTTGATAAGGCCAAAGTCTCTCACCCCCGCCCGATACAAAGTCCGCGCAAAGTTAATTTCCGGCCCCCAATGCCTTGCGCTCCCTGGATAGAATCCTCCCTGTTGGTCCTGTAAGGTCGTCCAAGCTCCACCAGAATCTCCGATCGAGTTCGAGGCATCCGCCACATTGTCCCAGAAGAACAGAACATGGTCATCCGCGGGATCACTCTCCGATGTCGGATCCGCCTCGCCACCCGCCGTTGTCCCCAACGAATTGGACTGCCCTGTCAACACAAACAACTTGTAGTGCTTCGCGCTCGCTACGGCGATTGACACCAAATAAAGAAGAATCAGGACTCTCACGAGCCCATGCTACTCCCCTTCTCCCCACTCATTCATCCATCATAGAACTGGTCCCTCTAACCCACCAGCCGTTCAGTTTCACCATTGCCGCAACGCCAAGCGCCGCTTGGATCTTCAAGAGTTTGACCATCCCCCACGACTTACAGCACCCTCCCCCAAAAGAACGAGCACTTTTTCGCTAATGTCTCCTCCTCATTCCACGTATAATTAAACTTGATGGCACTCTTCCGTCCCCATTTCATCCTGGCCCTTGCCACCCTCTCCGGCCTTGCCCAAGAGGTGCAAAACGACCTCGACCCCCTCCCGTCAATCGATCCCATCGCCCAATGGACCTTCGACCAACCCGGTGCGGGCTCTCTGACAGGCAGGGCCAAAATCGAATCCAACTCTCTCATCCGCCCGGAATACCCTACCTTTCCGGCAAAAAACAAGTCCCTCGCCCTTCCCGGACATCCCGCAGCCTGGCGCGTCCGCGAGTCAGATTTACCCGTCCCCTCTTCGCTCCGCTTTACGAATGGCGAATCCATTACCATTGAAGCTTGGGTTTCCCTCAATTCCATCTCCTCGAATTCCTTCGCCTACCTCATTGGCAAGGGACGGAACAAGACCAAAACCTTCACACCCGAAAACCAAAACTGGGCACTCCGTCTCAAAGGCGACAAAGGATACGCTCTCCCCACTTTCCTCTTCCGCTCCGCCGGCGCAGAATCGAACTACCATCGCTGGACGGCATCCGAAGGCCTCGACGCCGATGGTGCTTGGCACCATCTCGCCCTCTCCTACACCTTCGGGAATCCCGAATCTATTGTCGCCTACATCGATGGCACCCGCATCACTCAAGGGAGTTGGGATCTGGGCGGAAAAACAACCCGTCCCCCTGTCTCCGACGCCGACGACATCATCATCGGGACCGGCAATGGCGGTTCCGCCGCAAACCAATTGAATGGTGCCATCGATCAGATCGCAATCTACCGCGTGCACCTCTCCAAGAAACTCCTCATCTCACGGTATCAACATCTCGCTCCGCCTTCGGCCATCGATCCCAATAAAATCCCAACGGACACCGTCCTCGTCGAGATCTGCGAGCAAGGAGTCCCCGGAGGCAAGGCTTGGCCCAAGCAGGACCCCCGCGCTAGCGAATCGTTCACCCGCCCCCATTTCGCCCTCCCTTCGCTTCCCTATCGCTATGTCGCCACCGGCGTCCGCGGCGATCGCAAGCAACCCTTCCTCCTTCGTGCCACCTCAAAAGTGATCCTCCCCGCCGGAACCCATCGCTTCCTCCTCCGAGGGAGAAACTCCGCCCGCCTCGTCATCGACAACAAGAGGATCATTCAAACAGGTTTCACCCCCCCCTCCGAAGGAGCCCTTGGATATACCAAAGACCAGGACGATTTCCTCAATCCCGGAGATCCCCATTTCCGCTTCGTCACTCCAGGCAATGAAGAAGGCCTCGCCACCTTCACCACTAAAGGAGGACAACACCTCATCTCCATTCAGCAACTGATCGGAAGCGGCGGTAATCGCCCCGAACCCGGTGAGTTCGTCGTCGCTCTTTCCCTCGAAGGTTCCTCCGACTGGCACCTCCTCACTCCGACTGACTCTCCCCTCGCCTACACCGACGAAACCTTTCCCACCTTCAAAAAGGAGCACACCCTCTGGGTCAAACAAACCAACCTTAAGCGCCGCACCACCCTCTTAAAAAAACACGCCCCCTACTGGACCAAGCGCCGCGAAGCAGCCCAATCCTATCTCGCTTCACTTGAAACAATCGCTCTTCCGGCAGCGGCTGAAGGTCTTCCGGCAAATAATCAAGTCGATCATTTTCTGAACGCCCGAATCCAAAAAGCCACCTCGCAAATCAAAGAACACAAACCCGGACAGATTCACTTCTACCAACAGATCTTGCCCATTCTCAAAGCGAAATGCTTTTCCTGTCACCAGGGCGAAAAAACAAAAGGCGCCCTTGATCTCTCCACTCTCGCCTCGGCCCTCGAAGGTGGCGAATTCGACGGCCCTGCCATCACTGGAGGACACCCAGAAAAGAGCGCGCTCTTCGCACGCATCACCACCGGAGACGAAGAAGATCGCATGCCACCGAAAGGCGACCTCGTCACCCCGAAAGAGCAAGCCCTCATCAAGACATGGATCACCCAAGGATCCCAATGGCCGGAATTCAATGTCGACCGCATTCATCTCACCGAACAAAGCGACGATCTCACCTTCCTTCGCCGCGTCTCACTCGACACCATCGGCCTCCCACCCTCACTCATAGAGATCCAAAACTTTCTCTCTAACAAATCTCCCGACCGACGCGCTCGGGAAATTGACCGACTCCTTGCCGACCCACGCTGGGCCGACAACTGGATGGGCTACTGGCAGGACATCCTCGCCGAGAATCCCAACATCCTCAACCCAACGCTCAACAACACCGGCCCCTTCCGTTGGTGGCTTTACGAGTCCCTTCTCGATGAAAAACCACTCGACCTCATGGTCACCGAACTCATCCGCATGCAGGGCAGTCCAAAGCTCGGCGGACCGGCCGGTTTCGAACTCGCTTCACAAAATGATGTCCCCATGGCCGCGAAAGGTCTCGTCCTCAGCTCGGCATTTTTGGGAGTGCAAATGAAGTGCGCCCGCTGCCACGATGCGCCTTCCCACAAGTCCCTTCAAAAGGACCTCTTCGAACTCGCCGCTCTCCTCAATCGCGAACCAATCACGGTGCCCAAGACCAGCAGCGTCTCGCTCGAAATCCTCAGCAAAGGAGGACGCAAACCCTTAATCGAAGTCACTCTCAAGCCCGGATCCAAGGTCGCGCCAGCCTGGCCCTTCAAAGAGTTCATCAACCCCGACATCGGCCATCAACTCGCGGAAAACCCATCCGACACCCGCGACCTCCTCGCCGCACTCATCACCGCACCACAAAACGAACGCTTCGCCCAGGTCATGGCCAACCGTCTCTGGCAACAAATCATGGGCCGCGGCCTTGTCAAAGCCCCCGGAGATTGGGAAAAATCCGCTCCCGGTCATCCACACCTCCTCCGCTGGTTGGGTCACGAACTTGTGGGCAGCAACTACAGCCTGAAACACCTCGCCCGACTCATCCTCAACTCACACGCCTACCAACGTGCCAATGATCATTCCCTCAAGGAAACATCGCCTCTCTTTACCTCACCAGCTCCACGCCGACTTCGAGCTGAACAAATTGTCGACTCCCTCTTCCACGCCACCGGGAAACCTTTCCGCACCGAAGAAATGAACATCGATATCGATGGCCGACGTCCCCTCACTAGCAGCATCTCTCTTGGTCAACCGCGCCGCGCCTGGATGCTCGCCAGCCTTTCCAACGAACGGGATCGCCTCAGCCTGTCCTTGCCCCGCGTGCAAGCCGTTTCGGATGTCCTTTCGGCCTTCGGTTGGACCGCCAGCCGGCAATCCTCGACCAGCTCCCGCATCACCGATCCCAACGCTCTGCAACCCGCCATCCTTTCCAACGGAACAATGAGCATCTGGCTCACGCGTCTCTCCGACGACCATGCTCTCACTGACTTTTCATTAAAGGATCAATCACTCGACACCTTCCTCGAACAACTCTTCCTGAAACTTCTCACCCGCAAACCCACGGCTGGGGAACTGAAACTCTACCGTGCCCATCTCTCCCCCGGCTATCAATCGCGCATTGTCGAAACCAGCCCAACGCCTCCTCTCAAAAAGATCCGCCCGCCCCGTTACGTCTCCTGGTATAACCATCTCGATCCCATCGCTGACGAAATCCGTCGCAAGGAAATCATCGCCGCACGCGCTGGTGACCCACCCACCAAACGTCTCGAGCCAGCCTGGCGCGAGCGTTTTGAAGATCTCATCTGGTCCATCGTCAATTCACCCGAATGGATCTACACCCCATAACTCTCACTGACATGAATCGCCGCCACTTTCTCCAAACCTCATCGCTTGCTGCGCTCTCGACCCAAGCCTCCGCAAAAGCGGATACCCCGAAAGGAAAAGCCGAACACTGTATCCTCATCTGGCTCGGTGGCGGGATGTCGCAAGTCGATACCTTTGACCCTAAAAAACAAGGTAGCTCCAAAATCCCCTTCGTCGCCGGCTCGGACTACCCCTCCATCGAGACCGCCGTTCGCGGAGTAAAAATCTCTGAGCACTTGTCAAAAACAGCCCGCTTCATGGACCGCATCACGGCAGTCCGTTCAATCAGCCATCAACTCATCGACGAGCACGCCCTTGCTTCCAACTTCGTGCACACTGGACGTCCCATCAGTGGATCCACCACCTATCCATCGATCGGTTCTATCATTGCCCAGCAACGGGGCTCGGCCAATCCCGATGTCCCCGCCTACATGCTCATCGGCTTTCCAAATGTCAGCCGCGGCTCCGGATTTCTAGGTGCTCAACACGGCAATATTTACCTCACCGATCTCAAGTCCGGACCCGCCGGATTCACCCGTCCGGATTTCCTCACGAACGAACGCATTGCAACCCGCAAGAAACTCCTCAAACCGCTTCAGGACCGAATCCCCGCAGACTCCGTTTTGACCGACTACGAGAGAGCCCAAACCGAAGCCCTCCGTCTCGCCGGACCGAGCTTCATGAAAAATTTCAATCTCAGCTCCGAGCCCGCCGATCTTCGTAATTCCTATCAAAGCGAATTCGGTCAACGCTGCCTCCTCGCCCGTCGCTTGGTTCAGGACGGCGTCCGCTTTGTCGAACTCTCCCACAACCCGGGCTTCATCAACGGCACCGGTTGGGACACCCACGGCAAAGGACAACTCAAACAACACGCACTCATTCAAGATCTCGACAACGGCCTCGCCACCCTCATGGGCGATCTCGAAGAAAAGAGCCTCCTCGACAAAACCCTCATTGTCCTCGCCACCGAGTTCGGACGACCACCCGAGTTCGACGGAAATGGCGGCCGCGGCCATCAAGGCTCGGCATTCTCACTCGTCCTCGTCGGAGGTGGTTTAAATCATCAAGGCGCTTTCGGAGCCACCGACAGCCTCTCCAAAAAAGTCGTCGAAAACCCGGTTTCCATTCCCGACTTCCACGCCACAATTCATGCCGCACTGGGAATAAATCCCCACCACGAACTCATGGACGGCACGCGCCCAGTCCCCATCACTGATGGAGGCACTCCCATCGCAACTCTCTTTTCCTAAGGAAATCAGCACCGCCAAGCCCTACGTTTCATCGGCACCTGCTGAGTCTAGCAACTGCCAGCAATACCACTGCATCCGTGGCAAATGAAAGGGCCCTTTGAATTGATTCCCTTTTAAAGGCGACGACACACCACCATCGCGATGCAAATACCCAAACCACTCCCCATGCTCCCGGTCACAAAATTTCTCATGAGCATAGTCATGAATCATCCGATGCCACTTGGCATACTTTTCCTCCCCCGTTAACTGATACGCCAGCAGGGTCGCAATGATCGCCTCGCACTGAGGCCACCAAAACTTCATGTCATGCCAGTATTCTTGCACCGGCTTATCGTAGACATCCTTGAAATAAATAATTCCTCCGTGCTCCTCGTCCCACCCGCGTTTCCACATGTAGTCGAGCATGCGACACCCGAGATCGATCAGCTCCGGGTCATTCCCCCGGCGTTTTGCTTCATCTAAAATAAACCACGCTCCTTCGATCGCGTGTCCCGGATTTAAGGTCCGCGCATCAATGTGATCCACCACTTCTCCGTCCATTCCGATCTGCTCCATGACACACTCGATGTCATCCTTCACAAACTCGCGGATCTCTCCGATGAAATCATCGATCTTGCGCTCCGCCAAGGCATCGCCTCCATTGACCACCAATACCTGAGCCACCTGGAGAAAAATCATGGGCACGCCGATTCCCTTCGTCTGCCTTTCTTCTGTCCACTTCGGCTCGCCCGCCGCCACAATCCCATCGGCGTAGTCCATGCATCGCGCAAAAAGTTTCCGGGCTTCGCTCAGCCAAGCACCTTCCCCCGATGCTTTTCCATAAGCCGCATAGGCCATCACCGTAAATGCCTCCGAGAAAAAATACCGTCGCTTCCGAAGTGGTTTCCCTTCCCGGGTCACCAAGAAGAACATCCGACCGTCTTCATCGAAACAATTGTCTCTCAGAAACTCGACCCCACTCTTTGCCGCCGCCAGCCACTCCGGCCGCTTCTCAACCGTGTTGTAAAGAGTCGCGAGCATCCACGCAAAGCGCCCCTGCAGCCACACCGACTTATCGGTATCGATCAGGCTTCCATCTTGGTCCCGCATCGACAGATACCCGCCGTGTTCCTGATCTATAATCTCCGGCATCCAAAAGCCCAGCGTGTCATCCAAAAGACTCGTCCGATAAAAATCCCGCAAGCCCTCAAGCTCTTCTTCGCTATATCCACTCATCACTTTTTCAGGGTCCAAACCGTCAGCCCGGCCACTTCCTCATCGGTCGACCGCATCACCATTCCCAAAATCAATCCCGATAACAAGGTCGCAAAAAAGCCCACCGCTCCGTAGAGCAAAGGCATCAGATCAATCACGCCCGCCTCGTTCAAAAAGTAGACTGTCACCACCGTCACCACCCCACAGACCAAGGCCAAGAGCCCCGCCTTCCCATTCGGTCGCCTCGAAAAGATCCCCAAGGCAAACAAACCACCCAAGGGCCCAAGGGCGAAACCAATGAAGCGGTTGAACAACATGAAAACTTCATCCGTTTTGATCATCGCCAAGTAACTCGACACTCCGATTCCAATCAACCCAAGGATGATCACAACCCACTTCGCCACCCCAAGCCGCTGCGCGTCGCTGCTCTCCGGCTTCAGCAACCTTCCGTAAACATCCGTCACAAAAGCCGTTGCCACCGAGTTAAGCGAGCTGGAAATGGTCGACTGCGCCGCCGCAAACACCCCTGCAATAATCAGACCAGCCACACCCATCGGCAAATTCTGCATAATGAAAAAGGGCAACACGCTGTCCTTTGCCGGAAGCGCCGGGTCCATCAACTCAGGCTGATCTTGATAAAACACAAAGAGCGCCGTTCCCAAGCCGAAAAAAATCGCCGACCCGATAAGCACCATCCCGATATTCATCCACAAGGCACGCGCCGCATCCTTCTCCGATGGCGTCGTGACATAGCGCTGCACCACATCCTGCCCTGAAGTATAAGAAGGGAGATTCGCCATCATAAAGGCCACGAATAAAACAAAGCCCGAGGTCGATCCCTTCGCGATCGACAGATCACCGAAGCTCCAGCTTGCCGTAAGCCCTTTTCCCTGCTCGCTCATCGCCGACCCGACCGCGCCAATCCCACCGTCGACTTGCGAAACGATCAGCCCAAAACACAACAGCGCGCCGCCAATCAAGACCAAGGCCTGAATCGCATCCGTCCAAACCACCGCCTCGATTCCACCCATTACGGTGTAGATCACGCAAAGCACTCCGATCACCGCAATCGCCATAAAGATGTTGATATCCGTGACGCTAGATAAGGCCAACGCCGGGAGATAAAGCACAATCGCCACCCGCCCCACATGAAAAAGCATGAAGGTGATGCTCCCAATCACGCGGGTCGCCACGTTGAATCGTTTTTCAAGATATTCGTAGGCCGTCGTGATATTGAGTCGACGATAAAACGGCAGATAAAACATCACCACCAAGGGCACGATAATCAAGATGGGCCACTGCCCAATGTAACCATTCCAATTCGTGGCATAAGCCGTTCCCGGCACCGCCATAAACGTGATCGCCGACAGCATCGTCGCAAAAATCGAAAGTCCCGCCACCCAGAAAGGAACGCGCTGCCCTCCTCTAAAATAGGCATCGGTCGTCGAAGCCGACTCCCGCTTCATAAACCAATATCCAATCCCCACCATCCCCAACAAGTAGACCGCGACAACCACCCAATTCACCACCCCAAAGTCTAACTTCGAGCCACCTACTTCCGCGATTAGCACCTGCGGCGACCTCACCCCCGGCTTAATTTCCCCGGTCGGAATGATCACCTTTCCATTCCAAAAAACCACCGGAGTCGTCACTGGAGGAAAGCTCCCCTCAGTCGGCAAGCTCCCCGCTTCAGACCAGCGGTCCGTCACCGTATTATAAGCCAAAATCGAATTTGGAAATCCGGGATGCTCCATCCCCTGACCATTGATCTCCGGTCGTGCCGCTACCTGCTCCGCTAAAAAAGGAACCGGAACTCCACCCAGCATCAACAGAGAACTCGCCCCCGACCGAACCGCCATCGAGGGAGCCGCTGATCTGGCTTCAGGCATGTCCGCAAGCCGCTTCCATTTCCCTGAAGCAACATTCAGTTCCCAAGCTTCCTTCAAAAAATCCAAACCAAAAATGCGATCCTCTTTCTCCTCCTCTGAATCTGCATTATCCCGTCCGCCAAAGAAGTAAAACGTCCCACCCTTCACACCACCCACCGCATACATTCTCCCTCGCGCCCCTTCAGGCCAGCCCAAGACCTCCCACTCTGCTTCATCCTTCATGGCATAGAACTCCCTGATCGTTTCATCTCCATTCGTTCCCGACCCAACAATGAGTCTCCCGTCAACAACTGCCGCCACCCCTTCCGCAAGCGGACCAGGAAGAGACAGTGCCTTCCCGACGATCACCTTTCCTTTCTCAACCTTCACCCTGTAACTCTCGCTCAAGCACCCCGAATCATTCTTTCCTCCCATAAACCAACACGAGCCCTCATCCAAGCTCGCTGACATGCCATAGCCAACTGGCTGCGGTAGCTTTGCCTCCGCCTTCCGCCATTCCCCGCCTTCCTTCAGTGGCAGGACGTAAATGTCATTGTAATAGATCTTCTTCCCATCTTCCCACGGCCTTCCGTCAGGAAAATTCGCGCCTCCGGCCACCACCAAAAAATCCTCCCCATTCTCCGAGACCACCCCGGAAAAGACGCCCGCAAAACCTTCCCGATCAGGGAGATCAGGAAGACGATCCCACTCCAAAGCACCCCATGCCGAGGCCCAACCCAGGAACCAAATAACGAACAATCTCGCGATCATACCGAGACGCTTACATCCTGCCCCACCCAGTCAAACCAGCCCATTTCCTCCAGGCCTTTCCGTAAGGCCGCAATCTGTTCAGGACTTGCCGGATCAATCGGACGACGCACCGGACCACAATCAATCCCCACCATCTGCATCATCACTTTCAGTGAAGCCCGACCACAGGTTCCAAACATCGCGCCTAACATTTCCAGTGCACGGGCCTGCCACAATTGCGCCTCTTCCAGATCTCCTGAATTTACCGCCTCTCTCACCCGGTCATAAATGGGCGCCGCATAGTTATAAGTGCTTCCCACCGCCGCGCGATAGCCCTGCGCCACCGACATGAGATAAGCCTCATCCGAACCCGCCAAAAACTCCAATCCCGGCCCTACTTTTTCCAAAAGGGGCAAATTGTAGAGCGACGCTCCATCGGAATATTTGATCCCGCAAAACGTCGGCAAGCGATCCATCGCCCGATCCGTCAGCTTCATTGGATCAAGGTTCACCCCGGACAAAAACGGAATGTGATAATAGTAAAAAGGCGTCTTGGGAGCCGCCTCGACAATCGGTAAAAGCCCCTCCACTAACGCCTCTTCACCACTGACTTTAAAATAGCCCGTCGGTGTCGCCGAAACAGCATCTGCTCCAATCGATTCAGCATGTCCGGCCAACTCAGCCGACGCTTTCAAACTATTGTGTCCCACCTGAACAAAAGTCTTCATCCGACCCTTCGCGGACGACACATAAGCTTCCGCCACGGCCCTCCGTTCCTCATCGGTCAGGGACATCCCCTCACCCGTGCTTCCTGCAATGTAAATCCCTGTGATGCCTTTCGACTCAAGATGATCCACCACCTTGGGAACGATCCCTACATTCAGTTCTCCATTTTTGTCCATCGGCGACACAACGGCCGCCACCAATCCACTCATTTTTAAAGGCTCCATTTCAATAACGTTGCCCAAGTATCTATGGCGGGACAAGAACGGAGCTTGAAATTACTTGGTTTGAAGGACCAACCAGTCAACATACCACTCATGCCTCGGATCCCCCACCGTCAGCCTCTCCCTATTCAGGCCGCCGACATCATCCTCGAAATGATTTCTTCGGGAGACATCCAGGACCTCCTTCCCGGAGAACGCTCGCTGGCCTCCCAACTTCAGATTGGCCGCGACACCTTAAGGGCTGCCCTGGAGATCCTGGAAGCCGATGGTATCATTTCCTCCCGTGAACATGGAAAAAGGCGCAGAATCCTCTCCTCTGCAACCAGAAAATCCAGAGCTACCAAACGCATCGCCTTCCTCTCGCCCAAGACTCTGGTCCAACTTCCCCCATGGATGCTCGTCGAATTCGACACCCTGCGTGAACTCCTCAACCAGCGCGGCTACGTTCTTCAATTAGTCACCCCCGGCCTTTTCCATCTTAAGAACCCCGCCCGCAAACTTGAATCCCTGATCAAGGACATCGAAGCCGACGCCTGGATTCTCCACCAGTGCACCCCTCCCGTGCAAGAGTGGTTTGATGCACAAAAAATTCCCGCTCTAATCAGAGGCTACCCACAACCTGATATCCAAATTCCCTTCATCGATGAGGACTGGGAAGCGGCCGCCTTTCATGCCGGAACGCTCTTAAAACGAAACGGCCATCGCCGCGTCGGACTTCTCATCCCCGACACCCATCTCGCCGGACTGAGGGCAACCGAAGTCGGCTTGCGCAAAGCCTTTCCCGAAGCCGAAGGACTCGACCCCATCGTCTCCATGATCGAAAAAGGCACTACTGAAAGTGTCACCCGTTTACTCGCAAGAACGCTCCGACTGCAAGAGCCCCCCACTGCAATTATCGCCACTCGATCAAGACAGGCCCTCACCATCCTTTCCTGGATGGCACAGGAAAACCTCAGCATCCCAAAAGATCTCTCGCTCATCACCCTCGCTTCCGAGCCTTGGTATGAGCATCTCCTCCCCCGGCCCTCCCACTACTTTTCCGATCCCACCATTCTCGCTCGAACGGTTCTCCGCCACATCCTTCCCATCTCCGAAGGAAAGGCGTCCAGCTCGACTAAAAAACTTCTCATCCCCGATTACGTGCCCGGATTAACCGTCCGCTCCGTTTAATCCTGTTAAAGATCTCCACCTCTTGGACTCAACAGCAACACCAGAAATCGGCCCCTTCCTCATAGCCCTCTTCGAGAGCTTTCTGCCGCACCTTTTCACGGCCACCCGGACTCCCCACTGCAGACAGAAGAATCGCCTCACGCCATCGCTTACCGAATTCAGAGTATCCGACAACAGGGCGATCCCGGCAAACCCCACCCACCCGTTTAGAATTGATTTCAAAGAAGCCGTGCAAAGTGATCCCACGCGCAAGCAACTCAGAAGCAATGGCTTTCCCATTGGGGCCCGCTCCCGCAATCGCAATTCCCCGGCCTTTTACCTCTTCCATCTCCGCAAGCGCACGGCCTTTCAAAATGAGCATCTCGCGCTGACCATAGCGTGGATGGGTGCGCGTCAATCGAGTCGGTCCATCTTTCCATTGATAAAGCCTCTCACTGACTTTTGCGAAGCGTTTCCCCTGATGAAGTAGGCGCAACCAAAGACTGTAGTCCTCCGCCAATCCATCATCTCGATATGCTCCCGCTTCCATCAATGTCCTCTTCGCCATGATCACGGTTGGCTGCACCACCGGGCTTTCGACAAAACGCTCACGGAAAACTCTTTCCGAATCACTGAACCCATTCACCCAATCGACGTAACGCTGCATTCCATTCCCAAGCGCACCCACTAATTCAATCCCACAACTCGATACCTCGCACTCACCCGAAAGAAGTGGCACCAACGTCCGCTCGATGCGATCAGAGGAGCATCGATCATCCGAGTCCATCCGCGCGAGCCACTTCCCTCGGCTGGCATCAATGGCCACTTCGAGAGCCTGAAGAAGATTCCCTTCTGCTCCTAAATCAATGAGCAGAACGCGCTCATCGTCGATCGAAAAAAACGACTCTCGCACCCGCTCGGGACAACCGTTCAACACCACAATGATCTCCAGTTCACCCCATGTCTGTTCCCGAAGATCCGCAAGCGCTAGTTCCGCTTCATCCGCTCCGGGCCCCACCGGGAAAATGACGGAAACCAAATCACTCATTCCTCCAGTCCCTCGGCAAACAGGCTCCCATCCGCTTCCACCACCAGAATGAGCGGACGACAGCAGACCTCACAATCGTAGTCCATTCGGCTTCCATAGTCCTCAGGAGCGACCTCCGAGACCTCAAACCACTCATGGCATGTAGGACACTGGATCATAGCAGAATAATGTTCATAGACGATAGAACCCTACTCTGTTGCCCCTGACAAGCCAGTGTCCCACCCACCGCCGGCGACCACTTCCGGAGCACTCCGCTGAAGCGAATTTTACCCACAAGTTCAGGATGGCATTTCCATGAGCGAACCGTCCACGCCTAAGTGGGCCTCCACCTCCAATGTGGCCCCTTCTTTGCGAGTGTCGTAGGAAGCCGGAGTTGACGGAGTCGCGGGAATCAAGCCCTGACTGGCCGCTTGAGCACCCCCTAACTGCAACAGCAAAAGGATCAGCGTCATTCTGTGCAAGCACGAGAGACGGAGCGAAAAGCACCCAGGAAAGCGCCAGTATTTTTTGAGGTCTCTTTTTCATAACGAGGGAAACCTAACAAACCGATCCACCCCTTGTGTCAAATCTCTCTCAAAATCCACCACCAAAGACTCCGCTCTGGTAGCGCTTACGATATTCACCGGGCGTCATCCCTGTTTCTCGTTTAAAAATCCGCCCAAACTGACTCTGGTCATAGAAGCCACATTCAAGCGCAACTTCACCTAAACCTTCACTCCCGCGCGCCAACATCGCGCGCGCTGCATTCACTCGCTCTCCTAAACGATCCCCAATTCGTCGAGGCCGCCCGCCTCCTCGCCGCCCGCGCACTCCAGGCCGATGGCGATCCCATCGAGAACCTCTTCAACTTCGTCCTGCAACGCGCCCCGGACGCCGAAGAGAAAACCGCGATCCAAGAGCTCGTTCAAAAATTGAGCACTCGCTTCAAAGAAAACCCCCAAGAAGCCACCAACCTCCTCAGCATCGGTCAAGATCCCACCCGCCTCGAAAACACCATCGAGCACGCCACCTGGACCGCCACCGCTCGGATCATTCTGAATCTCCATGAATTTATGACGCGGAGCTGATTCTCGAACGTTCAACTTTCAACGCCCAACATTGAACATCCAATTTAAGAATGAAGAACAAACCCACCTACGATCTTGAAGAGCGATTATTGGAGTATGCCACTCGCATCATTCGACTCACAGAGAGCATGAGTGGCTCCCAAACTAAGCTTCACGTTTCCAATCAACTCCTCAATCCGGCACCGCCCCCATGGCCCACCATGGAGAGTCCCAAGCTGCCGAATCTCCAAAAGACTTCATCCATAAACTCCGAATCGCCCTCAAAGAACTCCGCGAAAGCCTCCGCTGGCTCAAACTGATCCGGCACGTCCCTCTCGTCGATAAACCTGAACTACTCAACCCTCTCATCGACGAAACCGACCAGCTCATCCGCATCTTCCATACCAGCATCGAAACCGCCAAAAAGAAGCTCTAATGCCCTTCTCCACTTCATCAAACACCCCCGGTAAAGCCCCCACGACAAACTTCAGCGTTGAACGTTCAGCGTTGGACGTTGGATGTTCAAGGCGCGATTTCTTCTCAAAGATGTCCACCGGAATTGCCGGCACCGCCTTCGCCTCCCTCCTCAACCAGGATGGCTACGCCAGCCAACTCTCCCACCTCGCCCCAAAGGCCAAGCGCATCATCTATCTCTACATGGCCGGCGGCCCTTCTCAGTTCGAGTCATTCGATGACAAACCCGAGCTCCGCAAGCGAGACGGCCAACCCATCCCCGAGGAACTCACCAAAGGCGTCAAACTCGCCTTCCTCCAGCACGACGCTCTCAAATGCTTCGGCACCGATGTCGGTTTCAAGAAGTGCGGCCAGTCCGGCCAAAACATCTCCAACCTCCTACCCAATCTTCAAAAGGTCGCCGATGACATCTGCATCATCCGCACCCAGCAGACCGATCAGGTCAATCACGACCCGGCCCACGCCTTCATGAACACCGGAACCGCCATCGCCGGTCGCCCCAGCATGGGATCCTGGGTCAGCTACGGACTCGGCTCAGTCGCCAATGACCTCCCTTCCTTCGTCGTCATGCGCTCCGGTCCCGAGGGCCAACCAATCCCTCAAACCGCCTGGAATGCCGGCTTCCTGCCCGGCAGGCATACCGGCGTTGAATTCTATTCATCCGGCACCCCGCTCAATTACCTCAGCTCACCCGACGGAATCGCCCGCAGCACCCAGCGCCAATCGCTCGACACCCTCGCCAAGCTCAACAACATCCATCACGGAAACGTCACCGACCCCGAGATCCTCACCCGCCTCGCGCAGTATGAGCTCGCCTTTAAGATGCAGGCCAGCGTCCCGGATCTTGCCGATTTCTCCGGCGAATCAAAAACCACCCGGGATCTCTACGGCCTCGGCGACAAGCCCAATGGCACCTTCGCTTCGAACTGCCTCATGGCCCGCCGCATGGCCGAGCGCGGCGTCCGTTTTATCCAGCTCTACCACAGCGGATGGGACCACCACGGAAATGTCGTCGGCGGTATGAAGTCCCGCACAAAGGATATCGACCAAGGCACCGCCGCCCTCATCCAGGATCTGAAACAGCGCGGCCTCCTCGACGACACCCTCGTCATCTGGGGCGGTGAATTCGGTCGCACTCCCATGTCCCAAGGCACCGGTCGCGACCACCACACTAAGTCCGGATCCATGTTCATGGCCGGTGGTGGAGTTAAAGGAGGAATCACCTACGGCGAGACCGATCCCTTTGGCTTCACCGCGGCAAAAGACCCCTTCCACGTCCACGACTTCCACGCCACCGCCCTTCACCTCCTCGGCGTCGAACACAAGAAACTCACCTACAAATACAAAGGCCGTAACTTCCGCCTCACCGACGTCCACGGCCATGTCGTCGACAAAATCCTAGCCTAATATGGAGCGTGATTTTTTAAGTCACGACCGCCTCGTGGGTTAAAAAACCCACGTTCCACAAAAAACGGCCCCTCCCGAAGGAAGAGCCGTTTTTAAAGTTAAATTGGATTTTCTAGCGCTTACGGCGAAGAAGTCCGAAAAGAGCGAGGCTTCCAAGAAGAGCGGTGGATGGCTCAGGAACTCCTTCATACGAGAGCGTCAAATTATCGACCGCAATCAGTTCATCCGAAGAGGAATTTGACTGGCGAAGTCCGAACGATTCAACAGTATTTCCTAGAGAAACAGTCGTTGAGGAAATTGTGTTCCCTCCCGCCGCTAGCGTAGCAAGGCCTGTGTCGATATTGAAGACGATCGTTACTGGCACGGTGTTACCAAAGGTGAAATCAGTCGGAAGAGTCGTTTCTGCAGTCGAAGAACTAGTCGCAATTCCGAGAGAAAAATCTCCGGCACCGGATGGAGCAACTATATCAGTGCGCGCCCGGAAACCATTTCCCCCGTCTTTAAAATGAGCAAAGTATTCGTAATCGCCGCCGCCCACGGTCGCACCAGCAGTCACAGTAATATCGAACGAAGCTGACACAATTCCAGTCGTATAAGAAAATCCGAACCCAAGGTTGGCATCCTCAGATCCGCTATCTTGCGAGACTTGGACGGACCCGTCTGCAACCGTAAGAGTTCCGGCGTTTCCACTGTGGTTTGCCCAGTCGCCGTTAGGTACTAAGGCTCCGTCGGAGTATGTAAAATCATCAGTTTTTACAATAGCTGCGGGCGCTAGAGCCGCGAAGCCAAAGAATATAGCGAAGTAGTTTTTCATAACTTGTTTTCTGCTTACACAAATATTGAGAGCGGGTCGAGTGCCAAATATCGAACCTAGTTCATATTTCCTTATTAAGGTAAATTAACACATCCTTTACATATACTTAAAATATTAAATACCAGTCTATATCGTCACCAGCTTTGATGAAGCGAATGCCCCAAAATCCCCCTTCCACGCCACCGCCCTCCACGCCCTGAGGATCGCGGACACTGAGTTCCCCGAAAAAACTCCTCCCGAAGGAAGAGCCGTTTGAAAGTTAAATCGATTATCTAGCGCTTACGGCGGACCAGGCCGAGAAAAGCCAAGCTGCCAAGAAGGACTAATAATGGCTCGGGAACCACCACTAAATCTCCTGAGATCTAGACCTGATTGAAGGCAATATCCTCATCAGAACCATTTGATCCATCCAAGGCAGTAGTGGTGGAATCCCCAATCATCAAAGCCGCTGCCGAGACCATCTGAGTCGCTCCAATAGCCGCAAAAATAAAAATTTAACTGTTTTCATTTTATGGAGGGGGTTGGAACACCTCTCGGGCCAATCGCCTACCCAAATTAATGTGACTTTGTTGACCTTACTTAATTAACCGTCTCTCCCAAAGCTTGCGACAACCCCAAGCCACCGCTATAAAACTCGCAATGCCAGTCCACGTCGTCACCGGTTCCGATGAAGGAAAAGTCTCCGAAGAAGCTTCCAAGCTTTTCGAGAAACTGAAGCCACCCGGGAGCGATGAATTTGCCAACGAAATCATCGAGGGCGCAGCCGATAACGCCGAGCACGCCTTTACCATTGCCAGTCAGGTCGTCGAAGGGCTCCAAACGATGGGGTTCTTCGGAGGCGCGAAGGTCGTTTGGCTCAAGGGAGCCACCTTCATGGGAAGCGACCGCACCAGCGAAGCCGAGCGGGCGAAGACGGGCGTGGAAAGCATCCTGGATACCATTAAGGCAGGACTCCCCGACGAAGTCATCTTCCTCCTGAGCGCCACCGCTATCGATAAACGCCGTGCCTTTTATAAGTGGACCAAGGTCAATGCCGAGATTCGTAGCTACGATAAAATCGATGTCTCCCGCGAAGGCTGGGAGGACCAGGTCTCAGTGCTCGTCGAACGGGGAGCTTCTGAAAAAGGGCTCAACTTTAGTAGTGATGCCCTCAATCTCTTCGTCCAACTCGCAGGAGAAGAGACCCGCCAAATCGGAAACGAATTGGAAAAACTGGACCTCTTTTTAGGAAAGGACCGTCGGGAAGTGACCCTTGATGACGTGCAAACGATGGTTCCACTCAGCCGAAAAGGCGTCATCTGGGAAATCTCCCGCGCCATCGAAGCGCGCCGGCCAACGCGCGCCATCGAGCTCATCGACCAGCAGCTCACGAAAAACGAGAGTGCCATTGCGCTCGTGAAAGCCGCGATCATTCCCACCGTGCGCAACCTTTTCTTCGCCAAGCTCACCGAGCCCTACGGCTCAATCAACCGGGCTCCCAAGGGAATCCTCGCCGTCCTCCCCAAGAAAAAGGACGGTGGCATCAACACCTGGGGACTCAAGATGGCGGCCAAGGGCGCCCGAGGCTTCACCCTCCCCCAGCTGCAACGTGGCCTGGAATCCTGCCTGAATGCCGACAAAGCACTCGTCACCTCCAGCCAAGACCACCGCATGGTCCTGCATCGCCTCGTGGTGGAGCTTTGCGCGTAGGACACTCCATCCTGGCTGTCCTACGGCACCCTGACTTTGAGATTCCGAGAGATCTATATTTCAGATAACGTTTTTCCATGCGCTTACTTTCATCCCTCGCAGCAGCCCTCATTCTGGCCAGCTGCGCCCCCACTTCTCCTGAGACGGGACCAACTGCGCCCTCCCCTTCTCCTGCTGCAGATCCGACAACTCTCACTGAAGTCACTCCCCCACCCGGTCCCGTAAAACCCCTCATCACGATCCGCAACATGAGCAACCGAGATATCATGGTGGGCGTGCGTGGACCCGAGACTCAGATGATTTCCATCCCGAAACGCGCCAAGCGCACCATCTCACTTCCCCCCGGAAATTATAAGTGGGCCGCGACTGCCGAAAAGACCGAAACACAGGTCGGCAGCAAGAGTTTCGCGCTCGGCCAGCAATACGTCTGGGATTTTAAATTGGACTAAGTCGCTTTTTCGTTCGCAAAAGGTTCTCATCTCTCTTGAATCCCCAACGTGACTGACGTTCGCGAAGCTCAACTCCAGGATGGCTCATTTGAATTCCTGGCCATTTTCCTGGAGGGCTTGCCCTTTATCTTTCTGGGGACCCTGGTCAGCGGATTCCTGGGGACCTACCTTCCTCGAAACGCCTTCGAAAAATTTCTCCCTAAGAATCGCTCCGCCGCCATTTTGGTCAGCGGGCTTTTAGGCGCGATTTTCCCGGTCTGTGAGTGCGCCGTCGTACCCGTCATTCGACGTCTCGTCAAAAACGGTCTCCCCGCTTCCTGCGCCCTCGCATACATGTTGGCCGCGCCCATTTTTAATCCGGTCACAGCCATCAGCACCTACAAGGCCTTCAATAATTCCTACCTCGTGTCTGGTTCGCGACTCGCCATGGGCTACCTCCTCGCGGTCGCGGTGGGACTCATCATGGCCCGCGTCGCTCACAAGCACTTCCTAAAGCCTTCCGCCCTGGAAGAATCCCACGAACACCAACACCCCCGTACCCTTTCCGCGGCCATGAATAATTCCTTGAGAGATCTCATGGATGTCGGGCTCTATTTTACGATCGGAGTGATTCTCACCTCCCTGCTTAAAACGACCGTCATCGATCCCACTTCCGACTTCTGGAAAGGCCTTGCGGAGAATTCCCTCGCCGCCACCCCCGCGATGATGATTCTCGCCTTCATCCTGAGCCTTTGCTCCACCTCGGATGCCTTCATCGCCGCCAACATCGGCAACTTCAAATACGGGCCAAAGCTCGCCTTCATGGTCTTCGGCCCCATGATGGATGCCAAACTAGTCTTCCTCTACTCCACCGTCTTCCGCTGGAAGTTCATCCTCTTCTTATGTCTCGGACTTTTCGTTGGCGCCGGCGCGCTCTCGCTCTTTTTCGAACACGTGATTGGCGCCAACTGGAATCAGGGGGTGACGCCATGAGCACACTTCACACGCGACTTTTTGGATTACTCGCCACGATCTGGGGCGGCATTCTCATCTACTTTTATACTTCGATGCGGGTGAAAGAATATCTCGCACCCGACTTCCATCACCTCATCATGATCGGCGGAATCGGGATTATCATCCTGGGAGTATTTTCCCTGCTCAACCCCAGTTCCGAAACCGCTTGTGACCATGACCATGACCATGGCCACGCTCATCACGACTGCGACGGCCATGATCACGCGCACGATAAGGGCGGCGAAGATTGCCATCATGAGCACGAGGGCCACGGCCCGGGCATCACCTATGCCCTGACTCTCTTGCCACTCATCGGAGCTCTCTATTTCACCCAAGATAAGCTCTCCAATCTTGGCCTGACCAAGAAAGGGCTCTACGAAACCCCAAGCCTCACCCCTCCTGCGGACGCTCCTCCCTTCACCCGCGAGGACCTCGAAAAACGGGTTCCCAAGAATGCCAATGGCGAATTCCAGCTCTCACTCGTAACGGCCTACTACGTCGCAGGCGACCGTGAAGTGGAAGGCATCTTCAACAATCTGCCGGTTGAGTTCGAGGGCCGCATCGTGGAGGAAAAGGTAAACAACCAAAATGGTTTCCGCCGTCGAATCTACCGCTCGATGATCACTTGCTGTGCTGCCGACATGTCGGTCGTCGGTATGTCACTCGAGTTCGATGCCCCGAACGCTGACCCACCCAATGAAACCTGGGTGAAGGCCAGCGGCATTCTAACCTTCGAGGATATCAAAGGTGATCGACTCCCCCTCCTAAAGGTCTCCAAGGTCGTGGCGACCGAGGAACCTTACTCCGAATTCCTTCTCCGCGAATAAAATGCCATCCCCGCTTTCCCCGCTTCGCGATCAACTTCTCGACACCGTCTTGGGCTCGGAAGAAGCTGTCAACCTCCTCCTCATCGCGCTCCTTGCACGTGGCCACGCCTTGGTCACAGGCCCTCCAGGAATTGGGAAAACAACGCTCGCGCACACTCTCGCAACCTCCCTGAGCGGACAATTTAAACGGGTCCAATTTACTCCCGATCTCCTGCCCTCGGACATCCTAGGATACAACCTCTGCCAACCCCAGACCGGCGAATTCAACTTCATCGCAGGTCCCGTGTTCGCCAATCTTTTGCTCGCCGATGAGATCAACCGCGCTTCGCCGCGAACTCAATCATCGCTTCTAGAAGCGATGAACGAACGGCAGGTCACGATCGATGGTGAAACGCGCCCGCTCCCCAATCCCTTCATGGTTGTAGCGACGCAAAACGACAGCTCTTCCACTGGCACCTTCCCTCTTCCCGAACCGCAGCTGGATCGATTTTTGCTCTCGATCCCCATGAGCCTGCCGAACGACGACACCCAGCTCGCCATTCTCCGCTTTCATAGCGAGCAGCTTGAAAAAACCGAGGCCTCAAAAATCTTAAGCCTCGAGGAACTTCGCAAACTCCAAGACGAAAGCGCAGCGATGCCGGTCTCAGATAATCTGCAGCGCTACCTCCTAAGCCTCTGCCAAGCCGTGCGAACCGTGCTCGGAAATGATCATTCGATCTCGACCCGTGCCACGCTCGCTCTTCAGCGAGCAGCTCAAGCTAGCGCAATGCTCGACGGACAAAAATCCGTTCTTCCCGACCACGTGCAGACCGTCTTCCCGCACGTCTTGCGTCATCGTCTCCTTTCGGAAGAAACCCCCGATCCGGAGAACTTACTCCTCTCTGCCATTGAGCTGACTCCGGTCCCTTGATTGTTGCCTCGAGGCACGCTATCCTCCCGGCGGTGGCCACCTTTATTCAATTAATCAAAAACCTCATCATCTGGACCCTGGTCCTGACGGTGGGTTCGATGATCGGAGGTTTCATCTACCTCAACCAAATCGGTTTCCCCGGACAATATGGTGAGTGGGTGCGTGAAGAACTTTCCCAGCGAGGCATCGAAATCGAGTTCGACTCCCTCCGTTTCAGCCCCCAAAAAGGTCTAATCGCCACCAAGGCCGCATTTTACACAGAGCGAGGAGATAAAATCCCTCTGATGACGGCCGACTACATCTCGATCGATATCGATAAGTCCCTCGCCATTCGAGGGCAATTTGAGCTGAGAGAAATACTCATCGTCGGAGGGAAAACCCGCCTTCCAATGAAAGAAGGTGAGCAAGCGATTGACGCAGAAAAGATCAACGCCAAGATCTTTATCGAAGCCGACCAAAGAATCAGAGTGCGTGAGGCAGTCGGAATGATCGAGGGAGTCAAAATTAACCTCACCGCTGATCTCAAACTGCCTAAGCGAAAGGATGTCAAAACTCCGAAAAATGAGGGCCGCAGTGATCATATTCTCCACTCGATCCTCAACGAACTGGAGCGCTGGAAAATCCCCGAGAGCGCACCTCCAGAACTGTCCTTCGTTCTCCGGGGTGACCTATCTGACCCAAGAAACATCCACACCGAGTTCCATCTCGAGGCGAACGATCTCGTTCGTAATAAATACTCCCTTGGGACGCTTTCTCTTCATGGTGATCTCCGCTCCCAGCTCGTTACCATTGACCGCATCCTCCTCGTAGATGACACCGGCGAGGCCGAAGGCCAGGCCGATTGGGACTTGGCAAAGAAGAGCGGACGCTTTGATCTCACCTCCACCCTCCGCATTAAAGACTTCCTCTCGTCCTGCTTTGAAATCGAAGTGCTCACAAAGCTCGAACAGGAAGAGGCTCCCGATATCCGGGTCGAGGGAACCATTTCCCAGAGGGAAGACCATTCCTTCTCCGTGCAAGCGATGGGGAAGGCTTACATCGGCCGCTTTACCTTCTTCGAGACAGCTTATGAAAGTCTGGAAAGCGAATTCTCCTGGCACGATGGAGACCTTTTCCTCCAGGAACTTAAAATAACGCACCCCAAAGGCGGTATCACCGGCGACTTCATGTCAAAGGGGGATCTCATCCGCTACCGCCTCCGCTCGAACCTTCCCCTCACCGCTTTTTCTCCCATGATCGTCGAGGACAGCGCCACCGACAAACTCCTCTCGCACTTCCGTTTTAAAGATGAATCCATCCTCGCTCTGGAAGTAGAGGGACAGATGCAGCGCAGTAACATGCGCAAATGGTCTGCCGAAGGGCGCATGCACAGCACCGGACTGAGCTATCGCGACATCTCGATGCACAGGCTCTCCTCCGACTTCGAAATCACCTCAGAGAAGATTGAGTTCTCCCGGGTCGACGCTCTCCTCAATGACGATCAAGAAAATGCACGACTACGCTACGGGGGTAAACCTTCCCAACCGATCTTGGCCGAAAGAATCCACCTTGATCGGAAATCCCTTATCACCACCGTAAGCAATCTACGAGGGACCTTTTGGCCCACGCCAATCGTGCGCGCCTTCGCTCCCAAGACGGCTCGACATTTAGAAGAAAATTACCGCTTCCACGAGCCACCGACCCTCACCCTTAATGGTGCCTTTACCGGAAAAATAGATCGCCCGCAGGACACCGCCTTCAATATCGCGATAAGCACCGAGGACCAAACCGATTACCCCTTCCTCGGTCGCATTCTTCCGACTACCCAAATGCGAGCAGACGTCACCATGCGAGGCTACGATCTCGAGATCGAGCGACTCGCCTTCGCCACTCTCGAGGGGGTCGTCGGCGGAAAAGTGAACGTACAAATCAGCCCGAAGAACATGACCCGCTACCAAGGCGAGTTGCAATGGGATCGTATTTCTTTCCCCGAACTTTCTAAGGTCTACCGCTTCGATGAAGTGGAAGAAGGCACCCTCAACGGACGCATCAACTTCTCCGGTGGCGGTGGGGAAATCCGAAACTTCAATGCCCGGGGAGCTCTCGGGTTACGACAAGGAAACCTCGCCTCTCTCCCCGTTCTCGGCCCCCTCTCACCACTCATGGCAGGCATTCTCGGAGACAAACGCATGGGCTACGAGCGTGCCAAAGATGCCTCGGCCAGCTTCATCGTGAAGAAAGGTGTCTGGCAATCCAACGACATCGTCGCCGAGTCCGCCAGTATCGTCCTCACCGGCGACGGGCGGATCGATCTCGGTAACAATAAGATGGACATGACCATCCGGGTCAACGCCCGCGGGCTGCTGGGCATCATCGCCATTCCACTCACCCCTTTCAAAGGCCTCTTCCAATTCAGGGGCACCGGTCTCTTCACCGAACCTCTTTGGAAAATGTCTCCCTTCACCAAACCTCGAAAGGGTAACGACGACGCCATTTTTAATGCGCTAGGCAAGCAACCCGCAGCCCGCGGAAAACAGGGGCCTTGATCCTAGTCCTTCGTCCAAGTCCGAAGATATGCCTTTAACCCCCACCCGGACGTGATCAGCCAGGTTGAAGGAAACAAAGAGATCTACTCCATAGCTGGGAATGCCTATTCGGATTAGTCCCATCGGTGGTGTAGCGAATCTCGGCTTCGGCAGGCGCTCCAGATGCAAGTCTGATGACCAGACTCGGGCGTGAGGTCAGGAGCTGGCTTTCCTCGTCTTCGGGGTCGGTGATTTTCTTGACTTCAACTTTGCGCTCAGCTTCGCGACCGGGAAGTTCTTGGAAGGTTTCTTTTTCGAAAAAGACGCGTATTTTTTGCGACTTCACCGCGTTACCTTGATAAGGTAATGAAAGTTGTCTTCTTTTAAGAGGACGGGTTTTGCTTTAGGATTGGCAGCGCACAGGCCCTCGAAGTGGGTGTTGGTGAGATAGTATGCCATGGCCGCAAGGAAAGCCGGCTACTGATTTGTTGACTCGCCAGCTCGATAACCTCGCACCCCCTCCATCTTAAATCACAATCAAAGAGGCGACCCAGAGCGCTCAGTTCATACCTGCCAGGGCGTTCTGTGGATCTATCGCAATGGCACCCTCGAACTGTTTCTTTGCCTCATATCTAGCCGCCCAGTGCCTGCCAACATGGCACCAAAGTCGATGTGGATCGCTGCTTACGCCGGCGAAAATCGAAGCGCTTCCCTGTAGTGGTGTTCTGCCTTTCCCGCGTCCTTTGCTTCAAAGAACTGCCGAGCGAGCGAGCGGTGCTTCCGGCCGAGTTCGGATTCGAGATTCCCCCAGTGAGCCCATCGCATCTCAACGCGAGCTTACCGCCACACGCACATACAATTTTCCAGATGATCCAAAAGACGGCGCAATCGCCCAAGTCTCGATGGCGGTTCCGTCACCCTGGCTCGTCGAATCAATCATTGTCGCTTGAGCAGTCGTCCAATTCCTCAAATCGGTTGAACTTTGAACTTCGATGAGCACGTCGTCAGCGGCAAGATTTCTAGGGAACATAAACAGCAATCCACCCGCGACGTCCGGATCAGCGCTTGCCTCGATCGCAGGCGAATCGACTCCCAAAGCGTGCTCGAGGAAGTTCGATAATCCATCACCGTCGTCATCTCCATCAGGATCACCCGAGAAATCGACGCTGTCACTCGATCCCGGATTGCCACCCACTGCGGTGCTCGATCGCCAGTTGGAACCCAGTGCATGATCCGGGTTGGTGCCCGGTGCGATCAGGACCATACTGAAACTAGCTCCATCAGCGGCGGTCGGCCACGGGAGAGTGTCGTCGTAGGCGAACCTGCGGATATCGCTATTCGAAGCATCAATCAGGGCAATCAGCTCTCCGCCGTTGGAAAGTTTGTTGGTATCAGCGATCCCATACTCGCCGGGGAGAAGCATCGCGGCACCCCCTGGATGGCGGTTGAGGAATCCGGCGCGGTTTCGGGCGATGAAAACCCTTCCACCAACCGGGATAACGCTTGCCGGTAGCGCATAATTGATGCCGCTGGTGAACTGTGCCCCATTGAGGTCCACTTCGCTGCTTCCGATGTTCATCAGCTCGATGAACTCGAAGGCATCATCATCGGGGAAGCCCGCTGAAATCTCGCTTGGGGTCGGGGAACTCGGATGATACATGATCTCCGAGATCGCAAGATTCGCCGCCGAGGCGGGTTCGATGGAACTGGTATTATTGACAGTGATGGTGTCGGTGCCGATGACTTCCCCTGAGAAATTGAGGGCCTCGATCGTGATGGTGTTGGCGCCAATTGCGACAGGGACGGTGAGTTGCCAACTATTATTGTCAGTCCAGGTCGCACCGAGTTCACCGCCACCGGCGAGCCTAAAGCTGCGCACATCGACCCAACCCTCGCCGGCGAGGGACGCGGAGCTGCCATTCACGGTGTGCGGATTCGCAGTCGTGAAACTGAACGAGATCGGCGCTACCCGACTGTTAATCTGACTCAGCACGTTGTTCGAACGAGAGGTGATGTAGCTGAGGTGCGAGTTCCACGGCTGTGACGAATCGAGCGCTTGCAGGTGACTCGTCCAAATCGACATATAGCTGTTGTTGTAGGTGCTGCTGATGATGTCGTGCAAGTGGCCAAGGTAGATCCGGCGGCGTCCCGGGTCTGTCGTCAGTTTCGAACACTGACTGTTGGCAAAGATCGACCGCCCGGCGTCGAAAGCGAAATCCATGTCGTGGGGCAAGAACATGACGCGGCCGTCCGGGCGGGCGTAATACATGCCGTTGTGTTGGCTGTTTGCGCCCGCGTTGTCGCCTGCACCGGAGAGCACCGCGTAGGCCATGCCGCGCAGCCAGGCATCGACATCGACGACCTCTTCGAGACCCTCTTCGAAAGCCGCGCCGTTCTGGCTGAATTTCTTGTTGTAGGCGATGATGGGCGCGAAATCATCCGCGTCACGATTGTTCTTCTTCAGGAAGAACCAACGGTATTTCTCCTGGTCGTCGCCGAGGTTGCTGACGTTCACGCCAACTACCCCGTCGGGGTTCGGTAGTTTAAAGCCGTTCGCATCGGCATTGTTTGGGGTATAGAGCAGTTCATACTCGTAGAGGTTGCCGTCCGAGCCGTCCTCGAACTGCGAGTCGAGGAGGACATTGTCGTAGCGCGCCATCTGCAGGACAGCCGAGCGCGTGTGCTGGTTCTTCGGCGTAATCACTTTAACGAAGTCGTAGTAGCGCGAGACGATGCCGCCGGAGTTGGCGATCATGAAGTCGAACAGGATCTCGAGCTGTCCCTGGCCAACTCCCTCAGAGCGGTCGATGGCGAGCGATTTGTGGATGCCCCGGTAGAGTTGGTCGGAGCCGAATCGCATGTTGAAGCCGACCCGGTTGGTCTGGTTGCGCGCGCGCTGGCTCCCTTTGAGGCGAAGTTTGACGTCGTAATAGATGTCGTTCTCGCGGTCGATGATCGTCGCCCCGATGCGGTCGTTGCTCATCACCTGGATCGGCAGGTGAATGAAATCGCGCTCGGCGTTGGTGACGACGATGCGGAAGTTGTGCTGGCCGTTGGTCGCAGCAAGGCCGTCATCAACCTTGAACAACGCCCGGGATTCCGGGCCTGTGGCCGGGAAGCTCGCGCTGGCCCCAAGGCTGTCGCTGCCTTGGATGTAGAACTGCACCAACGCGGATGCGGCCTGTCCGGGGATGCTTCCCTCGTAGAGACCGCCGGAGCCGATACCCATGGTGGTATTCTGGAACGCGCCACCGTTCACCGAGTAGAACAACTGCATCGTGCCGAGGCCGTCCGGATCTACCGGGCGGGTGGTTACTTTGACCGCCTGGTTCACCGCCGGGACAGCTGGGGCGTGGCGCGTCCCGGTAAAGGTCGGGCCAATGTTAGACTCGGCTCGTGAATTTTGGGCCGAGGGCGTCCCTACGTGCTGTGGGCGATCGATCACGGACACGTGAGGCATACGATTGAAGTAGAGCCGCGTGTGCAGTTGGCTGGACCCGCTCACCCAACGTGCGCGAAACGAGATATCGTAGGTTCGGCCATTGACCGCGGCACTCAGCAGCGTGGTCTCAATCTGATTCGACATGTGACCGGTGCCCCCGGTGGCGACGAGGCGCAAAACTTGGTTACCGGGTGCTTCGGGATCATCGATAACCTCGCTGTGCCGGTGCGTGCCGCGGAATCTCCACCCGGTGTCGCCGCTGCTAAAATCGATATTACTGAGTTTTTGCGTCGAACCGTTCTCGATCACGCTGATGTCGTCGATCAGGAGTTCGCCGTCGCCGAGCAGGCCGATGTTGAATTCGCTCCACTTCGTGTCCGGACCACGGCTTCCGGCGAGAATCCCGCTGTGGGTGTAAGTTTTCCATCCTGTCTGGTCGGTCTCGTCACTGGCAGCCCATGAGGCACCGTTGCTGGGATCGGCATCAAGGTCGCGAAGTTCCAGGCTGGCGCCTCCGCCGTCCGGGACGTCCGGCCAACGCCCACTGTCGAAGTAGCGCATCTCGCAGGCAGGGTTGTTGTTGGCGTCGCGTAGCAGAAGATGCTCGCCAGTGCGCGAGAGGGTTCCGCCGAACTCACCGAGCAAGCGTGCACCTGGGAACGCGACGGAAAAATCGACCGCGTTGCGTGCGATACAGGCATATTCCCCGGCAGCAAGGCTGGTTCCAGGTGGGAATTCGAAGCTGATCCCGTCGCCGAAATCCCACCCGCCCAGATCGACAGGGGCTCCGCTGCGGTTGGCGATTTCCAGCCACTGGTTGTCAGAATTGCGGTAGGGCGCACCGGGGATGAATGGGGTCGTGGCAAAGCGCGCGTCTAGTTTTAGTCCGAAAACGAGATCGCTCGAACCGGTCGACGATTGGTGAACCTCCACCGAGATGCGGTTGCTTCCTACGATCAGGGCGTCTGCTGAGATCGCGATAGTCTCTATCGCGGCGTTGCCTACGCTAGGATTGGCACGAGTCTCGGGGCCGGCTCCACTTGATAGGTTGAAGGTGCCGACTTCGACGCCGTTGACGTAAAAAATCGCACCATCGTCGATCTGGTGGGTGATCACCATCGAGTCGGCACTCGCAAGTTGCTGGGCGGTCAGATCGAACTCTCTTTCAAAATAGTAGGTGATGGTCGACGAGTCGTAAGTCGCATTCAGATCGGTGACGAGGGGTTCGTCGAGCGCTCCAAATTCGCGCCCGATTGGGGCACCGGCGGATTTCCAGTTCCCACCAATTGCGTGGGCCGTGCTCGCCCAGTTCGACGCTAGATTTTCGTCGCCATCGTTGTAACGCCAATCGACGTTAAACCCGAAGAGTTCGACATTGTCGAACGCCGCAGGTGTATCCGGGATTGCCGTGAGGGCAGGCGGATTGTAGGCGATCTCACTAATGACAATCTCATCACGTAAGGCAAATACGTTCGGGGCGCCCGGTGTGGCGCTCCCGGGATAGAGCCAGGCAGCGTCCTTCTCCGAAGCGCGACCTCGCAGGCGACCGGTCTGCTGTTGCCCATCGAGCACGATGCTCTTAGTGGCATCATAGAGGAAAATATTCTCAGTATCTGCGGGACGGAATCCAAGGGTGGCCTCGTCGAGCAGCAGCAGTTCCCCGGCCGCGAGCGATTGCGCAGGGAGCGCATGCTCGCGCGCTGGATCTCCACCGATCGAGAGAACCATGCCGCCGATTTCGACTTCCACACCGCCGGTGTTGACCAGCTCGATCCAAAAATCTGCTTCCGTCGTGGGCGGGATCTCGTTGATCGCAATCTGGGGCGCAGAGCCAAGAGTGGCGTCTTCGATCACCATGTCGAGCTCCGCACCAAAGACAATATCACTGCTGTTGCCGCTGGGCTGGTGGACTTCGACCGAAAATCGATTCGTCCCCGCAACGGCAGCACCCGGTGGCAGCGGGATCGGGCTCGATAACACGGCCTCGATATTTTCGGTGGCACGCGTCGCAGAAGTGATGACTCCTCCGGGAAGATTCGTGCGCAAGACTTCGGTTCCGTTCAGGTAGAAAACTGCCCCGTCATCGATCAGGTGCCGGATAGGCAGGGATTGCAACGCGCTCGCCTGCGCTGCGCTCAGTTCAAATTCTTTTTCGAAATAGTAGGTAACGCGATAGGGAAAATTAAGACCGGGGAAGGCGAGGCTCGTGTTGATCGTCTCCGCGAGGCCGCTTTCGCTTGCCAGGACGGCCTGCCCCGAATCCCAATTGCCGCCGATCGCGTGGGCGGTCGCGGCCCAGTCCACACCGAGATCATCGCCAGCCTCATTGAAGCGCCAAGTCGTATCGAGGCCGAAAAGTGGAATAGTCGTGGTCGCTGGTGGCGCGTTTTCATCAGGGAAATTCAAGGCGCCGGGTGTGCCGCCTACCTGCTCGGAGTAGGACCAGTTCTCGTTCGGCTTGTTTGCGAAATACGGATTGCGTTTGGCGAGCGTCGCGCCGGACCCGTCGGCCCCAACCGGCCAGCGACCCGAGTCGTTGTAATCGAGCTCATCCATCAGACGCTCTCCCTGATTGATCAACTCGAGCCGTTCGCCGGCATTATCGAGGCTACCGGTGAACGGCCCGAATTGTCCGGCACCTGGATTCTTCGCGACCACGACGTAGTCGCCGGGATCGACAACCGTCCCCTGCGGGAAGGTGTAGTCGATGCCCTTGATCCGCCAGCCGGAGATGTCTGTCTTGATCCCCATCTGATTGAAAAGCTCAACCCACTCGCCGTCTTCCGACGAACCCGCCGGATTATATTGAATTTCGTTGAAAACGACGATTGCGTCAGGCGAACCCGCAGAGGCGATCTGAGACAGGGAAAGCGAGACAAATAGGTAGGGGAATAGGCGGCGGAACATTCTGGGTAAGGGAGTGGAAAACTATAGTTCGCCCCCAACCTGGATGGCAAGGGCTAGTTGGAGCGCCTGAGGGCCGCTCTAGTTCTGGCTGACGCGGTAGAAGACCCGCGGGGCGGAACCGGCAAACTGGGTATCGACGTAAGTCGTCGTTTCGCCTTGGGAAGGGTAGCTGTCATCGAGTTCGATCCAGCCCCCGGGTGTCCCAGCGTCCTTGAGGTCGGCTGAGGCCTCGACCTTGTAGTTTCTTCCAGGACGTGAGTTGAAGGTCAGGGTCACCGATGGGTTGACGGGCGGCCCGTCTACGCTGATCGCGGTGATTTTGAGTTCCGACGAGCCGATTCCGAAGTTGCTGAAGTTGCCGCCCATGATGTCGATGATCTGACTCGCTGGCAGCTCGCCCGAAAAAAGTGCGACATCGTCGAGGCCGCCGGTCAGCGTCGTGAACAGGTCGCCACGGCTACCGAGGTAGAGCGGGCTCGTATTTTGGCTTGAGATGAAACTGGCCGGAGTCGCTCCGGTGCTGGTGAGTGCCCCGTCAATGTAGAATGAATAGGTCTCGTTGGGAGTGCCGGTGATCGCGATGTGTGTCCAAACATCTGTAGGGACGACGTCGGTATCGGTGACGGTGGGAGCGGTATTTGGCGTGTCCTCCCAGAGAAAACTCATGATGCCATTGCCATTGCCCAAGCGCAGTTCGTAGTTGCCTGGGAAGTTCATGCCGCTGCCCTCGCTTGGGCTCTTGGCGAGGATCGCTCCCCAACCGGACTCTGAGCGTTTGACCCATGCGGTGATGGTGATGCCGGCGCTAATGTCCAGGCTCGCCGCATGTGGTACTAGAACGTGTTGGGTGCCGCCGGCGAGGTCGAGCGATTGCCCGCCGCCGAGAGCGGTTGGAGTGTCATCGGTCAACGATGCCTCATTTTCGAAGGTGCCGTGATTCTCGTATGCGGAGCTGTCTTCGGCGTTGCCCTCGAAACGCCACAGGCCAACCAGTTGCACTGCTGGTGTGTCGCCGGAGTCGTTCGGGTCGGTGAATGGGTCGGCGATTTCCGCCGCGTCGTTCGTCCCATCGCCATCGCTGTCGGCCACCAGGGGGTCTGTTCCGGTATTGGTGTCGCTCACATAGGTGCCGGTGTTCGACTCGGTTGCGTCGTCGAGTGTGTCGTCGTCACTGTCGGCGTCGGTTGGATCGGTCGGGGCGCGGTCGCCTGCGCCGGCGATCTCTGCTCCGTCCAACAAGGTATCGCCGTCGCTGTCGTCGTTGGTCGGGTCAATATTCGGAAACTCCCCGAGGCTGAGGTTGTATTCCTCCAGGTCGGTGAGCATGTCGTTGTCCGCGTCAGCGTCGTTCAGGCCGGAGAGGACGTCTAGGTCGATTGCGTTCGCCAATTCCCAGGCGTCGGGCAGATTGTCGGTGTCGGAGTCCGCATTCAGGGTCAAGGTGAATGCCTCAGTGACATCAGAGCCAGACGGAGTCCCGCTGGTTTCGATGAGGACGGAGTAAGTCGTCTCATCAGCATCGAGCAAGAAATCATGCGCCCCCGCCTGGAGTTCGTCGCCGACGATCTGAAATTTTCCGTTGTCGTCTCCGCCGTCGCCGGGAACGAGGGCGTAAGTGTAGGTGTCGCCGGGAGCGAGGGGATCAATGGTGGTGAGCGAGCCGACCAGTTCATCCATGAGGATGGTCGAGGAGAACTCGCGCGGGTTCAGGTTGATGTTGGGGCCGGTGATTACCGGTCCTTGCGAAATTTCTGCGATCTCCTCAGGGGTGAGTTCACGGTTCCAGAGTCCGAGTTCGTCGAGGCCGCCGGTCAGCGTTGTAAACAGGTCTGAACGGCTGCCGATGTAGAGAGGTGTTGTGTTCTGGCTCGAGATAAAACTGGCTGGGGTTGTGCCGGTGCTGCTGAGCGCCCCGTCGATGTAGAATGAATAGGTGCCGTCGGTCGTGCCGGTGATTGCGATGTGCGTCCAGACGTCTGCGGGGACGATGCTGGTATCGGCAATGGAGGGAGCGGTGTTTGGTACGCCGTTTTCCTCCCAGAGAAGACTCGTGAGACCGTCGCCATTGCCCAAGCGCATCTCGTAGTTGCCGGGGAAGTTCCCGTCACTGCCAGGACTCGGCCCCTTACCAAGGATCGCGCCCCAACCGGTGTCGGAGCGCTTGACCCACGCGCTGATCGTGATGCTGGTGCTGATGTCGAGGCTCGCAGCGTGTGGCACAAGAACGTGTTGGGTGCCACCGGCAAGATTCAGAGATTGTCCGCCGGCGAGTTGGGCCGGGACGTCGGCATCAAGACTGGCTCCATCTTCTAATGTTCCATGATTGTTATTGCCCGAAATGTCATCGGTGCTTCCATCAAATGACCACAACCCCACCAGTCCGTCGGTGATTGCGGCGGATACCGACGCCGCGGTGATAACCACGGTGAAGGCTGCGCAGAGCGCGATTATTTTTGATTGTTTTTTGGGAATGTAAGTTTTCACTTTTTTTTGTGTGTATAAAGAAGCCCCGCTTGCTCCGTGGGGCGCTAGCGGGGCTGAACGATTCTCTAGAATTTACTAACCGGAAGATCAGCCCTGGGACCGGCGTCTGCGCCCGAGCAGAAAGGCTGTGGCGAGGGCGCCCAGCAATGTCGTTGAAGGCTCCGGGACGACAGGGTTTACGCCGTTCTCGAAGATAGAGTTGACCTGTGTGGCGTCGAGCGCCTCGTCCCAGATGGAAATTTCGTCGAGCCCCCCATTTAGGGTGGTGAACAAGTCGTTGCGGCTGCCGAGGAAGAGTGAGCTGTCGTTCTGGCTTGTGAGAAAGCTCGCTGGCGTCGTGCCGCTTCCCGTCGCGGCACCGTTGATGTAGAATGAATACGCCCCGTTAGTGGTTGCGCTGATCGCGATGTGGGTCCATGCGTCGGCCGGAGCCGCAGCAGTGTCGGTGATAGTGGGAGCGGTGTTTGGCGCGTCCTCCCAGAGAAGACTCATAGTGCCGTTGCCATTGCCCAAGCGCAGCTCGTAGTTACCTGGGAAGTTCCCGCCGCTGCCAGCACTCGGACCCTTGGCGAGGATTGCCCCCCAACCAGTCGCCGGGCGTTGGACCCAAGCGGTGATTGTGATCGCACCCAAAACGTCAAGGCTGGAGCTGTCTGGAATCAGGACGTGTTGATTACCACCGCCAACCGCGAGCGACATCGCTCCGCCGCCGGCAGGAACATTGGCTGATGCCGCTGCGCCGTTCTGGAAAATTCCATTGTTGCCGTTGCCAGAACTGTCATTGGCAGTGCCATCATCGAAATTCCAAAACCCGACGAGGGCGGCTTGGGAAATCGCGACGCTGGCGAATAGAGTGGAGACTGTGAGGATTAGTTTTTTCATATGAATGGGTTGTTGTGAAGGTTCAGTGCCTTAGGAGGCGAATATAGGGGTGACACTCGCATTTCTCACATTTCCCGCGAGAGTTTTCTCCATTGACACCTGTACAAATCTGCACACGTTGACTCCATGCCCGAATTCACCATTCGCTCCCCTTCCGAGCAGATCGCGGCACACCTGCGTGGGGAACTCTTGCGGGGAACGTGGAGTGGAGAAATGCCTGGGACACCCCTGTTGGCGACGGAGTTGGGAACCGACCGCAGAATCATCACCGCGGCTCTGGATCTGCTCGAGAAGGAGGGACTGCTGGTTGCCCAGGGGAAGGGACGGCGGCGCAAGATCGTGCTGCCGAAGAGCCCCGCCACGTCCGCGTTGCGGATCGTGATTCTGGAATACGATGAAACCTCCGATGGATATGGATATAAAGTCGAGCTGCTCAACCTCCTCAACAAGGCGGGGCACAATGCAAACTTTGCCCCCAGGAACCTGCTCGATCTCGACATGAACCCACGCAGAGTCGCGCGCCTGGTGAATCAGACCGAGGCCTACGCCTGGGTGGTCTCAGGCGGATCGCAGGAGGTATTGGAGTGGTTCTCGACGCAAGCGGTGCCGTCCTTCGCCTTATTTGGGCGCCTGCAAGGTCTGCCTATTGCGGGCACAAAGCCGGACAAATTGCCCGCCTTTGCCGCCGCCACACGTCAACTCCTCGGCTTTGGCCATCGTCGTATTATCCTGCTGGCCCGCCAAGAGCGGAGGCTGCCGACGCCGGGACGCAGCGAGCGAGCCTTCCTCGAGGAACTCGAAGCCCACGGCATCCAGACCAGCCACCCCTACAATCTTCCAGACTGGGAGGAGAGCTCCGAAGGCTTCCACCGGATTCTCGATTCCCTGTTCGGAGCCACCCCGCCCACGGCGCTGATCATCGAAGAGGTCTCGTTGTTTTTCGCGGCGCAGCAATTCCTGCTGCATCGTGGCCTCCGGGTGCCGGAGGACGTCTCGCTGGTCTGCACCGATGGAGACCCGCACTTCTCCTGGTGCAAACCGTCCATCGCTCACATCCACTGGGACAGTGCCCCCGTGGTGCGCCGCATCGTACGATGGGCCGCCAACGTGAGCCGCGGCAACGACGATCGCCGCCAGACATATACCAAGGCCGAGTTCATCGAGGGCGGGACGGTGGGACCAGCGCCGCGATAGCTGATGGTCCAAGCTCAACACCTGAACCCCGCCCGCCGGGACCGGCTACGCTCAAATGCGAAGCCTAAGTAACCCCCTTTCGCCCCCCTCCGCTCCGGTCCAAAGGCTGTCTCTTATACACATCTCCGAGCC